>LWDU01038527.1_pt1 | contig 16287 bp, 15 predicted proteins | sample 727161 | NCBI WGS metagenome assembly LWDU01 (sample SAMN04566230, study PRJNA314399) | hydrothermal vent metagenome | isolation source: deep sea hydrothermal plume seawater | place: Mexico: Gulf of California, Guaymas Basin | collected 2004-07-11 | reverse complement strand
CTGCGCGCATGCGGTTTTTCATTTTTCTTTTTTGTTTAAGCAGTGCAGTGCGCGCTGCCGAGCCGGGGCCATTGGTCATCGTGGGTGGCGGCGGCACGCCGTTGGCCGTGCGCCAACTTTTTGTAAAACTCGCCGGAGGCAAAGCCGCGCGCATCGCCGTGCTGCCGCAAGCATCCAGTCGCGAAGACCGTGGCGCGTCCTCTGTAAAAATGTTCAGCGAATTGGGCGCGAAAGTTTTTATCGTGGAGTTGAAAAATCTCAAAGCTGCCCGTGAGCGGTTGGATGAGGCAACGGCGATTTGGTTTCCCGGCGGCAGCCAAGCGGTGTTGTTCGAGGCGCTTGAGAAAGCGACCCTCGTGAAAACCATCCGCGACCGTCACGCGCGCGGGTTGCCCATCGGCGGCACCAGCGCGGGCGCGGCGGTGATGTCGGTGGTGATGATTCCCGGAATGCCGGACGAGCCCGCCTTGCGCGCGGGCAACACGCCCACCACCGCTGGCCTCGGCCTTGCGCCGGGGCTTATCATTGACCAACACTTCTCGACCATCCCGATCACCTCGGCGTGGGCATCGGCGAGGCCACGGCCATCGTTGTCCGTGGCAACTACTTCACAGTCATGGGCAAGAACAGCGTCATCGTCATCGATCCCCGTGCCGCTAAATTGGCCAAGCCAGAAAAGGGCAAACTCCAATCCGCCACCGGGCTGCGGTTGCACGTGCTGAAGGCTGGGCAGGGGTTTTTGTTTGGCGGCAAGTAGCCCTTTTGGACTCGCAGGCTTGTCCTTACTTAGTGTGCCGAACCATTCCGACTTGTCTTTGGGGGGTGCGGGCGCATAATCGCCCCGATATGAGCCGACGGGCGATGTTGCGCATCGGCGGGCTGGCGCCGCTGGGGCTTTCGCTCTCGTCGTTGCTGGGCGCGTCGGGCGAAGCGCGGGGAAGCTTCGCCCGCGCAAAACGATGCCTAATGATTTTCATGTGGGGCGGGCCTTCACACATTGATTTGTTTGATATGAAACCGCATGCGCCCTCGGAGGTGCGCGGTATTTTTAAACCCATTGCCAGCAAGGTGCCCGGCATTCGCATCAGTGAATTGCTGCCAAACCTCGCGCGGCACACGGACAAGCTCGGCTTCATCCGGTCCGTGACGCACAGCGACAGCAATCATTCCACCGGCGCGCACTGGATGCTCACCGGCCACAAGCATCCGTTGGCCAAGGAAAATTTCGGCGCCCGGCCCACGGATTATCCACACATGGGATCGGTGATCAGCAAATTGGCCCCGGTGAAGAATGGGCTGCCCACCTTCGTGGCGTTGCCGCAGGTGATTGGCACCACGGCGGGCTTTGTGACGCCCGGTCAGAACGGCGGTTTTCTTGGGCGGCGGTTTGACCCCTTTGTGATTGATGAACATCCGCACAAGCCGGATTTCAAAGTGCCCGGCATGCGGCCCACGGAGGGCTTGGACGCGGGGCGCATTCGGGAACGCGTGGGGCTCTCGCGGCGCTTCGATGATCTTCGCCGCGACATCACCGCCACGCTCGACCACGCCGACCTCGACGCCGTCAACCAGCGTGCCTACAACCTGCTCACCTCGCCCAAGGTGGCCGCGGCCTTTAATCTTGCCGCCGAGGGCAAGGCCGAGCGCGAACGCTACGGCATGCAGCCTTTCGGCCAGAGCCTGTTGATGGCGCGTCGCTTACTGGAGTCTGGCGTAAAAATGGTCACCGTTTATTGGCATCGACAGGAGCCGCCGAAAAAATATTCGTGGGACACGCATGCCGATAATTTCAACCAACTCAAGGATCGGCTCGCGCCTCAGATTGACCAGCCCCTTGCACACCTGCTCGATGATTTCAAAAAACGTGGACTGCTGGACGACACGCTCATCGTGTGGAACAGCGAATTTGGCCGCACGCCGCGCGTGAACAAAAAAGCCGGGCGCGACCACTGGGGAAAATGCAACACCATTTGGATGGCCGGCGCTGGCGTGCCCGGCGGCCAGCTATACGGCAAGAGTGACAATACCGCTTCCGAGCCTGTGGAGGATGCCGTGTCGCCCTCGGAAATCGCCGCCACTATTTACCATCTCCTCGGCCTCGACCCTGCTCGGCACATTCGCGACCAACTTCAGCGCCCCTTTCCCCTTGCTGAGGCCAAGCCCTTGCTGAAATATTTGGGCAGTTAATCAAATGATAATGCACCATTTCATGATCACCCACGTGGCCGCACTGAACAAATTACAGGAGACAGTCGATTTGCAACCCAAGATCAATGCTTACCCTCAATACCGCGCGTAAGGCAATTTCATGGGATTGGAAACCAAATAAAAACTGAAACCCAAGCGCGAGAATCGGGAGAACGGTTAAAAAATAGAAACAAATAAAAAAGGAGAAGAAAATATTATGGCGAACAAAGACAAACGAAAAGAGACCAAAAAAACACCCAAACTCACCAAAGCGGAGAAGAAGAAAAAGAAACGGGATAAGAAAGGGAAATAGCCGAATGCTCCTGCATTTAAAAAGGGCTGCTACGTTCATTGCATTGCTGTTTGTTTTTCCAGCCCACGCAGAGAAGAAGCCCAACATCCTGTTCATCATGGCCGATGACCTTGGCTGGATGGACTTGGCCTGCCAAGGCAACAAGCTGGTGGAGACGCCGCACTTGGATCGGTTGGCAAAACAGGGGATGCGGTTCACGAGCGCGTATGCGGCGGCACCGGTTTGCTCGCCAACGCGCTGCGCGGTTTTGACTGGGCAAGCCCCGGCGCGCATTGGGCTAACGACGCATTTGCCGGGGATGTATTTCCCAAAAGACAGCCGCCCACAACCGGCCAAGCTCACCAAGCAACTCGACACTGAATACGTGACCATCGCCGAGCGACTGCGCGAGGCGGGCTATGCGAATGCCTTTCTCGGTAAATGGCACATCGCGCCGAGCGTGGCGCGCGGCGGGCGTGTGGCCAAGGAGTTGTCGCCTTCAGGACAAGGATTTGATGTCAACGTCGGTGGCACGTCGTACGGTGGGCCGCCCAGTTTCTTTTCACCGTATCGCAATGCGGAAATCGATGACGGCCCGGAGGGCGAGTATCTGCCGGATCGGTTGGTGGATGAATCGATAAAATTCATCCGCACCAACAAGTCTAAACCTTGGATGACGCACCTGTGGTTTTACACCGTTCACTGGCCGATGCAGGCGCCCGAGCCGTTGCTGAAAAAGTACGCCAACCGCAAGGGTCCCGGTCTGAATGACACGCGTTACGGCGCGATGATTGAGGCAATGGATCTGGCGATCGGTCGGTTGCTAAAAGCGCTGGATGACATGGGCCAGTCCGATAACACGCTGGTCATTTTTACGAGCGATAATGGCGGTTTTGCGGGTGTGTCCGACTGCCGGCCATTGCGAGAATCAAAAGGGTATCTGTATGAGGGGGGCATTCGTGTCCCGATGATCGTTCGCTGGCCGGGGGAAGTTAAGCCGGACACGCTTTGCGATACACCGGTCATCAGTATGGATTTTTACCCAACCTTTCTGGAGGTAGCCGGCCTGCATTCCGGCAAGCAGCCCATTGACGGCGAAAGCCTCGTGGAGCTTTTCAAGCAGGGCGGAGAACTAAAGCGCAAGGCGATTTACTTTCATTACCCCAACTACGCCTGGCACATGGGCAATCGGCTCGGCAGTGCCGTCCGCGCGGGCGACTGGAAACTCATCCGCAACTACGATGACAATTCATTGGAGCTGTACAATCTCTCAAAAGACCTCAGTGAAAAACGAAACCTCGCCCAGCAGCAACCCAAGCTCGCCGCGCGCCTCAACCGCCAGCTTGGCAAGTGGTTGAAGGAAACCAACGCGCCCATGCCTCGGCCACCATTGAGCAACTAGGCGAACTCTGTGACAAAGTTCATGGTGTAGCAACATGACCAAGTACGGCTGAATAGTTCGTACGCAGTTCTTCGGTTGCCGTTCATTCTCCCCTCGCGTACCATTGGCCCATGCGTTTCCTGTTCGTATTTCTGGTCATCGCTTGCTCGGCTTTGGCGCGGCCGAATATTCTATTCATCATGTCTGATGACCATGCGTCCGAGGCGATCGGTGCGTATGGCTCGTGGCTCAAGAAATTCTGCCCCACACCCACCATTGACCGGTTGGCCGCTGAGGGCATGCGTTTTACCAATGTCTGCTGCAATAACTCCATCTGCTCGCCCAGCCGCGCGACCATCCTTACTGGCCAATATAGTCACAAGAATGGGGTGCCTAGTCTCAATGGTGCCATTAGCGAGAATTCACCGCAGGTGGCGGTTGAATTGCAGAAAGCTGGTTATCAAACGGGAGTCTTTGGCAAGTGGCACCTGACCTCGCAGCCCAAGGGGTTTGATACCTACAAGGTCACGCGCGGGCAGGGCTCATGGTTTGATCCGGTTTTCTATACCAAGACAGGCCAGTGGTATGGCAAAAAGAAAAAACGTGAGCGGGTGCCCGGCGAGAAATTTAAAGGCTACTGTTCGGATGTCTACACTGATCAGGCACTCCAGTGGCTTAAGGCGCGTGATGCCAAGAAGCCCTTTTGCATGATGCTGCATTTTAAGGCTCCACATCATTCCTATGAATACCCTGAGCGCTGGAAGGGTTATCTGAAGGATACACTGATCCCTGAACCACCCAGCCTGCATGAGGACGTGGAGAAAACCAGTCCACTGCTCAAAGGGGTGCATACTTGGCATATGGTAAATAAAAACGGTTATTTTGGTCGGCATGAAAAGGATGAGGAACCGCCGATGTGGCCGCATGATGGCAGTGTTCGCAGTAAAACTTCTGCGGCCTATCAGCACATGATTCACAAGTACCTTCGCGCAGTGGGTGCAGTGGATGACAACATTAAGCGCGTCATCGATTATCTTGAAAAGGAGCGCATCAAGGATGACACCCTGATTATCTACACCAGCGACCAGGGTTATTGGCTGGGCCAGCACGGCCTTTATGACAAGCGCCTGATCCTTGAGGGATCGCTCAAGATGCCCTTTATCGTGCGCTACCCCAAGGAGATCAAGGCCGGCTCAGTCAATGAGACCTTGTGTAGCAACGTGGATTTTGCACCTACACTGTTGGATATGGCAGGAGTGAATGTGCCCAAAGCCATGCAGGGCTTTAGCCTGCGGCCGCTTTTGCACGGGAAAGAGCCCGCCAATTGGCGAAAAGGCATCTGGTACGCCTACTGGGCCACCGGACATTACCACTGGGGTGTGCGCACTCAAGAGCATAAGCTCATCCGCTTTGGGGGGACCAGCGATTATGAATTTTATGATTTGAAGAAAGACCCCTTTGAGATGAATAATCTCGCCGGCCAAACCGACTATGCAGGAGCCATCACCGAGACTGGTCAGCTCTTGGATAAATTAATTAAGCAAGTCGACATCAAACCTGAACAAATGCCCGGAGCAAAAAAGAAATGAAATCTCTTCTAATCACAACAATCGCAGCCGTGGTGCTGGTGGGGTGTGGTGAGTCGCCGCAGTCGACTCTAGCACCAGAATCGAAACCAGTTGCCGAAGCTGCACAACCAGAACCGCCGACAGCCAAAGGACCAGACACCTCAATTCACGGTGCTGCCAATTATGGAAACATCGAAGCCATCAAACAGCACTTGGCTGCTGGCACGGATGTGAATGCGAAGGATAAGTATGGAGGGACTCCTTTGCATCGTGCGGTCGGCAACTTAGTTCGGAAAGAAATCGTCGAACTTCTTATCGCCAATGGTGCGGATGTGAATGCGAAGCATGATAATGGAGAGACTCCTTTGCATTATGCGGTTACTGGAGATCAAAAGGAAATCGCCGAACTGCTTATCGCCGCAGGTGCGGATGTGAATGCAAAGGCTAAGAATGGCAAAACACCGCTAGATGAGGCCATCACGGACTTCCGCACCGAAATCGCCAACCTCCTCCGCAAACACGGCGGCAAGAAGGGTGTAGAATTGAAAGTAGAAAAAAAGAAGAAATGAAAAAGATACGGCTAACCATATTGGTTTTTTGCCTCTCTCTTTCTGCCTTTGCGGCGGATAAGAAGGGGCCTTACAACCTGCTGGTTATCCAGACTGATGAGCATCATTTCAAGACGCTCGGTTGTTACGGCGGTAAAATCGTCAAGACCCCCAATATCGATTGGATTGCCAAAAACGGAGCCATCGCTACCAGTTTCTATGCCACCACTCCTGTCTGCTCGCCCTCGCGCGGTGCGCTCATGAGCGGCAAATACCCGCAGCACACGCCGGTGACCAATAACAACATCAAGCTGGGTGATGACATCGTTACCTTTGCCGAGGTGCTGCGCCGCAAGGGTTACGCCACTGGTTACGCTGGCAAATGGCATTTGGATGGTAATGGCAAGCCGCAGTGGGGCCCCAAGCGTAAATTCGGTTGGGAAGATAACCGGTTCATGTTTAACCGCGGCCACTGGAAGATGTTCACGGATGGGCCCAATGGGCCGCGTGTAGGATCCACGAAGAATGGCCGACCGGACTACGGCTTGAAAGGCGCAGATGAAAAGAGTTTCGCTACTGACTGGCTCACCGACAAGGTCATCAACTTTGTGAACGAGAAAAAGGGCAAGTCCTTCTGTTATATGGTGAGCTATCCCGATCCGCACGGCCCCAACACTGTGCGCGCACCGTATGACAAAATGTATCAGGGCGTGAAGGTGCCCATCCCGCGGTCGGTCAACAAAACTCGCGAACAAACGCCTGTGTGGGCGGCGAAGGCACCAAGGCTCACGGCGGATACCATCCGTGTGCTGATGCCCAAGTATTACGGAATGGTTAAGTGTCTCGATGACAACATCGGCCGTATTCTCGATACTTTGCGCAAGAATGGGCAGATAGATAATACCATTATCGTCTTTACCAGTGACCATGGCGATCTCTGCGGCGAACATGGCCGTTTGAACAAGGGTGTCCCCTTTGAAGGTTCCGCGCGCATTCCTTTCCTCATCTATACACCCGGTAAGATCAAAGGCGGAACCGTGGTTGATGAAGCCTTAAGCTGTGTGGATTTTCTGCCCACGGTGATGAGCCTGATGGATGTGGATCACGGCCTTCAAGTGGGCGGCCGCAATGCGGCGAATCTATTCCGCGCCCAGGGCGGTCGCTGGCGGGATCTCACTATTCTGCGCTCCACCAGCAATCCTCAGGCGCAGTGGCTGTGCGCGGTGAGCGATCGCTACAAACTCGTGTACGCTTCCTCCGGCAAACCGTGGCTCTTCGATTTGCAAAAGGACGCGGACGAATTGACCAATCGATTTACCGATCCCGCCTGCCAAGCCATCGTGCGCGAAATGACCGCCGGCCTCATCGAATATTGCAAAACGCAAAAAGATTCCTACGGCGAAGTACCCCACATCAAAGCAGCATTGGCGGCGGCGATGAAGAAGTAAGCACGATCGCGATTTCCCATTGACGCGCGGGGCTGGACGGTCGAGTCTTGGCGCATGCCAAAGCATTCCAATTCCTCTGATTCAAACCGTCGTGAATTCATCAAGAACACCGGCAAGGTGACCGCTGCCTCAGCGTTGGCGGGAGTGGCGTTACCGCGCGTGCACTCGGCGGTGGACGACACGGTGAAGGTGGCGCTCGTGGGCGCAGGCGGGCGCGGCACCGGCGCGGCCAGCAATGCGTTGTCCGTTTCTGCGGGGCACGGCCCCACCAAGCTCGTGGCGGTCGCGGATATTTTTGAAAGCAACCTCAAGAGCAGTCTCAATGGCCTCAAGCGAAAGCACGGCAAGAAAGTGGACGTGCCGGCCGACCGCCAGCACATCGGTTTCGACGGTTACAAGCACGCGATTGATCATCTCAGCAAAGGTGATGTGGCCATCTTCACCACGCCGCCGGCGTTCCGTTGGGTGTTTTACAAATACGCAGTTGAGAAGGGTATCAACGTGTTCATGGAAAAACCGGTGTCGGCCGATGGCTATGGCACGAAGAAAATTCTTGAGATCAATAAAATTGCAAAAAAGAAAAACCTGAAAGTTGGCGTGGGCCTGATGTGCCGGCACAGCCGCGCGCGTGGGGCGATGGCGGAGAAAATTCAGGAAGGTGCCATTGGCGACATCGTGCTGATGCGCAGCTATCGAATGCACGGCCCGGTGGCTTCGTCGCGGACGATCCCGCAAAAACTGCGCGCGGAGTATAATGACATGGAGGAGATTCGCTGGCAGATTAAGCGCTTCCACAGTTTCATCTGGGCCAGTGGCGGTTGTTTCAATGATTTTTACATTCACAATATCGACGAATGCTGCTGGATGAAAGGTGCGGCGATGGGCGATCCGAATAACGCGGGCGGCGATCCCTTTGACGTCATCGGCACGCGCGACAAATGGGCGTGGCCGATCATGGCACAGGCCACCGGCGGCAAGCATTATACGGAAAACAAACAAGGCCAGCCCTACGTTGATCAAAATCTCGACACGTATTCCGTGGAATATACTTACGCCGACGGCACGAAGTTGATGCATTACGGCCGCACGATTCAAGGGTGCCACAATGAGTTTGCCAGTTACGTGCACGGCACGAAGGGCTTTGGCACGTTTTCGGCCAATGGCCATTGGCCCGCGCCGAGTGTGTTGTACAGCGGGCTCACGCCGAACCCGAAAAATCAGATTTGGAAATTCCCCGCGCGGGAGACCAATCCTTATCAGGACGAGTGGGAAGATTTGCTCGACGCCATTCGCAATAACAAACCGTACAACGAAGCCGAACGCGGCGTGCTGGCAAGTCAGGTTTGCAACATGGGCCGCATGGCTGCGCACACCGGCCAACGCGTGATGTGGGATGACGCGCTCAACGCCAAGCCGATGGCGCCGGATTTGGACAAGCTAAAAGGCTTCGACAGCAAAGCACCGGTGACGGCAGATAAGGACGGCTTTTATCCCGTGCCGCAGCCGGGCATCACCAAGAAGAGCGAGTACTAATCCGCGGGCGTGGGCGAAATAAAACCAACCGCACCGCCGCGCGAAAATATGCTGCCCTTCGTGGCGGGCATGTTTTTTATCGCGCTGGGCGTGTATGTGTTGATGTATTCCACCGACCAAAGCCTGCGCTCCAAGGACGGCGGTTGGGTGATCACGTACACGACCAACGAACTGGGCGCGCCGATGATGGTGGTGAATCTCCCCAGCGCGGGCATCACGAATCGCGCGGTAATTTTTAATGGCGAAACCGTGCCGCCGGATTTCAAAACGTACACCACCAATTACGTGACGCCCACGCATTTACCGGTGGCGGTTCCATTCGGGCAATGGTTCCACGGCGACCTCACCTATTTGCCGGGCGTGGTGACGTTCAACGTGTTTGGCGCGGACGCCAATGTCACCGGTTTGCGCCACGAAGTGGAGTTGCAAAAACGCGGCTTGGTGGTGAACCGCAAACGGCACAATTGGCAATCGACCAAGCCGGTGGAAGTATCGCCCGAAGACAAACGTGACTGGCCGGTGCCGGAGTTGAAATAGTTTTATTTCGGGAAGTTTTTGAAATCAAACCCCTTCACCGCCTCGGCGGCGAGCGTGCCAATTTTGCGGCGCAGCGGAATCACGCTCGGCCCTTTTTCGGTGGGATGAACCCGGTTGCAGAGGAAGATGATGAACGTCTTCGAATGGGGATCAATCCAAATGGAGGGGCCAGTGAAACCGGTGTGGCCGAATGAGCCGGGAGGGAATCTTGTGCCATCTTTTTCGCCGCTCGGGCTGGAGTAGCCGGTATCGATGTCCCAGCCGAGGCCGCGCTTGGAGGGCATCGCAGAGGGAGTTTGCACGGTGGTCATCAGCTTCACGATTTCCGGTGTAAAGATTGGCGCGCCGCCGTTGAGGAGGCAGCGGGCATACTTGGCGAGGTCGGGCGCGGTGGTAAAAAGCCCGGCGTGACCGGCGACGCCGGCGGTCTTGCGCGCGCGCGGATCGTGCACGATGCCGCGCAGGGCTTGGCCATCGGTAACGGTGGTGGGCGCTACGGATTGTAGCCGGTGTCGGTCATTTTCAGGGGTCCAAAAATTTCTTTTTCACAAAACACATCAATGCGCTGGCGCGTGATGCGGCGGATGATTTCATCGAGCAACTGAAAATTAATGTCGCTGTATTTGAACGCCGTGCCCGGAGGCGTGCGGAGTTTTTCGGCGACGCATTTGGCGATGCACTCGGCGTGGCCGTCCCAGCCGTTCACGGAAATATCCGGACGCAAGCCGCTGGTGTGCGTGAGCAAATGGCGCACGGTCACGGCATCGCGTCCATCGCCGGTGAATTCGGGAATGTATTTTTTGACGGGATCCTCAATGCTCAAGCGCCCGCGTTGGTGCAGCAGCAAAATGGCGGGCGTGGTGGCGACGACTTTGGTGAGCGAAGCGGCATCGTAAATCGTATCGCGCCGCGCGAGGGCGTGCACGGGCTGAAGCTGCGCGTGGCCGTACGCCTCGGTGAAATGCACGCCGTTGCGTTCGAGCCACAGGACGCCGCCGGGCAGGCGTTTTTCGGCGTGGGCCTCGGTAATGGCGGCGCCGATGGCGTGGATTTTTTTGAGGTCGAAGGTGTCGGCAAGCTGCTTGGGCGGCGGTGGGGCATCGGGCCATTGGAGACAGGACACGCCGTAAAGCAGCGTCGCGACGATTATTTGAACACGCATCAGCATCTGCCGTCAAAGTATCCAACCGCGCGGCGGGAGGCAAGGAGCTTGCCGTGGCGGGCGGGTTCTGGAATGATTTCCGCCAACACACTGTGAGCCCACGCGCCGTCATTTTTGGCCTGTGTATTCTGTCCTTATTGTTTTGTGGGCAGGCGCAGGCGCAGCAGAAATATCTCGATCCGCCCGAGGCGGCGAAGGAACTGTTCGCTTCGCGGCCGATGCCGCGCGTTTCGCTTAGTCCGGATCAACGGCATCTGATGGTGGCGGAGGAATTTCGGTTTCGGCGCATTGAGGAAATGGCGCAGCGCGAAGTGGCGCTGGCGGGGGTGCGGCTCAATCCGTACAACAACGGCCCGACCCATCCGGATTATTTTTTCCGACTGACGTTGAAGGAACTTTCCACGGGCAAGACTATCCCCATTCGACTGCCCAACGCCGCTCGCCGCGTGAGCTTGCCGGTGTGGTCGCCGGATGGAAAAAAGTTTGCTTTCCTGCAATACGGCCGCACTGCGGTGGGGCTGTGGGTGGGCGAGCTGGGCCACGCGCCGCGCGCTATCCCCGGCGTGAAACTCAACGCGACTTTGGGCCGGTCATTCCAATGGATGCCCGACAGCCAAAATCTTCTTTGCCTTACCGTGCCGGACAAACGCGGCCCCGCGCCCACGCCGCCGCGCGCGCCCGTTGGGCCGGTGGTGCAGGAAACCGGTCCGCGCGAAGCACCGGTGTTGACGTATCCGGATTTGCTCCAAAATGAACACGACGAAAAACTCTTTAATTATTATTTGACCTCGCAACTAATGCTGGTGGATTCGCGCACCGCCAGCCGCAAATCCTTGGGGCGGCCTTCGATTTTCGCGCGTTACGATGTGTCGCCCGATGGCCGGTACGTTTTGGTGGAGCGCGTGCACCCGCCGTATTCGTATCAGGCACCGATCCAGTTTTTCCCGCGCAGCATCGAGGTGTGGGATCCGCGGGGCGAGGTGAAGCGGGTGGACATTCGGCCCGCCACCGAGGATGTGAGCAGCGGCGGCGTGCCGGTGCAACCGCGCGGACATCACTGGCGGCCCACCGGTTCGCCGGTTTCCATCGTGTGGGTGGAGGCGCTGGATGGCGGCGATCCAAAGCGCGAGGTGAAGTTTCGCGATCGCGTGATGATGCTGGAGGCACCGTTCAATGGCCGGCCCAAAGTGGTGACGCAGCTCAACCATCGGTTCTCGAAAATTTACTGGGGCGAAACCCGCAACGTGGCGCTGGTGCGCGAGTACGAAAGCAGCCGCAACTGGCATCGCACCTGGCTGGTGGATCCGGATAACCCCGACATTCCTGATCGCCTGTTGTGGAACCACGCTGCCGCCGAGCGTTACGAGCATCCCGGCCATCCGTTGATGCGGCAGTTGCTCAACGGCAAGCGCGCGATGCGGGTTCATAACCGGTCGATTTTTCTCAACGGCAACGGCGCTTCGCCCGAGGGCGACCTGCCTTTTCTCGACAAACTAAACCTCAGCACCTTCGACCGCGTGCCACTCTTCAAATGCGCGGAGGACAGCTACGAGGCGGTGGTGGCGTTGTTGAATGATGAAGGCACAGAATTTGTGACGCGCTACGAGACGCCCGACGAGCACCCGAATTATTTCAAACGCGCGCTGGGCGAGCCGGAACGCGCGCCGCTCACGGCGTTCAAGGATCCCGCCGAGTCGCTGCGCGAAGTGAAAAAGCGGCTGCTCACTTACACGCGCGAGGATGGCGTGAAACTTTCGTGCCTGCTGCACTTGCCGCCGGACTACGATTTGGACGATCCGGAGCGGCCGGTGTTGCCGACGATTTTGTGGGCGTACCCGCGCGAATACTCCGGCGGCGCGGTGGCCGGGCAAGTGGCCAACTCGCCGCATCGTTTCACCAGCTTTGCCGGTGCCTCGCCGCGCTTCCTCGCGCTCGAAGGCTACGCGGTGCTCGATCAAGTGGCGATGCCGGTGGTGGGCGAACCCGGCACGGCGAACGACACTTTCGTGGAACAAATCGTCGCCAACGCCGAGGCCGCGATCGCGGCGGTGGTGGATATGGGCGTGTGCGACGAACGTCGCGTGGGCGTGGGCGGGCACAGTTACGGCGCGTTTATGGCGGTGATGCTGCTGGCCAACAGCGATCTGTTCCGCGCCGGCGTGGCGCGCAGTGGCGCGTACAACCGCACGCTCACTCCGTTTGGATTTCAAAATGAACGCCGCACGTTGTGGCAGGCGCCGCAGGTTTATTTGGAAATGTCGCCCTTGCTCGCCGTGCCGAAAATCCGTGACCCGTTGCTGTTAATTCACGGCGAGAAAGACAACAACCCTGCCACCACGCCGGAGCAGAGCAAGCGGCTGTACCACGCCATCAAAGGCAACGGCGGCAAGGCGCGCATCGTGATGCTGCCGCATGAGTCGCACACCTATCGCGCCAAGAAAAGTGTGGGCCACACGCTGGCCGAGATGGTGGCGTGGTACGACAAACACGTGAAGGGCAAAGGCGAAAGTTCCGAAGTGGGCGAAAATTAATCAATAGCCGCCGCTAACTTTTTCAACAATGGCGGGATGGCTTCGTAAGGATTTTCTGCGGCTTCAAATTCCAGTGCGACGTAGCCTTGGTACTTGGACTTTTTCAGGAGGTCGATAAATCGTGGAAGATCGGCGGGGACTTTTTTGCCGGCTTTTCTGATCTCCACTTTGAGTTGCACATTGACGGCGTAAGGCGCGGCGGCGGCGAAATCTTCGTAGGGATTGGCGGTGCGAAAGTTGCCGCTGTCGAGGTTCACGCCGAACCACGGATGATCCACGGCCTTCACGAAACTGATGAGGCTTTTGGCGTCGCCGATGCTGTCGTGGTTTTCGATGCCGAGAAAAATACCGTGTTTGGCGGCGTAATCGCAGCATTCGCGCAGGCACTCGATGGCCCATCGATCGGCTTGGGCGCGGCTGACGCCTTTGGCTTCGCGTCCGGCGAACACGCGAATGTGCGGCGCGCCGAGCACGGCGGCGTGGTCGATCCACTGTTTCACGTAGGCGATTTGCGCGGCGCGCGCGTCGCCTTTGGGCAGGGAAAAATTATTGCCGACGGCCGTGCCACTGATTTCCAACCCGCGCAAAAACGCACGCCGCCGCAGTGCCACAAGATATTTGCGCGTGACGGGTTGTTTGAAAAAATAACTGGTCAACTCCGTGCCATCACAGCCGTGGTCGGCACAGAAATCAATGAACCGGTGCATATCCATCGCGTTCTTTTCGACCTTTCGCGTGCCGGTTTTTTGATCGCGGAAAAAAGTGCGGAATGAATACGCGGCCAAACTCAGCCGCAAGTTGGCCGCGCCCGTGCGCCTAAATGGCTCCGCCGCGAAAGCCGCGCTGGCGAGGGCGGTGGAGGTGAGGAAACTGCGCCGCGTGAAGTCCATCGGATTATTCGCAACCGCAGTTGCCAAAGCCATCACTGCAAAAATCGAAATCTTCGGACTGTGGCACGTGGCCGACTTCGAAGGTTTTGGCAATCACTTGGTGGATGCGATCCTGCACTTGTTGCACTTCTTCCTGGGCCTCGAGGAACTGGGTGGCCACGGGATTGGCCATGAATTCTTCACGCAGTTTTTCAAAATCAGCCATCTCGGCTTCGGCGATTTCCACGCCGGCTTGTTGCTTTTGCTGCAACAACGCGCCGCGGTCATTGAGCATGCCGTACTCGTACTTGAGTTTCTCGTCGTTAATGAACGCGTCGATTTTTTTGTATAACTCGGCAAAGCCCTCCTGGCTCACGATGGCTTCGCAAAGTTGATTGGTGCCCTTCGCGATGGGTTTGAGGTCAAGGCAGGTTTGCGGCTCGGCGGCTTCAGCAGTTTCTGGGGTTTGTGTTTCCGTTTCCATAATTAGACCTTCATAATTTCCTCTTCCTTGTGGGCGAGGTGGGCATCGATTTTTTTGATGTAATCGTCGGTGAGCTTTTGCACTTCCTTTTCGGCAAAAGTCAAATCGTCCTCGGTGATGTCGCTTTTTTTCCGTTCCTCTTTCAATCCTTGCAACGTGTCGCGCCGCACGTGACGAATGGCGACGCGGGCGTCCTCGGTCATTTTCTTGACGGTTTTCACAAATTCCTGTCGGCGTTCTTTGCTCAACTCGGGCAATGTGATGCGAATGATTTTGCCGTCGATGGAAGGATTGAAACCGAGGTTGGCGGCTTGGATGGCTTTGTCGATGGGATGCACGGTGGAAGCGTCCCACGGCTGGATGACGAGCGTCCGCGTCTCCGGCGTGGTGATGGCGGCCAGCTCGCGCAGGCGCATTTGGCTGCCCTCGTAGGCTTCCACGAGAATATTTTCCACGAGTGCGGGCGAGGCTTTGCCGGTGCGCACGCCGGCAAACTCGTGTTGCACCACTTCTTCGGTCTTCTGCATTTTTTCCTCAGCAGTAAGGAGAGCGTCATCAACTGGCATACGCGCAGCCTAAACCCGCACGCGGCGCGGGGGAAGGGAAAATTGCGGGCACAATTAAGCGTGAACGAGGGTGCCGATTTTTTTGCCTAGGACGACGTTGCGGATGTTGTGGGGCTTGAAGAGGTCGAAGACGATGATGGGCATATTGTTGTCGAGGCACAGGGAGAAGGCGGCGGAATCCATAATGCGGAGCTGCTTTTGCAGGGCTTCGAGGTAGGTGATTTCCTTGTAGCGTTTGGCTTTGGGATTCTTTTTGGGATCGCTGTCGTAAATGCCGTCGACTTGGGTGGCCTTGAGGATGATGTCGGCGCCGATTTCGTTGGCGCGCAGTGCGGCGGCGGTGTCGGTGGAAAAATAGGGGTTGCCGGTGCCGCCGCCGAAGATGACGACGCGGCCTTTTTCGAGGTGGCGCACGGCGCGGCGGCTGATGAAGGGCTCGGCTACTTCGCTCATCTCGATGGCGGTTTGCACGCGGGTTTCCACTTTGTAATGCTCGAGCGAATTTTGCAGGGCGAGGGCGTTGATGATGGTGGCGAGCATGCCCATATAATCGCCGGTGACGCGGTCGATGCCGTGGTCTGCGCCTTCGAGGCCGCGAAAGATGTTGCCGCCGCCGACGACGATGACGACTTGGACGCCCAACTCACGCAGCTCGGCGATTTGGCGGGCCATGCTGTCAACGGTCTCGGGGCAGATACCAAAGCCCTGATCTCCGCCGAGCGCTTCGCCGGAAAGTTTGAGGAGAATGCGTTTGTACTTGGGCTTGGGTTTGGCTGTTTTTGTCACCGGAGATGGTTTACCCGCGAACGGCCCGCGCGTCAATGGATTGCACAAAAAAAACGCCCGCGTTGAAGCGGGCGTTTTGTGAATCAAAGATAAAAAGAGAGGCTATTCCCCCGTCTCGCCGACTTGATAGCGGAGGAAGGCGTCCACGGTGATGGTGTCGTCCAGCACTTTTGCGGTGGCGGAGATGTGGTCTTTCACGGCGAGGTCGCCTTGTTTGACAAACGCCTGATCCACGAGGCAGACGGTGGAGAAATGTTTTTCCAGTTTGCCTTCCACAATTTTTTCAATCGCCTGCGCGGGCTTGTCCTTAAATTGCTCGGTGGCGATTTCCTTTTCCTTCGCGATGAGGGTGGGGTCAATGCTGGTGCGATCAACCGCCTCGGGGCTTGCGGCGG
>LWDU01035488.1_pt2 | contig 16289 bp, 17 predicted proteins | sample 727161 | NCBI WGS metagenome assembly LWDU01 (sample SAMN04566230, study PRJNA314399) | hydrothermal vent metagenome | isolation source: deep sea hydrothermal plume seawater | place: Mexico: Gulf of California, Guaymas Basin | collected 2004-07-11 | reverse complement strand
AAAAGTATCTTGATTGGGTTTTTTTGCGAAAAGAAGCCCGTGGTGTAGTTTTTCGGTGGAGGATGGTCAATGTCTGATTAGCCAATGATCTGCTGTCTTACAGGCGCCCGGGTTGATCACTGAAAAGATTTTTGTTCCGCGCAAAGCTGATTTGGCTGTTTATGCTGTCTCGTTCGAGTCTACGAACTACACGTTGGATCAGTGTAATAATGCCAGTTTGGGCGCCGCTTGCTCGAGTTTGATCGGCACGATGGATGAGATCTGTTTCTATGGCTCGAGTGATCACAGCAAGGCACCGAGCCGCTACCGCTCGTATTGAGGTCAATGTATTTTTAATCTTCCAAAATTACCCTATCGCTGAGCTCATTTGGATTTTCGTGGGTCCCCGGAAAATCTTTTGCCAACACCTCGCCACATTCGCGCACGGCAGTGCAAAAGCCCTCAGTGAGATCGCCCGATTTAATCTTGCCGATCATGTCGTTCAATATCTTCTCCCACATATCCCTGGGAACTTTCGCATTAATCCCCGTATCGGCAAGTATTTCTACGCGATGCTCAAGCAGTGAGACCATGACGAGGATTCCAGTGCGATCTTTGGTCGCGTGCAAATTGTGTAAGAAAAATGCCTGTACCGCTCGTTGGTGGACTTCTTCGTCAATTTTGGAACTTACCAGGAATGGCCGCAACACAGCGCCAAACGAACCCAACCAGTAACCGATGTAAAGCCCTGGAATTTGCGCCCAGAGAATCCACACCGGGTCGAAATCGTCGAGAAAGAAATAGGCGAGTGCGCCAGACAGCAATGCGGTGACGATGGCCAGCCGCCAGCGAGCGCCTGGGTATTCGTCGCTTTGACCGACAAGCATTGGAACGATTTCACCCGCCGTTTGCTTTTCTGCCTCGCGCACGGCATCGGAAATTCTGTCGAGCTCAGACTGGGTTAAATGCACCATCTACCAACTCCCACTGGCGCCGCCGCCGGCGAAGCCGCCACCACCGCCACCGCTAAATCCACCGCCGCCGCCAAACCCGCCCCCAGAACCGCCGCGTCCACCACCCAACATGCTGCCCAACAGAATGCCGCCCAGTAGTCCGCTGCCAAACCCGCCCCTTCGCCTCCGTCCAAACATACGCGGGCCGATCAAAAAGACGCCTAGGAAAAGCAGGTAGCCCAGATTTAATCCGCCACTGCGCTTCGCCCTGCGCATCTGTGGCGCGGGTACACCCTCCAGTTTTCCTCCAACACTCTCAGCGATCATATTCAACCCAACCAACACTCCGGCGCCGATCTGGTTCTGCTTGAAAAAGGGAATGATGCCTGCGCGAATGATACGCCCCGCAAGCGCGTCCGGAAGATCACCCTCGAGACCGCGCCCGACTTCAATGCGAACTTTTCGATCCTGGGTGGCCACCAACAAGAGCACGCCATTGTCCTCGCCCTCTGCACCCAATTTCCATGCGTCGACGACTTTGATGGAGTAGCCTTCAATCGTTTCATCTTCGAGATCTGGCACCACGAGAACCTGAAGCTGGGGCCCGTACGCGCGTTGAAACTGCAATAGACTGGCGGAGATTTTTGCATTGTCCGAGCGGCTTAACACCCCGGCAACGTCGACCACCGGACCGGTGTGCCTGGGGACTTCGAGAGAAAACACCGGGCTTGCCCACAAACTGCACACCAGGCCCAGAACAAGCAGCGTTCGGGAGGACATCAAAATTCTACTTCTGGGGCTTGCTGGATCTGCACCTCATTTTCGACACTGAACTGTGGTTTCTTTTCGTGGTTCAGAAATAGCGAGTTGTACCAGGACGTGGGCGGTACCGTAACCAGGTTATTAAATCCCTTTATAGCCTGAATGTAGCGATTCCTGGCAACAGTAATCCGATTTTCAGTGCCCTCGAGTTGTACCTGGAGGTCGCGAAAATTTTGATTGGCCTTGAGATCCGGGTAGCGCTCGACAACTACCATCAAGCGGGACAGGGCCGATCCCAACCCAGCTTGTGCTTGCGAGAACTTGCTCAGGGTCTCGGGATTCAGCTGGTCGGAACTGATCTGTGTCTGGGTCGCCTTCGCGCGGGCCTCCACCACGGCCTGCAGCGTTTCACTCTCATGCGCGGCGTAGCCTTTAACTATATTGACGAGATTGGGAATCAAGTCGGAACGCCTCTTGTACTGGTTGAGTACCTCCGACCAGGTTGCTTCAACTTCGTTGAGTGCGGTCGGAATACTGATCGCAGATGTCACCGATCCGGACGCGATCCAGACCATTCTGGCGCATCTGAAGCAACGCGCGCCGCCTGATGCTGTGCGCCGGCAAAGGCCGGGGCAAGGGCCGCAAAACGATCCCTTTACCGCTATCTGATGGTTAAAACCACAGCAGCGCATTTCTCCCTACGCCAACAGAAAATTATGTTGGCTAATCGTCCATCACCAGGTCAGCCAATAACAACAAACAACTTGGTAGCGTTTAACCACTGCTAGTCATACGGCTACACTCTTTCATAAAACAAGCAGACAACCGATCTGATTCGATACTCAGACTTTCCCTTGAAAGGTCCTGCTATAATTCCTATCCTCTAGAGTCGATGTAATCTAACAGGCAAATGCGTATAGCCTTTCACAAAGTTTGAGGGCGTTCGTTTAGGCGCTCCAGTCACTTCGACCTTGTGGAATCGCTTTTGAATTTCTTCCCACAGTACTCGAAGTTGCATTTCCGCCAGGCGGTTGCCCATACAGCGGTGGAGGCCGAAGCCAAACGATACATGCTGGCGGGCATTTTTCCGATCGATGATGAGCTTATCTGCGTTTTCGAAAACCTCTTCATCCCGATTACCCGAGATGTACCACATGACGACCTTGTCACCTTTGCGGATGGTTTTGCCGTGGAACTCGACATCTTCTAGCGCTGTTCTGCGCATGTGGGCCAGAGGTGTTTGCCAACGAATGATTTCCGCAACCATGTTCGGAATCAGCTTAGCGTTAGCGCGCAGTTTTTCATACTGGTCTGGAAACTGATTCAAAGCGAGAACGCCTCCAGAAATGGAGTTTCTGGTAGTGTCGTTCCCTCCAATAATCAACAGCAATAGCGTTGATAAGAATTGCTGAGGTGGCATGTCTTTGGTTTCAGAATTTTGTGCAAGCATCGTCACCAGGTCGAACCCTTCGTGGGCTTCATTACTTCTATCCGCCCAAAGCGTTTGAAAACTTGCCAAACAATCATTGAGTGCCTCACGCGCCTCATCCCAACTGTTTACAAGCCCGGATCGTGGTCCGCCGGTTGCGACATCCGACCAGAACGTGAGCTTGCGTCTTTCCTCAAATGGGAAGTCAAACAAGGTGGCCAGCATTTGAGTAGTGAGTTCAATGGATACTCGATCAACCCAGTTAAATTCTTCGTCTACCGGTAAACCTTCGAGAATTTCAATCACTCTAGAACGAATAAGATCTTCCATCTTGGCCAGGTTAGGTGGTGCAACGACGGGTGAGACGACTCGCCTTTGTTGATCGTGCTTCGGCGCGTCCATGGCGATAAAACTTGAGGTGTCTATGTCGTTTTCACTATCTCTTTCAGTATCGCTTGCAACGCCGAGCGGGTCCTGAATAGTGATGCTTCGGGTGGAAGAAAAACGTTGGTTGTCGCTATCGATTTCTTTGAGATGTGAATGTTTTGTGATCGACCAATAGGGTCCATAGCGAGAATCTGCATGGTAATGAACAGGCGAGTCTTTTCGTAGTCGTTCGAAAAAGGGCCAAATGGCATCTGCTTGAAACAGGTTGAAGTTAGAAACATCAAGCCCAGTTAGATCTGCAGACTTTGCGTAGTCTCGCGCTCGGTCTAAATCAACCTGTTTGTAATCATCGGATGTCCACGAACTTGATAGACCAGAACTCATCACTCACCTCGGATTGCGATATGTAGCGTTCTTAGGCTACTGGCTGGGAACGCCTACCGCAAGTTTCAGTTATTCTAGTGTTTGATTCTTAGCAAGATGCCCCTAAATGGTTCCACCACTTTTTGTGCCATTCGAGTTGTTGTGGTCCTAAACGACTACAGCTTCCTGCATCTGTTTTTACCATGTAAGTGATTTGGTACATGCTATCGTCATCACCGCTGGCAGGAGATTTAAGCGTTGTTGAAGCGATATAGGTTTTATCATCAATAAATTCGACCTTTGTCAGTTTGTTCTTTTGTCCATACTTTTTCATATAAGCGTAGCTAGGCATGGGGAGCTTACCCAGATCATCATTTGCGCTTCCTGAATCATATTCCGTTAACTGTAGGGTCGCGTAGCCCCTGGTAGCGTTTAACCACTAGTCGTCATACGGCCAGGCTGATTTTATTGCGCATCACTATCCTCGTCGTTGCAAAGGGCGCTAATCTTGGATGTTTTTTGCATGTTAGTTTTCTGGGCTTTGCATTGTTACTTCATACGAGTAGTGGTGATTTTCATGCCAACTCTTTGAAGATCCCCAATAACCTTTAAAAACAATGACTTAATGGACATTTTTTGCTCGATCAACGTCCATGCTTCGGCTATACTTACTGCCCGCGCACGTCGCTTCACTGACCTTGTGTGACACCATCACACCTAAAGCGTCTATGCGCGAAGACTTTAAGGTGGGTTTAAGCAATGTAATCCTGGCGGCCATCAGGACAACCAGTGGCTGAAATAAGAAGGCTAAACACTATTAACGCAATGACAAATGAAACATCCACGACCTTCTTTGAACGTTTGCTGAAACGCCAGAAGTCAATCGGGTCAAAGCTTTGCATTGGCCTGGATCCGGATCTGAGCCGTATCCCCAAGGCCTGTAAACAGTCTTCTCAGCCAATATTTGAGTTTAATAAGGCGATTATCGATGCCACGCTCGATCTGGCTTCTTGCTATAAACCACAAATCGCCCATTACGCCAGCGAAGCAGCCGAAGACGAGTTACTCGCCACGATTGAATACGCGAAAAGTCACCATGTGCCGGTACTGCTTGATGCCAAGCGCGGCGATGTTGGCAGCACCGCAGAGATGTACGCCCGGGAAGTGTTTGAAAGATACGCGGCTGATGCGACCACTGTGAATCCTTATCTGGGTAAAGACGCCATGGACCCCTACCTGGACTATACTGACAGGGGTGTGTTCATTCTTTGCAGAACGTCAAATCCCGGTGGCAGTGACCTGCAGAATCTTGTGCTGGAAGGCGGTCAGACACTTTATGAACACGTCGCCAGGCAAGCCCGCGATCACTGGAACACCAATAACAACGTCGGACTGGTGGTCGGTGCGACGAGACCAGAGGAACTCCGGCAGATTCGTGAAATTTGCGGCGATATGACGTTTTTACTACCCGGTGTAGGTGCCCAGGGTGCCGATGTGAAGCAAATGGTAGGGGCAGGGCAGGGCGGCGGTATGCTGGTCTCGTCTTCTCGCGCGATCCTTTATGCCGGTGAGGGAGAGGACTTTGCAGAAAAAGCCAGGGAAGTCGCTCTGGAAACCAGGGATGAAGTAAATCGGCACAGCAGCTAATCCAGGAAATCTGAAAGGAATCTGTTAAATGAAAAATCTGTTACTTCTCGTAATCTGCTTAACGACCTCGGTTCATGTGCTGGCGGGATGGGTGATTGACCCGGAAGGATCCTATGTCGGTTTCGCCTCAGTGAAAAATGACCTGATCGCTGAGAATCACAGCTTTACGCAGATTACAGGCACCATAGAAGATTCAGGTGAAGCAAACATAGTCATTGCGCTGGCGAGTGTGGAAACACTGATACCTATCAGGAATGAGCGGATGCAGGCAATACTGTTTGAGGTAGCGCAGTATCCCGACGTGACCGTCACCGCCAACCTTGATCTGGATGAATTCACCAGTCTTGGACTGGGCGAAAGCAAGACAGACACCATACTCCTTGGCGTCAACCTTCACGGAACGGATTTATCAAAAAACGTGCTGGTTAAGGTTACCCGGAGTTCAGACAATAGCTATGAAGTCACCAGTCTTGGGCCGATTGTTATCCATGCGTCACAGTTTGCTTTGTCAGATGGTCTGGAATCGCTCAGAAAGGTTGCAGGTCTGCAATCCATAGACCTGATGGTGCCTGTCACCTTTGATTTGAGACTGGTAAAGATCGAGCCGAAAAGCTGACGCTTATAGGTCGATATCGAAATCTGCCCAGATTGGACAATGATCCGAAGGCCTGTCCATAGACCTGATGTCATAGTCGATGCCGGAATCCTTTGAGTATCCAAGCGCGCCTGTTGAAGCCATAATCAGGTCAATACGGAGCCCTCTTTTAGGTTCCCGCTCGAACCCGCGACTACGGTAATCAAACCAGCTGAACAGGTCATCGACATCTGGATAGTGATGTCGGTAGACATCATGTAAACCCCACTCGTTCAGTTGCGCAATCCATTCACGTTCTTCCGGCAGGAAGCTGGTTTTGCCGTCCCGAAGCCAACGTTTTGCGTTGTCGGACCCGATCCCGATGTCCTGGTCAACCGTCGCAACGTTCATATCGCCAATCACGAACAGCAATTCGTCTGGATCATGTGATTTCAAAAGGTCTGCCTGTAGGTCTGCATAGAACTTTACTTTGGCAGGGAACTTTGTCGCGTGTTTTCGGTTTTCACCCTGGGGAAAATAGCCATTGATGACCGATAAGGGACGTCCGTCTTTCGTGGCGAATGAGGCTTTAATCAGGCGCTTCTGGCTGTCTTCATCGTCAGTAGCGAATCCTTTGCTGATGTCGGTTGCTTCGGACCGATAAAGCAGGGCCACACCGTAGTGGGTCTTCTGGCCATGGAAAGCGACGTCGTATCCCAGGTCGTTTATTTCCTCAACAGGAAAGTCTTCATCGGTTACCTTGGTTTCCTGCAAGCCGATGATAGCGGGGTTATGTTTTTTGATAACAGCTTGCAGCTGATTAAGCCGCACACGGATGCTGTTCACGTTAAATGAAACGATTTTGATAGCGTTACCTGTTGGTTTCGTGGAGGTCGATGGTCGTGACCCTGGAGTCTTTCCTGGAAGTGAGTTCAAACACCAGCCCCTCAGAGGCTATATAGGATCCGATCACACTGTTCCTGGATTTAAAAAACTTTACTGATTCTATCGCGATCTCGTCCAGTTCCGAATCGGTGCGCTCCGGATCATGGTGGTACATCGCCAGGTTTTTAACCTGAGCATCGACTGCGAGTTGGCGCACCTGGGATATCAGGGAATGCCCCCAGCCGTGTTTGGCAGGCAGGTCCTTTTCGGTGTACTGCGCGTCATGAATCAACAGATCTACACCCTTACAAAAATCTACCCACTCGGCATACGTTGTCTGGGGCGCTGCCAGTGGGTCTAGTTCATTGTCGGTGATGTAGGCGATGGAGACGCCATCTTCTTCGATCCGGTAGGCGTCTCCACCTCCCGGATGATTTAGCGGCTTTCTGGTCGTCTGAAACGATTGCGCATCAAGGTATTCATCAACCTGATGCACCGCTGTGATCTTTGACGGTAAATCCTCGGAGTGAACCGGGAAGGTCGAACCATCCATTTGTTCAAGAATGGCTTTGAGTGAAACCGCGTTGCTGTCTATGCTCTGGCAAATCCTGATCTCGCGATCTGGCTGATAGATTGGTGCAAAGAACGGGTAACCCTGAATATGATCCCAATGACCGTGACTAAGAAGGAGGAGGAGGGGCTCATCATTTTGAACCATCCTAATGCCCAATTCGCGAATACCGGTGCCTGCATCAAAGATGATATTGTTGCCGTCGTTCAGGCGTACGTGCACGCAGGACGTGTTGCCACCATACTTTATTGTTCTAGGGCCAGGTGCGGCGATAGAACCGCGGACCCCATAGAAGGTGACTAACATGTCATCCGCTAGCTTCGTTTACCTGTAATAAGGTCTCGAAACTTATCCAGAAGTGTCTCGTATTTATAATCTGTGAACTCCCCAGCGTCGAAGTACATACCATGCTCTTGGCAGGCTTCGTACCAGATATGGGATTGCTTGGGATCTGCAATCTTGTCCATTTTCTTGCCACATCGAGGACAATCAACGTCTACGATTTTGTTGAATTCCTTGCCCATTTCAGGGTCGCCACTGTCCACGAACTCGGACATCCACTTGCCCTTTAATACCTCAGCTTCACCAATGTCGAACCAGATTCCTTTACAATTGGAGCAACGATCTACAGTCATATTACGACCGTAGGTGACTTCTTCCATGTTCGCTTGGCATTTCGGACATTCCATAACGGTACTACCTTATTTAGCTATTGTTCTATTGTTCTATATTGGATTCAAGGGACCGTAATGGCCCTATTGCCCAGAGTATACTGAAGGTCTATCGAAGATGCATGTTGATTGTGACCGCCGGTACCGGGTGTTGCATTACAAGTTAGCAAGACACCGCACCGCCCTAAATAAATAGCGCAATGATGTGGCGATTGAAACCGATGTAACCGCCACCCTGGCTGTTAACGGTCGATAGCTTCAGCGAAAAGCCGGCAAACTGAGGGACGTTGATGCATGCTTTGAAATCTTCCTGATCGTCTTCGGCAATCGTTGCAACGACCTTGCCGCCTAATTGCCCGGTGAACCTGAAACGTATCACCTGCATTAGGCCACCATTTTTGGATAAAAGCTGCCTGTAAAATAAATACCATCGTTATCGATTCCTGGACGGCCTACCAAAGCTGGCAACTCTTTGCGAACACAATCAATAACTTACGGCAATGCTTACGTCTAAATATGCGATGGCCATTGAGTTAAACCTAGAATTAACATGAACTATGAGCGCTTAGGTCTATATCTGCGGCTAATTGTGAGTTTGATGACAGGGGAGAGAAGCAATGCTCGCTGACAAAGGTTGCCGGAGTATCCTGGAGAGTTACGATAGCGCATTAATAATATTGACCATCGCCTCTCGATCAATCGGCTTGGGAAGAAATCCGTCTGCACCGGCGCTATACGAATTACTGACGTCCTCAGGTTGGACGTTCGCAGAAATGACGATGATCCGCGGTTGAATAATTGCGCCATTGGAGCGAATTTTTCGCATCGCTTCATAACCATCCATCGCAGGCATTTGAAGATCCATGAATATCAAATCGTAAGGCGATTTACTTACTAACTTGACGGCCTCCAGGCCATTTACAGCGACAGCTACATCTGCGGTGAATCCGACCTGGTCTAGGATCTTAACGACCAGCAACCGGTTCGCGGGATTGTCTTCGACAATTAAGATCTTCAATTTCCTTTTTTGCTCAATTTTCGCGCGACCGGGTGGTTTAGTCCGCTGATGGGTTACTGCTCGCAGAGGAAGGGATAAAACGAACTCCGTCCCTACGCCGACAACGCTGCTCACGCTTAAATCACCCGACATCAAACGACTCAATTTTCTCGCAATACTCAAACCAAGACCGGTTCCTTCATATCGTCGGGACAATGAAGAATCCACCTGCTGAAACGGGCTAAAAATATTTTCAATATCCGTTTCGGGAATTCCTACTCCAGTATCTGTGATTGAAACTAACAAATTTTCCGACTCGGTTGTGACCTTAACCGTTATTTGGCCTTCCAAGGTAAACTTTAAAGCGTTGCCAATCAGATTTACCAGGATTTGCCGAACCCTCGCTTCATCTCCAAGAATCCAATCCGGAGTTGAAGAATCGAAATTAGCAACCACCGGAATCTTGTTCTTTGGATTGGCTGATGTACATACTCGAATAGACGTTTCAACCAATTGCTTTAAATTCAGATTGCCCTCTGCAAAGCTCAATTCATTTGCTTCGATTTTTGAAAAATCAAGAATGTCCGTAATCAATTTCAACAAATGATTACTCGAGTCCCAGATGACCTTCGCAAACTCATGTTGCTCAGGATCCAGTGAGGTGTCTCTCATTAAATCCGATAAGCCTATGATCGCATTAAGTGGCGTTCGGATCTCATGGCTCATCGTTGCCAAAAATGCGCTTTTAGCTCGATTTGAAGAATCAGCTATTTCTTTGGCATTAATCAACTCTACCGCCTGAGTCGCCAGCTTGTTTTGCACAGTTTTCAATTGACGAACGGTCGAATGCAGTTCTTCTTCACGCTTCGCATCTGAGATTTTTGTGGCTGCCATCGAGGCAATCGTCACAAGAATCTCTTCATGCTTCTCGGTGTAAAAACCAACGTTTAAATTCTCTGAATCAATGACGCCAAGGCACTCGCCATCAAGCACAATAGGCACGGCCAGTTCAGAAAGCCTGAATTCGTCGTCAAGAATGTACCTTGAATCAAGACGAGTATCCCGAATACGCTCCGGTTTCAAATTTCTGGCGACCGAACCGACAACCCCCTCTCCCAGGGGAATCGTAATGGGATCAACAATCACACGACCTTCCGGACTCTTGGGCCCATAGGCGGCCACTTGGACTAATTCACCGGTGGCGCGATCGAGCAAATAGATCACGCAATCATCGAACCCAATGCCAGCGATTGCGCGATCGGCGATGAGCCAGAAAATCTCATCAAGTGTTGATCTTTGAAGGAGGTCGACCGCAAAAGCGCTTATCAGCTTTAGATAACCTTCAGAAGTTAAACCCTCAGGTCTGCCCATTTTCGATCCCTCTCCCGATCCTTATTTGAATACGACGTCTGCGGCGGTATTGCAAACTCAACCAGCATCTCGCGTCGCTACCTGATTCCCTGCTTGCACCTGCAGAAAGAATCATTTCCCGTGACCCCATTAAAACTCCAATGCGAATACCCTTCCATTCATATTCTTGTCCCGTGACATCCAAATAACTCTCGCCGAGGCTACTCTGGTAGAGGTTTTTAAGAGACCCAATTTTTAATCGGCTATTTGTGTTTCCAGTCTTTGTAAGCGATATAAGAGGGAACTACGATTGTTTCCTCTGATTCAACGTGATTGACTAACCATTCAACCCATTCGGCAAACCTTGGATTCGATTCAAGCTCCCTTGTTCCTTCAACCCAACAGTGTAGTTTTTCCATGTGGTAAGCAATAGTCCTCCGGCAAGACTTTGAATAAGGTCAAAGGAGGCTACATCAATGTGAACTAACAAACCCATACTTTCAAATGCGTGACCCACTATTTGAGCGGATTCTTCGTATTCGATATCCATGGATTTAAGAGTTTCATAGCTGGTGTCATCCGGAAGGTGTCGTAATAGTGTTATTGCGCGATCCAGGCCTGGTTCACTAAATTGTCTACACATTTCGGAGGCCATTTCAATTTTCTGTCTTTTCCTATATTCGCGAAACTGGACCAAAGCAAAAATTGAGCCGAAGATAATAGTAATAGTTGTTCAGATTTTCCATTAATTCAATCTCCATTCTATAGTATCGCAATTTAAACCACTCATTTCAGTGTTAGTGAGCTGAATAAGCTAACCTGGGCTCAACGACTCAAACGAGTCTTCGACAGTGACATTACGCCATTTCTAAGACTAAGACTAAGACCAGGCACGTTCAAATTACGCATTATTTTTCTGGTAAAACCATTGCCTCCGGGATCGTGTTACCAGGGCAGGGCACAGACCGTTCACGCTTACTCAAAAGGAAAGCGAGAGAATGAACGTTGGCATTCCGAGACGCACGAGAAAGTACTGGAGCGCTATCTGGAAGAACAAGCATTAACATGGTCAGATTCAAGAGAGCTTTTCGATTGGGTCGTTAAATTTTTGTCGGCTCAGAAGATATCAATTCCAGCGTACAGCCCATCTCAAAAACTCATCAGCCAGCACTTGCGTGCTTAACGAAAGTTCGAATAACATGAAAGGAAATCGTGACAGACCTCTAGAACAAGTGCTGTCACTCCCGACTGAAGAACACCATCGTCTATCGAAATTCAGCGTTTCTTCGTCCAGCTACCCCGTGGTCGTATATATGCGCCGGGCGCAGATTTTTCCATAGCCTTGCGACCAGCGAGCACCTCTACATCAGCAAGCCCAATGTCATTGCGTTTCGCAATACGTTCGTACTCGGCTTTCCTCGACTGGTTAACACTGGACAACAGCTCGCTGACCTCGGCACCAGGAGTATTAATCGCAGCAAGGTACCCGCTCGCATCTTCACCAATGAGTCCCTGAAGTTTAGCGTCATCTAGGGATATTGACGCTGCCCATGTAGTGTTCGCCATTGCGCTAGCCATTAGTATTACCAGCAAACCTGGGAGAAAGGGTTTAACAAGGATCATGAAAATATCTCCTAAAATATATCGCTGTCGTCTGAAAACAGGTCGTCAAGTTGTTTGTCAACCCTGACAAGAATTTCATGTTTGATATTAACGTTCAGGTTGATCGTGATGGGCTCCGATGTATCCAGCATGACCGTCGGGGTACAGGCCGTTAACAGAAAGGTCATCAGCAGTGCGGCGACTATAGATATGCTTCTCACGTTGGACATCCCTCTCATTTATCAATACAACCTGACCGCTATAGACCACCATGCTAACAAATTATTGTTAACCCATCCTGAACGGAATAACCGCGCTCTATTTGGTCTATTGCTTAGTCCCAGTGGCGCGTTCCTTAATTTTTTGTTCAAGCTTTTCGTGCGCCTGCAGAGACTGAAGTAAAGCAGGGATGTTTTGGTTGATATTAAGGTTAAAGTGAATCGGTCTGCCTGATTCTACTTCTTCATTTTTACCTTCCAGCCTGATGCCCAGCTCCAGGTTTCCATCTTCAAGGGTTGGCGTTGCGTGGATGCTTTCATACTGAAAATTCTTCAGTGCAGTCAATGCCAGTTTTAGCCCCGCATTTCCACCATCAGATGCAGAGCCAAGATAGCGGATGTGCCCGCCAGGGGGCCGTGACTGAACCATGCCCTCATTCACCCGGAGGCTATCCGGACCAAGCAGGACTCTGAACTCAGCATCAAGCACACCATCACCCGACAGGTCAGCTCCCTCCAGCGCCAGAACTTCCGAAAGGAGGGCTCCATCGAGTCGGACCAAAAAATCACTGGTTTCTGTAACCAGATCGTAATCCAGGGACTGGATATTGAATGTGCCCCCAAGTAGCCGCCCTGAAACCGCCGATGCGTACACATGATCATCGGTGGCATCGACTCTCATAGTCACTTGCCAAACCGGCAGACCAGGGTTAGCCAATTCAACGGATACAGGACCGGGGCCCAGCGTCGATCCCGAATCGGTTATGACAAACGGCATTGAAAATGCCAGCCCTTTTAAAGGGATGTCGTCATAGTAGCCGTCACCGTCCTTCAGTTCGCTCCGACCCTCAATTTTATAGATAGGATCATCGCCACCAACTGAAAACGAACCCTCTGCCTCGAATGACAGGTTCCCTCTGGTTAGATCGTACTGACTAACCCATCCTGGAATCTCCCGGTTCAGAAGTGCTTCGTTCACCCTGTGAGCAGCGACAAACCTGACCCTGCCTTGCAGGGTCGAAAGCCCAAACACCAGCTCAGTTTTGATCGCCAATGCCGCGGGGTCATCACGCAGCGTAATCCAACCCGACGTTTCAACTGAGTCACCCTCTTTGTTTAACGAACTCAGGTGAATACGAATTGAACCGTTGAACTCGGGTAGCGTTGCAATAAATTCAGTTTCGCCTATCTTCAGACCGCCCTCTGTAAAAAGCTCTGCAGAGGCCCCGGAGGCAAGTGTGAATTTGTACTGTTGCCCCAACTGCAGAATGAGTAGTTCACTGCCGTTGCCAACGATCAGTCGTACCTCCCCGTTTTCCTGGACCATGCTGGTGTTCGTGTTGATCGTAATGCGACCAGTCGTTGCGTCAGCCGCATCGGCCTCCAAATTAATCCGCCAGATACCATTTAATTCAACCTGCAGGTCCGCCACTGTTTCCGGGGACTCAACCATGGTCTGTATCGACGGTAGTTGAAACTCACCCGTCAGCAGACCCACGCTTTCTCTACCAATCGCATAGCCAATACCCTGGATGGTTGCTGAGCTACCAGTCAGCTGTAGTTCTGACAGTGAAATCCTGACACCCGTTGGGTTAACAAACACATCAAGCAGGCTGTCAATTCCAAGGTCCTTCACATCCAGGCCTGGAGACATTTCAATCGAATCACCTGCTATGATAATCCCGGTTTTAATCGTAAGCGCCACGTCGAGTTCATCGATTGATTGGGTTTGAAGGTTAAAAGGTGCCGACTCGAATACAATCACAATTTCACTTTCAGGTGACAATGAAAAATCAAGGCCCTTTAGCCTGAATGGTTTCATTGAGTCCTCTGACCTGATGAACATTCCTTTTGACGAAACCTGAAGCTGCTGGTTTATCAGTTCGAACGCTATCGACCCGTTTATGTCGCTCCCGGTATACCCCGGCGCCGCTAACCCGGCATCAATATCGACTAGCCCATGCAACTCCAGAGACGAAAACGCGTCGGCAGTGACCGGCCAGGCCAACTGTCCGCTTAGCTGCCCACTGACCGAACCTGACAGACCCTGCAGGCCGAGGCTGCGGCACAGCAGATCAAATACTTCCGTAACCATGGTAAGGTCACCTGCCAGCACCAGATGGTCGTCGACCGGCGCACCTGCCATTTGAAGAACACGCGCATCCCCTTCAAGGTCGCTGCGCAGGCCGACAATAACCAGAAAGGTCCCGGCAGGATCACCGCTCACTTCAGCAAACAGCGCAGCAGGTAAAAGTGGGCTTTCTGCGGTCATCGAGACAGCCACTTGATCGCTCGTCATCCGAACAGAACCCGTCGAGACCAGTTCGGGCTTAGTCAGCTGAATCGCTATCTGGTGGATAGTCAGGTTGTTAAAGGGTAATTCTTGCCACGGTGATACAACCGGGTCGCTATCAACCGGAACCGCATCTACATTCGCGGGGATCACCTTTACGCGAAGCTCTTGCACCTCGAGCAGGTCGACTCTCGCCTGGCGAAGCGACCCAAAACTGTAATCGACCCGGGCTTCTGTCAGCTCAATCGACCAGCGTTTTGTGGCCATGTAGCCTTTCGAGATCAATATGCCAGAAAGCGTTGGCCGGCTAAAATGCAACTCTGCCTTTACACCAATCCCACCCAGGTATTCCGACAATGCACGGCTGAGGATCAGCGGTGATGCCAGATAAAGCATGGCAAACACCAGCAGCGTGACTACAAAAACAATGTTTCGATATCGAACCCTCACTAAATATCCAATTAATCAGAGCTTCCCTATATCCCGATTCGATTAAGCGTGTTGATCACCTCACGTAAATTCTGCGCAATCACTTTATCGAAAGCCTACAAAAGCTCTATAACATATTAATTTCGATAGTTGCCGCCTGCTTAAGGCTAATTATCTTTTCGTCTACCGCGAGATCGGCTTTATCTTTTAAGATATAAGCAGCGATTCGATCTTTTACGTCGGGCTCTAATTGATTAACTGCAGGTTTTTTATCAATCATTTTGACGATATGCAAACCGAAACTACTTTGAAAAATATTCGACGTCTCGCCAGGCGCCAGACTGAATGCAACATCTTCATAGCTTTTAACCAGAGCACCACGTTCAAAATAGCCAAGATCGCCACCTTTAACGGCACTACTATCTTCAGATTTCTGTTTTGCTAGCGTTTCAAAGTCTGCTCCTGAGTCTAGTTCCTGCTTTATGGCCGTCATCCTTGTCATGGCCCTTTGCATTTCTACTTCAGTAACCTCCGGGCTAACCTTGGTCAATATATGACGTGTCCGGACTTGTTCAGGATGTTTGAATCGAGATTCATTTTGCTGGTAAAACTCATGTATCTCAGTTTCAGTGACCGTAATGGTACTGATGACCTTTTCCTGTAACCATTTTTTGGCTGATATTTGTTGTTTTAAATTTTCCTGAAACGATTCTTCATTAAATCCGGATTCGGTTAACTTTAATGTGAATTGTTCTGAATTCTCAAATTGTGCCTGATATTCATCAAACGCAGTTTTCACCTCGCCATCCTGCGCAATGACATTGTCTTTCTGGGCGGCACTCCAGAGCAATTGCTGACCGATTAAAACGTCCAGTACGTTTTCACGAATCTCTTTGTATCGATTCGGGTCAAGGAGTTCAGTTATATCCGCTCCCTGTGACTGCATATAATAATCAATAGATGTTTGTATTTTAGCCTCGGAAATATCCTTGCCCTGAACAGTAGCAGCGACTCCTGCAGAACCGGCGAAAGCGCTTTGACCAAAAGTCATCAGCATGATGAGCCAATAGTTAACAATAATTTTCAGTTTCATAGTTTTTCCAAAATAGTAGACGGTTATTTTAAACCGCTTTTTTCCAAGATTACAAAAGTATCCTCGTTGGTGATTTGTGAACGGTC
>LWDU01038518.1_pt1 | contig 16293 bp, 14 predicted proteins | sample 727161 | NCBI WGS metagenome assembly LWDU01 (sample SAMN04566230, study PRJNA314399) | hydrothermal vent metagenome | isolation source: deep sea hydrothermal plume seawater | place: Mexico: Gulf of California, Guaymas Basin | collected 2004-07-11 | reverse complement strand
TGCGGTGGATGGCTGGATTGGCTGGGGTTTTCAAATTGTTGGGGAATCCATGCGTTGGGTGTCTCGGCGGCCAATTGTTCAGCCATGGCGATTGCGCCTTTCATGCCCTTGGCGGCGGGCGTGAGCACGAGATCCGCGCCCAGCATCGCCAGTAATGTGCGGCGCTCGAGCGACATGCTTTCGGGCATTGTGAGAATGAGTTTGTAACCCTTGGCGGCGGCCACAAAGGCAAGGGCAATGCCGGTGTTGCCGCTGGTGGGTTCGATGATGATGGTGTCTTTTGTGAGGGTGCCGTCGGCTTCGGCGGCTTCGATCATGGACATGCCGATGCGATCCTTCACGCTGGAGAGCGGATTGAAGAATTCGCACTTGAGCAGCACGGTGGCGTCGATGCCTTCAGTGACTTTGTTGAGGCGGACGAGCGGAGTGCCGCCGACGGTTTGCACGATGTTGTCGTAGATTTTACCCATGATTGAAAAAGTGGTGAGGGCTGATTGAGCACGGAAGCGGTGCTTCGGGCAAGTTAATTTGTAGCAACGCCACAGCATAATTTTGCCGGTAAAAACAAAAAGTCCCTGCCGGACTTGCGTCCAGCAGGGACGAATTGGGGGGTGGGCGCTCGCCACACGCTCTTTCCCGATGCAACCATTGGGCACCCGCAATGCGGGTCGGTTGCTCCCCGACGCCATTCTCCGTGACTCGCGGAGTTGTCGGCCTCATAGCAGGGCCGTTCAAGGCCTCTCGGCACTTGAATTATTGGGTGAGGTTTATAAGCCCGCTTCAGCCAGTGGTTGCGGCCACTGACCTGCGGACCAGACTTGGACGTGGTTGTGAACTATTCACCTCCAAGCCATCTAGCATGGGTCTGCCACCGCTTTTGACGGTGCGTTGGCCCTTGCCACGGGTCTCGCCTCTTACCCCTCAGATTACCATTTCGTTCACATGGCAGCGCTACAGTTTTTGTATCGCCACCGCGTCGGATGGTTTTCACGGCCGTTGTCTTGGGCTCGTGGCCATCCCGACGGGGACCCCAGCTTTGTCCCTCCTTTCGGAGGATTTCGTCTGGCTGGCCGTTTCCGGCCAATTTTTGTTTCCCGCCGTGCTGATGCTGCAGTAGGTAATCAACACCCTATGGGCAACTGCGTTCGGTGCTCGCTCGAAACGTGCTCGCACCTACTTGACTCAGTTATACGCTCCCCGAAGGTCGCGCAAAACCGGGCTGTGTCCAGCACTGCTGTGCTATTGCCTAACTCACCGAGGTGAGCCTGACGCATGGCAGCGCGTTCTCAGCCGGCTCGGAGCGGTTTCTGGACGGGCTTGCGCCCGTTGTTTCGCCCCTAACCTCTTGAGTGACTTTTTCGCATTCGATGGCGTGCGACCGCCACCGTCCACTCAAGTGAACTGTGCCTTTTCCGCGCTCGGTCTTTCGTGGCTCCAAACGGTTTTCCCACCACCGAAGTGATGTTCCCGCCGAATTTCATCGCGAATCCGTGACGTTTCAAAGGGGGCAGACGAATCAGCCTCGCCTGCCCTTTCGCCCAGTTCTCCTGGGTTTTATCCTGAGAGTTTCCTGCCGGTTTCCCGGCGCTTCACTCTGTTCTTTCAATGAACCATAGCTCCCTCGATTACTCGCGGAACTAGGAACAAGATACCACGTTTCTGGAGATTGGCCACTAGATATTGTGAACAGGTTATGCCCAAAACTTGGTGGGTGATCGAGATTTACACTGAGGAAATACCCTTGTTTTTACGGGCTGAAAGAAGCGCTTGTGAAAAGTTTCTCAAGCGACCCGAAAACGGGGGGTTGGGTTTGTGAACAAATCTGAAATTGAGTTCACAAAAAAAAGCCCGTTGATGGGCTTGCGTGGGGTGGGGGCGCCGAGGTTGGCGGTGGGGTTACTTGCTGGCCTTGCCTTTGGCGTTGGCTTTTTTGCGTTTGAGATAGTCGGCGCGGCGCCGGCGTTTTTGCACTTTGTTAGTTTGTTGACTCATGGTGAATGACTTTCTCTTTACTGGAATTGGTTTTCCGTGTTGCCTCGCGGAGTATGAAACGGATGACGCGGGTGTGCAATTTAATTCTGGCGGCAGGGCTAGTTGGGCTTGGTTTTGCCGGTTGCAAATTGCCGACACGCAACACTGGGAATGAGTATCAGATGGCCATTTTCGGCCAGGCCGCCACGGGTGGGGTGCAGCTTACGACTCAAATTCAGGTTCCTCGCGCTTCAAATTCAACGGTCTGGATTGATGATGAACCCTTGATCTGGGTGTCGGATGGTCTGCAGAGGGCCGAGTTGGTTGTGGATAAACAGGGAACCGAAATATTGAGGCTCTGGCTGACCACGGCGGGCTCCCGACAGTTCGAAGGTGTGACGAGCCGTTATCTGCAGCGCAATTTATTTTTTCTATACCCGCTGCCGGATCCCATGCAAAAGGGCAAATTCAAAACGTGCTGTGTGGGGACTTATCGGGTGGAAGGGATCGTGGCTGCCCGGGTGCTGGATATGATTCCGGATGCCTCCCATGCGGAACTAGAATTCATTGTTGAGGAGCTGAATTTGAAAGCGGGGGCCCAATAACGCATGTGGCCGCGCCTTGGGCTGATCATTCTAACGGGGGCAATAGGGTGCGGACGATCCACTGAACCCAACCCGCCCGCGCTGCCCTCCCCTCCCCTGCCCGCCGCAAAACCTAAATTTTTGTTCCCGACGGAAAACCGAGCCTTACTCCGTTCGGGCGGAGAAACTGAATTTTTTGCCCCCACGGGACCGGGGCGGCCTTGGAGCAGTGGTGCTTTCGGATGCGTGCGCAACACGCGCACCCGTATTCATGAAGGCATTGACATCCGCGCCCTGCACCGCGATGCCGCCAACGAGCCCACTGATCTTGTGCAAGCGACCCGCTCCGGCGTGGTGGCACACATTAACTCCAACGTGGCCGCTTCAAATTACGGCAAATATATTGTGCTGCGCCACTCGCTTGAGCATCTACAGGTTTACTCGCTGTATGCCCATTTAAGTGAAATAACAGATGGTCTAAAAATTGGCCAGTCCGTGGCGAGCGGCGACACCCTTGGGATTCTTGGTCGCACCACGAATACGAAAGACGCCATTGCCAAGGGGCGCGCACATTTGCATTTTGAAATTGGGCTGCAAATCCATACCCAGTTTGAAAGTTGGTTTCGGCACTGGTATAAGGACGGCAAGAATCACCACGGCGCATGGAACGGGCTGAACCTGCTCGGGCTTGATGCCGCCGAGATTTTGCGACAGAACGCAACCGGCGATTTCGATTTCATTTCCCATCTTTCCAATCAACCCGCGCTGTGTCGCGTACGCATTCATCAAGCGCGGCTCGAATGGGCGGAACGGTTTCCCGGGTTAGTCGCTCAAACCCTCCGCGGCGAAACACTCCCCGTGCAGGCATGGGAAGTGGATCTGAATTTCAATGCAATTCCAATTCGCCTCAAGCCGTTGTATGAGGAAGGGTTGAAGAAAAAAGCGGGCGGCGTTCGTTTTGAATTGCTGGAGGTAAATGACAATGTGCTCCGCGAGCATCCGTGTCGTTCGCTGGTATTTAAGAAAGGCGCGCGCTGGGTGCTCACCACCAAAGGCCTGCGCGCGCTGGATTTATTGGCATGGCGCGGCGAAAAATAATCCTCCCTCAATCTTCACTCTGACCAATCAATTCTCGTTTGGCCTTGAACGCCTTCGCCATTTTGTGCCCTTCCTGAACCACGGCAGCCGGAAGTTCCCCCTCCATACCGCGCTTTTGCCGCGCCGCCTTGGGATCCCCATTGGCAGTGGCCACGACCGCCCACATGAATGCCTTCGCGGGATTCTTGGGCACTCCATCTCCAAATTGGGCGTGCAAAATCATCCGCTGTTGAGCCTCGGCATGACCCTGCCGAGCGGCGCGTGAAAGGTATTCGCCGGCTTTTTTGCTGTCCCGCCCCACTTGGCCCTCGCCAATATCGTACATGAACCCCGCCAAAAATTGTGCTTCCATGTGACCATTCCCGGCGGCCATTTCAAGATATTCCAACCCCAACGCATGTTCGCGTTTGGTGTTACGGAAGTAGTACGAATTGCCCACCTTGAATTGCGCCGTCACATCACCCGCATCGGCCAATTCCCGCAGGCGGCCGAATTCGGTTTGGGGCTTCTTGTTGCAAGCCATGCAAACCAACAACAATAAATAGCAAAGCACTCGCATGCCGCATGCTCCCCTGCCGCCTTGGTTTTGGAAAGCCCGAAAACCACTTGCGCCACTTTGCCGTGTGCGCCATGTTCCCCGCGCAATGGAATACCGTGTTTCAAAACGTGCTGCGTCCCTGTCGCCCTCGCTCACCTTGGCCATCACCGCCAAGGCCAAGGAGCTGCGCGCGGCGGGTGAGGATGTGATTGGGCTGGGCGCGGGCGAGCCAGATTTCGACACGCCCGAACACATCAAAGCCGCCGCCGTTCAGGCTTTGGCCGATGGCTTTACCAAATACACCCCCGCCGCTGGCACACCTGAATTGCGCGCGGCGGTGGCTCGCAAGTTTGAGCGCGAGAATAATCTCCAATACGACCCGCAGCAAATCATCGTTTCCTGCGGCGGCAAACATTCCTGTTACAACGTCATCCTCGCCACTTGCGAGGAAGGCGATGAGGTCATCATTCCCTCGCCGTATTGGCTGAGCTATCCCGAGATGGTCACCCTCGCCGGCGCCACGCCGGTGATTGTTGAGACCACCGATGCCACGGAATTCAAACTCACACCCGACCAGCTCCGCGCCGCCATCACCGACCGCACGCGGTTGTTCATTTTCAATTCCCCCAGCAATCCGACCGGCAGCGTGTACACGCCCGACGAAGTGCGCGCGCTCGGCGATGTGTGCGTGGAAAAAAGCGTGCTCATTATGAGCGATGAGATTTATGAAAAACTGTTGTACGGCGATGCTGTTTTCCAAAGCGTCGCCGCATGCTCACCCGAGCACCAAGCCCACACCATCATCGTCCACGGCCTCGCCAAGGCGTATTCGATGACCGGTTGGCGCATTGGTTTCACCGCCGCGCCGCAGCCCATCGCCAAAGCCATCATCGCGATCCAAAGCCACAGCACCAGCAACCCCACTTCCTTCGCACAATCCGGCGCGGTGCAGGCGCTCGACGGCCCGCAGGATCACATCGCCGAATGGATGACCGAATTTACCGAACGCCGCGCCTTCGCCCACAAACAACTCAACGCCATGCCCGGCATCACCTGCGTCAATGCCCAGGGCGCATTTTATTTGTTCCCGAACATTTCCAGCACCGGAATGAAATCAGCCGAATTTTGCGAACGCCTTTTGTCTGAAGCCAAAGTCGCCGCCGTCCCCGGCGTGGCCTTCGGCTCGGACGATTACCTCCGCATCAGCTACGCGACGAGTATGGAGAATCTGGAAAAAGCACTGGAGCGGTTGGGGGGATTTGTTCGGAAAGTCGAAAGCGAAAAATTACCCTCCGTTTGACTTATAATTCAAAGCCATTCCCGGCTTGATGTCAGTCTCCGAAAGAACCGGCTCCTCGCCCTCCTTAAACATTTTCTCACCCAACAACCCAATCATCGCAGCGTTGTCGGTGCAAAGCTCAGGCGAAGCGAGGCGCAGGGTGAAATCGTTTTCATCGCAAATGGACTGCAACTGTTTTCGGAGTTCGGTGTTGCAAGCCACGCCGCCCGAGAGGGTGAGGCATTTTACGCGTTCGCGCCTGGCGGCGCGGAGGGTTTTTTTGACGAGCACTTCCACGATGGCGGCTTGGGCGCTGGCGCAGAGATCGGGCAGGCGCGCGTTGTCGGCGGCCAGTTCAGGGTTTTTCTCGAGAAAATAACGGACGGACGTTTTTAAACCGCTGAAGCTAAAATCGTCATTCGGTTGATTGAGCATTGGCCGTGCAAATTGAAACGCGGCGGGATCGCCTTCGCGAGCCAATCGATCCACTTCCGGCCCGCCAGGATAGCTCAAGCCGAGGAGCTTGGCGACTTTGTCGAAGCACTCGCCCGCAGCGTCGTCTTGAGTGCTGCCGAGAATTTTGTGTTCCAACGGCGCGTCTACCTTTACCAGCAAAGTATGGCCGCCGCTGACGATGAGTGACAGATTCGGCTGAAAACTTTCCCAGTCCGCAACCGGCGGCTTGCCCAAAAACCACGGCGAATACAAATGCGCTTGCACGTGGTTCACGCCCATCAACGGCCGCTCCAACGCGTAAGCCATCGATTGCGCGGCTTTCCAACCGACCATCAACGCCGGAGGCAAGCCGGGACCGCGCGTGGCTGCGAGGGCGTCCAAGTCGGTGGATTCAATGTTGGCCTGTTGCAAAGCCTCGCGCACGACGGGCGAAAGATTTCGGAGATGTTCGCGCGTGGCGAGCTCGGGCACGACGCCGCCGTATTCGGCGTGGATTTTGATTTGGGAGGAAACCACCGTACTGACCGCGCGCCCGTCGACGATCACCGCCGCGCTGGTTTCGTCGCACGAAGTCTCAATGGCCAGCAGCCGCATCGCTGTTAGTTAAGCTTGGCCTTGAGCAGTTCGAGGGCCTTGTTCAATTGAAGATCCTCGGTGGCTTCGGCTTTTTTGCGTTCTACTTCCGGCAAGGTTTCCAAACCGCCGGGCGAGCGCTGCAGGCCGAGATGGCCCATTTGCTCGGGCGTCATTTCCACCACGTGATCGGGCGTGATGCCTTTGCCGTGAATGGTGCGATGTTTGGGCGTGTAATATTTTGCGGTAGTCAGCCGCAGAGCGGAGCCATCGCGCAGCGGAAGGATGCTTTGCACTGAGCCTTTGCCAAAAGTTTTCATGCCCACCAATTCCGCGCGACCGAGATCCTGAAGGCAACCGGCAACAATCTCGGAGGCGCTGGCGCTGCCGCCATTCACGAGCACCACCATGGGCAGCGTACGTTGCTTGAACCGTCCGCTGGCCACAAGCTTATCGAGCTGCCGCTGTTGGCGGCCTTCGGTGGTGACGATCACCTGCCCCTTGGGCACAAACTTTTCCGTGACGTACGCGGATTGGTCGAGCAGTCCACCGGGATTATCGCGCAAATCGAGCACCAGCGCCTTGAGGCCGGCCTCCTCCATTTTCACCAATGCCGTCTCCAGTTCGCTGGCGGTTTTTTCCGAGAAACCGGACAGCCGCACGTAGCCAATTTTATTTTCCAGCAAATCATATTTTCCGCCGCCGTTGAGGTCGCGCACGCTTTTGGTTTTGATGATCTCGCGCTTAAAGGCAACTTCCCATCCCTTGTCCGTTGAGGGCCGGTATAAACCCACTTTCACCTCCGTGCCGGGTTTGCCGCGCATGATGCCCACAGCGTCATTCAAGCTCATGCCCTCGGTGGATTTACCGCTAATTTTCATGATGCGATCGCCAGACAAAAGCCCTGCGCGACTGCCGGGCGTGTCGGCCATGGGCGCCACCACGGTGAGCCATTTATCGCGGATGCTGACCACCACGCCGATGCCGCCAAACTGCTGCATGGTGTCTGACTGCAACGCCTGATATTTTTTGGCGTCCATGTATTCGCTGTGCGGATCGAGCGTTTGGATCATCCCGCGCAACGCGCCTTGCACGAGATCCTCGTACGAAACTTTGTCTTCATCCACGTATTCGCGCCGCACGGTTTCCAGCACGCGCGTGAATTTTTCCATGTTGGCATAAACATCATCCTTGCCGTTCGCCTCGGCGCTGGAGGCGAGGTGGCGCGCACCCAAATAGAGATTCACGCCCAACGCAACGGCGAGCACGGTGGTAAAAATTCGCTGTCTCATGGCCGCGCCAGCCTACGGCGTGCGGCTAAAATGGCAAGGAGGGTTTATTGACGGAGCAGCAATTCGACAAATAACAGATCCGAGGAGGTGGTCACTTTGGGGTTGGGCGCCCCTCCATCCACCAATGCCACAGGCTGGCCGATGAGCTCACACGCAGCGGTGTCATCAGTAACGGATGCGCCCTGTTCACGCACCGCCGCCATGGCGTTGCGGATGATTTCGAGCGAAAAAATCTGCGGCGTTTGCACCGCCCACAAATGGGTGCGATCCACATTGCGAGCTATGCGGCCGATGCCATCAGCTTCTTTGAGGGTGTCGATTACTTTGGCCGCTGTGACCGCCGCGCCCGTTTCGCGAGCGGCGGTCAGCGTGGCGATGATCGCGTTTTCAGAGGTGCACGGCCGCGCGCCGTCTTGGATGGCAACAAACTGACAATCCGGATTCACCGCCGCCAAGCCGTTGCCCACGGAATCCTGGCGTTCGTCGCCGCCTTCCACAAAGCAATGCGGTTTGGTTGGCGAGAGTTGTTTGGCCAACGCCTCAAATTCCGCGCGGGCATTTTCGCGAATGACGAGCACCACTTCATCAATTTCCGGATGCCCATCAAACCGCCGCCATGTGTGGCCGACCACGGGCAGTCCCGCGACTTCGAGAAACAGTTTTTCCGCGCCCATGCGAGTGCCGCTTCCGGCGGCGACGATGACGGCTGAAACCATACGGCAATTTAGCTCACGGCGGGGCGCCAGTCGAGAATCTTCAACTGCAGCGAGCGCTGTCCGCGCCACGTATTGATGGAGGGCTCCACCGCCAAATCAAACCGGCCTGTGCTTTCCGTTGGCAAATCGCGCTCAGTCGCGTTCCAGCAAATCGCTTCAGCGGACGTATTGCCGTCGGTGACGCTCAGCTTGGCGTGTTGCTGCTCCTTGCCCATGCGGCGCACGGGACCGTCGAGCTCAAGCTGCGGGATTGAAAATTGCACCGAGTGGTTGCCCTGTCCGGTGGGTTGCAATTGATCCAGCGATTGGACTGCGGCGAAGGTTAATTCCGTGAGCGGCACACTCGCATCGAGTCGCAGCGTGGGCATCATCTCTTTTCCTGAGAGCTGCTCGCGGGCCAACTCGTTGAGGTGCGTGCGAAAGCCGTCGAGATTTTTCGGCTGCAAACTCACCCCCGCCGCCATCGCGTGGCCACCGGCGCGGTCGAGAATTCCCGCGCTCTCGCACTCGTGCAAAGCGGCGGCGAGATCAAACCCCTCCAAGCTCCGGCCCGAGCCGCGCAAGTCGCCATCGGGACTACCGCCCACGATGACCGTGGGCCGGCAAAATTCCCGCATCACCCGCGACGCCACAATGCCCACCACGCCGATGTGCCAACCGGGATCGCCTTCGACAATGGCGAAATCGGTTTCGGGATTGAACCGGTTGCGAACGGTGTCGATCACTTGCCGGGTTATTTCTTTTTCCGCGAGTTGCCGATCGCGGTTTTGGCGGTCGAGTTTGCCGGCCATTACAGCCGCGGCAGCAGCATCAGTTTCGCGCAATAAATCCAACGCCGCAGTTGCGCTGCCCAAACGCCCGGCGGCATTAAGGCGGGGGCCGATTTGAAACCCCACTTCGAAGCCGCCGATTTCGCCGGTGATGCCCGCCGCTTTGGCCAGCGCCAAAATGCCGGGGCGTTCGGTGCAGTTGAGCTGGCGCAATCCCGCGTGGGCGAGGATGCGGTTCTCGCGCCGCAACGGAACCATATCCGCAAGCGTGCCGAGCGCCACGAGATCGAGCGTGGTGCGAATGTCAAATTCAGCAAATTCATTGAGCCCTTTTTCGCGGCCTGCTTTTACAAGGCCGTGAATCAACTTGAAGGCCAACCCGGCGGAACAGAGTTCGCGAAAATCCGGCTCGCCTTCGGCGGCGAGTTGCGGGTTTACAATCGCCAGCGCGGGCGGCGGCGGATCGGACACTTGATGGTGATCGAGCACAATCACTTCGATGCCTTTCGTATGCAAATCTGCAATCACGTCCACCGAGGTGGAGCCGCAATTTTCGAGACAATTGGCTACGCCCACCGCTGTGAGTCCGTAGCCCTCGTCCATGCGATGGGGTAGATACGCTTCCACTTGCCAACCCAACGGGCGCAGGCAATCGAGCAGCAAAGTCGCAGACGTCACGCCATCCACATCATAATCACCGAACACTGCAATGCGTTCCCCGCGTTCCCTCGCCACAAACAGCCGCTCCACGGCAATAGACAAATTTGAAATGTCCTCCGGGGCCGCCAAATTAGCCAAGCGCGGCGCGAGAAAATTTACTGCCTCCGTCTCATCCCCCAACCCACGATTCATCAAACATTGGGCAAGCAGCTTGGAAACGCCAAGTGCCCGAGCCAAGTCCCCGGCAGCCGCAGTGTCGCTGTCGGTGATGTGCCAATGATGTTTCATTTCTTTGCCTCTTTTTTGGCGCGCCGCTTTTCGCGCCAAGCGCGGGCTTTGCCCTCGATGAAAGTGAGCTTGGAGCCGATCCGGGGGAACCGTTTTTTAAAATTCATCTTTTGAGCTCGCACCGTGGCGGATCCTCTAGCCAAACACATAATGCCAATGACGATGAACAGAATGCCCTGCAGGATGGGCAGGAACAGTCCCACAATTCCAAGCAAGACAAATGCCCCGCCGATGATCAGCCATTTGATTCGCGCCAGTTTCCCCATCGCGCGGACAACTTACTCCGCATCGCCGGAATCTTCCGAGGCATTTTTTTTGTGCAATAATGAGGCGAGAATGGAGAGCAGTAGAATGGAAACGACCACCACCAGTGGCCCCCAGTTCGGAATGTTAAAATCTGCAAGCCATGGTTCGGTGAGCATTTTTGCGCCGATGAAGGCCAGCACCAGCGCGAGGCCGTATTTGAGGTAATGGAAAATTTCAATCATCCCTGCCAACACGAAATACAGTGAGCGCAGGCCGAGGATGGCAAACATATCGGATCGGTGGTCACAGCGAAAATTGCCGGGATGGAGTCCACCGCGAAGATGACGTCGGTGTACTCGATGGTCACCAAGACAATGGCCATCGGCGTGAGCATTCGTTTGCCGTCAATGCGAATGGTGAAATGCTCTCCCTCGAATTGGTCGTGCACGGGAAAGAGCTTTCGGGCGAGTTTTACCAGTGGATTGTTCTCCGGATCCACGCCGTCATCATCATCGTGAAAAAGCATTTTGATGCCGGTGAACAATAGAAAAGCACCAAAGCCAAAAAGGATCCAATGGAACTTCGCCACCGCCGCCGAACCCACGCCGATCATCAATCCGCGCATCACCAGCGCCCCGATGATTCCCCAAAAAAGCACACGATGTTGGAACTCGGGCTTAACTTTGAAGTACGCAAACACGTTGTCCATCGAAAGCGACAGCTCAAGGATGTAGCCGGTGATGAACTCCATCGGCTTTTCGGCAGCCTCTGGTTTTCCCGCATACAATTCCGGAAGCGCAAAACACGCAAACGCCATTGCCACCATAAACCAAAGCGTGCTCCAACCGAGCGCTTCTTTGAAGCCGACCTTATGCGCCTTGCGGTTGAATATCCCGAGATCGAGCGCGAGGATGAACAGCACGCCCACCACGAACACCCCGTAATGCCAGGGGGCGATGCCGGCGGCAATCATATCAGACGTTGATCGTCACCGGATCGGCATCCTGTATGGGCGCCGCCAGTTCGGGTCGTTTGCCTTCGTGCCACCACAGTACGACGGCGCAGGCGATGTAGATGGAGGAATACGTTCCCGTGATAATGCCCACGAGGAACATGAACGCAAAATCATTGATGACCGTGCCACCATAGAAATACAGCGTAGCGGTGGAAAGCAAAGTGGTGCCGGAGGTGATAATGGTGCGACTGAGAGTTTGGTTCAGCGCGGCATTCATCACATCGGCAAAAGTGCCGCGCGTGCCGAGGCGTAGGTTTTCGCGGATGCGATCGAAAATAACAATGGTGTCGTTGATTGAAAACCCAATGATGGTGAGGATGGCCGCCACGATCGGCGCGTTTAGCTCGCGTCCGCTGAGGAAAAATAGCCCGCCGGTCATCAACACGTCGTGCAAAATTGCAATGACCGCGCCGATCGCAAATGAGTATTCATAGCGAAAAGCCACATAAATCAAAATGCCGAACAACGCGAGCACCGTGGCCACGATCGCGGATTTTTGAATTTCCCCACTCACGCTCGGCCCCACAAGATCCTTGGAAAGCAGAATGAAATTCGCTTCGGGATAGATTTGGTTGAGTTCGTCAAAAACCAGTTTCGGGTCGCCTGTTTTGTAGCTGACATGGAGTACTTGTTTGCCGGAGGCATGGTCGGTTTGGGGTTGCACCTTCAACCCGGAATCGCCCATGGATAATTTTTCGGAAAGGTCGGCCTGCAATTTCTCCGAATTGATTGTGGCTTTGTCGTTATCAAAACTCATCATCAAACTCTGGCCGCCCGCGAAATCCACGCCCATCGTTTTATCCCACCCACGGGAGATCACATAAATTGTGGAAAACAAAATGAACAACCAAGTAATCCATACCGCAGGACTCTTAATCGCATTAGTGACACGAGTTGCGTTGGTTTTATATTTTACAAATTTGATGGTTGGTAAACCGGCCGTCGGCCGTAGATGCATCGCGCGCTTCGAGCCTTCCGAACCGATCCGCCCCCAGTTCAACAGTAAATCCAAAACCAATCGCGTGGCCACCAGCGCGGTGAACATGCTGGTGAGGATGCCGATGGTAAGCGTAACGCCGAAGCCCTGCACAGGGCCTTTGCCCATATAAATTAGAATCACCGAAGCGATCAATGTGGTTAAGTTGGCATCAAAAATAGTGCCAAACGCTTTTTCATAACCGGACGAGATAGCGCCCTTCAACGACTTACCCACGCGCAGTTCTTCACGGATGCGTTCAAAAATCAGCACGTTGGCGTCTACCGCCATGCCGATGGTGAGGACGACGCCGGCGATGCCCGGCAGCGTGAGCGTGGCGTCAAACCAACTGAGCACGCCCATAAGAATGAGAATATTCAGTGCTAGCGCAATATTCGCCACCACGCCGCACAGCAAATAATAAACCAGCATGAACACCGCCACAGCAATGAGCCCCCACTTGGCGGCGGCAAATCCCTTGGCCACCGATTCCCGGCCGAGAGACGGATCCACATCGCGTTCCTCGATAATTTCCACCGGCGTTTCCAGTGGATTCTCAAGTGCATTGGCCAGTTCGCGGGCTTCATCATAGGTGAAGTCACCGCTGATTTCTCCACGCGAATGGATGCGACTGTTAATGGAAGGCGCGGAAATTAATTCGCCGTCCAGCACAATGCACAGCGCGCGCGGATCCTGCCCGCTAACCTGATGCTCCTCCGTGATCTTCGCGAATTTATCCGCACCCGCGCCATCGAGCTTGAAGCTGATTTTTGCCAGGCCGCTGATGGGATCACGAATGGGGCTGGCACTGACAATGTGTTTTCCGGAAACACATTTGTCGGCATAATCCTCCATCGTAACCACGAAAAGCCGTCGCGTGTATTTTTGGCCGTCATCGTTCTTGAGCTTGTAGCTCAACAAATCCGCGCCCGGGACAAAATCTTCATTGGTGTTGAGCGCCTGACGGCTGCTGGCGTGTTCGAGGCGGAATTCCAGCTTGGCGATTTTCTGAATGGTATCTCGCGCACGATCACGATCCTCTTTGGAGAGTCCGGGGATTTGAATGATGATGTGGTCGTCATCATCATTCGATGAGCTCTGGATGATGGGCTCGGAGACGCCAAATTTATCAATCCGTTTCCGAATGGTTTCCATCGCCTGCTCCAACCGCTGTTTGCGTTTGTCGGAGCTGGCCCTTTCACCGGTGTTGACGATGCGCACGGTGAACTGCGTGCCGCCCCGAAGGTCCAGCCCCAGCTTCACTTTACCCGCAGCCATTGATTGAAGCTTGCCTAGAACAAATCTGTTGGCCGCCCTTCTCGATGTTTCCTGCAGTTCAGTGATTTCCCCGGCGGTGGTGCCTTGTGAGAATTCCAGATTCAGGCTCGCATCAAGGCCCATTTTTTCACGCGCCGTTTTGTCGGTTTTGAAGTCCCCCTTCAGCGGGAAATAATTGGTGAGACTTGACGTCCCAATCGCTTTCTCCCAGTTCTCAAGAGTCAGCTCGCCTTCCGCGCCGTTGGCCTTGGCCCGGATGTCTTTTAGAATGAGATCGAATTTTCCATCATCCGTGTTCGATGCCTTTTCTTCAAAAACATCGACCATGGGGCGCCCTTCCGGCGGCAACCATTGGATGCCGAAGCCAATGCTGATAGCCAGCACGATGAGCAAGCGCCAAAAAATTGGGCGGCCGGATGTTTGTTTTCGCTCCATGAAATTAGTTCCTTTTACGCGTCCTCATCCACCATCGCTTCCACCGCGGCCTTGCTCACCTCGAGCTTGGAATCGCCGGATCGCAAGGTCACGCTTTTGTCTTTCACCGTGACCACCGTCCCAAGAATGCCGGCGGCGATGACTTTGTCGCCGGGCTTGAGCGCCTTCACCATCGCTTCAAGCTTCTTCCGTTGCTGGCTTTGCGGCCGCAAAATAAGCACGTACATGATGGCAAATAATGGGCCAAACATGCAGAGCATCTGGATGAGTGTGTCTTTTCCTGAAGCGGGCTGACCGCCTCCACCTCCGCCCGCCATCGCGAACCACGCGTCACTAATTAGATTTTCCATATTCAAAAATGAGACGGCAAAGACTATTGATAAAGCTCCCGATGGCAAGCTTTTACGGTAGAATTACGCATTTTTTCGCTGCGCCGCCACGCGGGTGGTGGGCGTGTATCGCGCGGCAAATTCAGCCCGAAACCCGCCAAATGTGCCCGCTTCAATGTGTTTTCGCATATCGCTCATCAGCCGCACATACAAACGCAGGTTGTGCAAAGTCAGCAATCGCAGCCCCAAAATCTCATCCACATTCAACAAATGCCGCATGTACGCGCGCGTGTGATGGGTGCAAGTGAAGCAATCGCAACCGACCTCGATGGGCGTGAAATCTTCCTTGTACGCCGCGCCTTTGAGGGCAAACGCGCCGTCATAAGTAAACGCCGTGCCATTGCGGGCAAGGCGCGTGGGCAACACACAATCAAAAAGGTCGACCCCGCACGCCACCAATTCCACCAACTGTGCGGGCGTGCCGAGCCCCATCGCGTAGCGCGGCTTTTCGGCGGGCAACAGCGGCGCGGTGTGCGCCGCCATCGCGAGCATCTCCGGTTCCGGTTCGCCCACGCTGAGGCCGCCGATGGCGTGGCCGTCAAAATCCAGCGCGGTTATGTCGGCCGCGCTGCGCTCGCGCAAATCCGCATGGCAACCGCCCTGCACAATTCCAAAAACCAGTTGCCCATCCGCGCGCGGTTGTTCGCGGCACTCGGCGGCCCAACGCGCGGTGCGTTCCACGGCGGCCGCCACGCGTTCGCCCTCGGCGGGGTAAGGGGGGCAATCGTCAAACACCATCGCGATGTCGCTGCCCAAGTCCCGCTGAATGGCCATCGCTTCTTTGGGCCCAAGAAAAAGCGGCGAGCCGTCGATGTGCGATTGGAAGGCTACGCCGTCGTCTTTGATTTTCGCCATCTTCGCCAAGCTGAAAACCTGAAAGCCGCCGCTGTCGGTGAGGATCGGTTTATCCCAACCCATAAACGCGTGCAAGCCGCCCGCAGCGCGGATGGTTTCCGCCCCGGGCCGCAGGTTGAGGTGATAAGTATTCCCAAGAATAATTTGCGCGCCGAGTTCGTTGAGGTCGCGATTGTCCAAAGTTTTCACCGTGGCGCGGGTGCCCACGGGCATAAACATCGGCGTTTGGATTTCGCCGTGCGCGGTGGTGAGCGTGCCGCGCCGCGCGTCGCCGTCAGTTTTGTGCAGCGCAAACATTAGGCCAAAGCCGCCCGCACGCGGGCAACCGCCTCCGCCACGGGAACATTTTCGCGTCCGCCCTCCGCGCGCAAAGTAAATTCCACGTTGCCCTCTTTGAGCGAGCGCTCGCCCACACTCACGCGCACGGGGATGCCGATGAGTTCGGAGTCTTTGAACTTCACGCCGGGGCGAACATCGCGGTCGTCCATTATCACTTCCACTCCGGCAGCGGTCAGCTCGTCGTAAATCGCTTGGGCAGTTTTCATCACTTCGCCTTCGGGCGCGATGCCCAGAACGGTGAGGCAAACCTGCCACGGCGCAACCGCTTGCGGCCATATCACGCCGTGCTCGTCGTTGCCGCATTCGATGATCGCCTGCAGCGTGCGCGTGACACCGAGCCCGTAACAGCCCATCACGAAAGGATACCGCTTGCCGTCTTCCGCAAGAAAATTAGCGTCGAGCGCCTCGGCGTATTTGGTGCCGAGCTTGAAGACGTGCCCCACCTCGATGGCGCGCTGAATCTTCAGCGGTTGACCATTCTCGCTCAACTCGCCCTCGCGAACGGTGCGGAGGTCGGCCCATTGCACGTCCGGCA
>LWDU01032609.1_pt1 | contig 16294 bp, 13 predicted proteins | sample 727161 | NCBI WGS metagenome assembly LWDU01 (sample SAMN04566230, study PRJNA314399) | hydrothermal vent metagenome | isolation source: deep sea hydrothermal plume seawater | place: Mexico: Gulf of California, Guaymas Basin | collected 2004-07-11 | reverse complement strand
GTTGATATTGAATATCATGGTCAAACCGGAGGAGATGACGGCATACCAACTGAACCTGACGATTTACTAGGTGAAGATCCTGATTTGAATGGTGAACTTTTCGTATTTATGGTTGAGGACGGAGTACCTGCTTATTCTTCTTTTTTAGATTCTATATGGAATAATAGAATGATATTCAGAGAATATGCTTTTGAACCTGAAGAATTCACTCTAGAAGAAGGAGAGACTATGTCCTCTAGCGGAGTATGGAAAGTACCAACCACACAAACTGATGGTGATGGAATAACTGGAGACATAAAAATTCCAATCAACCCCGGAAGAATAATTCCTATTGCAGTCGTATTTGATAGAGACGATACCGACTCTGGTAACGACCAAGATTCTAATGGAGATGATACCTATCCTACTCCAAGATCTATTCAATCTGCCACACCACAATCTACTCTGTATGATAATCCTGACAGAGACATTCCTGAAATAAAGACTAAAACTGAAAGATATTTAGATGATGGTGCTGAAATACAAACTACTTTCGATGCCGATGAAGGAATTGGAAATTCGTATGTTCTTTACAATTATGAATCTAGTAATTTTACTGGTGAATGGATAACTGATAAGAAGTTTGCGATGAAGAAACTGGAATTTGTTATGCTTATTCTGGAGCTACTGGAACTTCAATGATTCCTTATTCAGAAGATAATCCAATTTATTATCAAATATTATTCGTTGATGGAAACAAGACTTCAAGTAAAACTGAAGTTATACAATTTGTAGGCTCTGATGGTGGAGCCCCTCCGTCAACTGAAACTGAATTACCAATATTCCTTATTGGTGGTGGAATCGCATTGATTGCAGCTATAGCGGGCTTTGTTTCATGGGCTCGAAGACCTAGTTCAGGCTAAACACAACTGTAAAATACAACCATATCATATTCAAGTAAAGTGATAGTATGAACTTTACACGAAATTTTATCGCAATAGCAGTCTGTTTTTTATTCGTTATTTCTTCATTGGTAACTCCAAGTGTTGCTACTAATCAAGAACCTGATGAGTATCCAAACGGATGGACACACAGACCAATTATGGAACAATTCACTAGTTTGGGATGCTCTCCATGTATGGGTATTGATCCTGATGTAGCAAAATTATGGAGAGAATTTAGGGAAGAGCCAGGACTCCCGGTAACCTTCGTTTCATTCCACCAAATTAACGGCGGTTCTGATGACGAATTCGCTAGTCAAGAATCTAAAGACCGATACAATCACTATTCAGTTCAGGGTACTCCTGATGCTCAGTTTGACGGTGGTTACATAGAGGAATTAGGTGGTGGAGATGGAACTTATGATACTTACAAAGACCATTACTTTGAAAGTGGTGAAAGAGATGTCAAGCCAACCGAATTGAGAGTATGGCAAGAATTTAGAGAAGATCGGTTTGTTTTTACTGTAAATTTAACTTATCTTGGTGAAGGCGGAATTAGTACGCCATTAAATCCTGATATTCTAGACTCAAGCGTATATCTGTTTGTGGTAGAAGACGACATTATGGCTTGGAGTTCTGTAGAAGAAAAAGAAGTCCTTACTCATAACGTATTTAGAGAAAATGCATTAACAAATGAACAAGTCGAACTACAAGCTGCGGAAACATGGACTCATCAAGTAGAATGGGTAATTCCAGATATTATTGACTATATGAGCGGACATGAAGATCATGATGGAAATGCACAAGAAGGAGAGCATCCCATCCCAACTCCAATTAATCCTGCTAAAATTTCAGTTGTAGCGGTAGTATACGATAATGATGATACCTCCAGAACAACATCATCCGGAAAAACCGGTAATGCTGCAGATACTCCAAGAGCTGCTAATTCAGCAACGCCTAAAACAACTGCGTATGATGAACAAAATGAACCTCCAAAGGTTACTGCCTATGATGAAAGCATAAATGGAAATTTAGCTGAAGTTAGCGCAACTTTACAAGATGATGATGGAATCGGTTCAGCTTATGTAATTTATAATTTCCATAATGGTTCATACAATGATGAAGCTTGGGGAGTAATGCCTATGGATATAGATGAAAATAATGTAGCTACCGCCTCTATTGAGTTTAGTAGTGAAGATCCGGTTTGGTATCGCATTTTATTAATTGATGGAAAACAAGGTTTTGCAGCTAGTGAAGCAAAACAATTCGAAGGTACTGGTGGTAAGATAATGGAAGATTCTCCAGGATTTGGCATATTTACAATATCTGCAGCTTTATTAATTGGATTAATTAGAAGAAGAAACTAGGTGAAAGCTAGTGGTTACAAAAAAAGACGAGTCTGTTGGGAAGACAAATTGGGATGATTTAGTAGAAAGTACCAGTAAAACTATAGGTGAAAATCGGGTTTTATTCGCAATAGGTACTTCACTTATGCTTATTTTGGCAATTATCCTATATGGGATGATTGGAGGTGACAATAATGCTCCTGACTTTACTTTAACAGATACAGAAGGATCAACCTTTTCTCTTTCGGATTATGAAGGTGAAAAAGTAGTTATTCTAGATTTTATGTTCACAACTTGTGAACCTTGTGAAAAATTTGTCAAAGATGCTTTAGAACCTTATGAAAATAAAATGGATAAAGAAAAGGTTGAAATCCTATCAGTTAGTGTTTTTGGAAATGACGATGAAAGCAAATTGAGAAATTACGCTAAAGATCATGGATGGAGACATGCTCTTGGAGATACTAACGGAGACATTGAAATTGCATATGATGTAATTGGAACTCCAAAAATATTTATTATTGATGAAAATGGCGAAATTACCTTTTCTCATATTGGACCTATGTCTTTAGAAGAACTTGAATTGGAAGTTGATAAAGCCCTTAGTGGACAAGGTGGAATTGTTAATCTTAAACAATCATCTATCTATTTCTTTGCGGTTGGCGCTGGAGTAATGGTTTTCTTTTCTCCTTGTTCTTTTCCAATGTTACCTGGATACATGTCTTTTTACTTAGCTAATAAAAAACAACGCACTGGTAAATTTGATGAAACGGCCGCTAGAGAAACATTACCAGACGGGTTAGCTGCTGCTGCCGGATTAACAGGCATACTATTACTCATCGGTATTTTGTTAATTCCATTCATAAGTATAATCGGAGGATTTATCCCTCTACTCGAATTAATTATTGGAATAATGATTGCTGGACTTGGAATTATGATGGTAATGGAATATGATTCTGAACCTATTGTAAGACCATTCCGAAATTTAATGTCGATTATAGGAAGTTCACCACCTGTAGCTGCTGCAAAAAATGGAATAGAAAAAATAATACAACAATATTGGTCTAAGGATTTTACTTTTTCGGGAAATTCGGATGGGACTCGAGTTGGGCTCTTTTGGTATGGTGTAGCTTATGGTTCTGCAGCTGCCGGTTGTGTGGCTCCAGTTGTAATTGGATTGCTTACAGCCAGTATCGGTAGAGGAATAATTACAGGTCTTCTTGTTTTCTTAATATTTTCATTATTTACTATGTTAGTAGCTGCATCAGAAAGCACAATTGTAGATAAACTAAAAGCATCTACAAGACAAATTGAAATGGCCGGTGGAGTTGTAATGATAATAGTAGGATTATACTTGATGTGGTTCTATCTATCGACCAGTATTTTCTAAATATTTAGTTGGTAACGGTGGTTCTGGAACTAGCTCTTTATTCAAAGATTTAATTCCGACACTAATCAAAGTTGTTTCTTGATAAGGCTCTACATTTGTGTATAAATCCTCAAAATATATTGGTCTATGTGCTTTACTCTCATCTTTATCAATAGGATTATTAACTGTTAAAATTCCATTATCCTCTCCGGTAATTACAATCCAATGAGGTATGTCTTCGTCTTCTTCCTCGAAAATAATAGTAGATACTAAAGCAAACAGAACTCTATCAGATTGAATGCCGTCTCTAATATCTTGTAATGTTGGTTTTCTAATTTCTTGTGTTGTACCATTCAAAGAACAAGTTCTCTTTTGCATTTCATAAAAAAATTCAAGATAAGGTATACTCCCCTTTAGTGATTTTACATATGTTTTAGCCCTTTCAATCAAACCAAGGCCTGGATTGTCAGTTATTATGTGAACATTAAGACCTCTTACTGCCAGAGGTGCTGAAACGCCATATCGACCCGCGCCATACATTTCTATGGAACTAGTTTCTCTCCACAACTCAACTTCTAAATCTCTATTCATTTCACTTACAAAATTGAAATATTTTAGCGCCATTGCTACACAGGCAGAGCCGCAGCTGAAATCCATAGTCTGTGTGTAGTGGGGGACATCCAAGCGCATTAGAAGGCCATTAAATGCCTCAAATAATAGTTATCTATTTAGATATTATCGGAAGAAGACTATTAGCTGCAGTCTCTGCAGAATTAGCAACATCATCAAGTCTCTGAATTAAACGATACATGTGGGCTGCTGCCAAAGGTTGGTCATCTCCATTTGTGAATACGTATGCTGCCGCCTTAGCTTCTACTTGATCGGCTTCATGTTCTAGATCATTGACTCTACCTATGTGCTGATGCATGATGTCTTTTTCTTTATTAGCAAACGCAGATTCCAAAAGATATTCAAATCTTCCTACTGTTTTTTGATATTCTGCTACTGTTGCAGTTACAGCATCTGCCAAATTCAAAACTAATTTACGTGCCTCCGAATTATCGTATAAATCTCGAAAAGACAAAATCTCTACTACATTTTCTGCATAATCGGCTATTCTATCTTGTCGTGAAACAAGCTCTAGAAAAACAGGTTTGTCAATAGCCAACCTTACACTACCGCGTAGCATATCTCTTATCTTACTTTTGATTTTATCGGCTTTTAATTCGGATTTGGATGTAGCCTTGATAAGATCCTTGATATCTTCGCCTTTACAAGCTGCTTTAACACAATCATTCATCTTCTCAACCGTTTCAAAAACTCTTTTAGCATGCTTATAATATGATTTGAATACACTTGGGCCAATTCGATTTTCAAACAGTTTCATTGTTATGCTCCATTCCCAACTTCAATTTCAACCTTTGGGCCTGATTTTATTGAGTTGTAGACAAGCCATACTATTGCAGCCATAATAATCAAAACTGTAATGATGAAACGCGTTTCATTGAGCCCAAATATTGCATACAAAACCATCGCTCCAATACCTGATGCAGGTATACTTGCGACCCAACTAGCTGCTATTTTACCAAAAACACGAAAGTCAACTGAAGAAGCGCCACCTGCAAGTCCAACTCCGACTACAGAGCCTACAAGTGTATGTGTAGTAGATATTGGAATAGCTAAAAAAGGCATTGAAAAAATAAGTACCGTTGTTGCAGCGGCAAACTGAGCTGCGAAACCTCTAGTAGGCGTAATATGTGTAATCTTCTCACCAATAGTTTTCATTACACGATAACCCCATGTGCTAATTCCTATCACAATCCCTAAACTTCCAAGAAGTACTAACCAAAGTGGAACTTCAGCTTCTGAGCCTAATGATCCACTCTTGAAAACTTGCCAGACTGCAGCCATAGGTCCAATTGCATTACTCCTATCATTAGCCCCATGTGCAAATGCAACATAACAAGCTGTAATGACCTGTAACCAAACAAAAATTGTTTCAACGCCATGATACCCCTTTTCTTCAAACTCATAATTACGTAAAATTGCATAGAGAATCGCACTACAGAATAGTGCTATAACTAAAGCTGCAAGCAAACTTTGTGCAGGTAAACATGATTCCAGTGAATTCATGAAGCTTAAACCTTCTGCACAATCCTTTGAAGGAAGCCAACTACTAGGTAGAATATACTTGAGAGCTTTGAATTGAAGTGCGAGACTTAGTACAAAAAATGTTGGAAGGGCCAAAATGGGCGCCATCCATCTTGATCGTGCAATCGGATCTTCAGTGTCTAAAATCATCGTCTTTATAATGTAAAAAGTGCTATAGGCCAGAATTCCACCAAGAAGAGGAGATGCAATCCAACTAATGACAATCTGCCCAACTTTGCTATAATCAATCAAATCAGGATCAATGAATATTCCAATACCCACTATTCCACCAACAATACTGTGTGTTGTAGATACAGGAAGCCCATAGCGAGTTGCTAATGTAATCCACAACGCAGCGGCAAGCATTGATGCAATGAAACCGTAGTAAAGTTCAGTTGACAATTCAGCCATATCTTCTTCAGAAATGACTAGAACGCCTTTTCGTACTGTGTCAGTAACTGCATCACCTGCGAAGAAAGCACCCAAAAATTCAAAGACTGCGGCAATAATTATCGCATTACGCAATGTTAGGGCTTTACTGCCGACACTAGTCCCCATCGCATTCGCTACATCATTTGCCCCGATATTCCAAGCCATATATCCTGCAATCAAAATTGCCAAGAATATCACCAAATCTAATCCAAACATTATTAGGCTCTTAAACTGCCCATAAATAAATATATACTAAATATTATATATAGACTATATATCTTAGTGAGCACAGAGATGGATTAAAAATCATGGAAAGAAGAAAATTACAGAAGACTGGAGGCTCTACTTTAATAGTTTCACTACCAAAGAAATGGATTAAAGAAAACAAGTTAGATGCAGGTTCAGAAGTCAAATTGTTAAAGCAACCAGACGGAACGATGTCTATTGACCCAGGTCAATCAAACCCAAATAAAAAAATTACGACAGTAAGATGTAATAATGAAGAAAGTCAACACCTATTCAGAGATTTAATTGGAAACTATCTGGCCGGAAGCACTGAGATAAAAGTCGTAGGAAGCCCTAGACTTACTGTCAAGGAAAGAAAAACTATCCGTAAATTCTCAGCAAGCGTTATTGGATTCGAAATTATAGAAGAAGAAGCCACTCAAGCAATTCTAATCGATATGTCTAATCCGGGCGCATTACCATTTAGAACTGCAATCAAAAGACTATACAAAATTGTCAGCGCCATGTATAACGATTCTATTCTAATTTTAGAGGGCTCAGAAGACTTAGCTACAGATGTTGTTGATCGAGATAAGGAAGCTGATAAACTGCAATGGTTCATTGAAAGGCAATTCAATATGATGCTTGAAGATTCAAGCCTATCGCGATTATTACAGGCTTCATCCTTTGAAGGTGTTGTTTACTCAAATGTAGCACGTTATCTAGAAAGAATTGCAGATCATGCATGTAGACTTGCTGAAATAGGATATGTTGCAGGACTTATCCCCGGAAGAAAAATGCTACCTTTAGCAAAAAACGCAGGCGAGATAATGGAAAATTCAATGAAGAGTTTTATCCACAATGATCCACGCAAAGCCACAGTTGTAATAGATAAAGGAAAGAAAACTATGCAAAAAGCTCAAAAATACTTTGAAAATAAATACAAAAAAGAAATAGAGCACCCTCTTGAATTCTCAATAGCCATGGATGCTATTATGAGAACAATTGCATATTCAACCGACATCTCTGAAGCTGCAATAAATTATTCTGCAAAAATAGGAAACAAATGATAACTCGGCTAATACTAATGCGACACGCTAAAAGTTCATGGAAATATCCTGAATTAAGCGACCATGAAAGGCCCTTGAACAAGAGAGGACGTAAAGCAGCTGGAACAATTGCTAAGGAATTAATTAGATTGGAATGGATTCCGAACAAATTATATTCAAGTGATTCTACTAGAACCGAAGAAACTTGGGCCAGAATGAATAAAATCATAAAGGGTGTTGATGTTGAATATTTGCATAAACTCTACCACGGCAGTCCAAATAAAATTCGAAAGAATCTACCAAATGAATTTGATTGTGAAACTATTATGATTCTAGGCCATAATCCCGGTTGTGCTGATTTTCTATCAGAACTATGTGGAAAATGGCACAGAATGCCCACTGCTGCAACTGCACTACTTACTATAAAGAATCCAAATGAATCTTGGAAAGTTAAAGAAAATTGGGATTTAGAAGAACTACTTCTGCCAAGGGAACTTTAAGGTTGGAAATTGAAATTATTATCCTAGCAATTATTGCATCATTTACGGCTGCTGCACTGACAGTACCTGCTGGTTTTGGATTATCAACAATGCTAACGCCCGTAGTTCTGATGTTGATGAGCCCTCATGAGGCTGTAGCCGTAGTTGCAGTGGTGCATGGTGCTCATAACGCAGGTAAATCATGGTCATTGTGGGAAAACATAAATTTTCAAGCCTTCAAACATTATGGAATATGGTTGATTTTAGGTGCTGTAATAGGAGCTATTTTACAGAATCAAGTCCCTCAAAAACCTCTTTTAGGAATAATAGGAGTTTTCCTTATTATTCTTCCATTACTTACTCTAAGCAAATCATGGAAAAATTATAGAATTCCTGAAGAAAATGATAGAATTGGTGGATTAGGTTCAGGTTTCATGGGAGGATTATCAGGACATCAAGGAGCCTTGCGAGCAATGTTTCTAACAAACAAACTTCCTGATAAAATGACATATGCAGCTACGGCAAGTATATTCGCATTATGTGTTGATCTGTCGAGAATTCCTATTTATCTCTTCTTCAGACCTGAGGGAATTACAGAGAATTGGGAATTGACCATAGCGTTAGTATTGTCTGCATTAATAGGCGTGAGAATAGGGAAAAAATGGCTAGAGACAATGAAATCAGAATCAATAAGAAAAGGAATAATGATTGGAATAATTGCTAGTGGTTTTTTCTATTTATTTGAAGCTTTAACTTAAATCTAAAGTATTTGTTCTAAGAATAATTTACTTCTTTCTTCCTTAGGATTCTCAAAGAAAATATCGGGAGTAGATTCTTCAACTAAATGGCCTTCATCGAAGAACATTATGCGATCTCCAACTTCTTTGGCAAAACCCATTTCATGAGTTACAACAATCATAGTAATATCTCGTTTAGCTAAATCAATCATAACATCTAATACTTCCTTAATCATTTCGGGATCTAAGGCAGAGGTAGGTTCATCAAATAACATAATTTTTGGATCCATAGCCAAAGCTCTAGCGATTGCTACTCTTTGTTGTTGCCCACCTGATAATGCAGAAGCATACTTGTTCTTCTGTTCGGGAATTCCAACTTTTTCTAATAACTCTTCAGCCAACTCTTCAGCTTCATTCTTCTTCATACCTTTAACTTTCTGAGGTGCTAAAGCGACATTCTCTAGTACTGTCAAATGAGGAAATAGATTGAACTGCTGAAATACAAACCCAATTTCTGATCTAATGCGTTTCAAATCCGAAAGGGTGGTATTTTCGTTTATTTCTACTCCATCTACAACTACACGGCCACCATCGTGAGGCTGAAGACGATTCAAAGTACGTATAAATGTAGATTTACCTGAACCTGAAGGTCCCAGTATTACTATAATTTCCCCTTGTTTAATTCTTACATCTATGCCTTTCAATGCTTGAAAATCGCCGAAACTGACGGTTACGCCTTCTGTCACTATAATGTCTTTACTCATGTTACATCGCCTCCACCTTCGTGTGTTAAACCAAGATTCTTCTCAATTCGTCTTGATACTTTAGAAAGGTAGAAAGATAATCCCCAGAAAATCATGCCAACAAATAGTAACGCTTGTTCATGTTGGCCAATGAAATCCCATTGGGCTGGTAAATCCTTAGCAACTCTGAATGCATCATATATACCAAAGAAGTAAACAAGTGATGTGTCTTTCAACATGCCTATCATCATGCTTACAATTGCTGGTAAAGTAGTTCGTATTGCTTGAGGCAATTCTATCTGTAATTTTATTTGAATAGGGCTCAAACCAAGTGCTGTAGCTGCTTCGTATTGCCCATGCGGTACTGCTTGCAGACCGCCTCTAAGAACTTCTGCAAGATAACTACCAAAGAATAAAGATAAAACAAGAATAACTCGAGAGGCAATATCTGCTTCCCAAACGGGATTTAATAAATCTGGAACTAAAATTTGTGCAAAGAATAACCAAGCTACAAGAGGGCCTGAACGAATTAGTTCTATTACTCCTACACTCGGCATCCATAAAACAGGTAAATTACTACGTCTACCGAAGGCTAGAGCTATGCCTATACCGAATCCGACAACCAAAGCTGCAGTAGCAAAAATAAGATTAAGGACAAGTCCTCCCCAAGCTGCTGGCTTAACTCCAGTCCCTAATAAATCTTCAGCATTCCAAAAATAATCATCCTCATATTCACCAGGCGGATCTAAAATGAAAATCATGACTAAAAAACTTATAATTGCCAAATTGATCAAAATAGACTGTATGTAATTTATTATATATTCTTCAGAGTCGTTGCAATAATAATGAACAAAAAAGAAGGATAATAAGCCAAAAATAAAGGCTCCAGTCATGTAAAGAAGTGCTTTGGTTGCATCAAAACCCTGATTACTAATCTTCAATCGGAGTTCTGCATCTAACCAAGTCATATTGTCATGACCTTCTGATAAATCATCTTGACCAACTAAAACGAGTGTGTTAGGGCCTTCGTCTAGTAAATCCCACTCAATGTCATATTCTCTATTCCAATAATCTGGATTATTGTAATTGCAATCACTCTTTTCATCAAGACAATCTTCAATGTTTTGGTTATTCAAATATGCTGCATGATAATTAGGATAAGCTAATTTCAAAGTAGCTCCCAATATCTTTGATTTGTCTTCAATTGTAAAATTCTTTCTTAAGATGAGATAAGCACCACTCCCATCGGTACTATTCGATTCCCAAGTTGTCCTTTGTTTTATCGTCTTGCCAGTCTCTTCAATTAGCAAATTATTATTCCCAAAAGGAGTTTTCCCAGACTTCCAGACACCGTCATCAAATGTTCTCTCTTCCCAACCTTCTGGAAATTCTGAAGTATCATCAAAAATATGGTATTTGTACGTCGTACCCCAGGTTGAATCGGGACCACTAACTATTGCTCCACTTTTTGATTCTGAATCATATGCTGCATTATAGCCAAGAACTGCCAGAAGAACTATACCAAAAATACCATAAGGAATCAGAAACTTCTTCTTATCTTCTCCTAAAGTGCCGTAACCAGCTCCTAAAAGTATCATAAGAAGGTAGAACGGAGGCCAAAATCTCCAAATCTCATCACCAAATTGTGAAATAAAATTTGGTCCAACGATTAGAGTTCGTCGATTCATCCAGATAATAGTCCAATCCGTTTCAACTAAAATAAAATTTATTATTCCTGAAGCCAATGTGAAAATAAAAAAGAAAGAAAACAAAGATATTGTAGAATTCCAAAAAGTATCAAATAATTCATCCGACATTAGATATGCAAGATATGCGAAATTCAACAGACATAATATCTGAATAAATGTTGGAATAAATGTGTCTGAATATACCGAATCTTCTAATTTAAGAGATAGATAAAGTAAACATATTGCAAACACTAAAACCAGTTTGAATGCATAATACTCTACTTCAGAGTTAATCTTAGGAACTTTTCTAAAAACATAATCTAGAAGGGTTTTAACATCTGGCCAATATCTATTTGGATCAGATTTAAAATATTTTAGTAAAATCGGAGTTATAACGAATAAAAACCACAATATAATAATAAAATTAAAGCTCAAATTTTCACCTTTGTTACATTACTATTAATATAATTCATAATAGCTGATATTGTCAAACTACCTACCTGATAAGTAGCAAGAATCATAATGAATACTGGAACGGCTTGACCTGCATTATTAACGATAGTTGTGAATACAGCATAGAAATCACTGAAACCTACAACAAAGGCAAGACTAGAATTCTTCCAACAATTCAAATACTGATTAGTCATAGAAGGAATCATACTACGTAGGGCTTGGGGCAGAATTATCAAATTAAGGCGCTGGTACGGAGACAGTCCCAATGAAATTGCAGCTTCAACTTGCCCTCTTGGTAATGATTGAATACTGCCTCTTACAATTTCTGCAATTTGTGCAGCTGTATAGAGAGTTAAACCAATCCACAAACTGAGAAAAACAGAAGAAATCGTTTGGTCAGTTCCTTCTTCCCAAGTCCATGAACCCCAACCAAGCGGGTCGCCATTTGGTTTTTCTGTTATTAAATTTGGTTGTTTAAACAAAATTGCGAAATAGAATAAAACGAACATTAAAAGAATCGTAATGCTCCACAAATACAAACGATTTCTTTGACCTTCGACTGAATCATCGGCCGTAAAATTATTCAACCCCAAATTATCTAATTTAAATCGAAGGAGAGCACTTAGAGTGAACAAAATTATTCCTAATTTGAACATAGAAAGAGGATCATTCTCCAATATACCTTCTATGAAAGAAATCTTATAATTCCATTCGACAATATTAAAAAGTCCATATAGCACAATCAAAATCGATATTGAAAAGAAGATATCTACTGCAACTGCCATTCTAGATTTGTTTCTCTGATCTTCACCCAATATATTTTCTATTATCTTTCCAATAGAATCTACAGAGTATCTCTCTGAATTTTCTGGTAAAATCCTTTCAGTTAAACGTATGTAAGTTCGCGCTCCAAGATAAACTACAAACACAGCTAATAAATATTGCATGTTTTCTATAATAGCTCCAGGGCCTACAATCCCTCTATTACTCCAATAAACCCATCCAAACAAAGTATTATCTTGAATAAATTCAAAAGTAGGTAAGTTAGCGCCTAAAACAACAGTGTACAAGAAAAATAACTGGACTACCAAAGGCATATTTCTGAAAAATTCGACATAGGATTCTGCAAGACTAGACAATAACCTATTGCGTGAAAGGCGAAAAACACCAATCAGTACTCCTACAATGGTACTACCAATTATACTCAATATAACTACACGTATGGCGTTCAATAATCCAACTCTGTAAAATTGCCATCGACTATCTTGAAGAGCGGTTTGAAAGGGCCATTCATTACTTAGAGTAAATCCAGCCATTTCCTCCATAAAAACAAGATCAAATATCCAAGAACTATCATTTTCTTTTAGATATAAAATATGAGTCCAAAAATATAATACAAATGGAAGAAAAGCTAATATTGCTAAAAATTGAATTGATAAATCATATCGTCTTGGCGTAATGTTTCCATTTTGGAGTAAAAAAAAACCTAAAGCAATAACAAAAGAAAGAATAATAGTTGGAACCCAAGCAAGATCAACTGCCTCAGGAAGGACATTAAAACCAATACTAAGATTTTGAATTCTATTTGGAGTAAGATTTAGTAAAGTATTCTCAACAAAAGAATCTGCTAAAATATAGTAAATTGAAGCGAAAAGAGAATAGTTTATGGTATTTGAAATATAATAGAAAACTGTAGAGCTTAGGTATTTTTGGAAAAAAGGGAGTAATACTAATGTTAAAATTAAAATTAAAGCTATTCTTTCTATCAATATTAAACTCTCTGTATGGCCTAGTGATTGGCCTTTTATAATGTGGAGGTGCCCCGGGAATGAACCCAGGGCTTCCTCTTATTCTCTAACGACTAATAGTTAGTTCAGTTAGAAATTCATTACCTCATTGGAGGCGAGTACTGAAGTCCGCCTTCCCAATGTGGTGCGTTTTGTGTTCCTGCGCGCTCAATCAAACAGTTAGCCATTTGACCAGTTCCGTCACAGAAAGATCTGTCGTATGCTTCATAGTAGTTACCAGAGGTAGCTAGAACGGATTGCATCCAAGTTGGTGATAGAGGGTTTGCCTCTGTACCAAGTCCAAGACTGCTGTTCAACAAACGGTTGTATGATGGGTTAGACAAATCTTGACTGGCAAAATTTGTACTGTCGACACCGAATTCTTCAGCTGTCAACATACCATACCATACCCAAGTTACTACATCGTTCCAGTCAGCATCGTTATCACGAGTTGCTGCACCGAGAGGTTCCTTAGACATTAGTTCAGACATGATTGCCATATCGAAAGATTGTCCGTCACCTTGTTCCATACCGTACTTTTGTGCAACCATAGCTGACATGTCTCCAGTCCAGGCTGAACATTCTTCGTTAGTGAAGGATGCTTTTGCAGCATCTGCATCAGCTGAATTCACAGCTGTGTAGTCCAAGTCGTTGACCTGGAAGTAGTCTGCCAAGTTACCCTCTGTAGTTGTTCCAATACCAACACATACAGTTGCAGTATCCAAATCCATTATGGAAGTTGCGCCTGGGTGAGCGTTAAGGTTGACTAGCATACCTTGACCATCGTAGAAATTAATTCCTGCGAAGTCGGCATTCAAATCTGCATCACGGCTGGTTGTCCAGGTCGTGGTTCGGATTAGAACATCTATGTCACCAGAAGATAGAAGCTCAAAACGGTTTGAACCAGTTGCCAAAACATATGTTATTTGGGTGTCTGGATCAAGACCAATAGCTGCTGCAACTGCTCTACAGTATTCGATATCAAGTCCGGAACGAGTTCCGTCATCGGCAAGGTATCCCATACCGAATTGTGATGTTTTGACACCACACTTCAATTCGCCTGCAGCAATCACATCATCCAATGTGCTTGTACTTTCAGTTCCTACGGGTATAACTGTACCATCGTCGGTTCCATCGTCGGTTCCATCGTCGGTGTCGTCTACGACTGGATCGTCGGTGTCGTCTACGATTGGGTCAGTTGTATCTCCGTCGTCACTAACGCAGCCTGTAAAGGCGACGCTAGCCATCATGAGCATTGCTATTAGTGCGTATAATTGCTTCATATACTACACCAGTTTTTAGACCATATATAATACTAAGCATTTTGTTAACCTATGATTTAGCTACTATCAAAAAAAGAAATTTTATTGAATTTATAGACGATAAAAGAATGGAAAAAGTTTAGCATTGATTCGTTTTTTAACGAAACTCAATACGACAATCTATTTTATATTTTTTTAAGAATACAAATACGGCATTCAACTAATTAAATAATTCTTTTTAAATTAAATTCATTTAAAAAATACACTTTATCACGTATTCAGGTTCGCTAAAAAGATGTGCTATCTATATATAGAGAACTCTAGAAATACGCAAAGAGGCGCATAGACTATGGTACAAAACCGATTGCGAAATAACAACTTTCCAAAAGTTAGACCTTTCGCAAGCAAAGAAAGCATGCACTATGAGCTTGCATTTTGGATGTGTTTTGTTGCTTTCATTTTATTAGGAGTTTATGTCAAAGTCACAATGGCTTTAGAATTACATTGGATTTTTGTAATATACAGTGTTTCTCTAGCCACATTAATCGTAGGAAGATATGTGTTCTTTATGTTGTACACTCCCACATTAATTAAAAAAGGTGAATTTTATCCTGAAGTGAATGCAATTATAACATCTTGGAATGAATCTAAAAAAGTTTATTTAACCGCTAAATCTCTGATAAAAGGCAACTATCCTAAAGATAAACTGAGAATAACTATTGTAGATGATGGAAGTACTGATGACACTAGTTACTGGCTTTCTAAGGCCAGTAAAGAATTTGGATGTAAAGTAATTACTTTAGAAAATAATATTGGAAAACGAAATGCAATCCGTACAGCCTTAAACGAATGCTCAAGTGAAATTTCAGTATTGATTGACGCGGATGTTGAAGTAGCTAAAAACGGAATTTCTGAGATTGTTAGGGGCTTTAGTGATGATAAAATAGCAATAGTTTGTGGAAATACAGGAGTAGGAAATGCAGATTCTAATTTGCTTACAAGAATGCAAGAATTCTATTATTATTTGAGTTATGGATTATTCCGATCTGCAGAATCATATTTCAGAACTGTTGTTTGTTGTACTGGCTCTTTTTCCGCATACCGCACCGAAATATTGAAAAGTGTAGCTGATGACAAATGGGTCAACCAAAAATTCTTAGGAAAAGTAAGGACATACGGTGATGACCGTAGTCTTACTCGATTAATTTTAGCTAAAGGATATGATACCGTGTATCAACCTTTTGCAGATGCATTGACCATCGTTCCAGATTCAATGAGTAGTTTCATCAATCAACAAAGTAGATGGAGAAAAGGATACTTATTCGAAGCAATTATGGCTTCAACTCATATGTGGAATCGGCCAATTGGCGCTGCAGTCTTATTTTATCTAAGTTTACTAATGCTAGTAATGGGTCCTTTAGTCATGATTTATTTCTTAGTATTATCTACTTTATTAGTAGGAACTATGCCTACAGGGTATGTTACGGCCATACTTCTTATCTCTATATTGCATCAAGTTTTCTTTGCGATTTTTAGAGAAGCAAACGTAATTAAGATTGGAGCATTTGCACTCCTTCCAGCAATACCTTTCTGGGTTTTTACCACTATAATCCTGATACCTTTGGCTATCCTTACTATCAGGCAGAATAGTTGGAA
>LWDU01041139.1_pt1 | contig 16296 bp, 14 predicted proteins | sample 727161 | NCBI WGS metagenome assembly LWDU01 (sample SAMN04566230, study PRJNA314399) | hydrothermal vent metagenome | isolation source: deep sea hydrothermal plume seawater | place: Mexico: Gulf of California, Guaymas Basin | collected 2004-07-11 | reverse complement strand
GGTTTTACAAGTAGCGGGGATTCTGTTTGTCCTAAAAAGATATTTCCTGCAGCAGCTACACTTTCTGGCCCTGAAATCCCCATTAATCCTTTCATTAGCCAAGCAAATCCGTAAACAATTTTTGGAATAATTCTCCAATAATAAAATAAGGAAGTAAGAGCAGAAAAGAAAATTACTGTAGGCAATATCATTACTACAAAATTCATAAGCGGAGATTCTATTAAGCCTGTTTCAAATGAACTGAAAAGAAACATAGTTCCATCTTGGGTAAAAGAAATGATTTTGGCAAATATCTTTCCTACAAACTCAAAAGCTGAAGAAACAATAGAAACCTTTAAGATAAGTATAGCAAACAAAATTTGAATTCCTAATCCTTTACCTACCAATTCCCAATCAATTCCTTTACGATTTCTGCTGAATAAAAAAGCAATAAGTAAAAGAGAAATTATTCCAAGAATTCCTCTAAAAAGAGAAGAAATAGAAAAACCAGAAGTTGCTATTGGCGCTACAACTGCCCTTTGAAAAGAGAAATTCACACCATTTTCATTTAATACCAAAGCATTCTTTAATAAAGTGACATTGTAAAATCGTATCGTGTCAGATGGGGTTTTGTAATTGAGTGTAAGGGTATTTTCTGCGAGTTTCCAACTTCCATTAGCATCTAATGGGATTGCAGCTAAAGTATAATTAAAACTACCATCTTCATTTATTTGCATAAAATCACCCTCAGAAATTGACTTTAAGTTTTCTCCTGTTTCTATTGAATCAGCAAGGATATAGTCAAAATTCCATTTACCAACAATATCTTGGGAAAAAGAGAAAATTGAAAGGGTGAAAAAAGTAATTAGTAAGAATAGCTTTCTCATTTAATTCTCATTTCTTTTTTTTATTTCATCTCGCAATTCAGATGCTTTTTCATAGTCTTCTTCTTCAATAGCAATAACCAACATTTTCTTTAGTTTATCCAAACTGAAAGTATGGATTCCTTGTGCTTCATCAATTTTATCATCCTCTTCACCAAGTGAAAATAGATCGTCTTCCTTACGGGAACTATTTACAATAATTCCGGCTCTGGCAAGAATATCTTCATAAGTGAATACAGGACAAGAATAACGAATTGCAAGAGCAATTGCATCAGAAGTTCTTGCGTCTATTTTTACCTCTTCTCCTGTAACTGTGTGTTTGCAATGGAAAGCAGCATGAAAGATTCCTTCAATCAAAGTATGAATAACAACTTTTTGAATTGTGATATCATAGCTATCACCAAAAGTTTTGAATAAATCATGCGTTAACGGACGATCAGGTTCTTCAGTGCCTTCTAATACAATAGCAATAGAACGAGCTTCACACCAGCCGATCACAATGGGCAATTGTCGTTTTCCTACAGTTTCGCTCAACAGTAGTACATAGACATTGTTTTGCGAATCACTTTGGCGAATAGCCGCTATATTTAATTGAACAAGATCCAAATTTAGTTTTTTAGTTTTTTAATTTCTTGAATTAATTTTGGTACAACTTCAAAAGCATCTCCTACAATTCCATAATCAGCCGCTTTAAAGAATGGTGCTTCTGGGTCGGTGTTAATAGCTACCATTACTTTTGATGAATTTACGCCGGCCAAATGCTGTATAGCTCCTGAAATCCCAATAGCAATATAAAGATCAGCCGTTACTACTTTCCCTGTTTGCCCAACATGTTCAGCATGTGGCCTCCAACCAATATCTGCTACTGGTTTGGAACAAGCTGTTGCCGCCCCTAAAACTTCAGCCAATTCTTCAATCATTCCCCAATTTTCAGGCCCTTTTAAACCTCTGCCACCTGAGACTACTATTTCAGCTTCCGAGAGGGAAATTTTACTACTTGCTGTTTCTTGCCCCTGAATAGTGATAGCTCCTTTTTCATTAACAGATGAAGTTTCAATACTGCAACTACCACCGGTTTCAATTAACTGATAAGAGTTAGGGGTAAAGCAAAGGATAGCTTTTTCAGTGTTTACTTTAGTTAACTCAATTGCTTTTGATGAGAATGCTTTTCGCTTAACTGTAATAGGGGTAGTATTTTCTGCTAATGCAATTACATTGCTTATTGCTCCAGCTTTTAGTTTTGCCGAAAGCCTAGGAGCAATCATTTTTGCTGTGTTTGTATTGGAAAATACAATAATACTAGCATCATTAGCTGCAGTAGCTATTGCATTTGTAGCGGCTTGACTATCCCCTTTTTCTATTGCAGCGCAAGTAATAACTTTTGATGCGCCATAGTTTCCTAATTTCTTCAATTGCTCATCACTTACCTCTCCTAAAGAAATAGCGATAACGTCTGTACCTAATAGTTTAGCGGTTTCGCTTGCATAAGAAACTGCCTCAAAGCTACTTTTTCTAAAATTTCCGATCCAACTTTCTGTATATACTAATACTGACATTTTTCTAATTCTATTTAATTAAATAACTTTTGCTTCATTGCGTAATAAACTTACCAATTCCGCAACATTATCGGCATCTACTAATTTACAAGCTCCTTTTTCTGCCGGTTTCTCAAAGCTAACTGAAGTTGTTAATTCCTCAACTCCCTCCGCTTCAATAACCTCCAAAGGCTTTGTTCTTGCTTGCATAATCCCTCTCATATTAGGAATTCGCAAGTCAGATTCTTCAACTAATCCTTTTTGTCCTCCTATTACTAAAGGTAAATCAGCTGCTAAAATTTCTTTCCCTCCATCAATTTCTCTAGTTAAAATTGCAGATCTTCCTGAGATTTCCATGCCATTACAAGCACTTACAAATGCTAATCCTAAAATTTCAGCAATCATAGCAGGCACTGCGCCTCCGTTATAGTCTAAGGATTCTTTTCCTGCAATAATTAAATCAGCAGGATTTTCTTTTAAGTAACTAGCAATTAAAGCAGCTGTTGAAAAACTATCAGTAGCTACTTTATTAATTCTTACAGCACTATCGGCACCAATAGCTAATGCTTTTCTAATAACAGGTTCAGCAGTCGCATCACCAACTGTAATTACTTTTACACTACCTCCGTTAGCTTCTTTCAATAGCATGGCTTTTGTTAAGCCGAATTCATCATTAGGGTTTATTACAAATTGGATTCCGCTATTGTCAAATTTTGTGTTATTTTCAGTGAAATTAACCTTTGAAGTAGTGTCAGGAACGCTACTTATACAAACTACAATATTCATCTTTTTTTGATTTTATTAAATATGAGCAAATTTAATAAAATGCAATAAAACGAACTAGTTTTTTATGTGTAAAAACAAGCAACTATATTAATAAGACGGGATATTATGAGATTTGTATAAAAAGACTATTTTTGCACACGTTTTAAAAAAATAAAAGAATATGGAATCAATGATGATTTATATGCCAATAGTAATGGCAATTGTTGGCTTGTTGTATATGTCCTTCAAGAAATCTTGGGTAATGAAACAAGATGCAGGTGATGGGAAAATGAAAGAAATCTCTGATCATATATATGAAGGCGCATTAGCCTTTCTAAATGCTGAATACAAACTATTAACAATTTTTGTTGTTTGTGTAAGTGTACTATTATTTATTGTTTCTACAATTGCACCTTCTACACATTGGCTTATTGTAATCGCATTTATTTTAGGTGCATTTTTCTCAGCTTTAGCTGGAAATATGGGAATGAAAATTGCAACTAAAACAAATGTAAGAACAACACAAGCTGCTCGTACAAGTTTACCAAATGCATTAAAAGTATCTTTTGGTGGTGGTACTGTAATGGGCTTAGGGGTTGCTGGTTTAGCAGTGTTGGGATTAACAGTATTTTTTATTGCTTTCTACCAATTCTATTTGAATGGTGAATGGGAAATGATTATGGTGCTAGAAACATTAGCTGGTTTCTCTTTAGGGGCAGAATCTATTGCATTATTTGCCCGTGTTGGTGGTGGCATTTACACTAAAGCTGCTGATGTTGGTGCTGATTTAGTAGGTAAGGTTGAGGCTGGTATTCCTGAGGATGACCCAAGAAACCCTGCTACAATTGCAGATAATGTTGGTGATAACGTTGGTGATGTTGCTGGTATGGGAGCTGATTTATTTGGTTCATACGTAGCGACTATATTAGCGGCAATGGTGTTAGGAAACTATATTATTGAAGCAAACCTACCTGGTACATTTAATGGATTTGGTTCTATCGGGCCTATCTTATTACCCATGTCAATTGCTGGTTTTGGAATTGTGATTTCTTTATTAGGCACTATGTTAGTTAACATTAAAGATAATGATGCAAAAGAATCAGAAGTAATGGGAGCTTTAAATAAAGGAAATTGGTTTTCAATTGCTTTAGTTGCAGTTTCTTGTTATGGTTTAGTTACATGGATGTTGCCTGAAACTATGAAAATGAATTTCTTTGAAACAGGAGGTAATGTTTTAAAAGAAATCACTGCAATGCGTGTATTTTATGCTACGATCGTTGGATTAATTGTTGGAGCAGTTATTTCTTCAGTAACTGAATACTATACTGGCTTAGGTAAAAAGCCAATTTTAAATATTGTAGAAAAATCAGCTACAGGCGCAGGAACAAACATTATAGCAGGACTTGCGACAGGAATGATTTCTACTTTCCCTACAGTTATTTTATTTGCTGCTGCGATCTGGAGTTCGTATGCGTTTGCTGGTTTTTATGGTGTTGCTATGGCGGCATCAGCCATGATGGCAACAACTGCAATGCAGTTAGCTATTGATGCTTTTGGTCCTATTGCTGATAATGCTGGTGGTATTGCAGAAATGAGTGAGCAAGATCCAATTGTTAGAGAAAGAACAGATATTTTAGATTCAGTAGGCAATACAACAGCTGCAACTGGTAAAGGTTTTGCTATTGCTTCTGCAGCACTTACTTCATTGGCTTTATTTGCAGCATATGTTACCTTCACTGGCATTGATGGAATTAATATTTTTAAAGCACCAGTTTTAGCAATGTTATTTATTGGAGGAATGGTTCCTGTTGTATTCTCTGCATTAGCAATGAATGCAGTAGGTAAAGCTGCAATGGAAATGGTTTATGAGGTAAGAAGACAATTTAAAGAGATTCCTGGAATTATGGAAGGAACTGGGAAACCAGAATACGATAAATGTGTTGAGATTTCTACTAAAGCATCTTTAAAAGAAATGATGCTTCCTGGAATTTTAACAATTGGATTCCCATTAGCAATTACTTTCCTTCCTATGTTATTTGGAATGGATAAATTAATGATTGCTGAAATGTTAGGTGGCTATATGGCTGGAGTTACAGTTAGTGGTGTGCTTTGGGCAATTTTCCAGAATAATGCTGGTGGTGCTTGGGATAATGCTAAAAAATCATTTGAAGCAGGAGTGATGATTAATGGAGAGATGACACATAAAGGTTCTGCTGCACATGAGGCTGCAATTACTGGAGATACCGTTGGAGATCCTTTTAAAGATACTTCTGGTCCTTCAATGAACATCTTAATTAAATTAACTTGCCTTATTGGTTTGGTAATTGCTCCTATTTTAGGAGAAGGCAATGATGCTTCCAATACGTATGTTGAAGAAATTCCTGCCGCTATTGACGTGACAATTGAAACTACTGACGTAGTAACAGATGAAACAAGTAGTGACAATGTAAATCTTGACGCTACTACTAAATAAAAACAAATCTTCACCCGTAGTGGTTAATAAAAATAACTAAAATTTAAAATTATGAATACTACATTAAAATTATTATCTGCAGTTACAATTACTGTACTACTAGTAAGTTGTGGAGGAAATGATAAAACTAATGATGCTCCTAAGCTTGAAAATACATTAGTAAAAGATAGTAAAATTACAGAAATTCTAAAGAAAAAATCTGTAATTTATGGCAAAGCAGAGAGTTTTGAATTTAATTCCCTAGAGGAGGAGGAGGTTGAGAAATTCAATATTACAATGATTGTTATGTCTGCAGATATGAATTGTACTGCAGATGCTATTTTATGTGAAGAAATATCTAACTTCATTGGAGGAAAGAAATTAGTTTTTAGTTCTTCAGAAGAATATGCTTTAATAGAGGAAGAATCACCCGAATATAGAATGATGCAAAAAGGAACTATTGAGATTAATGATAATACTTATAGTGGCACTCTATATTATAATGGTAAAGGGAATAATGAAGTAGTATCGTTTCATGGGAGGTTAATTTTTGAATTACCTGCGATAAAATCACTAAAAGGAGAACCATTAATAATCGAAATAAAAGGGAAAAAATAATTTCAAATTATAATAAAAAAAGCCACTCAAATGAGTGGCTTTTTTTATTAATTGTTATTTTAGATAATTAGAATAATCCATTTATTTCAGCATCTATCTTTTCAATAATCTTCCCTAAATCTTCTTCATTTTCTGCAAAGTTAATATCATCAACATCAATTATTAAGGTTCCCCCTTTTTCATATTCGCCAATCCACGCTTCATACCTTTCATTAAGGCGAGTTAAATAATCAAGGCGGATACTGTTCTCATAATCTCGTCCTCTTTTTTGAATTTGCTCAACTAATTTAGGCACTGAAGCTCTTAAATAGATTAATAAATTGGGTCCTTCAATAAAGCCATCCATGAGGTTGAATATTTCCATATAATTATCATAATCTCTAGTGCTCATTAAGCCCATAGCATGCAGATTTGGTGCAAATATTTTTGCATCTTCATATATAGTCCTATCTTGAACATAAATTTTACCGCTTTCTTTAATAGAAACAATTTGTCGGAATCTGCTGTTTAAAAAATAGACTTGCAGGTTGAAAGACCACCTTTGCATGTCTTTATAAAAGTCATTTAAGTAAGGGTTGTTTTCCACATCTTCATAATGCGCTTCCCATTTGTAATGTTTAGAAAGTTTAGTTGTTAAGGTTGTTTTTCCAGAACCAATATTTCCAGCAATTGCTATATGCATAGTTTAAATTTTCGTCTAAAATAAAAAAAGAAACCCTACTTCATGTGTAAAATACAATTTAGCAAACTAATTTGTTGAAAACTTCTAGAGAAGTGCTAGAATTTCATTTGCAATTTTACGGTCATTACTTAATCTCGGGACTTTGTATTGTCCCCCTAATCGATTATTTTGTTTTAGCCAGGCATAAAATTCATTGTTTTGAATGTGAATAATCTCTGGCAAACCCAGCACTAGATTTTTAGTCCTTTTGGCTTCATAGTCTGAGTTTAACTCTTTTAATTTATTATCGAGTGCTTCTTTAAAAAGTTGTATATCTTTTGGCTGTTTAGTAAATTCAATAAACCATTGGTGCCCCCCGGAATTAGCATCAATATAGATAGGAGATACCGTGTAATCTTTAATTGAAGCATTATATTGTTTACATGCAGCTAATAAAGCACTATCCGTATTTTCAACCACTAATTCTTCTCCAAAAGCATTCAAGAAGCTTCCGGTACGCCCTATAATTTTTATTCTGAAAGGGGATAAGGTTGTAAAACGAATGACATCTCCTATTAAATAGCGCCACAACCCCCCATTAGTGCTTATAACTAAAGCATAATTAATATTGAGCTTTACATCTCTTAAAGGGACGGCTTTTAATATTCCTTTTGTATATTCCTTCATAGGAATAAATTCATAGAAAATACCATAGTCAAGCATAAGCAATAGTCCTTTTGATATTTTCTTATCTTGTATTCCAATAAACCCTTCTGAAGCATTATATCCTTCCAGATAATTCATCTTTTCAGATGGAATAAGTGTTTTGAATTGTTCTCTATAGGGTTCAAAATTTACCCCTCCATGCATATAAAGTTCAAGATTTGGCCAAACTTCACTTATATTTCTTTTACCGCTTATCGATAATACTCGCTTTAGTAAAATTAACATCCAAGAAGGGACTCCTGTCAAATTTGTAATATTAGCCTTCACGGCTTGCCTAGCTATTTGTTCTAATTTACTCTCCCAGTCTTCCATTAATGCCGTATCAATATCAGGAATTCTATGATAATTTACCCACACAGGAAATTCATCTAAAAGGATGGCTGATAAATCACCGTCTTTATAATTCCCAGTTGATGATTTTTTAAGACTTCCTCCTAACATTAACCCTTTTCCATTATAGACATCCAAATTACTAAAGTTGTTTCCGTACAATGAGAGCATATCTTTTCCTCCCTTAAAATGACAATTTTTTAGAGATTCTTGAGTAATAGGAATGAATTTGCTTTGTGCATTTGTGGTTCCTGACGACTTTGCAAACCATTTTATTTTTCCTGGCCAAAGTACATTTTTCTCTCCTTTTCTTGCTCTTTCAATAAATACAGAAAATTTCTCATAGGTTCTAATGGGAATATTTTTTGAAAAATGAGCGTAATCATTAATTGTGCTAAAATGATGCGCCTTACCAAAAGCCGTATTTTTTCCTTTTGAGATAAGAAAGTTAAATACTTTTGCCTGTGCTTTAATTGGATTTTTGCAAAACTCATCAATATTGTTAATGCGTTTTTGCATCATAAATGAAAGAATAGAATTTTTAATAGAAAGCTTGTTCAATTTTGGTATATTTAGGGTTTGAAAAATACAAAAAATTATGTTGAGAGATACGCTTAAAAAAATGGATGCAGAACTTAAAGATGTGGTGCAATATACCTTAGATATTCATGGAATTACTCATAAAATGAACAATTATATTGGCATGCAAATAAAGATTGAGTGGAGTGGTGTTGTAATTTGTCAATGTGGGAAAAAAGCGGATAAGTTTTATCGTTCGGGCTATTGCTACAAATGTTTTTGGGAATCGCCTTTAGCTTCTCAAAGTATTTTTAAACCCGAATTATGTACTGCACATTTGGGAATTGAAGAAAGAGATTTGGAATGGGAAAAAGAATTCCAAATTGCTCCTCATTATGTGTATTTAGCAAACTCAAGTGGAATTAAAGTTGGAATAACAAGAGGTACACAAGGCGTGATTAGATGGATGGATCAAGGGGCAAGCCAAGCTATTTTATTGGCTGAGGTTCCTAACAGAAGATTTTCTGGAGATATTGAGGTTTCCTTAAAACGATTTGTTGCTGATGTAACTAATTGGAGAAAGATGCTTTCAGGAAAGCCTGATCCTGTTGATTTAGTAAAAATGAAAACTGAGCTTTCAGCGCATGTCCCTGAAGAGTTGAAACAATATATTTTACCCAACAATAAGGTTACTGACATTAAATATCCTGTAACTAGGTATCCTAAAAAAATAAAGAGTGTGAAGTTGGAGCGTACTCCAATGATTGAAGGGAAATTGTTAGGGATTAAAGGGCAATATTTGTTGTTGGATGGCGATAGAGTTTTTAATATTAGATCGCATGAAGGATTTATCTCAACCTTTTCACACCAAGAAATTGCACAACAAGGGTTCTTATTTTAACTCCATAATAAAAGGCATTCTTGCTTGAATTATATCGCTTTTTAGTAAATATTCAATTGGCTTGGTTAAATCAGTTTTAAACCCAAATTTAGCTAGTATTATATCTGAGATAGTACGGCTATTACCAAACTCTAAAACTAATTCCGAAAATGGATCTTTCTTTCTAGGTAAAGAGATTAACCTATAGTTTTCAACTTTTGCCAATAAAGCCGCAATTTCAATTGCTTTTTCAAGTCCTCCATAGGCGTCAATCAATCTAATTTTTTTGGCATCATAACCAGTCCAAATTCTCCCTTGTCCAATTTCATCAACAGCAGTAGTACTCATTCCTCTTCCTTCACCAACATGCGTGATAAAAGTAGTATAAATAGTCTCAACATTTTTCTGAATTTTATTTTTTTCGAAAATAGAAAGAGGTCTATTTACTCCCATATCGGCATATTTGCTAGTATTAACAGTATCAATAGTAATGCCCAATTTATTTTTATAAAACTTACTAAAATTTGGAATCACTCCAAACACACCAATTGACCCTGTGAGTGTTGTTGGGTTTGCTACTATGCTATCGGCCGCACAAGCAATATAATAACCACCACTTGCGGCATAATCTCCCATGGATACTACTAGTGGTTTTTCAGCTTTTGCTAAAATGGTTTCTCGCCAAATTACATCAGAAGCTAAGGCACTTCCTCCTGGAGAATTTATCCTGAGGATAATCGCTTTTACTCTTTTATCTTTTCTTGCTTGTTTAATTGCTTTTGCAATGGTTTCCGAACCAATACTTTGTTCATTCCCTTTCCCTGATTTAATTTCACCTGTAGCGTAAATAATTGCAATTTTATTTCTACTTATCTCTTTCTTATCAGCTTTTGTTTTGGAGTATTTGCTTAAGCTAATAATATTTAGTTTTTCTGCTCCAGCTAAATTTCTTAAAGTGTCGTCTATTTGATCTTGGTACAAAAGAGCATCAACATAAGCTAATTCAAGGCATTTTTTTGCATTTTCAAGACTTAGGTTGTTTGCATGTTGTTGTACTTTTGCTAAAGTTAACCCTCTTTGGTTGGCAATGCTATCCATTATGTTATCAGCAAAAGAGTTCAGTAATAATTGCATTTGCTCACGATTGGCATCACTCATTTTATCTAAGACAAAGGGCTCAACTGCACTTTTAAATTTCCCATGCCTAATAATTTGCACTTCAATATCTAACTTTTCCAAAAGACCTTTGTAGAACATAATTCCTACTGATAGTCCTTTTAATTCTACTATACCTTCAGGATTTAAATATATTTTATCGGCAATTGAAGCTAAGTAGTAGGCCGCTTGAGAATATACTTCAGCATATGCAATAATTGGCTTCCCAGTTTGCTTAAATTCAAGTAGTTTGTTTCTGATTTCCTCTGTTTTTGATAAGCCAGCATTGACAAAAGAAGTGTTGATGTAAATAGCTTTGATATTCTCGTCTGATTTTGCTTTTTCAATATTATCTAAAATTTCTTTCAGTTCTAAAGGGATATCTAATTCTAAATTGAGTAAACTTAAATAATCTAATGGGTTTGGTGAGGCGCGCTCTACTACTTTTTTGCTTAAGTCAATTTTAAGAATGCTATTTTTCTTGACAGTTACATCTTCCTCCGAACTAATTATGGCAATTAGTCCTATAGATAATAATACAATTACAATAACTGCTGACACCATTCCTATAATTGTAGATAAGATATTTTTAAAAAATATTTTCATTATGAATAATTTTTGAGTTGACAAAAATAAGGATTTTTAAACAAGCGTATTGAACATTCTCCCTATATTTGATGTCAATATATAGAAATATGAATATAGTTTATTTACAATTAGGTAGTAATATTGGCGATAGAGAACAGCAATTAGAATTTGCAATTTCTGAGATAAAAGAAAAAGTTGGTGATATTACTAATTCTTCTAAAGTGTATGAGAGTTCACCTTGGCGAGTAGATGGGCAATCAAATTATTTGAATCAAGTTATAAAAATAAAAACTGAAATTGATGCCGAAAGTGTATTAAGTGTAGTGCTTGACATAGAAAATGATCTTGGCAGAAAAAGAATAGAAAAATGGGGAGAGCGCCTTATAGATATAGATATCATATTTTATAATAATGAAATTATTGAAACAGCTGAATTATGCATTCCTCATAAACACATGCACGAAAGAAAGTTTGTACTAACTCCTTTAAATGAAATTGCAAGTGACTATTTACATCCTAAATATGATAAAACAGTAGCTGATTTATTAGTTGAATGTAATGACGTTGAAAGTGTAGAGGAGCATGTTTTATAATTTTATAGCAATAGAAGGAAATATTGGTTCAGGTAAAACCACTTTAGCAACAAAACTCTCAAAAGATTTTAAAGCCCGTTTATTGTTGGAGCAATTTGCAGACAATCCGTTCCTACCAAAATTCTATGAATCCCCTGAGAAAAACGCATTTCCTTTAGAGCTCTTTTTTATGGCTGAACGCTATCATCAATTAAAGCGTCAAAAAGAACAAGACTTGTTTCAACCTCTTACTATTTCCGACTACTTTTTTATGAAATCAAAGTTGTTTGCCCAAAACAATTTACATTCAGATGAACAGCAATTATTTAATAGGCTTTTTGAAATTATGTTGTCTTCTTTATCAGTTCCTGATTTACTGATTTATCTTTATGCTGATATAAGTCGTCTGCAGCAAAATATCAAAAAAAGAGGCAGATCTTTTGAGCAGGATATATCAGATGTTTATCTACAAAATATTCAAAATAGGTATTTGGATTATTTACGAAAACAAAATAGTTTCCCAGTACTGATTTTAGATGTATCCCTTGTAGACTTTAAGATAGAAAAAACAGTATATGAGAAAATAAAAAAATTAATTGATTGTAAATATAAGATAGGAGTGCATCATTTTGATTTAGCTTAACCAATGCTTTAAATCCTTATCAATTAGTTTTTCTAATTTTAAGATGTCATCTTTATAATGTAAGTTAGTTAATTTTTTGACCATCTCATCAGTTATCTTTTTAGGTTTTGAATAAGCCGAGTTAAATAAAAATTTAATTATAGCTTGTGGCAAGTACTTACTAAACTCAATATTTGGTATTAAATTAAAATATCTGCTTTTCATAACAATCCAACCAAAAATTCCTTTTGGCACCCCTGAAACATTTGTTTTTTTACTAAAATCTGGAATAAATGAGTCAGTTACATTTAAAAAATTGAATATTTTCTTACTTACAGTTTCAGGGTTTTTAATTATTTCCTCAAACAATACAATGTGTATATTTTCTTTTGGAAATAAATTGTAATAACGATTAAGTTGTTTAAAATAGAACCCTTTACTTTTATAATGATAAAGAGGGCTCCAATTTTTTTCAATTCTCCCCTTTTCTTCATTAAAAGCTTTTTCAAAATCATTAATAACTTCCTTTCCAGATCTTTGAGCATGCAAATAATTTGAATAAGCTCTTTTGACAGGTTGTCTTAAAATTGCAATAATTTTGATATTTGGTAAATGGTCTTTAATTAAAATTGGGCAATTTTTATCGGAAATGTATGCAGGAGAAGCTTCACCAATTGCAGTTTCATTTTTTACAGCATTAAATAAATTATAGTACCGTTTAAGAGTTGTGATTTTTTTTGTTTTTCTTCCTTTTACAACATAATTATTCTCTTTATTAAAATTATTAAAAAACATAGGCTCCTTTACAGAGCTCATAAAAATATCAGGATGTTGTTTTAGGTATGTATACAATGAGGTAGTTGCTGCTTTCATTGCTCCAATAATTATAAAATTTGGTTTTGGCATAATAAAAAAATAGCCCCGAGTTAAGGAGCTATTAATATTTTATATGTTTTGCATTTCTATTTTGTTAAAGTAATAAATGCTTCAATTGCTCTTAAGTTAATAAATTCTAAATCTATTAATGCTTCAGATTTGTATGCAGTATCCATATTTATAGCCATAGTTAAGCTACTAATTACAGCATCATTTTCCCCTGATCTTGCAGAAGCAATTGCATTTAAATAATGACAAGCAGCTGTATTCTCATTACAGTTAGCACTATTTTTCCCATTCATTATTTGAGATAATGCAGCATTATATGATTTCCTATTTTTATAAAAACGTGCAGCCTTTGCATATTCCCCCTGCCTGATATCTAAAATAGCTTGATTTTGATCAGAAGTTTTTGCTTGGTCAAATAATTTTTGAGCAGTTGATAATTGACCTCTTCTTGCTGCTATTACACCTTTATTATTAAGAATGTCAGCTTGATTTCCCCCTAAAGCTTCTGCTTTATCAAGATATAGCAGTGACTCACTTAAGTTTCCTTTAGCTAAGTGCATGTATGCAATATTGTTGTGTCCTCTCCAATCATTATGCAATTCAACTACTTTATTATAGATTCCTTCTTTTACAGTTGCGTCAGTAGTTAAAGTTGCTGAAAATAATAATTCTTTCACATCTAATGCTTCAGGAGTTGTCGTTGAAAGTGTTGCAATTTCTTCATCTGTTCTTTTTGGTTCGAATGAACGAATTATAATAACTGCTTTCCTTAATTGTGGTAGAACATCCTCCTCAAGCGCATCATAAATTTCAGCTAAGTCTCTAATTTGTTGTTCTCTTAATTCTAAATCTTCAACTGAATTTACAATTTTATTAATTCTTCTTTTGTCCTTAATGTCAGAGGCTTGAACTAAAGATTCGAATCCTGCCCAGTCTTCACCTAATGAAGTTTCAGTGTAAAGGTCATTGTTGCTTGCGCCATCAACTTTTAAAGAACGTAATAATCTTTTAGTGTAGTTAAGTGTGCTCTTCATTCTATTGTCAGAGACATTATCATTCATATTGACTGATCCTTCAGGAGAAGCAAAAGATTTAATTTCAATAGAATGAGTTGTGTGCCCATTTTTTGCGAATTCTTTTAATTTTTTAATGTCGGTATCACTTTTTTCAGTTGTTCTGATGTTAGATTGATTAACTAAAAAGTAGATGGTAGCTGTTTCTTCCAAAATTGTTTCATGCTCGTAGCCGTGATTGTTATTAGCAATATCTTCATTATCTAATACTCTTGTTGCTGTAGCAAGCACACCATTAGCAATAGTTCTTGGTTCAAATACTTTTTCTTTGTCTTTTTCTTTAGCAGTAGCCCTTAATTCTAACGTAGAATTTATCATATCGTTATTATATTCAATAACATCTTGATATTTAAAACTACCTCCTGTAGAATAAAAGATAGTAGCCTCTCCTCCAGTAGCATCTTCACCTTGTATTGTTATTGTTTTAAAAGCAGTTTCTCCATTAGTATATATAAGTACAGGAGTAAAATCGACAGTTGCTTTTTTTGCAAAGTATTTCTCTGCAAATAAAGCGTCTAATGATAATACAACCTTCCCGCCGTGTGCTTGTAAAATTGGCGGAGTAGTTGTAAAATTAACTGTTTCGTATTTGCTAGCCATTTGATCTATTCCGCAGCTACTTATTATAGCTGCAATAACTATGATGTAAAAGATTCTTGAAACGCCCATTTTGTTTTGTTTTTATAATTATTAATTGCTGCAAATGTAAAAAAATTAATAGAGAGGAGTATCTCAAAATTATTGCTTTTTACACATAAGTTGTTAGTAATTTTTAAAGAAGAAAAAATTCATTTAATTTATCAACTCTACCAAAAAGATGAATAAAAAAATCACTTTTTTTAACTGTTGTTATGCTTTATGGAATATCTCCAGAATATAAAATACTGAATAATTTTGATTTAACATCTTCCTAAGTTAAAAGATTAAGCTTTACGAATTTTTTTAGATGCTTCTAAAATGAAAAATGCCTCATCAAATTATTCTTATAGAGTTGTTTCTTTTGGATTGAAATATAATTTATAGAATTAAGCATTTAACTTTTTCCATAATTCCCAGATAACAATACCTGTAGCTACCGATATGTTTAAAGAATGTTTGGTTCCGAATTGAGGCACTTCAATTGCCTCATTACACATATTTATAACTTCTTGAGCAACCCCATTTACTTCATTGCCCATAATAATTGCAATTGATTTTTTCGGTAGGCTAATGTCATTCAACATGGTTGACTTGTCAGTTTGTTCAATACCGATAATATGATAGCCTTCAGCCTTTAATTTGCTTACAGCATTAATAGTATTTTCAAAAAATTCCCATTTAACAGAATCAGTTGCTCCTAGTGCAGTTTTACGAATTTCTTTGTCAGGTGGAATTGCTGTAATTCCACACAGAATAATTTTTTCAATTAAAAAAGCATCAGAAGTACGAAATATTGAGCCAACATTTATGGCGCTTCTTACGTTATCTAGGATAATAGTGACTGGTGTTTTTGTAGCGCGTTTAAACTCCTCAATATTTATTCTTTCCAATTCATTGTTTTTTAACTTTCTCATCTCTTATATTTGTTGCGAAATTAAAGAATAAATTTTTGACAGTAAAGAATAAGAAAGAAAAGAAATCACTTCCTTACTGTAGCAATATAATGCAATTAAAATTACGCATCAGTCTGTTTTTTTTGTTTCGGGTCGGTAATTTTTATGAGATTTTTGGGCAGGATGTAATTTTTGGAAGAAATAAGATAAATAATTTGGATATCAACACATTAACTCCCATTGAAGTACTTATGAAATTGAATGAAATAAAAAACATAACAGTAAAATAAAGATTCGTTTTGTAATAATGAATATTTATTTAAATTTGCCGACCCAATGCGAGTGTAGCTCAGGGGTAGAGCATCACCTTGCCAAGGTGAGGGTCGTGGGTCCGAATCCCATCACTCGCTCAATAAATTTCATTTAAACACCCTGCCCGGGTGGTGGAATTGGTAGACACGTTGGACTTAAAATCCAATGGACATTAGTCCGTACGGGTTCAAGTCCCGTCCCGGGTACA
>LWDU01033660.1_pt1 | contig 16297 bp, 17 predicted proteins | sample 727161 | NCBI WGS metagenome assembly LWDU01 (sample SAMN04566230, study PRJNA314399) | hydrothermal vent metagenome | isolation source: deep sea hydrothermal plume seawater | place: Mexico: Gulf of California, Guaymas Basin | collected 2004-07-11 | reverse complement strand
TCCTCTTCCATCAAATGACTTTCTTGAAAAACCTCTAAAATCTCGAATTCTTGGTATTGCAACAGTAATTAAGCGATCTAAAAATTCATACATCTTATTTTTTCTTAATGTAACTTTACAACCTATCGGCATTCCTTCTCTTAAACTAAAAGCAGCAATAGATTTTTTAGCGTTAGTAATAACAGGCTTTTGTCCAGAAATTTTTTCAATATCTCCTATCGCTTGTTCTACAACTTTCTTATCTTTTACAGCTTCTCCCAAACCTACATTAATTGTAATTTTTGTTATATATGGAACTTCCATAAAAGACTTATACTTCATTTTTTTTAATAACGAGTCTTTTATTTCTTCATTGTAAATTTTTTCTAATCTGGTACTCATAAATCAATTTGTTCCCCGGTTGATTTGTATATTCTAACTTTCTTATTATCTTTTAATTTTAAAACACCTACTCTGTCTGGTTTTTTAGTTTTAGTATTATAAATCATTGCGTTAGATGTATGTATTGGCATTTCTTTCTCAATAATCCCGCCAGTTTCATTTTTATTAGGATTCGGTTTAACGTGTTTCTTTGCTAAATTAATTCCATCAACTAGTATTCTTTCATTATTTACAATTGAAGATACTGTACCCATTTTACCTTTATCTTTTCCAGATATTATATAAACTTGATCTCCTTTTTTTAATCTATTCATAACTTTTTCCTACAAAACTTCTGGAGCTAATGAAATAATTTTCATAAACTTTTCTGTTCTTAATTCCCTAGTTACAGGACCAAATATTCTTGTGCCTATTGGTTGCCATTGTGCATTTAATAATACTGCAGCATTTCCATCAAATTTTATTAAGGACCCATCATTTCTTCTTACGCCTTTTGCGGTTCGTACAACTACAGCATTTAAAACTTCACCTTTTTTTACTTTTCCTCTTGGAATTGCTGTCTGAACACTAATTTTTATAAGATCCCCAATCCTGGCGTATCTTTTTTTAGAGCCGCCAAGCACTTTAATACATTGGATTTTTTTTGCTCCACTGTTATCTGCTGCGGTTAAAACTGTTTGCACTTGTATCACTTTATTTCTCCTTACTACCTAAAATTTCTACTAACTTCCATGACTTATCTTTAGATATTGGTCTAACTTCAGTTATTGTTACAACATCTCCAGGATTACATTTATTCTCTTCGTCATGAATTTTATATTTAGTTGACTTTTTTATATATTTTCCATATTTTGGATGTTTGACTTTTCTTTCAAAAAGCACAACTGCTGTTTTATTCATTTTATTACTAACAACTGTTCCTGTTAACACTTTAATTTTTTTATTCTGTTCCATCAGTTAACCTTTTTTCATTTATTATCGTTTGTATTAGCGCAATATTTTTTCTAGCCTCTCTAACTTTTCTATGTGTTGGTAATTGGCCAGTTGTAAGTTGCATTTTTAATTTAAAATAATTTAAGCTGGTTTCGTCTAACAACGTTGCCAAGTCTTTTACAGATTTTTCTCTTATATCTTTAGCTAACATAATTTTATACCTACATTATTGTTCTAACTACAAATTGTGTTTGGAAAGGCAATTTAGCTGCCGCAAGTTTAAATGCTTTTCTCGCAACATCTTCTTGTACTCCTTCCATTTCATAAAGCACTCTTCCAGGCTGTATCTTAGCTACCCAGTACTCTACGTTACCCTTACCTTTTCCTTGTCTAACTTCTAGAGGTTTTTTTGTAATTGGAACATCAGGAAATACTCTGATCCAAACTTTTCCACCTCTTTTAATATATCTTGTCATCGCCCTTCTTGCAGCTTCAATTTGTCTTGCAGTCATTCTTCCTCTTCCTAATGCCTTTAGTCCAAATTCGCCAAAGCTTACTTTAGAACCTCTTAAAGCTAACCCTCTATTCTTACCTTTAAACTGCTTACGATATTTTGTTTTCTTTGGCTGTAACATTTTTAACCTTTATCTTTTGTTGTTTCGTCTTCAGTCTCACCACTATATATCCATGTTTTTATACCTATAATCCCATAAGTAGTCTTGGCTTCTGCAAAACCATAATCTATTTTTGCTTTTAAAGTGTGCAAAGGAACTCTTCCTTCTCTATACCACTCAGATCTTGCAATTTCTGCGCCATTTAATCGCCCTGCTATATTAACTTTTATGCCAGCTACACCTAATCTCATAGAATTCTGAACAGCTCTTTTCATAGCTCTTCTATACATAATTCTTCTTTCTAATTGTTGAGCTATCCCTTCAGCAACAAGTTGGGCGTCAATTTCTGGTTTTCTAATTTCCTCAATATTAATTTTTACATTATTAATATTTATATTCATCATTACTGCTACTTTTTTTCTTAAAATTTCAACATCTTCACCTTTCTTTCCAATAACAATTCCAGGTCGAGCTGTATGGATTGTTATCTCTGCCGCTTTAGTTGGTCTTTCTATTGTTATCTTGCTAACAGATGCGTGCGATAACTTTTTCTTTAAAAAATCTTTAACCATTAAATCCTTTAATAAAAATTCAGGGTATTCTTTTCCCTCCGCATACCATTTTGAAGTATGTTCAGTAGAAACTCCTAACCTAAAACCTATTGGATGAACCTTTTGTCCCATAATATTTACTCGTCCGATAAACCTATTGTAATATGACTCGATCTTTTTAAAATTTGATTTGCGCTTCCTTTTGCTCTTGCCCTAAACCTTTTTAATGTTGGCCCTACATTTACATATACTGTTTTAATTTTTAAAGTATCAATATCTGCGCCGTTATTATGTTCCGCATTTGCTATAGCCGATTCTAGAACCTTTTTTACAATATCAGAGCTTTTTTGCTTACTATAATTCAATATGTCGAGCGCATCTGAAACTTTTTTTCCTCTAATTGCGTCAACAGTTAACCTACATTTTTGCGGGGAAACTCTTATATATTTTAAATTTGCTTTAACTTCCATTATTTAACCTTCCTGTCACCAGAATGCCCTCTGAATGTTCTTGTACTTGAAAACTCGCCGAGCTTATGACCAACCATGTTTTCTGAAATTAATACTGGTATATGCTGTCTTCCATTATGGACAGCAATTGTTAGGCCTACCATTTCTGGTATAACCATTGATCTTCTTGACCAGGTTTTTATAGGTTTTTTATTATTACTTTTTACAGCGTCATCTACTTTCTTCATAAGATGATGGTCTATAAATGGTCCTTTTTTTAGTGATCTTGGCATACTAATTCCTTCCTACTTTCTCTTCTTAATTATTAAATGATCTGTTCTTTTATTAGATCTTGTTTTAAATCCTTTTGTTGGAGTGCCCCAAGGCGAAACAGGATGTCTACCACCAGATGTTTTGCCTTCACCACCGCCATGCGGATGATCAACAGGATTCATTGCAACTCCTCGAACTGTTGGCCTTACACCTCTCCATCTTTTTGCTCCAGCCTTTCCTAATTTAGCAAGATTATGTTCGGAGTTTGAAACTTCTCCTATTGTTGCTACACATTCTTGTGGAATTTTTCTCATTTGACCAGAACGCAATCTAACTAATGCATATGGCCCATCTTTAGCCACTAATTGAACAGATGCTCCAGCACTTCGTGCAATTTGTGCTCCTTTTTTAGGCTTCATTTCAACACAGTGAATGCTTGTTCCAAGTGGAATTTTACTTAATGGCATACAATTTCCAATCTTTATCGGAACATTATTTCCAGATAGAATTTCATCACCAACTTTTAATTTATTTGGAGCAATAATATATCTTCTATCTCCGTCTTTGTACAACACAAGCATAATGTGAGCTGACCTATTTGGGTCATACTCAAGTCTTTCAATTTTCCCGGGGACATCATACTTATTTCTTTTAAAATCTATAATTCTATATTTTTGCTTATGCCCACCGCCAATGTGTCTTGTAGTAATTTTACCAGTGTTATTTCTACCGCCTGTTTTAGGTTTATTTTCAGTAAGTTTTGCAAAAGGTTTTCCTTTATGTAGGCCTTCAGTTTTAACACTTACTGTAAATCTTTTACCTGGGGAGGTTGGTTTTGATAATATTGTAGTCATAACTAGCTTTCCCCTCCTAAATCTATATCTTGACCGTCTTTTAAAGTGACATATGCTTTTTTATAGTTTTTTCTTTTTCCAATAGCTCGACCGAATACTTTTTTCTTTCCGCTTACACTAAGAATATTTACATTTATTACATCAACATCAAATAATTTTTCTATTGCCTCTTTAACATCCTTCTTAGTAGCATTTGCAGCTACTTTAAAAGTTTGTTGCTTAAAGTTATCAGCAATCATTACTGATTTTTCAGAAACATGAGGCATTATGATTATTTTTGATAAGTTACTTATATCCATTTTAAACCCCAAACCTTTTTTCAAAATTTAATAATGAGTCTTTTGTAAATAAAACATTTTTAAAAGAAAGCATTAAAGGTGGGTCTAAATAATCTACTGTTGCTATACCTATATTTTTTAAATTTCTAGATGATAAAAATATTTTTTCATCAATATCATTTATAACAATGAGAGCTGATTCTAATTTATAAGATTTTAATAAACTACTCATTGATTTTGTTTTTATTTCATCCAATTGAATTTTATCTACAACTACAACTTTATCTGTTCTAATTAACTCTGAAATAATTGATCTCATTGCGCCGTTATACATTTTTTTATTAATTTTCTCTGAATAATTTCTTTTGCCAGAAGCAAAAGTAACCCCACCGCCTCTCCATATTGGCCCTCTTGTTGTTCCAGCTCTTGCTCTACCAGTTCCTTTTTGTCTCCAGGGTTTTTTTCCACCACCACTAACTGCAGATCTATTTTTTTGCGAACTTATATTATCTCTTCCGTTTGCAAAATATGATGTTATTACCTGATGAACTAATGTTTTTTTATAATCCACGCTGAAACAAGAATCAGGTATATTTAAAATCATATTTTTTGGTAAAATTTTAATTTTCACTAGTTAGAACCTTTTGTTCTTTTTGCAGACTGTGTAACTTCTACTAATCTTCCATTAAAGCCTGGTACAGCACCTTTAACTAAAATTAATTTTCTATCTGGATCTATTTTAACTATTTGTAAATTTTTTCTTGTCACCATGACATCACCCATTTGCCCTGCCATTTTTTTCCCCTTAAATACTCTTCCTGGAAATTGACATTGCCCTGTTGATCCAGGTGTTCTGTGTGATATTGAGTTGCCGTGTGTTGCATCCTTACCTTTAAAATTATGTCTTTTTATGGTTCCCGCAAAACCTTTACCTTTTGTTCTTGAGCGAACATTAACAAAAGATCCTTCTTCAAAATGTGTCGCTTCGAACTCCTGTCCAATTTTAATCTCTGAAAGATCACTTACTCTAAACTCTTTTAAATTTTTACGCGGAGTTATCTTATTCTTTTTGAAATGACCAAGATGAGGTCTTTTAACTTTATTTTCTTTCTGTTCATTTGTGGCGAGTTGCAAGGCATTATAACCATCAGACTCAATGTTTTTAATCATTGATACAATGTTTGTTTCTATCTTTAAGACTGTTACAGGTATTGATTGGCCATTCTCTACGAATATCCTTGTCATACCAATTTTTTTACCTAATAAACCAATGCTCATTTAATTCTCTTCTAAATGTAAAAATAAAAAAAAGCCCAGGTAATAAAATACATAACCTAGACTGCCTAAGTAAGTTTGCTGATTATACACTAATAATTAAGCTAGAAAAGCTTAATTTAGCTTGATTTGTACGTCAACACCAGCTGCTAAATCTAACTTCATAAGGGCATCTACAGTTTTATCTGTAGGGTCCAATATATCCATAATTCTCTTATGTGTTCTTATTTCATATTGATCTCTCGCATCTTTATCGACATGCGGTGAAATCAATATAGTAAATCTTTCCATTTTTGTAGGTAAAGGTATAGGCCCTCTAACTCTAGCACCTGTTCTTTTTGCTGTTTCAACTATTTCCACAGCAGATTGGTCAATTAACTTATGATCAAATGCTTTTAATTTAATTCTAATATTTTGATTTGCTGTATTTTCAGATTTTTTAACCAATGTCTTATCCTGTGTGTTTATTTATTATATCTTCAGCTATATTCCTTGGTGCTTCCATATATTTCGAAAATTCCATTGAATACACAGCTCTTCCTTGAGTTGCGGATCTTAGATCTGTAGCATAACCAAACATTTCTTTTAATGGCACTTCACCCCTAATTATTTTTCCAGCAGGGCCATCTTCCATGGCGCCTATTATACCTCTTCTTCTGTTTAAGTCACCAACTACATCACCCATATAATCTTCAGGTGTAACAACTTCTACTTTCATTACTGGTTCTAGTAGTGCTGGGTCAGCTTTTTTAGCTCCTTCTTTAAAACCCATAGAGCCGGCTATTTTAAAAGACATTTCAGATGAATCTACATCATGAAATGTTCCGTCATAAAGAGTTACTTTTACATCTTCAACAGGATATCCAGCAATTACACCATTTAACATTTGTTCTTGAATACCTTTATCTACTGCTGGTATATATTCTCTTGGAATAGCACCACCAACAATTTCATTTACGAATTCATATCCTTTTCCTGCTTCTTGTGGTTCTATTTTTAAATAAACATGACCATACTGTCCTCTACCGCCACTTTGCCTAATAAATTTACTTTCTTGATCCACTGATTTTCTTATACATTCTCTATAGGCAACTTGAGGAGCACCTACATTTGCCTCAACACTAAATTCCCTTCTCATCCTATCTACAATAATTTCTAAATGTAATTCCCCCATTCCGGAAATAATTGTTTGGCCAGACTCCTCATCTGTCTTAACTCTAAATGATGGATCCTCTTGAGCTAACTTTTGCAGAGCAATCCCCATTTTTTCTTGGTCAGCTTTTGTTTTTGGCTCAACAGCAACCGCAATTACAGGCTCAGGAAATTCCATTCGTTCTAATGTTACTAATTTTGAAGGATCGCACAGTGTATCACCAGTTGTAACATCTTTTAAACCAACTGCTGCTGCAATATCGCCGGCTCTAACTTCTTTAATCTCTTCTCTAGAGTTTGAATGCATTTGAAGAATTCTTCCAACTCTTTCTTTTTTACCTTTTGTAGAGTTAACTACAGCGGAACCAGCCTTGAGCACACCAGAGTAGACTCTAAAGAAAGTTAATGTCCCGACAAATGGATCAGTAGCTATCTTAAACGCTAGCGCAGAAAAACCTTCATCATCAGATGCTTCTCTTGTTACTTCTTCTTCTTCATCGTTTATACCCTTAATTGCTGGAATATCTACAGGAGATGGTAAATATCTTATAACTCCATCAAGCATAGCTTGCACACCTTTATTTTTAAAGGCAGATCCGCATAAAGCTGGAACAATTTCGTTTTGCAATGTTCTAATTCTTAATCCTAAGTAAATTTCTTCAGAGGATAGTTCTCCTTCGTTTAAATATTTATCCATTAATTCTTCATTAGCTTCGGCGGCAGCTTCAATCATTTCTTCTCTGTATTTATTGCAAATTTCTTTTAGATCTTCAGGTATATCTTTCTCTTCAAAAGTTACACCCATATCTTCCTCATTCCAAAAAATAGCTTTCATCTTTATAAGATCTACAACACCCTTAAAATTATCTTCAGCGCCTATTGGAATTTGTATAGGGACTGCGTTTGATGCAAGTCTTTCTCTTATTTGGTTTACAACTCTAATAAAATCTGCGCCTGCGCGGTCCATTTTATTAATAAATGCCAATCTTGGGACATTATATTTTGAAGCTTGTCTCCATACAGTCTCTGACTGAGGTTCAACTCCACCAACAGCACAAAAAACTGCACATGCGCCATCTAAAACTTTTAATGATCTTTCTACTTCAATAGTAAAATCTACGTGACCTGGAGTATCAATTATATTAATTCTATGTTGATCAAATGATTTGTCCATCCCATCCCAAAAACAAGTAGTTGCAGCAGAAGTAATTGTGATGCCCCTTTCTTGTTCTTGTTCCATCCAGTCCATTGTTGCTGCCCCATCATGGACCTCACCAATCTTATGAGAAAGCCCTGTATAAAATAAAACACGTTCTGTTGTTGTTGTCTTTCCAGCGTCTATATGAGCCATGATACCAATATTGCGGTATCGATCTAGTGGGGTTCCTCTTGACATTATTCTTCCTTGGTTACCATCTGAAATGTGAAAATGCTTTATTAGCTTCTGCCATTTTAAGCGTATCTTCACGCTTTTTCATTGCTGCTCCCTTATTTTCTGACGCATCCTGAATTTCACCAGCGAGTTTGCGCATCATTGACTTTTCATTTCTTTTTCTAGCTGAATCAATTAACCATCTCATAGCTAATGTATTTTGTCTTGAGGGTTTAACTTCTACAGGAACTTGGTATGTAGCTCCACCAACTCTTCTTGATTTAACTTCTACTTGTGGGCGCACATTTTCTAGAGCTTTATTTAAAACTAATAAACCATCCTTTGAGCTATTTTTTTGTGCCAGCACATCTAATGCTTCATAAATAATATTTTCTGCAACTGCTTTTTTTCCATGCATCATTAATGCATTAATAAATTTAGCTAACTGCACATCTCCGTATTTCGGATCTGGTAATATTTCTCTTTTTGGTACTTCTCTTCTTCTTGACATAATTTAATTATTTTTTTGTTTTAGATTTAGCTTTTTTAGACCCATACTTTGATCTTCCTTGTTTTCTGTTGTCAACACCTTGTGTATCTAAACTTCCCCTTACAATATGATATCTTACTCCTGGTAAATCTTTAACTCTTCCGCCCCTTAATAAAACCACAGAATGCTCTTGAAGGTTATGTCCTTCACCACCTATATAACTTGTCACCTCAAATCCATTAGTTAATTTTACTCTAGCAACTTTTCTTAAAGCTGAATTAGGTTTTTTTGGTGTAGTTGTATAAACTCTAGTGCACACACCTCTTCGTTGAGGGCATGATTCTAAAGCTGGAACTTTACTTTTCTCCTTCTTTATTTTTCTTGGCTTTCTTACTAATTGGTTAATTGTTGTCATATTATATTTTCTTATTCAAAATTTCATAGTGATGCGGATTGTAGGAATAGCTTGGCCTACTGTCAAGGATTATTCTGCATTTACCTCTTTCTTATCGGATGCTTTAGGTTTATCGGGTGCAACTTCTGATAATTCTTTTTGCATAATATCTTCATTAGACTCAGTATTTAAATTATCTTTCGTTATATTAGCTAAATTTTCTCTTGATAATTTTCTTGCCTTATGGAAATCCAGCCCAGTTCCTGCTGGTATTAATCTACCTACAATTACATTTTCTTTTAAGCCTTTCAATGTGTCGCTTGATCCCCTAACAGCAGCTTCAGTTAAAACTCTTGTTGTTTCTTGGAATGATGCAGCTGAAATAAATGACTCTGTCACTAAAGATGCTTTAGTTATTCCTAATAAAACTGGATTAAATTCTATTGGTTTTTTCTTGTCAGAAATTAATTTTTTGTTTTCTTCTAAAACATTTGCTCTTTCTGCTTGTTCTCCTATTAAATAACTAGAATCACCTGGAGCAGTGATCTCAACTTTTCTCAACATCTGTCTAACTATAACTTCAATATGCTTATCATTTATTTTTACGCCTTGTAATCTATAAACATTTTGAACTTCAGTAACTAAATAATCTGCTAATGCTGGTATCCCTAATAATCTCAAAATATCATGAGGAGTTAATTCTCCATCAACCACTATTTCTCCTTTCTCAATAGTTTCACCTTCATAAATATTAATATTTCTATATTTATGAATTAAAGTTTCGGTACTTTCGCCAACATCATTTGTGATTACTAATCTTAATTTTCCTTTTGTTTCTTTTCCAAAACTTACAATTCCAGAAGACTCTGCTAATATAGCTGGCTCTTTAGGTTTTCTAGCCTCAAATAAATCTGCAACTCTTGGAAGTCCTCCAGTTATATCTTTGGTTTTGGTTATAGCTTGCGGAATTCTCGCTATAATATCTCCGGCCTCAACTTTATCACCATCTGATAGCGTAATAATTGCTCCATCAGGTAAATTATATTCTACGCTTCCTTTATAGTTTGCAAGCTGGATTACTGGTTTAATATCTTTTGCGCCACTTCTATTTTTTGAATCAATTACAATTGTTGAGGATAGACCAGTAATTTCATCAGTTTTTTGATTTACTGTTACTCCATCTTCAAAATCTAAAAGTTTTACTTTACCAGCTGACTCTGTAATTATTGGTCTTGTATGAGGATCCCATGTTGCAATAGTTTGACCAGCTTCAACTTTATCACCTTCACTTATGCTTAATGAAGATCCATAAGGGACTTTATATAATTCTTTTTGTCTTCCTGCTTCATCAACTACAGATAATTCAGCTGATCTTGTAATAGTAACGTTTAATTTATCTTTCTTTTTAATAGTTTTAATTTTTCTAAATTTTATAATGCCATTAGACTTAACCATAATGCTGTTTGTTGCAACAGAACCACTTGCCGCACCACCAATATGGAATGTCCTCATTGTTAATTGTGTGCCGGGCTCTCCTATAGACTGAGCAGCCATAACGCCTACTGACTCACCTTCATTTACTAAATGACCTCTTGCCAGATCTCGACCGTAACACATTGAGCAAACTCCATGTTTAAGCTCGCATGTGATAGCTGTTCTAACTTTAACTTCATCTATTCCGTTTATATCTAAATCCTGTGAAATTGTTTCATCTATTAAAGTTCCTACCTTTAACACATAATTTTTATTTATAGGTGAAACCACATCGTCAGCTAACACTCTACCTAAAACTCTTTCTGCTAATTGAACGGTAACATCTCCGCCTTCAATAATTGAATGTATCACAACTCCTTCTGTTGTTCCGCAATCCACCTCTGAAACAACTAAATCTTGAGCTACATCAACTAGTCTTCTAGTTAAATAACCAGAGTTTGCTGTTTTAAGAGCTGTATCTGCCAAACCTTTCCTAGCTCCATGTGTAGAAATAAAATACTGAAGAACATTTAAACCTTCTCTGAAATTTGCAGTAATTGGTGTTTCTATAATAGAGCCATCAGGTTTTGCCATTAAGCCTCTCATTCCAGCAAGTTGTCTTATTTGCGCAGCTGATCCTCTAGCGCCAGAATCAGCCATCATAAATATTGAATTAAATGAAGGTTGTTCAACATCATTTCCTTCTGCATCTTTTTTAATATTTTTACCAAGTTTGCTCATCATAGCTTTTGCAACCTGGTCATTTGTTTTCGACCATATATCTACAACCTTGTTATACCTCTCTCCTCTTGTTAAAAGACCAGATTGATATTGTAATTCAATTTCTTTAACTTCAGATTCGGCCACCGATAAAATATCATTTTTTGACTCTGGGATAATCATGTCATCTAAGCAAAAAGATACTCCAGACTTTGTAGCGTACTCATAACCCATATACATTAATTGGTCAGCGAATATAACTGTAGCTTTTAACCCTAACACTCTATAACAATTGTCAATTGCAAGTGATATTGATTTTTTATTCATAGTTTTATTTACTAATTCAAATGGCATGCCTTGTGGGAGTATTTTTGAAAATAATGCTCTACCAACAGTTGTTTCTATTTTTTTATTAACAGCTTCACTTTTGCCAGACTCTATAATATCCATTCTTACTATAATTTTTGCATGGATATGCGCTATCTTTGAATAATATGCACGTGCTACTTCTTCAACATTTGAAAAAATCATTCCCTCGCCTTTAACATTTATATCTTCTCTAGTTAAATAATATATTCCCAATACAATATCTTGGGATGGCACAATAATAGGCTCGCCGTTAGCTGGAGATAAAATATTATTTGTGGACATCATTAAAGATCTTGCTTCTAGTTGCGCTTCAACCGATAAAGGCACATGAACTGCCATTTGGTCTCCATCAAAATCAGCATTAAATGCAGCACATACTAAAGGATGTAATTGAATAGCTTTTCCTTCAATTAATAAAGGCTCAAAAGCTTGTATACCAAGTCTGTGTAGAGTAGGCGCTCTGTTAAGTAATACTGGATGCTCTCTAATTACTTCATCTAAAATATCCCAAACTTCAGCTCCTTCTTTTTCAACTAATTTTTTTGCAGCTTTTATAGTTGTAGCCAATCCTCTTGAATGTAATTGGCTAAAAATAAATGGTTTAAATAATTCTAAAGCCATTTTTTTTGGAATACCACATTGGTGAAGTCTTAATGTGGGTCCAGTTACAATAACTGATCTTCCAGAATAATCCACACGCTTACCTAATAAATTTTGTCTAAATCTTCCTTGTTTACCCTTTATTAATTCAGCTAAAGATTTTAATGGTCTTTTATTACTTCCAGTAATTGCTCTTCCTCTTCTTCCATTATCAAGTAGTGCATCTACAGCCTCCTGCAACATTCTTTTTTCATTTCTAACAATGATGTCAGGCGCGTTTAATTCTAATAAACGTCTTAATCTATTATTCCTGTTAATTACTCTTCTATATAAATCATTTAAATCAGAAGTAGCAAATCTACCACCATCAAGAGGAACAAGAGGTCTTAAATCTGGTGGCAATACAGGTAAGGATCTTAAAATCATCCATTGAGGTTTATTGCCTGAGGTTATAAAGTACTCAACAAGCTTTAATCTTTTTGTTAATCTTTTTATTTTAGCTTCTGATTTTGTTGCTGCCAACTCTTCACGAAGAGTAATTGTTTCTTGATTCAAATCAATAGCGTTAAGCATATCTAAAATTGCTTCTGCTCCCATTTTTGCAACAAAGTCATCGCCATATTGTTCGATAGCATCATAATATGTTTCATCAGACAATAATTGGCATTTCTCTAAATCTGTAAATCCTGGATCGATAACAACAAAAGCTTCGAAATATAATATTCTTTCTATATCTCTTAATGTCATATCTAACAATAAGCCAATTCTTGATGGTAAAGATTTTAAAAACCATATGTGTGCAACTGGACATGCTAATTCTATATGTCCCATCCTTTCCCTTCTAACTTTTGTTAAAGTAACTTCAACTCCGCATTTTTCACAAACAACACCTCTATGCTTTAATCTTTTATATTTTCCACATAAACATTCGTAGTCTTTAATTGGTCCAAATGTTTTAGCGCAAAATAAACCATCTCTTTCTGGTTTAAAAGTTCTATAATTAATAGTCTCAGGTTTTTTCACTTCTCCAAATGACCATGATCTAATCATTTCTGGTGATGCTAGGCCAACCCTAATAGCATCAAAATCATCATTGTTTGTTTGTTGTTTAAAAAAACTAATTAAATCTTTCATTCAAGCTCTTCCTTTGTAAGTTCAATATTTATACCTAATGATTTAATTTCCTTCATTAAAACATTAAAAGATTCTGGCATTCCAGCATCTATGTTTTGAGTATTATCAACAATATTTTTATACATCTTGTTTCTTCCACTAACGTCATCAGATTTTACTGTTAACATTTCTTGAAGAGTGAAGCCAGCACCATATGCTTCTAACGCCCAAACTTCCATTTCTCCAAATCTTTGGCCACCAAATTGAGCTTTCCCACCAAGTGGTTGTTGTGTCACTAAACTATATGGGCCAGTTGATCTAGCATGCATTTTATCATCAACTAAATGATTCAATTTTAATACATGCATATAACCTACTGTGATTTCTCGGTCAAAAAATTCTCCTGTTCTTCCATCAATTAATTTTGTTTGTCCAGACACTGGTAGATCAGCTAATTTTAACATCTCTTTTATTTCAGACTCGTTTGCACCATCAAAAACAGGAGTTGCCATTGGGACGCCACCTCTTAAATTACTTGCTAGAGTCATAACTTCATCGTCAGTAAAATCTTTTAAATCAGATTTCTGGTTTAAACCAACACTATAAATCGTTTCTAAAAATCTTCTTATATTTTTAACTGATGAAGATTCATCTATCATCTTAGCTATTTTAATGCCCAAACCTTTCGCTGCCCAACCTAAGTGAGTTTCTAAAACCTGACCAACATTCATTCTAGATGGAACACCTAATGGATTTAAAACAACATCAACGGGAGTTCCATCTTCCATATGCGGCATATCTTCAACAGGAACTATCATTGAAATAACACCTTTATTTCCATGTCTTCCAGCCATTTTATCACCAGGCTGCAATCTTCTTTTAACTGCTAAATAAACTTTAATAATTTTTAGTACACCAGGAAGTAAGTCTCCTCCTGCTGTAATCTTAGCTTCTTGTTTTTCTAAAGTATCTTTAAGATTATTTTTTTGTTTAGTTAATTGTTTAGCTAATTTTTCTAGCTGTAAATTAATTTTTTCATCTCTTATTCTTATATCTAGCCACTTATCTTTATCTAGAGAATTAAGATAATCTTCTGTAACCTTGTCACCTTTTTTAAGATTATTTGGACCGCCTTCAGAAATCTTATTAAGTATTATATTTTTTACTCTAAATATAATATCATCTTCATAAATTCTTAGTTGATCAGCAATATCTTTTTTTGCTTGCTCGACTTGTTCTGTTTCAATATCAATTGATCTTTCATCTTTCTCTATGCCGTCTCTCGTATAAACTCTAACATCAATAACTGTTCCTTCAATTCCAGATGGAACACGCAAAGATGTATCTTTTACGTCTGAGGCTTTCTCTCCGAAAATAGCTCTTAATAATTTTTCTTCTGGAGATAATTGTGTTTCACCTTTAGGAGTAACTTTCCCAGCTAGTATGTCATTAGGGCTAACTTCAGCTCCTACATAAACAATTCCAGATTCGTCAAGCTTACCTAATAAGCTTTCACTAACATTAGGTATATCTGCAGTAATTTCTTCTGCTCCCAATTTTGTATCTCTAGTAACGCATGTTAATTCCTCAATATGAATTGTTGTAAATCTGTCTTCCTCAACAACTCTATCTGAAATTAGAATTGAATCTTCAAAGTTATATCCATTCCATGGCATAAACGCAATCAACATATTTTGACCAAGAGCTAATTCACCAAGGTCTGTTGACGGTCCATCTGCTAGAACATCGTTTTTTGCAATAACATCACCAACTTTTACAAGTGGTTTTTGATTTATACATGTATTTTGATTTGATCTTGTATATTTTGTTAAATTATAAATATCAACGCCAGCTTCTTCAGGCGTTGTTTCTGAATCATTCACACTCACTACTATTCTTCCAGCATCAATGCTGTCTACAGCTCCACCTCTACTTGCGATTAACGCAGCTTGAGAATCTCTTGCAATAACTCTCTCCATTCCTGTTCCTACTAATGGTTTTTCTGCTATTAATGTTGGAACAGCTTGTCTTTGCATATTTGATCCCATTAAAGCTCTATTTGCATCATCATGCTCTAAAAATGGAATTACTGATGAAGCAACAGAAACTATCTGCATTGGAGAAACATCCATATAATTAATTTTATCTTGGGTGAACATCTCAAATTCATTCGAGTATCTACATGAAATAAAATCATCCTGAAATTTTCCTTTATTATCTAATTCAGCATTTGCTTGAGCAATAACATATTTTGACTCATCAATAGCTGATAGATATTCAATGTTTGAGGTTACTTTGCCTTTAACTACTTTTCTATAAGGAGTTTCAAGAAAACCATATTTATTTGTTCTAGAAAAAACAGCTAAAGAATTTATAAGACCTATATTTGGTCCTTCTGGTGTTTCAATTGGGCAAACCCTTCCGTAGTGAGTTGGATGAACATCCCTAACTTCAAACCCAGCTCTTTCCCTAGTAAGTCCTCCAGGACCTAATGCTGATATTCTTCTTTTATGTGTGATTTCAGATAAAGGATTATTTTGATCCATGAACTGTGATAATTGACTAGAGCCAAAAAATTCTTTGATTGCCGCCATTACTGGTTTAGCATTAATTAATTCTTGTGGCATTAAACCTTCAGATTCAGCTATAGTTAGTCTCTCTTTAACTGCTCTTTCTACTCTTACCAAACCAACTCTATATACGTTTTCAACCATTTCACCAACAGAACGAACTCTTCTATTACCTAAATGATCAATATCATCAACAGTGCCATTACCATTTCTAATGTTCACAAGTTCTTGCATAACATCTACAACATCTTGTTTAGTAAGAATGCCGCCTAAACTTGAATCCTTGGATAAACGAGCATTAAATTTCATTCTACCTACTTCAGATAAATCATATCTTTCTTCGACAAAAAATAAAGTTGTTATTGCGCCTGGTAAAATATTTAATGCAAGACATGTTAGCCAGCTTCAAGATGCTAAAATAGAATTTTTATCTATT
>LWDU01033743.1_pt1 | contig 16311 bp, 20 predicted proteins | sample 727161 | NCBI WGS metagenome assembly LWDU01 (sample SAMN04566230, study PRJNA314399) | hydrothermal vent metagenome | isolation source: deep sea hydrothermal plume seawater | place: Mexico: Gulf of California, Guaymas Basin | collected 2004-07-11 | reverse complement strand
GGTCCCACTTATCATCTACACCTTTTACTTTACTAGCATCAGGTCTTCTCAAAGTTTTACCAATTTGCATATTGTACGGCGGGTCGGCAAAAACTAAATCAAATGTTTTGTTTGGAATTGTTTTTATTATTTCTAGCGAGCTCCCGTTAACAATTCTATTTATAAATTTAGTCATATCTAGATTCAACTTTACGTTGAATTAGACTCTAAATTAATATGTCAGTCAAACTTTGTTTAAAAAAAATGAATCTTATTGTGTTTCACGTGTTTTACTAATCAACATCTTGTGTACTGGGTTAAATTTTTTTCTATGGTGCTTTGTAACTCCGTATTTTTTTAGTCCACGTAAATGATCGTCCGTCCCGTAGCCAAAATTTTTATTCCAACTATATTTTGGATATTTTTTAGCTAATTTAATCATAAGCAAATCTCTTGTTACTTTAGCAATAATTGATGCTGCAGCAATACAGGTGATTTTTTCATCCCCCTTAATAAAAGTTTTACATTTTACTTTTACGTTTTTCGGAGCATAGATGCCGTCTATATAAGCTACGGAAGGTTTATGTTTTAACTTTTTCAAAGCTCTTTGCATTGATAAAAGTGAAGCATTTAAAATATTAATTTTATTTATTTCTTCTACGCTAGCTGACCCTACGGCATAGATAGAGTTTTTTTTTATATATTTTGAGAGCAAAATTCTTTTTTTAAAAGGGATTTTTTTTGAATCTTTAATGTCCTTTATATTAATATTATTATTCAAAATTACAGCAGCAGCAAACACTGGACCAGCTAAACAACCTCGACCCACTTCATCTACGCCTGCAATTTTATTTAATTTAGACAATATTTTATAGCTTTAGAATTTTAAATTTATCTCTAATCATTTTTAAATCTATCCAAGCTAATTTTTTTTGCTCAGGTTGTCTCATTAGAAATGCTGGGTGAAATGATGCTATAATCCAAGGCTTTGCAGCACCTATCTCTTTTTGAATCCACCTACCTCTAGCCTTAGATATTACCACTTCGTTTCCTATCAATGTATTTAAAGCTGTGCTTCCAAGTAGTAATAAAATTTTTGGGTCAATGATTTCTATATGACTTTTTAAATAAGGCAAATACCTTTCAATTTCTTCTTCAGTTGGCCTTCTGTTTTCTGGAGGTCTATAGTTAACAACATTTGATATATAAACTTTTGTTCTATCTAATTTAATCGAGGCTAGCATTTTATCTAATAGTTTTCCTGCACGACCCACAAATGGTTTTCCTTCTATATCCTCATTAGCGCCAGGACCTTCTCCAATAATCATTATTTTTGCGTTAATATTACCATCCCCAAAAACTAAATTTTTTGCATTTTTCTTTAATTTGCAGTTTTGAATAAGTTGAATTTTTTTTATTAATTTATTAAGCTTTTCTTCCTTTGAACCATCAAGAGTAATGGTTGCATTTTTAAGCGTTCTTTTTATGGGTTTATTGCTTAAAAAAAAATTTACATTAATTAAATTGTAATATTCAATTAGATTAATTAACTTTTGATTTAAATTTTTTTTCATTTTATAAAGCATATTATATGAAATTTACGTATAAAAAAATTTATATTATCTTATTATTACTAATTTTAATTCAATCAAAAGTTTTTGCTAGAGATAATAAAGTTTTATACACAAGGGAAAATATTTCAAATTATTTTTTAGGTATAGTATCTGCTAAAAATTATGACAATCATGAAACTCATAAATATTTAAAGAAAGTTCAATTATTAAAAAATGATCATTCTAGATACAATATAGAGTTTCTCCGGACTCTTATTTTACTTGGAAAATTTGACAAAGCTTTCGCTTTTTCAGAAAACGTATGGGATAAAAATGAATTATTTTTTGAAGCTGATCTTTTATTAGGATTAAATTTTTTTAAAAATAAAGATTATAAAAATTCGGAAAAGCATTTCGAAAGATTAAATAAAATTTCTAGATCCAATTTCTATTTTAATGATTTTATGAGCAATGTTCTAATTGCTTGGAATAAAGCTTCCGAAGGTAAGCAAAAAGAGAGTTTTGATATCATTGAAAAAATTCCCCCACCGTATCTTCATTTAAAAAAAACCCAAAATGTTTTTTTAAAATGTTATTTTAATATGAATGATACCCAAATTTTTTTTGAAGAAATAATTCAAGATAAAGATTATAATTTTTCAAGATACAATTTTTTTTTAGCTAATTATTTTTTATTTAATAATAAGGAAAAAGATGCAATAAAAATCATAAAAAATATAAGAGAAAAAAATAGCTCAAATTTGTTGATTAAAGAAACAGAAACTTTCTTAAAAGAAGGAAAGAATGAAAAAATAAAAAACTTTTTTAATTGCAAGAATCCAAATGATTCTCTTGCTGAGTTTTTTTATGTTTTGGCTAATCTCCACTCGAATGAAGAAAATTATAGATTATCAAATTTTTATTTGAAAATTTCCGAGTTTTTAAATGAAAAATTTTTAACCAATAAAGCACTTTTAGCAGAAAATTTTTACTATCAAAAAAAATATAANNNNATAGAAGAGGAACAAGTCATGAGAGATTGGGAAACTGGGAAAATGCAGAAAAAGATTTGATTGAATCTCTTAAAATAAAACCCGATCAAGCACACGTAATGAATTACCTAGCCTATTCCTGGATAGACAAAGAAATAAATTTAGACAAAGGTTTAGAGATGTTAATAAAAGCAAATACAATAAGACAAGAGGATGGTTATATAATTGATTCATTAGGTTGGGCTTATTATGCAAAAAAAGATTATGTTAAAGCAGAAAAGTTTTTACAGAAAGCTGTCGAATTATTTCCAAGAGATCCAATAATTAATGATCATTATGCAGACAATTTATGGATGCTAAATAAATCTATTCAAGCCAGATATATTTGGAGTAGTGTTTTAAAATTAGATAAGGTAGAAAAAAAATTAAAAGATGAAGTGAGTAAAAAATTAATTTTTGGTATTGTAAATAAACTATAATTAATTTAGTGAAAAATTTTAAAATAAAATCTTATTGTAAAATAAATTTGTCATTAAAAATTATCAAGAAATTAAAAAATGGGTATCACAATATATCTTCATTAATAACTTTTTGTGATGTACATGACGTAATATCAATATCAAAAATAAATAGTCCCAAAGATAGAATTAGTTTTTCGGGAAAATTTCAAAAAGGGATTGATCAAAATACCAATACAGTCACAAAAACATTAAGACTATTGAGAAAAAAAAATTTAATAAAAAATCAATCATTTAAAATAAATGTAAAAAAAAATATACCCCTTGGATCTGGTCTAGGGGGCGGTTCATCGAATGCGTCAAATTTATTGAATTATTTTAATAATAAAATGAAACTGAAATTAAGAAAAAATAAAATGATTGATTTAGCGAAAAAAATTGGTTCTGACGTACCTATTTGTCTAGAAAAAAAGAATACTTTTTTAACAGGCAAGGCAGACCAAATATTAAGAATTGATAAAAAACTTAATCTTAATTTATTGATAGTTTATCCAAATATAATTTGCTCAACTAAAAAGATATATAAAAAAAATAGAATAAATGGGTTAAAAAGATATCAATCTTATTTTAATAAAAAAAATAGTAGAAAATTAATTGATTATTTGAAAAATGAGAAAAATGATCTTGAAAAAATTGTAACTAAAATTTATCCAAAGATTGGAGAAATTATTAACTATATTAAATTTCAAAAAGGTTGTCTTTTTTCACGAATTTCTGGTTCTGGATCAGCATGTATTGGAATATTTTCTAATAGACATAATACAATTTCTGCTCAAAAATTGATAAGATCAAAATATCCAAAGTATTGGTGCGTTGTATCAAAAACTATATAAAATAAATCATTTGTGGTATATCTCGAACTAAATTTGGGGCGTAGCCAAGCGGTAAGGCAGTGGTTTTTGGTACCACCATCCTAGGTTCGAATCCTAGCGCCCCAGCCAAAAAATGTTTAAGAAATTAAAAAATATTATTTTAAAAACTGACAGTTTTCTTTATAAAAAATTTGGATCAGATAAAAGCACTAAGGTCTTAGAAAATATAAAAGAAGCTCGGACAATTTTTACTCTTCTTAACGAAATCGGGAAAGAAGATAAGGTTAGATTTGTAGGAGGATGTGTTAGAAAATCAATTTCCGGTGAAAATATTGATGATATTGATTTAGCAACAATTCTTGAACCAGATGAAGTAAAAAAAAGGCTTAATAAAAAAGATATTAAAGTTATTGATACAGGAGTTTCCCATGGAACTATTACAGCAATTCTCAATAATAAAAAATTTGAAATTACAACTTTAAGAAAAGATATTTCAACAGATGGCAGACATGCAGAAGTAATCTTCACTTCAAATTGGGAGGAAGATGCTTTGCGGAGAGATTTTACAATAAATGCAATATATGCTGATATAGAAGGACGAATTTACGATCCACTAAATGGAATATCAGATTTACAAAATGGAGTAATAAAATTTATTGGCACAGCAGACGAAAGGATACAAGAAGATTATCTTCGAATTTTACGATATTTTAGATTTTTTACACAGTATAGCAAAATAGATCATGATCAGAATATCATTCGATCAATTAAAAAATACATAAACGGACTAAATAAAGTTTCAAATGAAAGAATATTTGATGAATTAAATAAAATTATTTTATTAGAAAATTTATTAAGTTTATTTTTTAATAATATTTCCAAAGTTATTATTATAAATATTTTTCCACAATTAAAATATTACGAGAGGTTAAAAATATTTAATACTTTAAGTCATAAACTCAAATCTAAGTATGATGTTAATTTAATTTTAGCATTGCTTTTATTAGATGGATCAAATGATTATGAATACTTTTGTCATAAATATAAAACATCTAATATTATTAAGAGTAGATTGAAAAACATTTCAGTGAATTTTGAAAATCTCAAAAGCAAAAAATTTTACTTAGAAAGAAATATTAAGAAATTAATTTATTTATCAAATAAAAATGATGCAAGAGATTTGCTGCTTTTTTCAATATGCGTAAATAATGAAACAAAAATTTTTCCTATTGAAGCATTACTAGATTACGTAAATATTTGTAAAATACCAAAATTTCCTCTTTCTGGGGATTATTTAAAGGAACATGGATATGAGACAGGCCAAGCGTTGGGTAAAAAACTTAAATCATTAGAAGAAAAATGGATTGAAAATAATTTTGTTATAGACAAAAAAGTGGTTGAAGAATCCTTGGGAAAAGTAAGTGAAAATTAAATATATTTAATTTCTATTATTTCAAAATTTTTTTCACCTGATGGCGTTGTTACAGTTATCATATCTTTTTTATTCTTTCCTATCAAAGCTTTACCGATTGGTGATCTAAAATAAATATAATTTTTTGCAACATCAGCTTCGTCTTTGCCTACTATTTTGTAAGTTTTTTTTATATTACTTTCTAAGTCTATTAAATGAACTGTAGAACCAAAAATCACATTATCTTTCTTTTCTAATTTTGTTACATCAATAACATTTGCTCTAGCAATTAAATCATTTATTTCGATAACTCTACTTTCAATTTTTGCCTGCTCTTCTTTTGCAGCGTGGTACTCAGCATTTTCTTTTAAATCACCATGAGCTCTAGCTTCTGCTATTGCTTCAATTATTTTCGGTCGTTTAACATTTTTTAACTCTACTAGTTCCTTTTTGATTTTTACAAGACCTTGAGAAGTTATTGGTTCTTTTTCCATAAATTATTTCCAATTAGCGTTTGGTGGCATAGACATTAATATTGCTTCTGGATTTCCTCCACTACTTAATCCGAACTTTGTACCTCTATCATATAGTAAATTAAATTCAACATATCTGCCTCTTTTTAGTAGTTGAATTTCTTTTTCTTTTTTTGTCCACTTCAAAAACATTTTTTTTCTTACAATTTCTTTGACTAGATAGGCAAAAGTAATTCCAACATCTTTAACAAATAAGAAATCCTTTTCCCAATTGTCCATTTTATAATCAAAAAAGATGCCACCTATACCACGGGTTTCACCTCTATGTGGTAAGTAAAAATATTTATCACACCAATTTTTATATTTTGGATAATATTTTTTATTATGAAGATCACACATTTTCTTTAATATATTATGGAAATATTTTTTCTCCTTGTTATCAACTAGGCAGGGTGTTACATCCATACCTCCTCCAAACCAACTTTTTTGTGTGCATATGAATCTAGTATTGAAGTGCATTGCAGGAACTTTAGGATTTTTTGGATGCAATACTACAGAGACACCTGAAGACCAAAAACTAGTCTTATTTTTTGTTCCAGGAATTTTTTTTGCAAATTCTTTAGAAAATTTACCCGCAACATTTGAAAAAGCTACTCCACCTTTTTCAATAACTTCGCCTTTTATAGTTCTAAATTCACCAAGTTTCCATTTACTCTTTTTAAACTTTATCTTAGAACCATACTCTTTTTCTAATTGTTCAATATTGTTACAAATAATATTTTGCAGTTTAACAAACCATTCTTTCGTTAATTTTTGTTTTTCTTTTATTTTCATATTTTTTATAAGCTGGAATTTTGCCTTAAGGCCTCTGATAAAGTTATAGCAACAGCCATACTGATATTTAGAGATCGTGAATTTTTTTTTAATGGTATTTTTAAATTTATATAAGAGTTATTGTGTACTATTTTTGGAACACCCTGACTTTCTCTGCCAAAGAGGAGAGTATCCTTTAGCTTAAATTCAAAATTGTTGTAGTTTTTTTTTGCTTTTGTGGTCATGAGTATAATTCTCGAATCCTTTTTTTATTTTACTTTTATCCAAATAATCCATGGCAACTCTTTTTAATCTTTTATCATCAAGGTGAAAACCGCAAGGTTCAATTATTTCAAGAGTCGTATCAAAACATGAACATAAGCGAATTATTGCGGCAGTATTTTGAGGTATGTCAGGTTGATATAGAGCGATATTAAACATTATTTTATTCGTGTATTAATTTGTGTGTCATTCTGACCCTAGTAAAATTATATTAATTATAATTAATTAATAATATATATTACATGAAAGCCTTAAATATATGAGTAATAAAATTAAATCAAAAAGAAGAAGTTTTCTATTTACAGCAACTTATACAATTGGCGCCGTGGGTTTAGGTGCAACTATTTGGCCTTTGGTAGATCAAATGAATCCAGATTCATCAGTTAAGTCTTTGTCAACTACTGAAGTGGATGTTAGTAGCATGGAACCTGGAAAAACCATAACAGTTTTATGGAGAGGAAAACCTATATTTATTAGAAGAAGAACGAAAAAAGAAATTGATGAAGCTACAAAAGTAGATTTAAAAGATTTGAAGGATCCAGAAAAAGATTCAGATAGAGCCAAAAATCCTGAATGGTTAGTTATGATTGGAGTTTGCACTCACCTTGGTTGTGTTCCTTTGGGAAACAAGGGAGAATACAAAGGGTGGTTTTGTCCTTGTCATGGATCACACTATGATATTTCAGGAAGAATTAGAAAAGGTCCAGCTCCAAAGAATTTAGAAATTCCCAAATATGAATTTGTCGACAGCAATACAATTAAAATAGGTTAAATTAATTATGAACGAAGAAAAATATATCCCCAAATCTAAGCTTGCCCAGTGGTTTGACAGTCGATTACCACTTTTAACTTTGTCACATCATTTGACAGAATACCCAACTCCAAAAAATTTAAATTATTGGTGGACTTTTGGTGGCATACTTACCTTTTTTCTAATAGCTCAAATTGTGACAGGAATTATTCTTGCTATGCATTATGTTGCGCATACAGATCTTGCCTTTGATAGCATTGAACACATAATGAGAAATGTAAATTATGGGTGGCTCATTAGATATGCTCATGCCAATGGATCTTCAATGTTTTTTTTAGCTGTTTACATTCATATTTTTAGAAGTTTGTATTATGGATCACATAAATCTCCAAGAGAAATGATTTGGATTACTGGTTTGATAATTTATTTGCTTATGATGGCAACAGCATTTATGGGATATACTTTGCCGTGGGGCCAAATGAGTTTTTGGGCTGCCACGGTTGTTTCGAATCTATTTGGTGCCATTCCTTTAGTTGGAGAGAGTATTACTGCATGGCTGTGGGGCGGTTATTCCCTAGGTAATCCGACGTTGAATAGATTTTATAGCTTACATTACTTGTTTCCATTTTTGATTTTTGCTCTGGTTGTACTGCATATTTGGGCATTACATGTTCCTGGAAATAATAATCCCATTGGTATTGATATAAAAAAAAATAAAAATGAAACTATGCCTTTTCATCCTTATATGGTTATGAAAGATCTTTTGGCCATGCTTGTATTCATATTGGTCTTTTTAGGATTTGTATTTTATGCTCCAAATTTTTTGGGACATCCTGATAATTATATTCCAGCTAATCCATTAGTTACTCCAGCACATATAGTTCCTGAATGGTATTTGCTACCCTTTTATGCAATTTTAAGAGCTATACCAAGCAAATTAGGAGGAGTAATTTTTATGTTTGCATCAATTTTTGTTTTGGTGCTGCTACCCTGGTTAGACACTTCAAAAGTTAGATCAGCAACATTTAGACCTCTTTATAAAAAGTTTTTTTGGATATTAGTAGCTATGGTAATTTTGCTAGCTTATTTGGGAGCTAAACCACCAGAAGGAATTTATGTAATATTGGCAAGAATTGCTACTGCTTATTATTTTATTCATTTTTTAATTATTCTGCCGTTACTAGGTCGTTATGAAAAAACAAATCCATTACCCATGAGTATTTCTGATCCCGTTCTAGATAAACCGGGTATTGTAGACAAATTTAAAAAGATGGCAGGAGAATACGAAGGAGAGAATGTTGATTCGTTTAAATAGTTTATTAGTTAAAATATTTTTTATAGCATTTGTAACTGCAATTAGTAATTCAGCATATTCTGAAGAAAAAAAAATAGAATTTATAAAAAATGATTGGAGTTTCGAAGGTATTTTTGGGACTTTTGATAGATCTTCTTTACAAAGAGGTTATCAAGTTTATCAGGAAGTTTGTTCGGGATGTCACTCTATTCAACATTTAAGTTATAGAAATTTATCAGAAAAAGGAGGTCCAGAATTTTCATTAGATGAAGCCAAAGCAATTGCTGCACAGTTTGAAGTTACAGATGGGCCTAATGATGAAGGAGAGATGTTTACAAGACCAAGAAGATTGTCTGATAAATTTGTTAATCCTTTTCCAAACATTCAAGCAGCAACAGCTGCTAATGGTGGAGCTTATCCTCCAGACATGTCTGTGCTTGTAAAAGCAAGAAAAGGTGGTGCAGATTATATTTATTCATTATTGTTAGGATATGATGAGGTCCCAGCAGGATATGAGCTAGATGATGGTGTTTATTATAACAAATATATATCAGGAAATAAAATAATGATGTCCAAACCATTATCTGAAGGAGCAGTAGAATATTCAGATGGCACTCAAGCAACGGAGACACAAATGGCAAAAGATGTTGTAAATTTTTTGACTTGGGCTGCCGAACCGAATCTTGAAGCAAGACATAAAATGGGTTTCAAAGTTTTTATTTTTCTAATTATTCTTTTGACATTAGTATATTTTAGTAAGCAAAAAATTTGGTCACGCCTTGATTCAAAAGAAGATTCGGATCAAAAAGAAGAAACTTTTGATAAAGTTGAAAGAGCTGTAACAGAATACGAAGGAGAAGATTCTAAGACTTTTAAATAGTTTAACCTCCCACTCTAAAATACATTACATCACCATCGCTGACCAAATAGTCTTTTCCTTCAAGCCTTAATTTTCCGACATTCTTACATTCGTTAAAACCCTTATATTTTATAAAATCTTCGTGAGATACGGTTTCAGCTCTGATAAATTTTTTCTTAAAATCAGTATGAATAATGCCTGCTGCATCGGCAGCTTTTGAATTTTTTTCGATGGTCCAAGCTCTGCTTTCTTCAGGGCCAGAAGTAAAGAAAGTACTAAGACCGAGAGTGTTATAACCTGTTTTTATCAGATTATCTAAACCAGTACTTTTTATTCCAGATTCAAGCATAAAATCTTTTCGGTCTGCTGTTTGAAGACTCATAATTTGATCTTCAATATCAGCACATACAATAATTATATTTTCACCAGAGAATTTTTTTTTACATGCATCTGAGTATTTGTTACCATCAGGTAAGCTTTTTTCGTCGACATTGCATACAATTATTCTTGGTTTAAGTGATAAAAGAGCTGATTTTTTAATTAAATTTTTACTATACTTTTTATTTAATTCGTCAGGTTTTTTTCCGTTACTAATTAGTTTTAAGCACTCTTCTAAAAAGTGTAATTCGTCCTTTTCCAATTTTTTCTTATTACTTTTTTCTAATCTTTTTTGAAGCGATTCTAAATCGGATAGTAAAATTTCAGTTTCAATAATTTCAATATCTCTTATGGGATCAACATCTTTATTTACATTTTGTATTTTTTCAGAATCAAAACATCTAGTTAGATGAATAATAGTATCAACTTCCCTAACATGAGAAAGAAACTTATTTCCTAACCCTTCTCCCTTAGACGCTCCTTTAACAAGACCAGCAATATCTACAAAGGTTATTGCAGCATTTATTGTTTTAACCGATTTAGATATTGAAGATATTTTATTTAATCTTTCATCTGGAACTGTAACTATTCCAATATTTGGATCAATTGTACAAAAAGGAAAATTTTCCGCTTGCGCTTTTTTTGATGTAGTTAATGCATTGAATAAAGTTGATTTACCAACATTGGGCAAACCAACAATTCCACACTTAAAACCCATTATTATTTTTGATTAATTTTACTTGAAAAGAGATCTAAATCTTTATTTATAAGAATTGACAATGACTCTATTATATTTTTAGCTACTTCTTGCATATTATCTTTTTCTTCATTTGAGAAGTTATCTAGAACATAGTCTGCACCCGTAGAGTTCTTTTCTGGTCTTCCTATACCTATTCTTATACGAGAATAATTTTTTCCAATATTTTTGTCTATGGATTCTATACCATTATGTCCTGCGTTACTTCCTCCAAATTTTACTTTAACTTTTCCAAGATCAATATCCATATCATCATGAAACACAAAAACATCCTTTACATCTATTTTAAAATATTCAATGAGTTCTTTAATACATATTCCCGAACTATTCATAAAAGTAAGAGGTTTTATAGCATAAACTTTTTGCTCGTTAATATTTCCTGTTGTTAATAAACCTTTAAATTTTGGTTTTTGTTTTGATAGTTTAAATTTTTTGTTAATTTCATCGATTAATAAAAAACCTACATTGTGTCGATTATTTGTATTATTTGGGTTAGGATTTCCTAAACCAACCAAAAGAAGCATAATTTATAATTATTCCTATGTTATTTTTTCTTAGTTTCTTTGTTAGTAGATTTTCCTTTATCATCGGAAGGTTTTGCAGTTTTACTTTTATCTGCTGGCGACGTCTTTCCTTTATCATCCGAACCTTTGGCTGATTTATCTTTTCCTTCTTCTGGTGTTGCACCTTCAGATGTACCTTCAGGAGCAGTAGCACCATCAACTGGAACATCTCCATCTGCAGCCACTTCTTCAGTTTTTTCTGGTTCTACTAATATTGTTGGAGCTGCAACAGTTGCTATTACAAAATCTCTATCAACAATTGTTGGCGAAACATTTTCAGGCAATTTTACTGAAGATATTTTTAAACTTCTGTTAATTTCTGTACCTTCCAAGTCAACAACTATTTCATCAGGAATATTTTCTGCAGGACATTTTAATTCTACTTTTCTTCTTACAATATTTAGCACTGCTCCTTTTTTTAGTCCTGGTGATTTATCTGAATTTATAAATTTTACCGGTATTTCCAAGGTTAATCGTGAACCTTTTGTAATTCGCATAAAATCAATATGTATTGGTTCATCAGAAACGGGATCGTAAGCCACATCTCTGGCTAGAGCTTTTTCAGAATTTCCATCAATGTTCAAGTCGTAAACTTTAGACATAAAAGTTTCCGTGTTTATAATATTTTGTAAGTGTAATTTTTTCAAACTTATATTCAAATTATTTTTTTCTCCTCCATACAATACTCCAGGAATAAATCCTTCAGATCTCAATTTGTTTATCTGACCAGTTGAGGCACTTGTTCTTTTTGTAGCTTTTAAAATATTCATAAATTGAAAGGGTGTTTTTATAATATGTTTGTAAAAAAAACAAGTAAAATTACTTAAAAAGACTAGAAACTGACGTAGAGTTAGCAATTCTTTTCATTGCTTCTGAAAGCATTGGAGCAATAGAAATTATTTCAATCTTATTACTTTTTGCAATTTTTTTTGAATTATCAATTGTATCTGTAGTAATTAATTTTTTGATTTTTGAAGCTTCTATTTTATCTACGGCATGCCCACTTAGTACGGCGTGAGTAATATAAACATAAACATCCTTTGCCCCTTTTTCTTTTAGAGCTCTTGCTGCATTAACGATTGTTCCCCCAGAATCAATTATATCATCAACAATTATACAGTTTTTATTCTTTACATTTCCAACAAGATTCATTACTTCAGATTTTCCAGGTGCCGGCCTTCTTTTATCTATAATTGCGATACTAGAATTTATTCTTCTGCTTAAGGCTCTTGTTCTTTCAACTCCACCAACATCGGGAGCAACACAAATGACATTTTTTAGTTTACTTTTATTTTTGATGTGTCTTGCAAAGATAGGTGTAGCAAATAAATTATCTACGGGAATATCAAAGAAACCTTGAATTTGGCCAGCATGCAAATCAACGCTTAGTATTCTATTGGCGCCTGCATTTGTAATTAAGTTTGAAACTAATTTTGCTGAGATGGCAGTTCTTGGAACGACTTTTCTATCTTGTCTTGCATATCCAAAATATGGAATTACAGCCGTAATATTTTTAGCAGAAGATCTTCTTAGTGCATCTATACAAATTAATAATTCCATTAAGTTATCATTTGCGGGGTTGGAGGTTGATTGAACAACGAATATGCTGTTGCCTCTAATATTTTCATTAATTTCTACGTAGACCTCTCCGTCAGCAAATCTTTTAATTTTGGAATTTACTAATTTTAGTTTCAGATGTCTTGCTATGTCTTTACACAGTTTCGAATTACTTGTACCAGCAAGAACTTTCATAAGATAAGCTGTTTATACAACTTTAATTAAACTTTTCAATTTAATAAAGCATTTAATTAAGTCATTAATATGACAGAAATACATCTACCATAATCCTTTTCTTTATTAAGCTGAGATCTTCTATAGCTGTAAAAAAATTCTTTATTTGAAAATGTATCCATCTCTATATTTTCTATATTTTTTATTCCTAAGTTCAATATTTCTTTGTTTATAAAACCGCGGAGGTCAAAAAGTAATTTTTCATCATCAGCCAATTTAAAAAAAATTTCATTATTTTTATCTTGAGAAATAAATTTGTCAAAAAGATCTTTTTTTACTTCATAATTTTTACTACTTATACATGGGCCAATGACAGCTATTAAGTCATTATTATCTGAATTTAATTCATTAAATTTTTTTACTGTATTTTTAATTATTCCATTTAAAGCTCCTTTCCATCCTGAATGCGCACATCCAATTATTTTTTTTTTTTGGTCGTAGAAAAGTATTGGAGCACAATCCGCAGTAAGTATACTTATGCCAATATTTTTGACTTCAGAAACTATGGCGTCAGCAGTTAATTTATTTTTAACAGATATTTCGTTTTTAAAATGTATAACTAGGTCTGTATGTTTTTGATTTAAGGTAATTAAAGAATCCTTTTTACAATTAATTTTATTACTTACTAGTTCAAGATTTTTTAAAACATTTTCTTTATTATCATCTGATCCAAGTCCACAATTTAAACTTTCATAAATTCCTTGGGAAATGCCACGTTTCCTAGAAAAAAAACAATGCTTTATATTTTCAAATTTTTGTAATTTTTTTGAAAAAAACATAATCAAAAACCTAAAGAAAAATTTTTACTTTTCTTTTGTGCAAAAATTACTTTAAAAAGATCTCCCATTTCTTTAGGATCTAACAATCTTTTTAGTCTATAGAACATATTGGCTTTTGCTTTAAATGTCATTTTTTTGGATAATGTGTTTGCCCTTTCCAATATGCCCATTTTTTTCAAAAATTCATTTTGATTTGCTATTTTTTTTACATTGAGGTTATTTTTTTTTAATATTTTGTGAAATAATTTAAAATTTATGTGTGATGTAATATCTGAATGACTAGGCTTAAAAAAAATATTTACATGCTTATGTTTTTTAACCGCTTGTAAAGTATTTTGATTTTTTTCTATTGTATAGCCATAATCAAAAGTTAGCAGCCCACCACCAAATTTATTAATTTTTTTTGCTAGGATTTCAAGAATTTTTATTGCCCCTATCGGATATTCAATTGTATTGCCAGCAGAAATTAAATTTAAGTCTTGTATATTTTTTACTAGGTTATCATTTGCCTTTTTATGTAAAAATCTTATTTTTTTATTATCATCTGATAAGGCAACATGTTTTTCAAAAAATTTTTCTTTCTTTCTATATATTTGCTTAAAAGGTAATGAGTCAAAAAATTCATTTCCTAAAAAAATTATTGGACCATTATTTATTTCCTTTATTTTTTTGATCCACTTAACTTTTTTATTATTTATCTTTGCTTTTTGTATTATTTTTAATTTATTACTTATTTCTAATAGATTGATTTCTAAAGAATTATAAAATTGTTTAAATTGTTTAAATGTTTTTAATAAGCTTTTGCATAAAGAGCCTTCTCCTGGTCCAAGTTCAACTAATAAAATTTTGCTTGGTTTGCCTATATTCTCCCAGAATGCAACACACCAAATTGCTAACATTTCTGCAAAAAGATTCGAAATCATGGGAGATGTGATAAAATCTCCTCCTTTTCCAAAAGGATTATTCTTCATGTAATAACCAAATTTTTTGTTATAAAGAGCAATATTAATAAATTGATCTAAAGGAATAGATTTTTTTTCTTTTAATATATTAATTATTTGATTCATTTTTTTTTAAAAAAAAAACTATAAATAGTCCAATAATTATAGTTAATAAACTTAGTAAAGTTCCCATAGAAAAATAATTAAATATCAAACCAAGATGAATATCTGGCTCTCGGAAGATTTCTGAAAATATTCTTAGAATAGAGTAAAAAATTAGAAAATAAGCGGAAACAAAACCAGTTTTAAATAAAAGTTCTTTTTTTAAAGCCAAATAATTTATAATTAAAAATAAAAAAATTCCTTCCAGAATTGCCTCATAAATTTGTGATGGATGTCTAGGCAGATGTCCTGCATAAGGAAATATTACACCCCATGGAAAAGTTGTAATTTTTCCATAAAGTTCTCCATTAATAAAGTTAGCCATTCTTCCCAATAAAATACCAATGGGGGCAACGCACGATATAATATCTGCAAACTTAAAAAAATTAGTATTCGATTTTTTCGAAAATAGAATAGTTGATATTATTATTCCTATTAAACCGCCATGAAAAGACATTCCGCCTTGCCATAGTTTAAAAATTTCTAATAAATTTTGGGCATAATACTCTAAATTATAAAATATTACGTATCCCAATCTTCCACCTAAAATTATTCCTATTACTAAATAAACTATCAAGTCATCAAACTGTGTAGTTGTAACTTGTTTAAAATTATATTTGTTGTTTGATGTTAACTTAATTATTTTATTTGCATACATCCATCCTAGTACAATCCCGAGAATATAGGCCACTGAATACCATCGGATTTGGAAAATTCCTAAATCAATTAGTACAGGATCAAAATTATGTATAATCATTTATAAAAAAAAGATTTATTTAGCTAACGAATTAAAATAACTTAATCGTATTAAAAAATATATGGAAAAGTATAACAAGTTATTAAGAAATATAACGGAATTAATTGAAAAAGGTTTATTCTCTTCAAAAGATTTGAAGAAAGAAGTTGAAGATTCGCTGAAATTAAAGATGGAAATAATTGCAAATAAGTTAAATCTTGTTTCAAGAGAAGAATTTGAAATACAAAAAAAATTGCTTGAAAAATTACAAAAATATTTAATGAAGATAAAAAATAAAAAAATAAAAAAGAAATTTACAAGGGCAAAGAAATCTTAACTCTAAGTCCGTTTAATGGGCTCTTTTCCAACAAAATGCTTCCCCCGTGTGAACGAACTATGTCATTAGCAATAGATAAACCTAAACCTACGCCAGATTTATTTTGACCTCTGCTTTTATCTATTCTGTA
>LWDU01033683.1_pt1 | contig 16332 bp, 15 predicted proteins | sample 727161 | NCBI WGS metagenome assembly LWDU01 (sample SAMN04566230, study PRJNA314399) | hydrothermal vent metagenome | isolation source: deep sea hydrothermal plume seawater | place: Mexico: Gulf of California, Guaymas Basin | collected 2004-07-11 | reverse complement strand
ACTGATGTTGCGGCAAGGGGGTTGGACATTCCTTTAATTCAACATGTGATAAATTATGATTTACCTCAAGTTCCGGAAGATTATATTCATAGAATTGGAAGAACTGCTAGAGCAGGGTCGGAAGGATCTGCCTTAACTTTTCTTACACCAGATGATAGATCGATGTGGAATTCAATTAGTAAATTAATTGATCCAAACTTTAAACCTGCGCCAGGTGGCTTAAGAAAAAATTTGAGAGGAAACAAGAGAGGTAAGGCTCCATATAATAAAAAAAGAAAATTCAGAGATGAAAAAAAATCTAGATTTGGTGATAAACCAAAATCATTTGGAAGAGGTAGATCAGATAGAACATTAAGAGACGGAGAGAAAAAAAGCTTTGGTTTTAAAGGAAAGAGAAGTTTCTTTAAAAAATATGATTTAAAGCCAACTGGCTATACAAATAACCCAAAATACTTTAGCAAAAAACCATCAGAAAATTTTTTAAATGAGGGTGAAAAAAAAAATTTTGGTTTTAAAGTAAAGAAAAAATTTAAAGGTAGAAGCAATAGACCTAAAAGTTTTATCTTTAAAAAACATAGTCAAAAAAGAGCTAAAATCTAAGACTTTTTAGATTTCTCTTTTTTAAGTTTTCTTTTTTCTTTCAGGCTTAGTCTAGGCTTTTTACTAGCACTTGAGTCTTTAAATGATTTTCCACTATATCTTTTTGACATTTTTAAATCTTATAACAGGTTCATAAAAAAAAAGGCCATCTTAAAAGATGGCCTTTTAGAATTTTTAATTGAGTAGAAATGATTACATTCCCATTCCACCCATTCCACCCATTCCGCCCATTCCGCCCATTCCACCAGGCATTCCACCAGGCATTCCACCAGGAGCAGAATCTTTATCATCTGGTTTGTCAGCAACCATGGCTTCTGTAGTTACAAGTAATCCAGCAATTGAAGCTGCATCCTGTAAAGCAGTTCTAACAACTTTAACGGGATCTATGATACCTTTTGTAAACATATCACAGTACTCTTCATTCTGAGCGTCGTAACCTTGTGATTTTTTATTTTGCTCAATTAGTTTTCCAACTACAACTGATCCATCAACTCCAGCATTTAAAGTTATCTGTCTAATAGGTGACTGTAATGCTTTTCCTACCAAAGTAACTCCAGCTTTTTGGTCATCGCCTTTAACTTTAACTTTATCTAAGTCTTGAGCAGCATATAAAAGAGCACAACCACCACCAACTACTATTCCTTCTTCAACAGCAGCTCTAGTTGAGTTAAGAGCATCTTCAACTCTATCTTTTCTTTCTTTTACTTCTACTTCAGTTGCACCACCAACTTTGAGAAGTTTTTCTTTATCGTAATCAGAGGTTGTTTCTCCAACTTGTTGTTTAATTTGAGTACATCTAGCTTCAATGTCAGATTTTTTACCATTTCCACCAATAATAGTAGTGTTATCTTTGTCAACTTTTATTCTCTTACAAGATCCAAGATCAGTAAGTTTAACATTTTCAAGTTTAACACCTAAGTCTTCAGAAATAACCTGACCACCTGTTAAGATTGCAATATCTTCAAGCATTGATTTTCTTCTATCACCAAAACCAGGAGCTTTAACAGCAGCTACTTTTAAACCACCTCTAAGTTTGTTTACCACAAGAGTTGCAAGAGCTTCACCCTCAACATCTTCTGAAATAATCATTAGTGGTCTTCCAGCCTGAACAACAGCTTCCAATAATGGAACCATTGGCTGTAAGTTAGTTAATTTTTTTTCATGCAATAGAACAAAAGGATTTTCTAACTCGGTAGTCATTTTATCAGCATTAGTGATAAAGTAGGGTGATAGATATCCTCTATCAAACTGCATACCCTCTACTACATCCAACTCTGTTTCTATTCCTTTTGCTTCTTCAACAGTGATAACGCCTTCATTGCCAACTTTTTGCATAGCTTTTGCAATCATGTTACCAATTTCTTTATCACCATTGGCTGAAATTGTTCCAACCTGAGCAATTTCATCGCTATCTTTTACTTTTTTTGCTGAAGCAATTAAATTAGTTTTAACATGTTCAACGGCTGCATCTATTCCTCTTTTAACATCCATAGGATTCATTCCAGCAGTAACGTATTTTACACCTTCTTTAATTATTGCTTGTGCTAAAATAGTTGCTGTAGTTGTTCCATCACCAGCTTCTTCGTTTGTTTTACTGGCAACTTCTTCTAGATCTATTTCTTTAGCAACTGTAACGCCATCTTTAGTAATTCTTGGTGCACCGTAAGATTTGTCGATAACAACATTTCTTCCTTTTGGTCCAAGTGTAACTCTTACAGTGTTAGCAAGTATATCAACACCTCTTATCATTGCTGTTCTTGCTTCAGAGTCAAATTTTACAATTTTTGCCATTTTATTTTCTCCTTTAAATTAAATTATTTATCTGAAATACCCATAATGTCTGATTCTTTCATTATGCTGTATTCTTTGCCATCGATTTTGATTTCAGTTCCAGACCATTTGCCAAAAAGAACCTTATCACCAACTTTAACATCCATCGGCATTATCTTTCCATCTTCAGTTTTTGCACCACCGCCAATAGCAATCACTTTACCTTCTTGGGGTTTTTCTTGCGCTGTATCAGGGATGATTATTCCTCCAGCAGTTTTTTCACTGCTGTCTAAAACTTCTATTAAAACTCTATCGTGTAACGGTTTAAATTTCATAAAATTTTCCTTTCAATATGCGACTCATATAGCCACTAGCGAGACTATTTCAAGGTTATAGAAAAAAAATATGTGAGGTAAAAAACCAGAGAAATTGTGTTTTTTATGAGTTATACCTCACGTAATGACCAAAAATTTAGATAATGAGGGATTAAGATCGATAGTAGATAATTATGACATATTTTATATCGATTTATGGGGGGTAGTTCATAATGGAATCGTTCTTCATAAAAAGGCAATTGAAACGCTAATGGAGATTACTAAAGCAAAAAAAAATTATGTGCTTTTAACTAATGCACCAAGACCAAATAAAACAGTAAAGACATTTTTAGAAAAAATGAGCATGGATAAAGAAATTAGAGCAAAGGTATATACATCAGGAGAAGCTGCTTTAACTTATCTAAAAATAAATCACTTAAATGAAAAATTTTATCATATAGGTCCACCAAGAGATTTTGATTTATTTGTAGACTTTGACGATAGTAAGACAAAAAATATTAATGACAGCACCTATCTGCTATGCACTGGATTATTTGAAAATCATGATGAGGGTTTAAATCATTATAAAAAGTTATTTGAAAATCATATTAATAAGAAAATGATCTGCACTAATCCAGATTTGATAGTGGATAGAGGTGGAAAAAGAGAATTATGTGCAGGTTCTGTAGCATTAGTATTTGAGAAAATGGGTGGAGAAGTTATTTATTTTGGAAAACCTTTTCCAGAAGTTTACAATCAATCAATAGATAATACTAATAAAAAAATATTATCAATTGGGGATAATTTAAATACCGATATTAAAGGAGCAAATCTTTTAGATTATGATTCTTTATTAATTTCAAATGGGGTTCATAAAAATGAGATTAAGAAAGATGGAGTAGAAAAAGTTTTAAAGAAATATGAAGTTGTAGTTAATTTTATACAAAGCGAACTTAAGTGGTAAAAAAATGAGATTGTATAAAAACTTTAATATTTTTAAAAAACATAAAAAATCAATAATCTTAATTGGAAATTTTGATGGCGTACACCTAGGTCATCAAAAATTATTTAAATTAGCAACAAAGTACAAAAAAAAATTTAAATTAAAAATTGGTGTGGTGACTTTTGAACCAATGCCTAAAATGTACTTTAATCATAAGATTAAAAATTTTAGAATTTCAAATATAATTCAAAAAAATAAAATTTTAAAAGATTTGGGAATTGATTTTGTAATTACAAAAAAATTTGATAAAAAATTTTCTAAAATTAAAGCTAACTTTTTTATAAAGAATATTTTATATAAAAAATTAAATGCCAAATATATATTTGTTAGCAATAATTTTAGATTTGGAAATAAAAGAGAAGGAGATGTTAAGCAATTGATAAGAAATGAGAAAACTTATAACTATAAAATAATAAAACCAAAACCATTAATATTAAAAAATAAAGTTATTTCCTCATCATTTATTAGAAAGCTTTTAGAGAAAGGAAAATTAAAAAAAGTAAATAGCCTTTTAAATAGAAAATGGTCCATCGAAGGAGTCGTTCAAAGGGGAAGGCAGCAAGGTAAAAAAATTGGTTTTCCAACTTGTAACATAGATATTAAAGATTACGTGATTGCTATGCCAGGAGTATATGCAGCTAAAGTGAGACAACAAAATGTCAAGAAACCTTTAAAAGCAATAGCCAACCTTGGTTATAGGCCTACTTTTAATCAAAAAAAAATTTTATTGGAAGTTCATATTTTTAATTTTTCTGGAAATCTTTACAATAAGTATTTATCAGTTGAATTTATAAAATTTATTAGAAAAGAAAAAAAATTTAATAATGTTAATCAGTTAAAAAAACAAATTCAAAGTGATCTAAAGACTGCTAAAAAAAGTTAAAATGAGCAAAGAAAATATAAATTTACCTAAAACAGCCTTTTCAATGAAGGCTAATTTGCAAAATAAAGAACCTGAAATTTTAGAATATTGGAAAAAAATTGATCTTTATAAAGAACTAAGAAAATCTAACAAAGGTAAGGAAAAATTTATACTTCATGATGGGCCTCCATATGCAAATGGAAACATTCATATGGGTACTGCATTAAATAAAATTCTTAAAGATATTATTGTTAAATTTCATCAAATGGATGGAAAAGACTCAGTTTATGTTCCAGGGTGGGATTGTCATGGACTACCCATTGAATGGAAAATTGAAGAACAATATAAAAAAAATAAAAAAAATAAGAATGAAGTCCCAATAATAGAATTTAGAAAAGAATGTAGAACTTTTGCAGAAAAATGGATTGAAGTTCACAAAGAACAATTTAAGAGATTAGGTGTTGTGGGAGATTGGGAAAATCATTATTCCACAATGAGCTTTGATGCTGAAGCGCAAATAGTTAGAGAGCTTGGTAAATTTTTAAAAGAAGGAAGTCTTTACAGGGGATTTAAACCTGTTCTTTGGTCAACTGTAGAAAAAACTGCGTTAGCAGATGCTGAAGTTGAATATCAAGACCATAAGTCAGACACAATCTATGCTGCCTTTTCGGTAAAAAAATCAAATTTAAAAGATCTTGAAGGAACAGATGTTATTATTTGGACCACAACACCTTGGACAATACCAGCAAATAAGGCTTTAGCTTATAATGAAGCGCTAGATTATTTAATCATTCAAATAGACGATGATGGAGATTTTAAAAATAAAAAAATAGTAATTGCAGAAGCGCTATTAGATTCAATCATAAAGGGTTGTTATATTAAAAGTTATAAAGAAATTAAAAAATTTAAAGGAATAGAATTTAAAGATACAATTTGTAGTCATCCATTTTTAGACATTGGTTATGATTATGAAATTCCAATGTTAGAAGCAAGATTTGTAACAACAGAGCAGGGCACAGGCATAGTACACTGTGCACCCAGTCATGGTCCTGATGATTTTAATCTTTGCCTAAACAATGGAATAAAAGCAATTGAAACTGTTGATGGAGATGGAAAATATACAAAAAACCTTCCTTTGTTTGAGGGAATACATATATTTAAAGCAAATCCAATTGTAATTGAAAAATTAAAAGAACAAAAAAGATTATTATCTAATGGAGAGCTAGTCCATTCTTACCCTCATTCATGGAGATCAAAAGCTCCTCTTGTTCATAGAGCAACTCCCCAATGGTTTATTTCAATGGAAAGCCATGGTCTTAGAAAAAAAGCATTAAAAGCTCTTGATGACACAACATTTTACCCAAACAAAGGTAGAGAAAGAATAAAAGCAATGATCGAAACAAGACCTGATTGGTGTGTTTCAAGACAAAGAGTCTGGGGAGTTCCATTGCCTATATTTGTTCATAAGGTAACTAAAGAAATTTTAGTAGATGATGAGGTAAATGAAAATATTGCAAATATTTATGAAAAAGAAGGTTCAGATTGTTGGTTTTCAGACAATCCACAAAGATTTTTGGGTGAGAAATATAAAGCAGAAGATTACGATAAATTAAGTGATATTGTTGAAGTTTGGTTTGATAGTGGTTGTACACATTCATTTGTTTTGGAAAAAAGAAAAGATCTTCAATGGCCAGCATCAATGTATTTAGAAGGATCAGATCAACATAGAGGCTGGTTTCATTCATCGCTCCTTGAATCATGTGGAACTAGAGGTCGTGCACCCTATGAATCAATTCTATCACACGGTTTTGTTGTTGATGGCAAAGGACTTAAAATGTCTAAATCACTTGGCAACGTAATTGCACCAGAAGATATATTGAAAAAATATGGTGCTGATATTTTAAGAATATGGGTTGCTTCTTCAAATTATGAAGAAGATCTAAGAATAGATAATTCGATAGTAGAGCAACATGCAGATTCATATAGAAAAATACGAAATACTTTTAGGTATTTACTTGGCAATTTAAATGATGAATTTAAATATATAGATTTTAATAAATTAAATTTAAAAGATTTACCAGAACTTGAACAATATATGCTACACAAAGTTTATCATTTAAATAAAAATTTTAAAAAATATTTTAGCAATTATGATTTTCATAATCTTTACAAAGAATTATTAAATTTTTGCACTGTTGATTTATCAGCTTTCTATTTTGATATAAGAAAAGATTCCTTATATTGTGATACTAAAAATTCAGATAAAAGAAAAAGTTGTATTGTGGTATTAAATATTATACTTGAATCTTTACTTAAATGGTTTGCTCCCATACTTTCATTTACAACAGAAGAAATTTATACTTTAATTAATAAAGATAAAAAAAGTATTCACTTAGAAAATTTTGTTGAAATACCTAAAATGTTTGCAAATGAAAAATTAAATGAAAAATGGATAGAATTAAAAAAAATTAGAGATATTTGTAACATTAGTATTGAAGTGAAAAGAGTAAGTAAAGAAATCGGATCAAGTCTTGAAGCTAATTTGATAATAAATTTAAATAAAAAAATATTTGAAATTACAAAAAATATAGACTTTTCAGAATTATGTATTACTTCTGGTGCAAAAATTGAGAAAACAACTTCAGAAGAAATAAGTGTTAAAACAGAAAAGGCCGAAGGGAATAAATGTCCTGTTTGTTGGAAAATCAATAAAGATCAATGTGAAAGACATCCAGCTTAAATTAAATGTTCAAAATAAATTTTAAAAATACATTAATAAATTTATTAATTATTTTGATTATTTTTTTAGTGGACAGAATATCAAAAAATTATATCCTCAAATTAGCTGAGTTAGAAAATACTGTAGACATATATTTAACATCATACTTAAATCTATATCTAATTTGGAACAAGGGAATAGCTTTTGGGCTATTTTCTTTTGATGACAATTCTGTTTATAATTTAATAAGCTTAATAATAATTATTATAACTTTTGTTATTCTAATTATGATTATAAAATGTAATGGTTTTAAAAAATACTGTTTAATATCTATATTTGGAGGTTCAATAGGTAATCTTTTTGATAGAATTTATTTCTCAGCAGTTCCAGATTTTATTGATCTGCATGTAAATAATTATCATTGGTTTATCTTTAATATTGCAGATATATTTATTACAATAGGTGTATTATGCCTTATTTATATAGAAATATTCATTGATAATAAAAAAAAATGAAAAACATAACTAAAAATTTATTTTATTTATTTGTAATTTTAATTTCTCTAGGCGCCTGTCAAAGTGCAAGAGATGCTTTGGAAGGAAAAAAAAAAGGTGGTGGAGATGAATTTTTGGTGCAAAAAAAAAATCCCTTAGTGCTACCTCCAGAATTTGATGAATTACCTGAACCCACAACATCTACTAGCGAGGATAAAAACAAAGAAGAAGAAATAGATTTGCAAATTATTTTTGGAAAAAGCTCAGGCTCAATTAGCACCAACTCAAAAATCAAAACTACCAATGGTCCACTAGAAAAATCTATAATGGAAAAAATTAAAAATAATTAATGCTAACAAAAAATATTAATTTTAAAAATTTTCAATATAAAAAAAATACTAAAAAAATTAGAAATGATTTAAAGGTATTTTTAAAAGAAAATACAGAAACATATAAATCATTAAGCTCAAGTTATAAAAATCATTATGATAAAAAAGTTGTTAAAAAATTAAAAAAATATTCTAAAATAAGAATTATTGGAATGGGTGGTTCAATTTTAGGAACCGAGTCTATTTATGATTTTTTGCAACATAAAATTAAAAAAAAATTTTATTTTATTAATAACATTCAACCTAAAATTAATTTTAACAACAAAAAAAAAGATTATATTAATTTAATAGTTTCTAAATCTGGAAACACACTTGAAACAATAGCAAATGCAAATATTATTATTAAAAAAAAAGATACAAATGTATTTATCACAGAGAATAAAAAAAGTTATTTATGGTTGTTAGCCAAAAAATTAAAAGCTGAAATTGTTCATCACAATAATTTCATAGGAGGGAGATACTCCGTATTATCTGAAGTTGGTATGTTACCTGCAGAATTAATGGGATTAAATATAAAAAAATTTAAACAAATAAATAATTTAGTTAAAAATAAAAACTTTATAAATTTGTTAACCTCAAATGTCAGCAATACACTTTATTTTTTAAAACAAAAAAAATTTAATTCTGTTATTCTTAATTATGATGAAAAATCTAAAAATTTATTCAAATGGTATCAACAATTAATAGCTGAGAGCTTAGGAAAAAAAAAAAATGGAATTTTGCCAATAATTTCTTCAATGCCAAAAGATAATCATAGTCTTATGCAATTTTATCTAGATGGCCCTAAAAATAACTTCTTCACTTTTTTTTACGTAAAGGAGAAAAATTCTTCTAAGATTATTAATAAAGAAGTTCTTTCTTCTCATTTCTATTTAAAAAATAAAAATATAAATCAAATAATGCTTTCTCAAAAATTAGCTACGCAAAGAGTATTTTCTAAGAAAAATATACCATTTAGAAGTTTTGAAATTTCAAATAGAGATGAAAAAACTTTAGGTGAACTTTTTTGTTTTTTTATTTTAGAAACAATCCTAATAGGTAGAGCTTTAAAAATTAACCCTTATGATCAGCCTTCTGTAGAATTAATTAAAAAAGAAACAAAAAAAATTTTAGTTTAAGCACAATATCCAAAAATAATTTTTGAAATACCATAAGTCTTTTGTTCTATAAGATTGAAACTATTAGGAAATTCATCTTCTTCTTTTTTATGTCTATGAATAATAAATATACCTTCTTTTTTTAGTATATTTGATTCAATTATTTTTTTTAATAATGTGTGTAATCTTTTTTCTTTATATGGTGGATCCATGAAAATAATATCAAATTCTATTTTTAAGTTATTAAAATCTAATTGATCAAATATATCTTTTTCAATTATTGAAGAGTTATTTAGATAATTTAAATTAAGAATATTTTTTTTTAAGATAGGAAGTACTTCTTTATAGTTTTCAACAAAGATCGAAGTCGACGCCCCTCTTGATAAGCACTCCAATCCAAATGAACCAACACCTGAAAATAAATCCAATATATTTGATTCTTCTATATTTATATTAAACTTATTTGAATGTTTAATTATATTAAAGATGGATTCTTTTGTTAAATCTTTAAGTGGTCTTGTAGATTTATCTTTAGGTGAAAGAATTTTTTTACCTTTAAAGTTTCCAGATATTATTCTCATTCATTTATTACCTTATATCCAATATCTTTACGAAAAAAACCACTATCCCAATTTAATAATTTTATTAAATTAAATATTTTATTTCTACTCTTGTGAAAATCTTCAGACACACAAATAAAATTTAGCACACGACCTCCGTTTGCATATATTGCTCTTTCAATAATTTTTGTTCCAGCGTGATAACAGTATTCATCATTATCAAGTTTAATTTTATCTATATTATTAATTAATATATTTTTCTTAAATTTCTCAGGATATCCTTTTGAACACAAAACAACGCACAAGCTTTTTTTGTTACGCCATTTTATTTCTGTTGTATCTAATTTTTCATCACAACAAGCTATGAATATATCTAATAAATCTGAATCAAGTTTTGGTAAAATAGTTTGGCATTCTGGATCACCCATTCGAACATTATATTCAATTAAATAAGGTTCATCTTTTATGATCATTAAACCTACATATAAAAAACCTTTATAGTTAGTGCCAATTTCTTTAAGACCTTTTATCGTTGGTTTTACTATTTTGTCTAATATTTTTTTTTCTAACTTATTATTAATTAATCTTGATGGTGAGTAGGCTCCCATTCCACCAGTGTTTTTACCTTTATCTCCCTCTAATACCCTCTTATGATCTTGAGCAGTCTGAAAATTTTTTATTGTTTTTCCATCACTTATGATGAAGAAACTCATCTCTTCACCTTTAAGAAATTCTTCAATAAGTAAATTTTCAGCTTTGCCAAATTTACCTTCAAATATTTCTTTTATTGCAAGTTGGGCTTCCACTTTATCATCGCATATATAAACTCCCTTACCAGAGGCTAAACCATCAGCTTTTATAACTAGTGGGTAGTTAGTTTTTTCTATAAATTTTTTTGCATCATTATTATTTTTAAAAATTCCAAATTTTGCAGTTGGAATTTTGTATTTTTCACAAAGTTTTTTTGTAAAAATTTTAGAACCTTCAAGTTGTGACGCAATTTTATTAGGTCCAAACACTTTTATATTATGTTTTTCTAAGAAATCTACAATGCCATCTACCAAAGGTTTTTCCGGACCAACAACAATTAGATCAATTTTATTTGACAGTGTAAAATTTTTGAGTTCATTAAAGTTATCTAAATTTAAGTTAATATTTGTTGCATTCTGTGCTGTTCCAGCATTGCCTGGAAAGCAGTATATTTTATCAATTTTTTTAGATTTACTTAAAGCATGACAGATGGCATGCTCACGTCCACCACTTCCTATTATTCCAACTTTCATGTATTAATATATAAACTAAAAATGAATAAAAAATTAGCCAAAATAAAATACTTACCAAATAATTTTAAAGTTATTGAAGAAGGAGATCATGTAATTTGTGCTATATCTGGCAAAATAATAAAATTAGAGGAACTTAATTATTGGAATGTAGACCTCCAGGAGCCATATTATTCATATAAAGAAGCATCAAAAAAAAGAGAGAATAGTTAAAGTAGTCTTTATTTCCAACGGTTATGAGACCAAATCCATTGTTCAGGATTTTTTAAAATCATTTTTTCAAGTAAGTTGTTTAAATCTAAAGTTATAGATGCAATTGATTCATCTTCTGAGTATTCTAGGGGTTTACTGACACTTATTTTAAAATTTACATCTTTTATTCGCTGAATATAAATTGGTACCACTTTACATTTAAATTTTTTTACAAATTGTGCAGGTATAGTTGTTGTATAAGCTTCGTGTTTAAAGAAATTAGATCTAATACCTTGCGAAACTCTTTGATCAATCATTAGAGCAATTGATGTACCATTTTTAAAAAATGAAAGTAACTGTTTTGTACCTGAAATACCTTTTTTTATTTGTTTTTTACAAATGTAACTTTCTCGTATTTTCTCCATTACAAAATTTAAAAACTTATTATTAAGGGGTCTATAAATAGCAGCTAAATTAATGCCTGATTTTTCAATATGCATAGCCATTAATTCAAAATTATTAAAATGTCCTGAGATAAATATTACAGGTTCTTTATCTTTTTTTATTTGATCTAAAATTTCTTGACCTTCGACCTGTATAATATTTTCTGATTTTGACTCTCTAAAATCTTTTATAAAAACATATTCTGATAAAATTCTTCCATAATTACCCCACATATTATTAACAATTTTTTTGAGTTCATTTGAATCTAAATTTGGAATAGCTTTCCTTATATTGTTCTCAATTAATTTTTTAGACCTAAAAAATGGACCAATTAAAGATACAATTTTACTAGAAATATTTGACGCGAACTTTAACCCGATGATTTTAAATATAATAAAAAAAATTGATATTATAAAAAATTGTAAAAAATATTTTATTGAATTCATATATTTGATTTAATAAAATTAATTAATTCATTTTCTTCTTTTATAACAAGCTCAATTTCTAAAAATTCAATTCCATCTGCTGCATTATCATTAAGTTTTACAAAATCTTTTTCAGTAGTTAAAATTTTAGCATTTAAATTAATTGCATGTAATTTAATTTTATCGATATCTTTTTGTGTATATCTATAATGATCTGGAAATTTAATTTCTTTAATTATATTAAAATTATTTTTAGTTAAAGTTTTTTTAAAACTTTCTGGATTACCAATTCCAGAAAAAATTACATATTTATTTTTATCATTAAATTTATTAATATTAATTGGCTTATAATATGTTTCAAAAATTTTAATGTTTTTGTTGTATTTTTTTATCAATAACTTTAGATCAGAAGTGTCTTCTTCATTGCCATTAAGAAATATAGCATCATATTTTGATATACTTTCTATTTTTTCTCTAAGGGGTCCTGCTGGAATTAAAAAACCATTGCCAATCCATTTAACAACATTAAAACAAACAAAGCTTAGGTCATAATTTATTGAGCTATCTTGTAAACCATCATCAAATATTACAATCTCTAAATTGTCTTTGATGGCTTTATCCAGCGCTACTTTTCTTTTGTCAAAACAATATAGTTGTGCTTTATTAGACAATAGTTTTTGTTCATCAACTTGATTTTTATAAAATTTTTTTATTATTCCAGTTTTGAGGTTTAATTTTTTTAAAATTTGATTTATTTTTATAGATAAAGGTGTTTTAGCTGTGCCTCCAATATAGATATTACCTATACCAATTTTTTTAATATTTTGATTGTTTGAATTTTTTTTTAAACTTATAAAAAAATTATTTATAATAATTGGTAGTGTTAGTGGCAGCAGCATATAAGATAAAAAATTAGGCTGCTTGTAATCCCAAAAATCAGGTTTTTTTAATATCATTTTTTTTGATAAAAAAGTTTACTTCTTTTAGTGTTGAATTTAAAATTTTATTACCTAAATTTTGAATTTTATATTTAATGTTGTGAGAGCTAGTTTTATTTTTTAATATTTTATTAATATTATAAATTATTTGGTTTGAATTTTTCACTTTATTGGATACTCCATGTTCATTTAAGAGGTTATAAATTTCATAAAAATTCCAAATATTTGGACCGTGTAAAATTTGACAGCCGTATCTGGCAGCCTCTAATGGATTCTGTCCTCCGTGTTTAATTATTGAACCACCTAAGAAAACAGTTTTACAAATCTTAAAAAAAGCTTTTGTTTTGCCATAAGAATTGACCAAGTATATATCTGTATTTTTATCAATTTTATTTTTTGAATCATGGGTGTGAACTTTGAGATTTAATTTTTCTATTTCATCTATGATATTTTTAGTTCTATCTATATGTCTTGGAATAATAATTGTTAATAAGTCTTTATATTTTTCTTTAAGTTTTTTGTGAGTTAATGCGCAAATTTTTTCTTCACCGTTATGAGTGCTAGCTGCACACCATATTTTTTTCGATATAAAAAATTTTTTTAAATTATTATTTAATTTATACTCATTATTTTCAGTTTGAGAAAATTTTAAATTACCAACATATTTTATTTTTTTTACACCAAGTAATTTTAAATATTTTTTTGATTCCATACTTGCAGATAAACAAATATCAAATTTTTGAAAAATTTTTTTTGCACTAGAAATAAAAATTTTCCACATTTTAAAAGATTTTTTAGTTATTCTTGCATTTAAAAGTATTAGTGAGATATTTTTTTTTTTAATATTAGTAATCATATTGGGCCATATTTCGGAATCTATAAAAATAGCTACTGAAGGTTTCCAATAATCTAAAAATTTTTTAGTATGATAATTAGTGTCTATAGGAAAAAACTGGTGAATAGTTTTTTTTAATTTTAAATTAGATAAAATTTTTGATGAACTTAGTGTATTTGATGTTATTAAAATTTGACTAATTTTTTTATTTTTTTCTAATTGTTCAATTGTTGGTATTACACTTAGTATTTCGCCAACACTTGCGCCGTGAAGCCATATTAATTTTCCTTTAATTTTTTTTTTTGAAAAAAAACAAAATTTTTCTTTAAATCTTACAGGATCTTCTTTTTTTTTAAATAATCGAAATAAAATAATAATAGGAGAGGCAAATAAAATTAGATTTATTACTATTCTATAGATTAGGAACATTAGCCTTTTCTAATTTGTTTGTCGTAGAAATTTTTGTAAACAGGAGAATTTTTTAATAGTTCTTCATGTTTTCCTTCTCCAACAACTTTTCCAGATTCTATTACATAAATTTTATCGGAATTTAGAATGGTAGATAATCTATGAGCGATTACTAATGTAGTTCTATTTTTTGTTAAAAAATTAATTGCGCTTTGTATTTTACTTTCAGTTTCAGCGTCTAAAGAGGATGTTGCTTCATCTAATAATATAATTTGACTTTTTTTTAGTATTGCTCTTGCAATTGATAATCTTTGTTTTTCGCCACCTGAAAGTCTAATCCCATTTTCCCCTATGAGAGTGTCATATTTATTTGGTAGTTTTTCGATAAATTCATTTGCAAATGAGTATTTTGCTGCTTCTTCTATTTGTTCTTGTGTAGCATCTGAAATTGCATAAGCAATATTATTTCGGACTGTGTCATCAAATAAAGTTGTATCCTGACTTACAAGAGAAATATTTTTTCTTAAAGATTGAATTTTTGAGGAATAGATTGATTGATTATCAATAGTTATGTCCCCCTCATTACAATCATAGAATCTAGGAATTAAGTTTAAAATAGTAGATTTTCCAGCACCACTGTGTCCGACTAATGAGGTCATTTTACCACCTAAAATATCTATGTTTACATTTTTTAAAACTTCAGACTCTGCAGAATTATACTTGAAGGTAATATTTTTAAATTTTACTTCTGCGTTAGTTATTACAATATTAACATCACTATCATTTTCATTTATCTCATTCTTATAATCAATTAGAGGCAGGATTCTTCTTGCACCTGCTAGACCCTGATTGATTGCAATATTTAGAGTAGCGAGAGATCTTACTGGTTGATAAGCCAACATCATTGCAGCTAAAAAAGAAAAAAAATTGTTCACCTCTAATTCACCGTTCATTATAAGTTTAGCAGAAAAAAATATTAAAAAAGCAATCATTATTCCTGTAAGCGATTCCATTATTGGTGATGCCCTAACAAATACAACTGCAATTTTTTTTGATTTTTCTTTTAGATGAGTAATAAATTTATCTGCTCTAATATTTTCATAAGTTTCTTTTTGAAAAATTTTAATTAATTTATGGTTTTTAAATATTTCCATTAGATAAGTATGTAAAATTCCTGCACTATCCATTTGGCAACAGAAGCTAATGGTATCATTATTAGTGCAATTAATGAAAGTTTCCAATTTTGATAAAACATTACTGACAGTAATCCAATTAAAGTTAAGCTATCTTTAAATAAATTTAATATTCCAGTACTAATCATATTAGTTATCATGCTAACATCATGAGTTAAGTGAGTTATAAATTTTCCAGAGTGTTTACTATCAATTAATTGAGTATCAGCTTTGATTAATGAATTAAGCATATCTTTCTGAAGATCTTTATTTACTTCTAAAGAAACACCTATCATTATTACTTTAGCCACATATAAAGATCCGCCTTTTATAAGAAATGCAAAAATTATAAAAAATGGTATTATAAAAATTAACGTCTGATCTTTTTCAACGAACAATTTTTTAATTGCAGGATCAAGTAAATAAGCAACAGAAGAAGTGCTTCCAGCTAACAATATAGAAAAAAAAACTGAAAGTAATATTTTATTTAAATATTTTTTTGTATAGTCATTATAAAGTCTTTTTAGAATATAAATATTATCCATCAAATTAAAGTTTTCCAATTAGAATATTAATAAAAATTATAAAACCAAAAGTATTATTACTTTTAAAAATGTTAAAACAATTTTTAGGATTATTGATTTGTAAGTTTTTTATTTGATAATTTATTAAGTGAAGAGCAGGAATTATTGAGAACATAAAAAAAAGATAATTAAATTTCATTAAAATACCAGTTACGAGAATACAAATAATAAATACTAAATAGCATATAACTAAAAATTTATGTGGGTTTTTTTTAAATTTAATCGAAGTTGATTTTACACCTATAT
>LWDU01041673.1_pt1 | contig 16334 bp, 13 predicted proteins | sample 727161 | NCBI WGS metagenome assembly LWDU01 (sample SAMN04566230, study PRJNA314399) | hydrothermal vent metagenome | isolation source: deep sea hydrothermal plume seawater | place: Mexico: Gulf of California, Guaymas Basin | collected 2004-07-11 | reverse complement strand
GACCCTCGTTGGGACACATGGTTCTTCGGTCAGGACGGTCTTGGTGCCGGTATCGTCAGCAAGAATGCTTACGACACCGAGGGTGAAGCCTGGAACCAGGATCACCTGGTTGGAACTGGTCCCTTTGAAATGACTTCGTGGGCACGAGGTGACCGAACTATTTACACTGCAGTGGCTAATCACTGGCGTGCAACAGCTGAAGTTACTTCCATCACGAGGATTGCTGTTCCTGACGAAACTGTGCGAATCGCACAGCTTGCGACAGGTGACGCAGACATCGCTGACATCAGTGTGTCGAACGTTGCTGAAGCCCAGCGACTCGGTATGACAGCCAAGGGCTCCGGTTCCGCTCGAATGGTGACAATGATGTTCGCCGGCAACCTGTGGGAAAGTAATCACCCGACAACGGGTGAAGAGCTAGAAATCGTGACATACACTCACGACCTGCCCTGGCTCGGGAACCCACACAAGCCGGATGACAGCAACAACCCGGCCGGCATGGACGACATGGAACAGGCTCGCCTGGTCCGAACTGCCCTTGCTATGTCGATCGACCGTGACCTGATCAACGAAGCTGCATTGAGCGGACTTGGTTGGCCGGTATACATCCCTTACTTCGACATCAACAACGAAAACTGGGATGACAAGTGGAAGATCGAGTACGACCCAGCAGGTGCGGAAGCCCTTCTGGACCAGGCGGGATTCCCACGAGATTCTTCGGGTAAGCGATTCAGCATGCCGATGTTTGCATGGCCAATTGGTCACTTCTACGGTGAGATCGGCGACAACGTGTCGATCTTCTGGGAAGAAATCGGTGTGAGCACTGACGTTCTCCACTACGAATACGCTGTATTCCGCCCAACTTTGGTTGGTAGGTCTGCAGTTCAGGCGTGGACTGACACGGGACCGCTCGAGAACTACGCAAGTACTCCTTGGGACTGGCCGCGTGGTATCCAGATGAGCGCACTCGCTCGCGGTGGCAAGAGCCACGGTCTGGAGAACCCAGAGTCAACAGCGAACTACCTGAACGTTTCTGCAGAGGCATCGCTATCGGGTCGAATCGATCTGAACAATGCTTACGCTGACTACATTCACGAATGGCTGCCTGGTTTCGGCATCGTTGCGTCTCCAAGCTTGCTCGTGTTCAACCCTAATGCCATCGCCTCTTGGGACATGGAATTAGGCCTACGGCAGACAAGCAACTCACCTGAGTTTATTAGGCTGAAGTAGTAAATTCCTCCTTCTAATTTGGCCGATTCTGCAGATAGCAATTTGCGGAATCGGCCATTTTAGGAGATGGCTTGGGTTCTTAATGAGAAAATTTTTCATTCGACGTGCAATATTCGCTTTGCTAACGCTGTGGGGAATCACGTTCGTCGTATTTGGTCTCTCGAGATTGGGCCCAGACCCCCTTCTAATTTACGTTAGAGATGACTCGTACGGAATCAGTGAAGAGACCCTCCATAAGCTTCGACAGAAGTGGGGGCTTGATCGTCCGTTCCACGTTCAATATTCGAAATGGATGGGCGCCGTCGTTCGTGGTGATCTCGGCGAGAGCATCGCTGCGCAACGTCCTGTAACGAAGATGATAGGCGAAAAGCTTCCGGCCACGTTACAGCTGGCCGCTATAGCCTGGCTATTGGCCTCGATACCCGGTGTGGGATTGGGGGTGTTATCGGCGGTCAAACGCGGCTCTGCCTGGGACTATTTAACTCGTTCGGTCGCTCTTATCGGCCAGGCGACTCCTGCCTTTTGGCTCGCAATCCTGATGATCCTTGTCTTCGCTGTGAGATTAGATTGGTTCCCTCCAGCGACGAAAGCACCATCAACCGATCCGTTCTGGACTCAGGTTTCTTATTTTGTGATGCCTGCGATGGTGCTCGGGTTCGACCCATGGGCATCGTATTTGAGATTGACTCGTTCCTCGATGCTCGAAGTGCTCGATTCTGAGTTTGTGAAACTCGCTCGAGCAAAGGGTGTCGGAGTTCAGAAAGTTATTTGGAAGCATGCATTGCGGAATGCGCTCATACAGCCTTTGACCGTATCGGCGTTGGTGCTTGCATCATTTATTACGGGCAGCGTTTTCGTTGAAGCGGTATTCGCATGGCCTGGAATCGGACGGTTGGCTGTTCAGGCCTCATTAGACAACGACTTCCCCGTGCTCGCGGGAGTTGTACTTCTGTTTGGTTCGGCTTACGTCTTTATGAACTTCCTGGCAGACGTTCTCTATGCAGTAATTGATCCGAGAATCCGATATGACTGAGCAATCAACAACTACAACGGGAACGACTCAAACGTCGTCTCGCGGGATTACGGATTTTCCGGGTCAGTTCGTTCGGTTTATGAAGCGCTGGCCGGTCATCCCCGGGGTGATCATGTTCGTGATCGTATTTAGTGCTGTATTCGCTCCCCTGCTGGCTCCATACGAGCCACAAAAAGGTGACCTTCGTGCACGAAATATTCCACCTATATGGCTGGATGGTGGTGATTCGGCCCACTGGCTTGGCACAGACAACCTTGGTCGAGATATGTACAGCCGAATGTTGTACGGAGCTCGAATTTCGCTATTCGTAGCCGCTGTGGCAGTTACTTTTGGGCTGATCGCGGGAACTACTACTGGAATCGTGGCAGGTTACTACGGCGGGATGGTCGATGAAATCCTGATGCGACTCGTAGACCTTTGGTCGTCTTTGCCGTTCTTGTTAATCGCGTTAATTGTGGCGATTAGTGTCGGGCCAAGCCTAGGCATGGTGATGGCATTGCTCGCTTTAAGTTCGTGGTCGGCAGGATCAAGAAATATTCGTGGTGAAGTCCTTTCTTTAAGGGGACGTGAATACGTCGAGATGTCACGCGTGATGAATGCCTCTGATTTTCGGATTATTGTGCGTCATCTTCTTCCGAACGTGATGCACGTGGTCATCGTGATAACCACACTCCGGACAGGATCGATGATCATCGCTGAAGCTGGCTTGAGTTTCTTAGGTGTCGGTGTTCCAGCATCGGTACCTACGTGGGGCTTGATGATTGCTCAGGGTCAAAAATTCCTGACAAGCACCTGGTGGATGTCGATCATGCCTGGTGTTGCGATTTTCTTGATCGTGATGTCATTCAACTTCCTCGGTGACTGGCTACGTGACAGATTCGACCCGCGACTCAACCAGTTGGACTAATTTAATTGGCGAAGGGATAAGCAACAGGTAATGCAGTTCGACGTAATAATCGAAAATGGGCTGGTTGTCGATGGAACCGGGGCACCCGGAGCTGAAAATTCCATCGGAATCACCGATACTAAAATAACTGCGATTGGCGATTTGAGCGCGGCTGAAGCTTCAAAACGGATCGATGCATCCGGCCACGTCGTCTCCCCTGGTTTCATCGATACACATGCTCATTCCGATGGAGCCTTGCTTAACGATGGTCAGCATGCTGAAGGCGTGCGGCAAGGTATCACTACCGAGATAGTTGGCCCCGATGGGCTAACGTACGCTCCACTGTCTCGTAAAAAGTACCTGATGTATCGACAGTATCTCTCAGGACTTCTTGGCCTACCGCCAGAAGATCTCGATATGTCGTCGATAGGCTCTGCCCTAAATAATTATCACCACAAAACGGCTCCAAACGTGGCGATGTTCCTCGGGCACGGCCCGATTCGTTTAGATGCAGTGGGGATGGAAGATGTTCCGCTACGGGGCGAAGTGCTTCGGCACGCAATTCGAACAATGGAAGAATCGTTCGAGCAGGGCGCATGTGGATTTGCAACTGGCCTTTCGTACTACCCGAATTCATTCTCTGATTCACGAGAATTGGTAGAACTATGCAAAGTAGCTGCCAGATACGACAAAACGTTTTCGATTCACACACGTAATCACAACGTCGATCGAGCATATTTCGGTGGTGGTGTTGAGGAAGCGCTAGAGATCGGGCGGCGTTCTGGTGTAAAGGTTCACATCGAGCACTATCGAACGAGCGCAGATAACGCAGGTCGTATAGACGAAATCATGGAACCGATCGAGCGCGCTAAAGATGATGGCGTTGATGTAACTCTTGAGTTGTACCCCTACCCGGTCGGTTCCGGGCACCCCCTATCTCACTTCCCAAGCTGGTTCCACGAGGGTGGTACTGAAGCTGCTTTGAGACGTCTGGCCGACAAAGAAACCAAGGCGATGTTGGTGCGCGAACTTGAATCTAAAGATTCTTCGGTGTTGCATAGCTACAGCTGGACCTGGATAGCATCGAAAAAAAATCGCCATTACGAGGGTATGAGCTTTGCGGATGTTGCGACTGCGCGGGGAACGTCGATCGAGCAGATGATTTGCGAAGTGATGCTCGAAGAACGTTTTTCTTGCGGACTTCGCGGTGTGCCGCCGAGCAGTGCTCGGCTATGGCGTGCCGTTGAAGAGGACGTGATGAGTCTTCTAGATCGGCCCGACTACATGGTTGGTTCCGATGCAATACCGGTCGGTGGACTTCAGCACCCGCGTGCATGGGGCACTTTCCCTCGAATTATGGGGCGGCTGCGTCGCAGGCACGGATACCCGGTTGAGCAGCTTGTACAGCGACTGGCTCAAAACCCTGCACGACGATTCGGACTTGCCGAACGTGGTGAAATTCGAGAGGGATTCCGTGCCGATATTTGTGTATTCGATCCAGAAATGATCAATGACCTCTCTTCCTTCGAAGACCCAATGATGCACCCCATTGGAATTCCGCACGTGCTCGTGAACGGGCAGCCGGTTGTGGAAAATTCCGAGTGTACCGGTGTTATGTCGGGTGAAGGAATACAGGCCGTATAGAAATTTGAAAGATTTAAAACGTGACCATTAACAACCGTGTTTATGACGAACTCGGAATCAAACCCGTAATTCATGCTGCCGGAACAATTACATCTTTCGGCGGTTCAATGCCCCGACCAGAAGTGATCGAGGCTATGGCTTTGGCTTCAACTGCGTTCGTTGGGCTAGTCGAGCTCAATGAAAAAGTCGGCGAATACATTGCGCAAGTCACCGGTGCCGAAGGTGGCATGGTAGTGAGTGGCGCAGCTGGTGGCGTCGTGCTTTCGATTGCTGCTTGTATGACCGGAAGTAACGTCGGTTATGTACGGCAATTACCGAACACAACCGGGATGAAAAACGAACTCGCTATTCAGAAAATTCACCGTGGTGGATACAGTGATATGTACACATTCGCTGGTGCCAAGTTCAATGAGGCAGGTTCGGTAAACGGTTGCTTAGCTGAAGAACTTGATCTTTCGATCAACGACAACACCGCCGCAGTCGCGTACTTGTTTGGGCCTGGCGTGCTAACTAATGGTCTTACGTTGAGCGAAGTCTCCGAAATCGCTCATGCCCGCGGCGTGCCGGTTATCGTTGACGCCGCGGCTATGTTGCCACCTAAATCGAATCTACGAAAATATATCGACGATGGCGCTGACCTCGTAACAATGTCTGGTGGAAAGTACATACGCGGTCCGCAGGGTGCGGGTCTGCTGTTCGGCAGGAAAGACCTGATTGAAGCAGCCACGTTGAACACGGCTCCAAACCACTCGATTGGTCGACCCCAAAAGGTCACCAAGGACGAAATGATTGGTTTGCACACGGCGTTGAAGCTGTTCATGGAGTCCGACGACGAAGCTCAGTTTGCAGCGTATCGAGAGACATTGGCACCGATTCAGGAAAAACTGAAGGACGTTCGGGGGATCGATATGTCCATCAAGCTAACGGCTTCGAAATACCACGTGCCGACGCTAGTGATCGGGCTGAAGTCGAGCGATTCGGGCCGCAATCCTAAGGAACTGCTTCAGCAGCTTCTTGATGGTGAGCCGCGAGTGTTCATGACATATGACGCCAATGAAGATGCGATGTCGGTCAACCCGATAAATCTTCAGCCTGGCGAGGGGCCCGTTCTGGGAGCCAGATTAGCCGAAGTGCTCGGCTAATATTTCGTCACCGGAGTGCTAGATCTGCAGGTCTTTTTGGTTGCCCTGCTAGTTTGGTACTCCGGTGGTATCTTCTGCGAATCCTGCTGATTAAACAACACTTGGCTCCGGTCTCGATTACTAGTCCAGCGCAGGATTTGTTGGCAGAGTGGCGGTCCAGCTTTCGCGTGATTTACCGTTCTTGTCCCAAACGACTTTTCCGTCCTTGATCGTCATCTGGCACACGATTCGTTTATCTGCTGGAAAAACTCGGTAGCCGGTCCCATTGTCGGTCAGACCAAAATCACCCTCAGCAATTTCGAGCACTGCGATATCAGCGAGTGATGTTTGCCCAAGTTTTCCAAGTTCGGGGTGACCAATCGCCACTGCCGGATCCCAGGTAGACCTCTTCACGATGTCGGCTAAATCCATGCCTAACGCAAGCAATTTTGTCATCGTTTCGGGCATCGTTGCCTGATTGAACATGATGCTTGGCTCATGCATATCGGTGGAAACAGTATCGGGTAGAAGCCCCTGTTCGATCGCGGCTTTGGCGATGCGGAACGAGAAACTCCCTGAACCGTGCCCGACGTCGAATTTCACACCACGGTCTCTTGCCTCGAAGAAATACGGTTTCACCTTGTCATCGACATCGGTCATTGGTTTGCTGAGCGCGTAACAGTGAGTCACTATATCGCCTGAACGAAGGTGATCGAGCATCATTTCTTTCATTGGGCGGGTATGAATCGGCGACTGGTCGACCATCAAGAAAACGCCACCATCTTCAGCGGCTTCAACACCGCGATCGAGCGGAGCCCATCCCGGCCCCATGTAGTGGGCGACTTTTACACCAACGATTCGGTCGGGCCGCTGATTGATTTTTGCGGCTGTTAGTTCGGCATCCATATCTTCGAGATCTTGTTCGGGTTCGCCAATCATCCCTTCACCGACGATGTTGATCAGTGCGAATACATTCATGAGTGATTGCGTGATGATAGTGTCGTTGAATTCATCAAATGTTCGATGACCAGAACCGCCGGCATCAACACCAGTTGTTGTGCCCTGTGGCAGGCAATGTGCGTCGGGAAGCACCCCCCCTTTTATTCCAAAAAAGTGCGCATGAATGTCTATAAGACCCGGCGTAACCACATGGCCGCTGACGTCGGCAACTGTTTTGGCGAGATCTGGCGAAATATCCTTGTCGACGAGCGCTATGAATCGCCCCACAATCGCCACGTCGAACAATCCATCGACGTTGTTTGCGGGGTCGATAACGCGCCCGCCTTTTAGAAGAAGATCGTATATCCGCTCGGTTATTTGCTCGGCCACCATTTGAACCTCAGATCGCACTAAATATATGCCGTTAGATGTTTATCGATTCCGCCACATATTAGCCTCACTATTACGCTCCATAACGCTCCTATATGCGCGTCGAGTAAGTAAAACCAGTCAATATCTGCTCAAACGCTGAAAACCGCCTCAATTTCCTGCTTTTTCGCCAGGTGCGAACAACGCTTTCTACCGTGCGAAATAAGACGTTGAATCCACAAGACGAATTTCCGTCACAAATCACCGCATTCCGGTGTGCCATTTTCGTATCTAGCCCGATCTCAATAATTACCCGGAATGCCGCTACGATTTTCGGAGCTGGAATCTCGGAGAAAACACCTTAAAATACCGTCTAATTTCAGTGAATTTCGTCCGCAAAAACTGCCTTAATTACCTCAGCAAGACTAGTATGTCGCCGAGCATCGAATTAATAGATCACATAATTTTCGCACATGGTTTTTGAGGTTCTCATGACAACGATAAGCAAGGCATCCGGAAAGTACGATTTACTCCTTAAAGGCGGGCGCGTTATCGACCCCGCAAACAACGTCGATGGACTGTTCGATGTGGCGATCGTGGGGCGATATATTTCGCTCGTTGACAAGGACATTTCTCCGGCACTTTCGAGTCGAGTTGCTGACGTTACCGGACTTATCGTTACGCCTGGTCTGATTGATTTACATGCTCATTTTTACGGGTATGTAGCGGCTGTTCATCCCGATGCGCATTGCCTGCCAGAAGGCACCACAACCGCAGTTGATGTGGGCGGATCAGGGCACCTCACATTCGACGATTTTGACGAGAAAATAATCTCTCCCGCCAGGACAAATGTGTTTGCCTTACTGAATATCGTAGGCGAGGGAATGGTTGGGTTGCCCGAGCAGGATCTGGAAGGAATGTCGATCGATCTCACCTCAGCGAAAATCGCTCAACGTCCAGATCGCATCGTTGGCGTAAAAGTCGCCCATTATCGTGGACCCGGCTGGGAACCGCTAGATCGGGGGGTGCAGGCCGCCAAAAACACCGGTGTTTTCGTGATGGTCGATCAGGCTCCGATCAAATCTCGCCCTAATAACGAAATGTTATTAGAGCACCTCCGCCCCGGTGATATGACCACCCACTGCTACGGATTCGACAAGCCGATGATCGACTCCAATGACAAGGTTAAGCCGTACTTCTTCGAAGCTCGCGAACGTGGAGTCAAATTTGATGTTGGGCACGGAGCGGGAAGTTTTTCGTTCCGAATTGCCAAGCACGCCATTGAGCAGGGATTCCCGCCCGACACCGTTTCGACCGACATGCACACATCGAGCATACTGGTGAATCAAAGCACAATGCCCGAAACGATGACTAAATTGATGGCACTGGGCATGGATTTGCCAGACATCATCGCTCGCTCAACCTGGGTCCCAGCTCAAACTATCGGCCATCCCGAGCTAGGGAACATTGGGCAAACCGCTTTTGCCGATATCGCGGTATTGGAAGTCGCTGAAGGTGACTTCGGCCTTACCGACAATGGATCCGGCAACAGGGCATACCGAACCAACAAGCGAATCGTATGCCAGATGACAATTAAAGATGGACAGGTTGTGTGGGACAAAAACGCACGGTCACGCGATGACTGGCCGTCGACTCCGCCGACTAATCCCTGGACAGCGTAAAACCACCAAACCCAGCAACACGTAAAGACGGCTGATTGACGATGAATACCACGACCAAAATACTAGAGTCCGCTGCCAAGCGAGCCCGGGTGATGTCTAGTCCCAACACCGTTGTGTTTTCAGGCGACGGAGAGCCGCAAACACCGCGGGCGATCATCGAGCGGCTGACTGCGTTGCTTGAAGCAGACGAGCTTCGACCCGACACCTAATCTTCGGCAACGAGGATTTTTGATATTGAGTTTGATTTTGGAGCTGCGCTTGCGGATTCGATCTTGATTCTCCTGAAGGATCATGCCTGTTGCAGTTTGCCGTTTGTTTGTTCGTGAGGCTTGAGGGGGTAGGGCCGTGCGATTTAGGTCAAGATCTGCTGTCGTGCTTGTTATTGTCTTATGCCATTTGGTTTGAACTCAGTTCCTTCTGACCCGCAGGTGCGAGCCTATGGGTGTGAGTACGACTGGGACCGGTGAGGTTAATAACCGGGAAAGGCTGACACTCATGCGTAATAGAATTGGCGCGCGATGCGTTTGGTGAGGGAATTTGCTGTGGAGAAGATTGTTTACATTGCACTTGCGGGGGCTGCGGGTACGCTGACTCGCTATGGGGTTGGGGTTCTTTTTCAGCGAGATGGCGTAAGTGGGATGCCGTGGGGTGTTTTCGTTGCAAATATGATCGGGGCGCTGCTGTTCGGGCTGATTTGGGCTGCGAGTGAGGAGCGTGGGTGGATTAGCGAGAATATGCGGGTGATTGCGTTGGTTGGGTTTCTGGGGGCGTTTACTACGTTTTCGACGTTTGCTTTCGATAATGTTCAGATGGCGCGGGCTTCTGAGTGGGGTTGGTTTGGTGCGAATATGGTGCTGACGAATGTTGGCGGGTTGATTGCGGTGTATGCGGGGTTCAGGGCTGTGCGGATGGTGTAGTTAGCGTTGGCTCCGGGCGCACATTCGTGCTTGGTCGCGCGTCGCATTCCCCCACCCTCTAACTCCCTCCCGGTAGGGACGCATGAGGGTCGTCAGATTGATCGCCTAAAGTTAGTTTGATCCCGCCAGTAAACTCGATTCCGTCGGTTCGGAACTTCGCCTTGACCGGACCGGTTCTGTCAGATCTCAGCGCACAAGCCCAAATCCGGGCCAAATTCTGCCGGGAATTTCGATGCTTCGTTCTCAATACATTAACGTCAGATATCAATATCAAGGCTAAAAACCGGGTTGAGCGCTGAGTCCTGACAGATCCGGTCAAGGTTGCTTCTGTTCAGGGACCAGCTCCGGAGCCACCCGAAAGTTTCTGAGGACTATGCGGCTTTCAAACGGCGTCTCGCTGCGGATTATCAGACTGGTCGCCTTGGTTACACCAATGCCAAGACCGATTTCATTGTCTCGACGCTGAATCGAGCAGGTCACTGATAGAGATCTTCAGCACATAGGTCCACTGCGAAAATTCAGCGAAAAGCCCCCGGAAAACTTCTGGGGGCTTTTCATTTGGGTTGCGATAAGCGTTCTTGGGTGCTGGAGGGTTAGCCTCGGCCTATGTAGGGCATTTTTGTTGCCATGATGGTCATGAACTGGATGTTGGTGTCGAGGGGCAGGTTTGCGATGAACAGGACCTGTTCGCCGACGTATTTGACGTCGAATCTGGGTTCTTTGGCCATTTCTCCGTATGGCTGCATTTGGCCATCATCTGATTTTTGGGTCATGGGGGTGGCGGCGTTTCCGATGTCGATCTGTGAGCAGGCGATGTCGTATTTGCGTCCGTCGAGCGAGGTCGAACGGGTGAGTCCGGTGACGCCGTGTTTGGTTGCTGTGTACGGTGCGGAGCCTGGTCGGGGGACAAAGGCTGAGATGGAGCCGTTGTTGATTATGCGGCCGCCCATGGGGTCTTGATCTTTCATGATGAGCATGGCTTCGCGTGTGCAGAGGAAGGTGCCGGTGAGGTTGATGTCGACGACGGATTGCCACTGTTCGGGTGTGATCTGTTCGAGGGATGGCGCACCTACGCCGATTCCCGCGTTGTTGAAGAGCACGTCGAGTCTGCCGCCAAACGTGTCCATGGTTTTCTTGAATACGTTTGCAACGGCGTCGGCTTTTCCGGCATCGGCTGAAACGGATAGGGCGTTTCCGGAGTTGCTTCCGGCTAAGGCTGCTGTTTCTTCCAGCGCATCGAGTCTTCTGCCGACCAGCGTGACTTTGTAGCCGTCGCCGAGTAGGGCTAACGCCGCACTTCTGCCGACTCCGCTGCCTGCCCCTGTGACTACCGCTACTTTGTCATTTGCCATTATGTTTTCTCCGTTGGATGTGCTGACGCTGGATGTTTGGCGGCATGTTACTTCAACGGAGTTGGGGGTGAGTGCTTTTTGCGGTGAGTGCTTTGCCGTTAGCCAAGAGATTGCGAGCAGGAGTTCGTGGGGAGGGTTCTGTCAGAACTCAGTGCTCAAGCTCAAATTCGTGCCTAATTTTGCTATGCATATCGGTGCATTCGTTCTCGGCACACGAATGTTGGATGTCATTCCTACGGCTAAAAACAGGGTCGAGCACTGAGTACTGACAGATCCGCGGGTGCTGATTAACGAGCTACTTTTGAGACGCCTGTGACCAGTTAGTGACCATTCCGCGAAAAAACCCCGGAAATATCCGAGGTCTTGTTCAGTATGAATTCAGTATGGCTCCCGAGGCAGGATTCGAACCTACGACCCGCTGATTAACAGTCAGCTGCTCTACCACTGAGCTACTCGGGAATGCGTGTGGTGCGCTAATTGATGATACCGCGGGGATTTTGATTTGGCGTTAGGTGGTTGGTTATTTTTTGCGTTAGCGCCGGGCGCTGGCGTTTAGCTCCGGGCGTGCATTCTTGCTTGGTCGCCGCTCTTGCTTCGCGGTCTGGGAGGGAGGACACGGACAGGCTCCGAGCGTCATCGGATGTGTTGGCTGAAGTGCGCAGATCCTGATTTTCATCAGGGTGACAGCTGGCGGTGCCACTTTTTCTTGCCTTTTGAGTGGTAGTTGGATTGATTGGTAGTTTGGGGTTTGGGCACAGGTCTTGAAATGAGTTCAGGATGACAGTGGGGTTGTTGTATTCTGACGGCGGGTTGGCGTGATACGTTATTCTTACGTTGCTATTGATAGACCGATGTTTTTCGTTTTGACTCGACGATTATTTGCGCAGCACGATTTGGTAGGCCTTGCGGTAACGATGACGATTTCCAAGAAGACGAGTTCCACTTTTCCGATTCGATTGGTTGTTTTGACGTGGCTAGTTTTACTGGTCGTGATTGCAGCAGGTTGTGGCGATTCGGCTTCGGATTCGGCGGATGCCGTGTTCAGCGCCGATGTAAATGGCAATGTTGATATTTACAAGATAAGTGCCGATAGCGATGATCCGATTCGGTTGACGACGGCGGTGGGTATCGATTTCGCACCTGCGTGGTCGCCGAACAAGGATCAGATCGCTTTTATGTCGGATCGCAACGGTGGGACGGCTTTGTGGGTGATGGATTCGGAGGGGGAATCGAAGCGGCTTGTGACGTCGCCGGACACTGTTTTGGCTGCTTTCCGATGGTCGCCAGATTCGACCCGGATAGGTCTCGAGGTGGTGAACGATGCCGTTCATGGCATTGTGATTCTCGATACGGAGTCGGACGAGTCGGTTTCGCTAACTTCGCCCTTTGAAGACGTTCGAATTGGTGATTGGTCGCCAGACGGTGATTGGGTGGTTTATTCGGCGATCGAGGGTGATGGGAGCGGCATTCGACGTCGGAATCCGACGGGGGTTGATGAGATCACTCTGACGGTTTACGCTGATAGCGATCCGCATTGGTCCCGAAACGGTCAGTTTATTGCGTTTAAGCGCGAGACGGATGATGGTTCGTTTTCGCTTGTGGTGATGGACAAGGATGGCGAGAACGTGAAGGTGGTTGCTTCGGGGATTCTGGCGGTGAGTCCTTTCGATTGGTCGCCGGATAGCAAGCAGTTGGTTTTTGTTAGTGAGTTGACTGGGAATGCTGAGATTTACGTGACGGGTAGGGATGGCAAGGATACGAGGCAGCTGACTTCGAACAGGGTTGTTGATATGGCTCCGTTGTGGAGCGGTGATGGGGCTTCGATTCTGTTTCTTTCGGATGGTGATGGTTCGTTCAATTTGTATGGGATGGATAAGAACGGCGAGCAGCAGGTTCGCAAGACGTCGATTGCCAACCTGAAGATCGGCGCCGACTGGTAGGTAGCGAGGCGATTTTTTTGCGTTAGCTCCGGGCGCACATTCGTGCTTGGTCGCGCGTCGCACTCTCCCCGTTTAGCTCCCCCGGTCGAGAGGGTGCGTTTGTTTCGGGCGCGTGTTGGCTGGATAGTCGGGTTGTTGGGGGGTTGGGCATAGATCATGATTTTCATCAGGATGACAATGTAGATGGTTTACGGTCTTGGTGGGTTAGTCGGTCATATTTTGTACTTGTTGGTGGCGCCAGCAGGTTGTTTGGTGGTCGTTGACCATGCCGGTGGATTGCATGAATGCGTACATGATGGTGGGACCCACGAAGGCCATACCTCGATTTTTGAGGTCTTTACTGAGGGCGGTTGAGATGGGTGTTTCGGCATGGACGTCGCTTATCGATAGCCATTCGGGTTGGAGCGGGCTTCCATATACGAAGTTCCAGAGATAGGCGTCGAGGCTGTCGAATTCTTTCTGGATTTCTAGTACGGCGTTGGCGTTTTTGATTGCCGCGTTTACTTTTAGCTTGTTGCGGATGATGCCTTCATCTTGCAGCAGTGCTGCTATTTTTATTTGGCCGTAGTTGGCTACTTTGCCGACATCGAAGTTGTCGAATGCTGCGCGGTAGGTTTCGCGTCGTTTGAGAATGGTTTCCCACGAGAGTCCGGCCTGTGCGCCTTCGAGGATCAGGAGTTCGAAGAGGTGTCGATCGTCGTGGATTGGCACGCCCCATTCTTCGTCGTGGTATGCCTCGTAGATGGGTGATCCGGTGCCGAAGCAGCGGACGGCGTCGCGTTGTTCTTTAGTAGTCATGCGTGGGAGGTTATCGTTTTCGGCTGGGAAGAAGGTTGGGGCTGTCTCAAGGAACCCGAAATTCGGGATGGTATTCGGCGGTTGGTTGCCTCCAGTAGATTTCGCTTTCGCTCCATACCAGCGACGATCCGGTGCGTTCAAAGTTGATAACCGGGTTAGTCCGTTTTTCTGTAAGGGATTCGAGATCTACAAAATTCCAACTTATTGCCAGGTTGTTTTTTTCTGCTGGGTCGACCTCGAATCTGGATGCCATGAGCTTGAATTCGACGGTCTGGCCCGAGGCGATAAAGTATCCGTGATTCTGGTTCCAGTTTTTTGCCAGGGGAGAGCCTTTGACCTCCATAAGGGTTCTCGACCATCTGGAAGCATCGCTAATGATTGTTGAGTCTGCGAAACCAGCGGAAATGGGCGATATATTGGTGTCGAAGATGAGGAATATTTCATTGGGGCTCGTGTTCGTTAGGTGTCCTTCGATGAAGACACCGCCGATGGGGGAGTAAGCGCCGCCTGAGAAACCGTCATCGGTTTTGACAGAGGTTTGAAGTCCTTCGTATGCAGCGAGGTTTACGTTTGTGCACTGGAGTTGCGCGGTTTCGACTGCGGTCGCCGCGAAATTTCGGGTTGATCGCTCTGGGAAGAACTGGATAATCCCGAGCAGTAGAGTCACAGCAACAAGAACCACTACTGCGACCTTTGCGGGGGTCCATTCGGGCATCGAAGGGCTGAAGAATCGCTTCCAGATTGAGGCGTTGGCTTTCAGAAATTCGTCGGTGACTGGTTGGTTTTTCTTTTAGCGGGTGGACTAGTTTGGGAACGAGTTGGGTGGGAGCATGGCGAAGTCGGTGACTTTTGCTTCGCTTAGCATGAACGGGGAGCCGTCGTCGGAGTCCTGCCAGCGGGTGGTGCGTTGGATGAGCGGGTTTGCGAGTTGGTATTCGAATATGCCTTCAGGAACGACGATGCTGGGTCGGCCCAGAAATTCGCCGTCTTCGAGATTTTCGTGGCGTTCATAGACTCTTTCGAGTGATACCGATATGTTTTCGATGGTTATGAACAGGTTGGTTCCGATTTTGTGGCCGCTGGACCATTGTCGGCCGGTTTCGATATGTGTCCGTTCACCACTTATTGAATTAGCGAGAACTGTGCCGTCGAGATTGGATTCGCGCCCGAATACTGCGGTTCGCATACCTGATGACTCGGCTGATTCCCATGTTTCACCGACTACCCGTTCAGGGTAGCTTTCGCAGACTTCTTTGGGTCGGGAACCGGGGCGTTCGGTGCAGTCGAGTGGGTTGTTCATTCGTTTGTTGAATATCTCGAATCGGCGGTACATGACGTGGCCTTCGGTGAGGAGTCGGATGATTTCGAGTTCGGTTTCATCGACGTTGTCGATATCTGAAAGATCGTTTCGTTCGGAGAAGTTGGGAACGTTTTCTTCGAAGATATTCATGCTGGTGGAATCGGACGCGCCGCAACTGATGACCAATAGTGCCATCAGAGCGATGACGAGGATCTCGATTCGTTTCATTTGGTGTTCGTGTGTGCGAAGTTATGTCGTAACATGGGGTGTGAGTTGCGGTTCGTGTGTGACTGGACTTTGAGTGAACAGAGGGTTCGGGTATGGCTGATCAAGGAAAGCAAGATGCGCCTCGCCTGACACAGGCGATGGAGAACTACTTGTTGTCGATCTACGTGGTGCAGGAGCGTGGAGAGAAGGTGAGTAATTCGAATTTGGTGGAGCAGTTGAGGCGTGTGCCTGCAAGTGAGAATTTGGGTACTTCGCTTCCAGCGGTATCGGGAATGTTGCGTCGAATGGAGCGTGAGTCGCTGATTCGGTTGGGTGATACGCGTGATATTGATCTGACTCCAAAGGGTCGGAAGCTTGCGGAGTCGATGATCAGGAAGCACCGTTTGGCGGCGCGGATGGTGGTTGATTTGCTTGGTGTGCCGTTGCACGAGGTGGATGCTGAGGCGCACATGCTGGAGCATGCTTTGAGTTCAACGCTTGAGAAGCGGATTCAGGATCGGTTAGGGAATCCGAAGACTGATCCTTTTGGTCAGCCGATTCCGGGTAGTGGGTACCGGGAGCCGGGTGGAGTGGTGGCTTTGGATAATGCTCCGACTGGGAAGCCGATGATTGTGGATCGGATTCCTGAGGATGATTCGGAGCTGATTGCGTATTTGAGTGAGAGTGGTGTGTTGCCGGGTGTTGAGGTGGTTGTTTCGGATATTGCTCCTTATCGGGGTGTGGTTACGTTGCAGATTGGCGATGAGAGTGCGGTGCTTGGGTACGGGGTGAGTAGCCAGATTCGGTTGCGGCCGGCTTAATTTCGGGCGTGGTAGGTTGTGTTTCGGTGGCGGGGGTGGCTGTTTCTTGGCGTTGGTTTTTGCGGGCTGATATGGAGTTTTGGTTCTTTGAAAAT
>LWDU01033460.1_pt1 | contig 16334 bp, 12 predicted proteins | sample 727161 | NCBI WGS metagenome assembly LWDU01 (sample SAMN04566230, study PRJNA314399) | hydrothermal vent metagenome | isolation source: deep sea hydrothermal plume seawater | place: Mexico: Gulf of California, Guaymas Basin | collected 2004-07-11 | reverse complement strand
TCATTATTCCGAATTTCAACCCGCGGCGTGGTAGTTTGAGCATTGACCGTAAGTGGCGCGATAAGCAAAACAAACAACAGCGTAAAACTGGCAATAATATTCTTCATGGGTCTTTTCTTAACGTGAACAATAGAGAAACGATCGTGGTGTGAAAGCATGACTATAGGCAACTCAAATAAAAACTAGAATGCGTGATTTGCTAGTCTTGTGCCTGTTGTCCAAGATATCAGTTTCTACCTACCACCTGACCAGATTGTGGGTTAAAATCGCTTGGCAACGTTACTGGTTCTTTTACAGAGGGTGTTCATGCTACGGCCACTTAGTTACATGGTATTGATAGCGCTAACGGGATATTCCCCATTGTGGGTCACGAACGTCGCGAACCGTATCACTAATTCGGCGGAACCTGCGGCAGTGACGGTTACTGAAAAACCTAAACCGAATCAAAAAAAAGACACTTGGGGTCAGCCAATCAAGGATTCGGCTGAGTTTTATGCTGCAGATGATGTTACGAATTTCCAGATTGAGCTCACCAAAAAGTGGTATCAAATCGCGGCAAAAGCTTGGGGAAGCTATGGACCCGTGGAGTTCTGGATTGTGGGTAATAGTGAAAACTCTGCCGCGATGTTGGATCAGAAATATTGCAAAATAAGAAAACAAAAAGATCCGACGGTAAATCTCGAGAACTGCCGGAACAGAGGGCATAACTTTATTTCTTATGCTAAAGACGGTAATGCGGGCTTAAACACTCGAAGAAACGAACATGACAAATGGTCGGGGTTTATCATCACCATGTCAGCAAAATACCCGGGCCCTAGTGAAGAGGATTACATGCCGGTGACTTTACATGAATGCTTTCATGTTTATCAACACGCGCATATTGATAGCAAAAAGCAGTCAGAAAGGGAAAGTAGAAACCAGAAGAATCCGTGGTGGGCAGAAGGGGGAGCCGAGTACATGGCTCAACTGCTTTACTCTAGACAAGAGGGGGTCCGACCGGATTACTTACAGCAAAAAATGCAGCAAAAACTAAAATCACTAAATGATCTTCGCGATGGAGAAAGTATACGAGACATCCCCTATGGAAAAAGAGGAATCATTGCCTACGACTTAGGCGCATGGTTCATTGCCTTCTTGATCCACAAGACGAGCGAAGAAGCTTATCAAGTTAGGTTTTTTAACGACCTTAATCGCAAGGGATTTGAAGGATCGTTTGTTAAAAACTTCGGCGGCTCATCGGAAAAGTTCCTTGACGAGTTTCACGACACCTTTCTCAAGTCGAGTCTTTCCGACAAATTGAGCATTCTGCCGTAAACAACGACAATACCTATCTTGGGGAGCAAATCGATGGCGTTGGTTCCCTGAAACACGCAGGGGGGAATCCAAGCTCTGGCTATCGCTCGTTAATGACTTTGTATTCGTTTCTTATTTGCTGATCGGACTACAAAAAGACTACAATCAGATCACGTCAAATCATCCGAATTTTAAATTGAGACAGTCTATGTTTTTTCGGTCACTCGTAATCGCAGTTTGTGCTTATACCATTTGTTTCCCCCTGCAGGCGGAAAACTGGCCGCATTTTCGTGGCCCCGGATCTGATGGGATACATTCCAGCGCCAAATTGCCAACGACGTGGAGCGAGGAGTCTCATGTCGCCTGGAAGGTAAAAACGCCCGGCCACGGACATTCATCACCTGTAATTTGGCGAGACCAGATTTGGATGGCGACGTCACTCGAGAACGGGCACGCACTGCACGCTTTATGCTACAGTCGAACGGGAAAACTAATTCATAATATTAAAATATTCGATGTGCCACAGCTTGAACCCGTCAACACACTCAATACGTTTGCCTCACCAACTCCTGCGATCGAGGACGGTACGGTCTACCTGTATTTTGGCACCTACGGAGTCGCGGCTATCGACACTACAACGGGACATATAAAATGGAGCCGTCAGGATATAAAACTCAACCATCAAGAAGGGCCGGGATCGTCTCCAATCCTCTACCAGGACCTACTGATTTTCCATTGCGATGGATATGATGTGCAGCACATTACTGCCTTAAACAAGAAAACTGGCAAGCGCGCATGGAAAACAACTCGTTCTCTGGATCTTTCCGTGGTACCGAACCATGCCCGCAAAGCATTTGTGACGCCGGTCATTCGAAACGTCAACGGTCGGGATCTTCTCGTAAGCCCAGCGGCTCAGGGCTGCTACGCATATGATCCGCAGACGGGTGAAGAAGTCTGGAGAATCGCGTATCGAGGATTTTCTGCCGTCCCCCAACCGGCGTTTGAAGGTGACACTGCATTTGTGGTTACCGATTTTGGAAACCCGGAAATATGGGCGATTGACATCAGCGGTAAGGGAGTTCTTGGTCAGGAAAACGTCAAGTGGAAATATACCGTGACCTGCCCGTCCACGCCGTCACTTCTTCTTCATAACGGCCTGCTATTCTTCATTACCGACAAGACTGGCATAGCTTCCTGTATAAGTACAGCGGATGGCAAACTCGTCTGGCGGGAACGTGTTGGCGGGTCCTTTAGCGCATCCCCAATTGCCACGAACAACCATCTTTATTTTTTCGACCGAATGGGTGTCTCAACGGTGATCAAACTCGGTGACCAATATCAGGTCGTCAGTCGCAATAAATTGGAATCGGGATGTATGGCGACACCGGCAATTGCGGATGATGTGATGTACCTGCGGACGACGAGTCATCTTTACGGCATCAAATAACATTTACCAGTGCTACCGCAGACAGGATCTACTATTATCCAATACATCTATTCAATCACCCAAGCAAAACGGGAGAACACACATGCCTGTTAATCGCCTGCAACGATTAATCGCCCTAACCGTACTGCCTTTCATCCTGCTAAACTGTTGCGGGCTCTCGCTTGCTGACGAAAATGACGCGCGACTCGAAAAAAGGATCGCTGAACTAGAGGCTGAAAATGTCGCGCTGCGCAAGGTCATTGCCAACATTCAGAGCGCCGTCCAATCCGTCCCAGATTCCACCGCATCCGATTCGACAAAATCAAACCATTTAAGAATCGTTATTTTGCCCGGTGAATGGGGTGCATCGGAACTGGTCGACATTCGGAAAGTTTGTGAGTCAGCAGCAGCAACACTCATGAATCATTTGCCGACCGAGGGTTTTGCTCCCATCATGGTTCAACACGATAACTCAGGCCCGATAACGCTCTACAAGCGGGGCCAAGGCAATGAATACATTGTGCAATTAGACACCAGCGATCGAGCGTGGGCTCAACTCGCTTTCCAATTCGCCCATGAGTTTTGCCACGTCATCTGTAACTACCGTGATGCCAAGAATCAACAGTTGTGGTTTGAGGAAACGCTATGCGAGTGCGCCTCACTTTACGCGTTAAAACAAATGGCCGTCCAATGGAAAACAAACGCTCCGTACGCTAATTGGAAAAGCTATTCCACTTCGCTACGAGATTACGCCACCGATCGAATATCAACGCATGCTGGACGCAAAGATTCAATTGCGCAGTTTTATCGCGACAACCAAAAAGAATTGTACAAAACCGGGACGAATCGTGCGTTAAATACGTACCTAGCAATTAAACTCCTGCCCCTGTTCGAAGCCACCCCCACGGCATGGCAGGCTCTACGTTATATTAATCTCGGATCCGCTGAAGAAAACATTTCGTTCCAGGCCTATCTCAAAGGCTGGCACGATAGGGCCCCCAAGAAACACCACGCGTTCATACGACAGATTGCTAATGAGTTCGATCTAAAACTGATGGATCGCAATGGCCGTTGATCTAATTCAAAGTGTTCGACAGGCAAGTCGTGGATTACGCTACAATGGTTGAATCGAACTTCAACTAGGTATTGATAAACAGCATATGTCGGAAACGTTTATACAATTGATCGATAGGCTGCAAAAGGGTGATTCCTCAGCCGCGAATAGGTTACTAGAAGACTATGGGCCAGCAATTCGTCGAATTGCCCGAGTACGTCTCAATGAATCCATGCTGCGCCGCGTTGAAGAAAGCATGGATGTTTATCAGAGTGTCATGGCAAATTTTCTCATGCGCGCATCCTCTGGTCAATTTGACCTGGAAACCCCAGGTCAGCTGATCGCGTTGGTTTCGACGATGATTCGCAATCGCGTGGTGGACAAAGTACGTTTCTACCGTACTCAAAAACGGGACATCCAGCGCAACATAAATCTAGCTGATGCAATGCCTCCGGCTGGGCGGGGCGAGACGGCTAGCGTAATGATCAGTCGCGACGAACTCGTAAGCCGTTTCCAGGCGTTACTCAGCGAAGAAGATAGACTGATTCTTCACCAACGCGCGCAAGGTCGTACCTGGCAGGAGTTGGCTGATCAGCTAAACGCCACACCAGATCAACTTCGAAAACGTCTAGCACGTGCAACCATGGCGATTTCGCGCGAAGTCGAGCTTGCGGATTAAGGTGTGAACAATGCAGGCAAATCTTAATGAAATAATCCCCTTGCTTTGTGTGGACCAGGCAACACGCTGGGAATCCGGCGACTACACGCTAGTTGAAGACTATTACGAGCAGTATCCGGATTTAGTTGAGGATCAAGAGTTATTACTTGACCTGATCTACAATGAAATCTATTTGCGAGACGAATATAAGCAATCCAGCGATCGCACAACTTTTAGAACTCGCTTTCCTGAACTTTACGGTCAAATTGAATTCATGCTTGAGGTTCATGAGGTCATTGATGCAGGCAGTCTCGAAGTCGCAAGGGAAGTGCAAAAATGGGAATCTAAAAATCAAACTGACAATGACTCCCGGCAACCCGATCCTGTGCGGGATGTCATGCAGTGGCTCGCAAAAACAGAACCTCTGTCACAATTGCCACTGGATATAATTGCGACAATTGCCGCAGAAAGTGTCATTCGCGTGTTCGAAGCAGGTGATTTCATCGCGCGTCAGGGGGACGACGCGAACTCGTTGTGGATTATTCAGTCCGGAGTTGTAGAAATTGTGTTGCACACCGATGACGATACCGCTCAGCTAATTAGCAGGTGTGGACCGGATAGTATTATTGGGGAAATCGGTATATTTACACGGGAACCTCGTAGTGCTGACATGATTGCCGATAAAGAGGTTGTCGCCATTGAACTGCCACAGGAACTATATCGACAGATTTCCATGGATTTTCCAGCGATCACCGCTTTGATTGCGGATCAAGTCGCGGAACGCTTAGGCAGCCAGGAAATCGATGTGCTTACAGGTAAAGTGCTGGGCGGTTATCGTATCGAACGAAGATTAGGCAGAGGCAGTATGGGCGTAGTCTATGCCGCTATCGATGTAGAAACTGGGGATCGCGTGGCACTGAAGATGATGAAACATGACATCGTCTTTGACCAGGAGGCGACTTTGCGATTCAAACAGGAAGCGGAAATCCTGATCACATTGGACCATCCTCGGCTCCTAAAAATGCATAGAACTTTTTCCACTCTGTCCACAGTTTTCCTAGTTGGAGAATATTGTGAGGGCGTTACGCTGCGCCAAAAAATCCAACAACAAGGCGCTATGGAAACACAGCAAGCGTGCAGTATTATGGGCCAATTGATCGATGTATTGCACTATGCCCATCAACAGGGAATCGTCCATCGGGATGTAAAACCTGCGAATATTATGGTGAATTCCAATGGTGAAATTAAACTAATGGATTTTGGCTTAGCTCGGCGACAGATGAATTCGGAACTAACTCAAACGGGACAATTACTCGGTAGTCCTCGCTATATGTCGCTAGAACAACTAACCGGCGGCAAAATTTCCAACAAGAGCGATTTTTTCGCGGTTGGATGCATCTTTGTTGAACTGCTCAGCGGCAAGCCACTATTCAAAGGAATTGATTTTACTTCGATGCTTGTCAAACGCTTGCTCTGGTCTCTACCGGAATCCGACGAAATTCGTGCGAATCTTGATCCAGCGATTTATGAAGTCCTGCAGGGATGTTTACAACCGCGAGCCGCGGACCGACTGCAGGGAAATTTTACAACAGATGATCTTGTCAGAAGAGCCCGAGAATGGGCAACACTACGGTGACGATCGTTTTCCAGTAGCACTGGCAGGGAGAGACCACACCATTTGACTGGTTCCTTTTATTTAGGTGCACGCATTCACAAATCTGTGAAGAGCCATGGTTGGGAAAGCTCCCTTGCTGGCAGCAATCGGCCGTCAGGCAAGAAGAGCCGCTAGAATATCACTAAAATCCAAACCAGAATGAGCGTGGATTAGAGAATGTTCTGTAATTACTGGAATGGTTGTTATACGATCGGAATCTCTGTCGACTCTGAGAATAACTCCGTTGACTGCCACGATAATTACTGTAATAAGAACTACTGCTGCCTGGCCAACAGGAATAAACGGACGACCGCCGCATCTGTTGTTGCGACGAAAAATGACTTCGTGATTGGAAATGGTCGTGTTGCCAAAAACTGGAACTGCGACTCGAATTTCCAAAATTCAACATAAATCCAAAATCTGCTGCTTCCGCTCGATCCTCAGTAACTGTGAATAGCGAAATTGCAACGACAAAGAGAAAAATTCTCATCGTGAGGTTCTCCAATACCGTAAGGGGTAAGTTAACTAACAAATAACACGCGTTATTCGTTAACCTCTTAATTACGCAAACGGCGTGCCAATGGATAAACAACACGTATTTTCGCCCGTTTACGCGTTTATCGATACTATCAATTTATTGTTTGACATCATTTTGATATGTCAATGACGCATTATTGATACCCACGTTTCTGACGACCCCTTTTTGGATCCGCATCAAAATATAATGGAAACGTTGTCCGATCATGCCCCGAATATCGTTTGTATTTATGTAAGGGGCAAACGAAGTTTTGAAACGCCCTTCGTGATAAACAACGTTTGCCTTCGGTATACAACAAACAGCTCTATCTAGAGAATAAGGAGAATGTACCTATGAGAACTTTAATATTAAACGTGGTTGCTTTAACTGTCGGATTAATCATCAGTACCGATCTAAGTGCCAATGATTTCGGATTCCCGTCGGCATTCAACGGTGGAAATTCGTATTCACGTAACACCGGAAACTACCGCAACAATGTTCCATCCAGATCGCAAGGAAGAAGCAGTTCGATAATGGAAGCAAGCAGTAACCGCTTTGAGGATTTCTTGCAGCAGATCCAACGGTCTAGTGGGATTCAACATCGCGAATCGCGCAAACGACTTGTTTATCATCGTGAAGTTGAACATTTGGAAATGGAAACCACGGATATCGACCACAGATCGTTCAATGTGGAAAACATCCTCAATCAATTTCGCGGTGGCGCGTCTGATTCGTATAGAAACTCGAATCGCATGCGATACAGTGGACGTTAATAAGAAGACTTTACATTCATTTGCGAATTAACTTACCAGGAGTGTTTCGATGAAGAACTTTATATTAGGGTCCGTTTGTACTCTGGCCATCACATTATGTGGAGCAGCTGCTATTCAACAGCCTGTGGAATACGAACACATTTATGTCAATCCAGAGAATTATACAATGCATCTATTCACTCAATGGACGGAAACTCCAATACCTAAGAAAGAAGGGGTCTTCGTCGAGACGGTTGCCAAATTGCAGAAGAACGGTTGGCGAGTCGTCGCAATGGATGAGGTCGGGTTTATTATGATGCGAGAAAAATAGATGTGACTAAACATCGACAGGCTGGGGCAGGCTTTCTTTGGAAAGCCTGCCCTTTTTTGTTCGATTAGAACATTTACAGCAAACCCAACCGAGCTATGTACTTAACGAACTATGCATTAACGATGGTCCGAACAAAACCGAACTAAAGTGAACTAGCCAAGCGGCTTTAGCTAAGAATTTCCTTGACGACATTGCCATGTACATCGGTCAAGCGAAAATCCCGGCCGCTATAACGAAACGTTAATTTCTCATGGTCTAAACCAAGTAAATGCAGAATCGTTGCGTGCAGATCATGAACATGCACTTTGTTTTCAACCGCGGCAAATCCGAATTCATCGGTTGCGCCATAGGTCATCCCACCTTGAACCCCACCTCCGGCCATCCACATACTAAAACCATGGTGATTATGATCACGACCATTACCATTTTCTGCGACCGGCGTACGCCCAAATTCCCCGCCCCAGACAATCAGGGTATCCTTAAGCATGTCACGTTGTTTCAGGTCTTTGATCAATGCGGCAATTGGTTGATCCACATTGTCTGCCTTAGCCTTGTGACTCTTGATATCACCATGATCATCCCAAGGCTGTCCGTTTCCATAAAACAACTGAACCATTCGCACTCCGCTTTCCACCAGACGCCGCGCAACTAGGCACGCATCGGCAAACTGACCGGAACCGTAGGATTCACGCGTGCTCTTGGACTCAGACTTTAGATCGAACACCTCTTGCGCTGCCGTCTGCATGCGAAAAGCCATTTCCATGGACTCGATCCGAGTTTCCAGTGGATTCGATTTCCCGCCTCGAGCCTCAAGATGAAGCTTATTGATACTTTTAATTAAATCGAGTTGTTCCCGTTGAGAATCTCTCGTAAGGTAATTGTTGTTTATGTGACGTATGACTTTTTGCGGGTCGATGTTTGAATTGTTAATATGGGTCCCTTGAAAAATTCCCGGAAGAAAGCTATTGCTCCACAATTGAGGACCCACCACTGGTTTACCGGGGCATAGTACGACAAAGCCGGGTAAATTTTGATTTACCGTGCCAAGACCGTAAAGCAACCACGAGCCCAGAGCCGGGCGCGTTGGTTGCGTCACTCCGCTATTCATCATCAGCAGCGACGGTTCGTGATTCGGTATATCTGTGTACATCGAGCGAATGACGCAAATGTCATCGATGACACCACCAATATGCGGAAATAAATCGCTCACTTCGATCCCTGATTCTCCGTATTTTTTGAACTTGAATGGAGACATGAGAAGGCCCCCCGTCTTTCGTTCCGTGCTCAAATTGGCCGTATCAGGACGCTGGCCATTGTATTTCTCCAAAGCTGGTTTGGGGTCAAACGTATCTACTTGGGAAGGGCCACCGTTCATAAAGAGATGAATAACATGCTTTGCTTTGGGAGCAAAATGCGGTGACCTGGGGATCAGTGGGTTATCTGACAGTGTCGAATTTCCATCATCTCCTAATGTGCCATCCTGAGCTAGCAATCCGGCTAATCCCAAAACCCCCATTCCGGTCCCAATTCGTTGTAGCGATTCACGCCGCGTCATACCCCATGCTTGCTGATAACTCATATTGATGGTTGCCTTTTTTCAGTACGATTCATTCGGTATCCCTGTAACGAATCTCTAGAATATAACATTTCCAAACCTAGTCCAAATACATGAACTCGTTCGCGGCAAGGATCGCTTGAGCGAATCGTTCCCAGCGGGTCAACTGGTTTTTGTCAGTATCTTCAATTATCAAGAACGATTTTACGAGAGCCATTTCAGCTTTACTTGAGTCTCGCCCATAGGCCAGCCGAAACACACGGGTAATACGACTCTCTTCTGATTCAGGGCGTTCCTGATGGACACGGGCGGCAAACGCTTTCGCCTGTGTAATCATGAATGGACTATTTAGTACAAACAGCTGTTGTTGGGGCACCGTTGTTTGACTGCGCTTCGCATTCGAGATATTGGCGTCCGGGAAGTCGAATAACCGTAATAGGTTGTCTAGCTCGTGTCGACTAATCTTAGCGTAAACCGTTCGCCGAACATTGTTTGCCTCCGCCAGATTGGTTGAAGGCCCTGCAAGGCGGGGATCTAGGCGACCGGAGATATCGAGCAAGGCATCTCGCCATGCTTCAATATCCAAACGCTGGCGATTCATTTTCCACAAAAAGACGTTATCCGCATCAATCTTCGAATTAGCATCGTTGGCCTCGGCACTTTGTTGGTACGTCGCCGACAACATTATCTGGCGATGCAAATCCTTAATCGACCAACCGGACTTGACGAATGAGTATGCCAGATGATCAAGAAGCTCGGGATGCGTTGGTGGATCTCCTAGCTTTCCAAAATTACTTGGCGTATTAACGATTCCGCGGCCAAAGTGATGTTGCCAGATTCGATTCGCCATGACACGTGGAGTTAGTGGATTATCATCCGCGGCAATATCTTCCGCTAATTCTTTTCGCCCCGATCCATTTACGTAGGAAACGGGGACTTCTTCCGAGAGCACCTGCAGAAACCGCCGCGGAGCGATTTCGCGTTTATTGGCAGGATCGCCTCGTACAAATACACGCATATCTTTGGGCGTTCCCTCGGTATACGCATGGGCAATCGCGTACATGGGTGCCGCATTCTTTTTCGCATCGTCATGCAAGTTTCGCAAATTCTGAACTTCTGCTTTTAAATCCAAGGATAAGAAGTTTTCAATATCTCCGTCGGCTATTGCAAATGGCCCATCTTTTCCCAAGACTTGGGTGAGCAAGTCACTGCCAACTTTACCAGGCAGCACACTCGGCGACTCCGTATACACCGCAAATTGCACACTCGCCTGATCACCACACCCACCTGCTTGATCGGATCCGCTGTTGTCCAACCCGCCCATAGCCATAAATCTAGAATATCCGTCTGGGACATCAAAGACAATCGTCGACGTCGCATGGACACCGATCCCGTTGGGATATTCCTTACCTCCAACCCTAATCTTTTTCCCCTGATAATTTTTGTTGACCACCGGCCCGCCAAAGCTGTCAGATCGTTTGACCTTCAGACCGGATAGCATCAATTCCTCACCAGTATCATTTACGAAACGCGGGAAAATCCAGTCAGCGTGATCGCAACTTTGTCCATTGCCTGCATCGCCAACATACAGGTGAATTTCCGTTGCTCCCCGTATGTCGACATCCATGCCCACGAGGGGTCGGGCCTTTGTCGCCGGCGGAGTAACAAATAAGGGGGAACCAGGTTTGGCCGTTTCACCCGGGACAGAGCGTATTAAATTTGTAACGCTGATCCCCTTACTATCGACGCCTGACAGCGCCATCACGCTCGCTTGGAATTCGTCACAGACAGTGGCAACCGCTTGGGGAACCGCGGAATCCGGGTTTATCGTCTGATCAACCTCTGACGTTAGTGCGAACCATGGATCGAGTTCCGAAATACGCCCTTTATTTTTCTGGTCCAGGAATTTGATCCAGCGTTTAAGTAAGAATTCATTGAGCCCATTGTCCTTGGCAATTTTTGCCGTGCTGGCGGATTGACCATCCGCACTGGTTAACTGAAACCGCCATACCGCCCGCATATACTTGGCAATCTCACCCACTTTTGACTGCGCCGCTGTGGCTTTATGATCCGCTAAGAATTTTTTTACTGCGTTATCCGTATCTTTGATAAGCTTTTGTCCATCTTTGTATTCCTTGATATCCCCAGGATCACAAAGTGGGGTGTTATTTAGCCGAGAACTGGAAAAAATGCCCGCGATCGAATAATAGTCCTGAGTTGGAATTGGATCGAACTTGTGATCATGGCAGCGAGCACAGGAAACGGTTAATCCCAAAAACCCTCGTGTCAGGGTATCTATGCGATCATCCAACTCATCCGCCATAGCTTGTTCGCGGTCTGTGTTTTTATAATATTGTGCGCCCAAACCGAAGAACCCTAATGCGATGATATGTTCATAGGGCTGCGCCGTGGTTGGACCGATCAGGTCACCGGCAATCTGCAATTTAACAAACTGGTCGTACGGCATATCTCGATTGAATGCCGAAATCACCCAGTCCCGATATCGATAGCCATTCGTGTTCGGCTTGGTGGCGAATGTGTGTGCCTGATCTTCTGAGTATCTGGCAACATCAAGCCAATAACGACCCCATCTCTCACCATAGTGAGGTGATTTCAGCAGCCGTTCAATCACTTTAGAGAATGCTTCCGGAGATTCGTCCTCAATGTACGCGTCAATGTCCGCCGGCTTCGGCGGTAATCCAATCAGATCGAATGTTGCCCGGCGAATAAGTGAAAGCTTACTAGCCGCACGACTCGGTCGGAGCCCCTGAGATTCCATTCGAGCCAAGATGTAATAGTCGATTGTGTTGTTAGGCCATTTTGTATTTTTAACCGTCAACCCAGTCTGTGCTGGCAGACTGACGGGCCGATAAGCCCAGTGCTCGCGTTCTTTGTCGAAATCAATTTTGGAACGCGTCAATTCGCCTCCGTCTCGCGGGTCTGGAGCTCCCATCTCGATCCATGTTTCGAATGCCGAAATTACCTTTTCAGGCAACTTGCCTTTGGGGGGCATCTTGAATGAATCGTGTTTCAGCGCGTCGATAATCAGACTCTCGCCAAGATTCTTGGGCACTACCGCGGCCCCACTGTCACCACCCCTACGTATTCCCGCGCGCGAATCCAACACCAATCCACCCTTGATTTGTTTGGAGTCGGTCGCATGACATTGGTAGCATTGACTCGACAAAACCGGGCGAATGTTTTTTTCAAAAAATTCAACATCGACCGCCGTCGACTCGTCGTTATCGTTTTCCTGTGACCAACCCGAAATGGAGTGTGTCACAAACAGACAAACAATAAATATCTCTAGCAAGTGTTTTCGCATATTGGCGCCAAAGGGATCAAAGGTGGAGTGCCGTCGCTTGAACGGAATCGTTGTTGGTATACTCAATTTACCACTTAGTGCCACTTTATCGCAATAACGGTAAACCAGCGATGATTCACGGTCTATAAATAATTATTGACAATTCATATTTAACTCGTACTATTGAGATTATTCCGCGGACAGTAAACCAGACAGGGATTTGATGCATTCACTCCACTTCGAACAACTTGAACCTCGCAATCTACTGGCGGCGGATGTCACACTCATACAGAACCCCTTGGACGCACCGGATGTAAACAATGACACTCAGATCACGCCTGTGGATGCGTTGAGTGTAATCAATCGCCTTAACAATCTCACTCCCGTGCCGGACCACATCCAAAATTTTCTTGATGTAAATGGCGATCGCCATATTTCTTCTATTGATGCGCTGGAAATCATTGACCGACTTAACCATCCCGACAGCTTTAGACGCATGCTGTATGCAGAAATCCGGGATGCTGGTGCAGCAAGTTACCAATTGCCTGCCAATGCCTCGCAAGCTCATAAGAATCTGTTTCAGGACCTACAAACTAACTGGCTGGCGTTTGACGATGACGCTGATCAAATCCAGACGTTGTTGGAAGAACTTAGCAACACCGCAAGATCCGATAGTCCTGGAATTATCAACAAAATCAATTCCATCCATAAACTGGTCAAATTGCATGAGAGTCAACTGACGGGAACCATCAATCAACATAATGTTTCCTTTAGCGACGTCATCGACGTGATTGCCACCAGGAAACCTCTGTCAGAACTCGGGATAGATCAAAATCCTCAAGCCGCTGAATCGTTCCGTGGAATGACAGCAACGCATATAGATTACTCCTACGGTGATCATGCCCGTAATAAGTTTGACATCTGGCTTGCGGATGCCGATCAGCCAACGCCACTGGTCGCTTTCATTCACGGAGGGGGATTTATTAGCGGAGATAAATCCAGCCTCTATGACTCACTACGAATTGATACCTTGCTCAATCGAGGTGTTTCCGTCGCTACTATTAATTATCGCTTTCAAACCAACCCCAATCTCGATCGCCCCTTTACCCCCGATGACGTCACGGTCTTAGATTCCATTCACGACTCGATGCGAGCCGTACAAACCATTCGGCATAATGCCGACGCCTGGAATATTGATGCTTCACAACTCGCCGCCTACGGCAGCTCGGCAGGCGCTGGAACCGCCCTCTGGCTGGGATTCCATGACGATCTCGCTGACACCAATAGCAGCGATGCGATTGCTCGGCAATCGACACGACTCTCCGCAGTGGGTGCGCTTAACACACAGTTTACCTACGACATTCGTAAATGGCCTGCAGTACTTGGCATACCACAAGCGTGGGCCGACGCTCAGCTGCAACACCTAACCGCCGCTGAACTGGCGATTTTAGATGAACTGGACTTTCACGACATGATAACACCCGACGATCCAGCGGTTTACGGTTCGAATCTGCACCCTAATGCAGGTACACCAGCCCTCAATGATCTAGGGCACATTCAACACCACCCGAACCACGCACAACAGCTTAAAATAAAAACGGGAGATGTTGGTCTGGGCGGCAGTTTCACCATTCCGGCACTCGCCATCGCACCTGCTGACGGCGAGTACGAACTCTTGGTTGACTTCCTGCTTTCTCAATTTGACAGCTAAGGCGATACCCGCCCAACTGAGGCAGACTACTTCTGAATTGGCAGAGTTAGTTTAAGAATTTGCCCATCTCGATTTATCCGGACTGCAACTTTCTGACCTGTCACCGTCTTTTGCCCGATATATCCGAGCAATTGACTTGGCGTCCAGTCACCCATTTGGCTGTCATAACTGATGAGAATATCCCCTACCTTAACTCCAGCGCGTTTAGCGGCCGCGTGGGCCCCGTATTGACCAACGTGTTTAACCTGCAAAGCCAGTACGTCCGGATCCACTCCCGCATTCCTGCGTTGTTCGCCAGTTAGTGGCTCAAACAGCAAACCGCCCGTACCAATACGCCGCATGCCCCAACTGGATACTCGCCAGGAGATATCGTTTTGCCTGCGCCAACCCTGGACGAGTTTGACGTTCAATGAAACCAGTTCTCCGTTGCGTCGCACCACTACCGGTAGATCCTGAGCCGCTTTGGCATGGTGTAGCACCCATTGAGCATCCGCAATGGAAAGAATGGCCTGCCCATCAAGCGTGATGACTTCATCGCCCGATGCCAGCCCCCCTAAATCAGCTGCGGATCCATCAACCACGGTTTGAATTTTGGATCGCGTTTGCGGGTCGAGGGAAAATCCAATGGCTTGTGGAAGCGGAAAGGGATACATTTGTGCTTCCGGGATCGGTTTCCGTTGTTCGCGAACAACCCGCCGTGCAGCGTCCTGTATCTGATGACAGTGAAGACAACTTTTAGTCACTTCACCTGCGTAGTCAAGCGTCGATTTGTAACGCCCTCGTAGCGATGGGTAGTCGTTCGGTTCTTTGTACTCGGATGCAATCGGCTGTTTACCCGCTAGAATACTCCGGTTGCCCGGATAGTTTTCGTGCAGTATGAGCGCGGACTGCATTGCCTGAGCCAATCCTTCTTTGGACATCTGTCGCTCTGCATCCTCAACGGAACTGCGTGTGCCATAGCGACCATAGATCGTTTTATCCGCATTCATAAAGAAAATGGAAAACGTCAGATCGTAATCAAACTGAAACAGATTCAGATCCAGATCGTTCGCTTTGACGATTCTGACGCAGACAAATTTGTCAAACAACTCTCCCAAACCACCTTCACGACGGACAACCTGCCCGTCAAAACCTTCGCAGGCATGTCACGGGATTCAGCGAAAAACGATTAACAGCGGTTTTTTAGAGCGTAGCGCCTCTTCACGAGCAATCTCGAAATTATCATAAATCCAAAATTCATCCTCGCTCAACTTCTGCTTGTCCAGACGAACTGCCTTGTCGCGTTCCGACTGTGCCTGAGCCCGCAGGGGCAGGGCACCCAGCACGGTGCAAAGCAGTGTAACGGTAAATAGGTATTTCATTCGTTAAATCCAGTGGCTAACAGCCATCTAAGTCATTCGTATCCTGAACAGATATTATACGGGAAATTGGTGCCTAGCTGCGATTGTACACCGTGATTCTTTACATTCCGCATGACATCTGAACACAATAGAATTATATTATGAGTGTTGCGAACCGACCCTTCTTTTGCATCCACAGATTTCGTTTTGCACCGTAACATCTCGCCTATAAATAGATTATACTGGCTCATTGTACTGCCCTTGGCAACGTTTGCGTTGACGGACAATCACGGCCAAAATAACGAGTGTCGAATTTATTATTGGAGATTAAAAACGGTGCCTTCCCAAATAACAACACGACGTGTTTCTCTATGGTCAATGATGGGCTTATTTGCCGTCGCCCTATTTCTGGTTCCAACAGCGTTTACGGTCGCTCAGGACTACGATGCCGTCATTAAACGGCTCAAGCAGGCCGTTGATGCGAAAGAAATCAGCCCTGAACAAGCGAAAAAGATGATAGCCACACTGAAGATTTCTAGTGTCAAACCAGCACCGTCGGCAAAGCCGCCCGTCAAGAAGGACGCAAGCAACGCCAAACTCGATTGGGGAGCGGCCAAAAAGAAAATAGAGGACGCCGTCAAAGCAGGAAAATTAACACGTGAAGAGGCTGACGCCCATTATCAGGCACTCAAGAAACAAACATCTCAAAAACCGGCCGTCAAGGAGAATGCGAGCAACG
>LWDU01000516.1_pt1 | contig 16340 bp, 13 predicted proteins | sample 727161 | NCBI WGS metagenome assembly LWDU01 (sample SAMN04566230, study PRJNA314399) | hydrothermal vent metagenome | isolation source: deep sea hydrothermal plume seawater | place: Mexico: Gulf of California, Guaymas Basin | collected 2004-07-11 | reverse complement strand
TTGTTGGGGGCAGTAAAATTTTACACCGCCCGCAATCGCCGCATCACTCGCAAACGAGTTGAGGATATAGTTTGTGAGCTCATCGACGTGAAGCGTTCCCGCCAAGTATCGGACTGCTACATAAAGGACTTGCACCACCGGCTGGGGCGTTTTGGCGCGGCATTTCAAAAGGACATTTGCGATGTGACCACGCCGGAGCTTCAGGCGTGGATGGACAACTTGAACCTCTCAACAACATCCTATCAGAATTTCCGGCGACAGGTTCTGATGCTGTTCAAATTTGCGGTGGCGCGGGGGTATGCCGCAGACAATCCCTGCGAGGGCGTGGAATCAATCAAGGTGCGGCGCGGAGAAATTCTGATTTACACGCCGCCGGAGATTCGCGGCCTGTTGGAAGTTGCCTCGGTTGAGTTTGTGCCGTTCCTTGTCTTGGGGGCATTCGCCGGATTGCGCAGCGCGGAGATTGAACGGCTGGTCTGGACGGACATCCGCCTTGAGGCGCGGCACGTTGTAATTGACCGGGAAAAGGCCAAGACCGCCAGCCGGCGAATTGTACCGATGACTGACAACTTGGCCGCGTGGCTGGCTCCCTACGCGGGGCAGGATGGCAAAGTCTGGCCGCTCGGGCACGAGGCGCTGTATACCACGCAACGCGAGACCTCTGCCTTGGCCGGTTTCAAGTGGAAGAAAAACGCCCTGCGCCATAGCTACGCCAGCTATCGTTTCGCCTTAACGACCGATGCCGGCCGCGTGGCGGGGGAGATGGGCAACAGTCATCAAATCGTCCATAGCAACTACCGCGAGCTCGTAACCCCCGCCGATGCCGAGCGGTGGTTTGCAGCGATGCCCGCCCCCGATGCCGCCAACATCCTGCCGATGCCGGCGCGGAATTAAACCCAACTCCTAACCAACGGAGAAGCGACATGAAAAACAGACACGCCCAAGCCCAGCCCAAATCAACCGGATCATAATGAGCGAAAATAAAGAGCCTAATCTTTTGAAGGCCGCCGGCAGCGTGCCCACGTCGCAGCCGAGATACGCCCCGCAAAGATAGCTGGGCAAATGCCGCGACAACACCCGCGCAATCGGCAGCCCTTGCGCCGCCGCCGCGCGCAGTCCCAGCAGCGCGTACATCGAATGGCCGATAATTCCGCTCATCGGTGGATCCTCGCACGAATCACGAGCGTAATCAATCGCGACTCCTTTCGGCTTGCTTCGGCATGGGTATCGGTCAAATTTGTCGGCATGACTCGTTTGCCATTCGCCGTCCTGCTGATATTTTTGTGCGTAAAACTATCTGCCGCCGACTGGCCGCAGCATCGGGGGGATGCCGCGCGCAGCGGATACACGGTCGAGGCGGTGCCGAATCGGCTGGCATTGGCGTGGTCGCATCGGGCCCGGCACGCACCGAGGCCGGCGTGGCCGACGTCGTTACGCATTCGGTTTGATTTCGCCAGCCAACCGATCGTGGCCAACGGCATCGTGTTCATCAACAGCTCGGCGGAGGACACGGTGACGGCGTTTGATTTAATCACCGGCAAACGCCGCTGGGTTTTTTGCGCGGAAGGGCCCGTGCGGTTTGCCCCGGCGGCGTGGCGCGATCGCTTGTTCGTGGCTAGCGACGATGGCTGGCTGTATGCGCTGGCGCAGAAGGATGGGCGGGTGCTTTGGAAATTCCGCGGCGGGCCCGATGGTCGAAAGTTGCCGGGCAATGAGCGGATGATTTCCCGCTGGCCCGCGCGCGGTGGGCCGGTGGTACTGGAGGACACAGTCTATTTTGCCGCCGGCATTTGGCCCACGGACGGCGTTTTTTTGCACGCGTTGGACGCCGCCTCTGGCAAGCCGCATTGGGTCAATGGGCGCTCCGGCGGGCTGGAGATGAACCAACCGCACGGCGGCGCGCGCGCCAAGAGTGGAGTGTCGGCGCAGGGTTATTTGTTGGCCAACCAAAAACAAATCATCGTGCCCACCGGCCGCGCGGTGCCGGCGGTGTTTGATCGCGCGACGGGCAAGTTCGCGTTTTATCACCTGCAAAAAAATCAGCAGCGCGGTGGCTCGGCAACCTTGTTGGCCGACCAATTCATTGGCAATGCCGGTTGCCTGTTCGATGCGGATACGGGCGATTTCTCCGCGCAAGTGGGCCACGGCGCGATGGTTGCAATTCCCGATGGCCTCGTGCGCGCCAGCGGGCGGCAGTTGATTTGGTCTGAATTTAAAGACATCGCCTCGGTCGATCGCAAGGGTAAGCCGGTGATAAAGCGCGGCTTGGTGCAGAAACGGCTCATCAGCATGGAACGCGAAATTCATGCGTTCATCGTCGCGCGCATTGATGCCTACTGCGGCGAGGATGGCCGTGTGAGCGCGGTGGATTTCACGCGCCAGCGCACCACGTGGTGGTCGCACCCGGTGGAGGGCCGCGCGCTGGGATTGGCGGCTGCCGATGGCCGGCTCATCGTCTGCACGGATCGCGGGATGGTTTACTGCTTTGGCGATGTTGCGAAGCCGACGGTGTCTGTCGGACCTCCGATTGAGGCGATCCAAACCACGGCCCGCACGCAATCTGCGGCAACGGAAATTATTTCTAAAACCGGAGTGGCCGAAGGTTGGGCCGTGGATCTCGACGCCGGCAATGGCGACGTTGCCATTGAGTTGGCCCGCCGCACGAAGCTACGCGTCTGTTGCGTCGTTCGCGACGTCGCGCAGGCCGACAAGTTGCGCCATCGGCTTCTTGCCGTGGGTCTTTTGGGCGCACGCGTTTCGGTGCACATGGGTTCGAAAAGTCGCTCACCGTTTCCCGATCAATTTGCCAACCTCATTTTTTCATCCGCCTCGTTGGATGAAAAAATATCCGCCGAGGCGCAAATGGAAATCAACCGATTGCAACGGCCCTTCGGCGGCAAAACCTGCCTCGGGAAACCGGGTGCGATGCGCGTGAAAACCCGCGGCGCACTGGCCGGCGCGGGGAGTTGGACGCACCAAAATGCCAGCGCCGCCAACACGCTTTGTTCCGACGACACGCTGGCTAAGGGGCCGCTGGGTGTGCACTGGTTTCGCGATGTGGATTTCGAGATTCCCAACCGCCACGGCCAAGGCCCCGCGCCGTTGTTTCATCGGGGCGTGCAAGTGACCGCCGGCGTCAATGGCCTCTGCGCGCTGGACGCTTACAACGGCCGCACGTTGTGGCAGTATGAATTGGCCGGATTTATGAAGGACTACGACGGCATACACCACGACGTGGGCGTGGGCGAGACCGGCAGTCCCTTTTGCCTCGGCGGCGATTCCGTGTTTGTGCGCACCGGAGATCGTTGCCTCCGGATCGATCTTTTTACCGGCAAAAAACTGGCCGAGTACCGCACGCCTGTGCCGGCCACCAACAAGCATCGGAACTGGGGATTTCTCGCGCATCATGACGGGCGGCTGTACGGCGCCGTGGCCAACACCGATCACACCATCAGTCCGCGCTACGGCAATCTGCCCCTGCGTAACGAGTCCGTGCTTTTCTTTGCCATCGATCTCGGCACTGGAAAAATCCTCTGGAAATACACGCCGCGCGAATCCATTCGCCACAACGCCATCGCCATCGCCGGCGACACGGTTTATCTCATCGACCGCAAACTACCGTTGTCCGACCGTATCACCAACCCGCGCCGCGACGGCCGGCCACGCGAACGGCTCAAGCCTGGCGAGCACGCCGGCGGCACGTTGATGGCGCTGCACGCCCGCAACGGCGATGTGAAATGGCAGTCGAAAGATAAAATCTGGGGCACGCAACTTTCCGTGAGCATTAAACACAACACGCTGCTGATGAGCTACCAAGGCATGCGCCACAAATTTTTTCGGTTGCCCAGCGAAGTGGGCGGACGGCTGGCGGCGTTTGACACGCGCACTGGCAAACGCCGCTGGGATCGCGAGGCGGAATACGAAAGCAAACCCATCATCAACAACCGCACCCTCTACGCGCAGGGCGGCGCGTGGGATTTGCTAGATGGCTCGACAAAGCCGTTTGCGCTGGAACGCTCCTATGGCTGCGGCCAGATTTCCGCCGGTAAAAACCTGATGCTTTTCCGCTCCGGCACGCTGGGCTATCTCGACCTCACGCGTGATGCGGGCACGGAAAATTTTGGCGGCATGCGCCCCGGCTGTTTCATCAACGCCATCCCCGCCGGCGGCCTCGTGCTTGCGCCCGACGGCTCCTCCAAGTGCCGTTGCAGCTACCAAATGCGCGCGTGGTTTGCCCTGCGCGAAAAGCCCGCGGCGAAATAGTAACTACGCGCCCACCGCCGCGCGGCATTCGGCGAGGTCTGCCTCGGATAGCTTCTTGGCGATGATGGGTTTGTTGATTTTGGCCTTCGCTCCCCCATTTGCAGTAGCAATATTCCACCACGCATAAGCAGCCAAATCATCTTTCGGCACTCCTTCGCCGGTGGCATACATCACTCCAAGGTTGTTTTGCGCCAGGGCATGTCCCTGAAGAGCAGCCTTGCGGTACCATTTCGCTGCTTCAGCATAGTCCTGACTTTCTCCACCGGTTCCGAGGCGAAAATTCTGTCCTCGCTCAAAAAACGTCTGTGCCAACTGCGGGTCCGGCGCGGGGGGTTGGGGAATGGGCGGTCCGGTTGTGGCGGGCGTATTCGTCACAGGTTGAGGACCAGCCAGAGTGTTGTTTGTCCCAGTCGCAACAAGTGAGGGTTGCGGCTCGTCGCTTCCGCGGTCCATGAAGAGGAGAACCCCGACCAACACGAGGACAGAAACCCCAGCCACCATCCAAGGCAGCACCGACTTTTCCTTTACCACAACCGTGGTCACCGCCGGACTTACGGGTGTTGCAGCAGGTTGAGTAGTCGTCCGCCTTGGTGATTGTGAAGTTCCCCCAGATGAAGGCGTTGAAGTGGTTGATGTGGCAACCTGTTTGGATACTTTCTTCTTCGGATAAATCTCCACCTGAAAACAGGCATGATTGCGGGCGGGGTCCCAAGCCATGCTGCCCACCTTGAGAACCGGTGTACTAGGGGGCAATTCACCATCCTGAATCAACCGGACAATCTCCGACTCATCCACTGGCCCATACTGTGCGCCTTCCTGACTGTAATGCCATTGGTTGCTCATAGCAGCGACACAGCCACCCTACGCCTCACCGGCTCTGGTGTAAATGGTTTTGGGGGATGAGAGGCAGAAGGGGTGAGAGGGCGGGCCACACACTTATGAATTACTATTTTGGCATTCGTTTAAAGAATTCCCGTATCTTATACCACTTCTCAGATCCATTTACCACATAGTAAGCCTCTTCCGCAAACTGTCCATCATGCCATTTTTCCCTAAATTGTTTGATATTGAACGGCCCGTGGTAACGATCCCGATCATAAATTGTGTAGTGTGCATCATCAGGTATCTCTGTTTTAATTGAATCGATGGACATCTGTTCATTTTCGATGACCGGTGGTACTGCTTGAGAATATTCTACCTCAGTATTCTGTAGGTTTTCTGAGGACGAAAAAAATGAAACGAATGCTCTAAAAAATCCGATTAGAACTCCTAAGAACAGACCTTTTGCGATGCCTGCCCCCAATCCAAACCCAACCCCTTCACCACCGCGTGATAGAAATCCTATAATCCCGCTGATCAAAGCTGTTATTAACACGCACCAAAATATCGTGAAAAAAAAGATTAAAAATGCCCTAACAAATCTTGCAGTCACTTCGCAAGTCTAAGAAAACTATAGAATTTATCAAGGTTCATCGATAACTGAATCTTCAACCCCCCTGCTTTCCGCCACCAACCCCACCACCGCAATCATCAAAAGAATCTGCTTCATGCCCGCCACCCTACGCCACACCGGCTCTGGTGTAAATGCTGTTGGGGGGAGAAGAGGCGGAAGGAAAGGTATGCCTATTTCTTCATCACCCGCCCCGTGTGCCGCACATTCTGCCCACGCATGGGCCACGGGCTTTTGGCGAGGCCTTTGGAGTCGGTTCGGACAACTACGAGAATTCAGATTAGGCGAGAAGAGCCTCGATGACCTCTCCCGCAACGTCGGTAAGCCGGTAGTCACGACCATTGAACCGATAAGTCAGCCTTTTGTGGTCGATGCCCATCAGATGCAGGATAGTGGCGTGTAGGTCATTTACGCTGACACGGTTTTCGACCGCCTTGTATCCGAACTCATCACTAGCGCCATATTGCACGCCGCCTTTGACTCCGCCCCCCGCCATCCACATGGTGAAGGCGTGGGGATTATGATCCCGTCCCAAACTGCCCTGCGAATCTGAGGTTCGTCCAAACTCGCCACCCCAAACTACCAGCGTTTCGTCAAGCATGCCGCGAGCCTTCAGGTCGGCGAGCAGCGCACCTATCGGCTGGTCGACGCTCTTGGCGGCGATACGGTGATTGGCCCCGATATCGTTGTGGCCGTCCCAAGGCACGTCGGCCACACCGCCTCCGCCGCCGTTTGTCCCTGCATACAACTGAACAAAACGCACGCCACGTTCGATCAGGCGGCGCGCTGTGATACACTGCTTGGCTACGAGTTGAGTCTCTTTCTGATCCGTACCGTAGGCCTTGTGGATGAGCTCGGTCTCCTTGGTGAGATCCATCGCTTCGGGGGCAGCCGTCTGCATCCGGTAGGCCAACTCAAATGACTCCAGCCTCGCTGCCAGGTCGGCCTCGTGCGGCCGTAGTTCCTGATGCTTGCGGTTCATCTCCTTAAGAATATCGAGCTGCGCCCGCTGCTGCCCGTCAGTCATGCCCTTCAGGCGCGCCAGGTCGGCGATCGGCTTTTGTCCATCAATGGAGGTTGGCTGATACACCTTGGGGAGAAATCCTGGTGACCAGATCGGCTTGCCGCCACGCGGCATCGCACCGTGCAGGACGACAAATCCGGGCAGGTTCTTGTTCTCGCTTCCCAGGCCGTAGTTAAGCCACGACCCCATGCACGGGCGCCCCTGCAGGAACATGCCGGAGTTCATCTCCAGCATTGCCGGGGTGTGGTTATTCGACTGCGAAAAGCACGAGTAGACGAATGCCTGATCATCGACGTGCTGCGCCATGTGCGGGAATATCTCCGAAACCCACGCACCTGACTGGCCGTGTTGCTTGAAGGCGAACGGCGACTTCAGCACTTTGCCGCTGGTGGTGAAAAACCCAGTCTTAGGGTCAGCCCCTTCAAGCTTCATTCCATTGCGTTTTTGTAACTCCGGCTTGTAGTCGAACGTGTCCATCTGCGATGGGCTTCCGGGCATGAAAAGCCAGATGATCGACTTTGCTTTAGGCGCGAAATGTGGTCCTTGCGTCTGCGTCGAACCTTTGTTGGGAGTAGCGGCGGCGGCGGAAAGCAGCCCCTGTTCACCAAGCAGGCCGGTCAGGGCGAGTGAGCCACATCCGAGTCCTGCATTTTTCAGGAAGGCCCGGCGGGAACGAAAATCAAATGGTTTTTGCATCTTAGCTAATCGATAAAAATAAACTCATTGAGGCAGAACATGAGCTGGCAGAAATCGGCCACGGCACGCTCCATCGCCTTGCCATCTGCACTGTAGGACGCGGCCTGCTTCTTGATAAAGTCGGCCATCTGTTGCCTTTCGGCATCGGTCGGCGGGCGGGATAATGCGATGGCATAGGCGCTATCGACCACCTTCTCCGGCGACATCGACGGCGCGGATTGAATACGCTTGGCAAACTTCTCCGCCAACTGCCGTACGAGCGGCGAATTCATCAGCGCCAGCGCCTGCGGCGGGACCGTGGTTACATCACGGTGTCCGATGCTCTGGATGGCATCGGGCGCGTCAAAAAGCTGCAGCATCGGAATCAGATTGCCGCGTTTCACGGTGAGGTAGATGCTCCGCCGAGGGATCGCCTGATTCAGCGTCCCCTTTCCGAACATCGTTTTGTCCAGCGTGCTACTTACGGCCAGAAGCGTATCGCGGATGGCTTCGGCATCCAATCGCACCGCCCTTCGTCGCCACATGAGCTGGTTGTCAGGATCTGCCTTTGCTGCTGCCGGGTTGCTTTCGCCCGACTGTCGGTATACCGCACTCAACATGATCAACTTGTGGATCGGTTTGAGTTTCCAACCACCGCGTATCAGCTCCGAGGCGAGAAAATCTAAGAGCTCGGGGTGCGAAGGAGCGACCCCTTGTTTGCCGAAATCGCTGGGGGTCGTCACGATGCCGCGCCCCATGTGGTGCTGCCAAAGGCGGTTCACGATTACCCGGGCGAGCAGATGGCCGGCGCCGTGTTGGTGATCCGTCAGCCAGTCTGCCACAGCCGCGCGCGGAGGGCGGGGGGCGGACTTCGTGTTGGCGTCCTCCGTGGATACAAGCCACCGATCCTCCGACGTGTTGCCTGAAGTCAGCACTCTGAGGAAACCGGGAGATGCTAACCCCTGCTTTGCATTCGAATTGCCGCGGGCGAGGAAGTACACCTTGCGCGTGTCGGCGCCAAAATTGTAAGTCGCGCCGTTCTTCCGAGCGGCGAATATCTTAGTGGTTTTTGGCTTGGGCTGTTCTTTGAGGTGCTCCTGTTCAGCCTGACTGAGGCTGGCCCAATCCGGGTCAAGCGGCGAATACCATTTCAGCAACGCCTGCTTTTGTCCGTCTTTCCGCTTGTCGGCGGCCAGATTTAAGATATCCTGAATGTTCTTAGGAATGTTCGGCCGTGTGCTAAAGTAGAAACCTGATGGCCCGGAGGCATTGATGATCTTCACCAGTAGTTGGTTAGTGCCCGCATTCAGTTTGAGCGTGACCTTGTCCTGATCAGCCGCCGCGCCACCGGTCACCTCTTTGGCCAACACCTGCTTCCCATTGAGAAACACCTTGATCGCATCATCGCGCCCCAACGAGATCTCCAACGGCGCCTTCTTGGCCACCTCGATCGTGCGAAAGAGGTAGTTGGCGCTGTTGTTTCCGGTCAGCGTATTGTGGATTTGACCGTCTTTCCAATCGGGCTGGGGCGTCCACTTCAGGTCTTCGTAGGTCTTTTCGAGATCCACTTCTTTCTCCGGTGCGAACGACTCATTGTACGCCACCTTGAAACCAGCGGCTTTGAAAGGTCCGATCACCTGCCAGACGCCTAGTTTCTCGAGCGGAGGTGGCTTCGATTTCGCATTTAACCAATCATCCAGCCGTTTCGGTAAATGTTCCTTTTCGAACTTTACCCGGGCATCTACAAACGTCTTGTGCGCTTTGTCGAACTTATCCTTGGCGACCTTCGTCGCGGCGGGATCGGGATCGTAATCGAAATCTTGGAAGCCGCCGATAGTAATCACGGGTCGGCAGAGGATCGTATTTATGGTCGTGGCAGCGAGCACATCCGACAGTTAACCCCAACATCGACGTTCCGATCGTGCCGACGACATCATCCAGCTGTTCGTAGCGGCTTCGCTCCCTCTCTTTCTGCGTCTGCTGCGACGTAAATGGACCGGCGGCGAGAAAGCCGGTCGCGGCCTGACTTGTGTAGTCATCCGGCCCGATCTGATCTCCGGCAATTTGTAACCGCACGAACCGGTCGTAGGGCATATCCTCGTTGAGGGCCTTGATGACGAAATCGCGGTAGTGGAAAGCCGCGGGTCTATCCTTATCAAAGGCAAATCCGTTGCTCTCTGCGAACCTCGCCAAGTCGAGCCAGTGTCGGGCCCAGCGTTCGCCGTAGTGCTGCCCGGCGATCAGCCTGTCGATCAGTCGCTCGTAGGCATCCGCAGAGGTATCGTTGGCGAATGCTTCCACCTCGGCCGGTTCGGGCGGCAATCCCCACAAATCAAAATAGGCCCGGCGGATGAGGGCGCGACGATTTGCCTCACTGTTGGGCTTTAGCCCCTTCGCCTCGAGCGGTGCCAAGATGAATCGATCGATATCCGTGCGTCCCCAGCTGGTGTCCTTTATCTGTGGAGGTGCGACCTTGCGAAGTGGTTGAAACGACCAAAACTTCCGCCCGGTTTCAATGTCGATCTCTTCCTTTGCCACCTCTGCCGCCTTGCCATCGCGGGGGTCAGGCGCTCCGATAGCCACCCACTTTTCAAAATCGGCAATAACCTCCTTTGACAGCTTGCTCTTGGGCGGCATCTCGAGCGACTTCTCGTGGCGGATCGCCTGAAGTAGCAAGCTCGCCTTCACGTCGCCCGGCACGATCCCCGGCCCGGTCTCGCCTCCCTTGAGCACCGCCTCGCGCGTATCAAGCTGCAGTTCGCCCTTCAGTTTATCCTGCCTGAGCGCCTCGGCAGAATGGCACTTGTAGCAGCGTTCCACCAGAACAGGACGGATCTTGGTCTCAAAGAAATTCAGCCCATCTGCGGTGGGTTCCTCGGCAGCCGCCAGCAAAGCTGCCATTGGCGAAATAACGAGGATTGCCGGTAATGCGCGATTCATCGGGTGAAATTGTAGAAGAGCCCCCAGATAATTGCGATTACATTGTTACGCTTATTTTGCGTATTTTTTATGTTATTTTGCGACACATACGGCTTGCGCTCGAACTGACAATGGGCCTTCATTGTGAATCATGAACCGTCGCAAAGCCAAACGGGTCGCCATCGCGCTGGAGGTGGAATGGGGCTACAAACGGCATCTGGAAACCTATGCGGGTTGCCAGCGTTACGCCGATGAAGCCGGGTGGGAGTGCTCCATCACCCCCACCACGCCCAGACTGCTTAGAATGCAGAACGGGAAACCCACCTTTGATGGTAAAACGTTCACGGGCTGGGAGGGGAATGAGAAGATTTTCCGCTGGGGATGCGACTCACTTTTTCACTATAAAGAATGATCGGGCGGACAGGTTCTTCAAAGCTCACGGTGCGCCGATTGGTACCGGATCCTCTCACATATTGACCTTTCTCCATGTTACAGGCCACAACCCGCAAGGTCATGTTTTTGAGATCGACCTCGGACTTCCCCGAGATGAGTTGAGATATCTTCAATCGGGTATTACGAGTGATAGCCGGCATCGGCTGAAGGGCAACTTTCATATATGATTTAAACTGTTTATTCTTGAACCATACCCAAAGGACACAAACCACAACGATGAGGACGATGATCCCAACAATGGCACCACCCGGCTCGTCCGAATCGCGCAATTTCCAAATCGCGATGGAACCCCAAACCCCTGCAATGACGCAGAACAGGGACAATAATACGAAAGCTAACTTTCTGTCGGAAGATAATGCATTAAAGTTCTTGCTGAACTGAACCTTATCAAAGGGATCAATCTCTGCGCTGGCATCCCCACCCCCACCCGTCCGGGCATCGACTAGCTTGAGTTGCGCCGTCCGACTCACCTCTGAATCCTTAAGAATCCAAGCATCATCCACTTTCAGATTGGCTCGCAACACAATGGAAGCATGGGTCCCTTTGTAGGTGAAACAATCAAACGAATCCGTTGGAATCTTCAGTTGATACTCCGTTCGATCCACCGTGAAATTGTGGGCGTAAAGATTCTTGGCATCATTGACGGCACTCGAATCGTGCACATCGCTTGCCAGATCGAGTTTAAACTCCGCCTTTTTTCCCATCATCTTGGGATTGGTAATCTTCAAATCGACAATAAAGAAAGTCGGCCGAAAATCGACGTCCGGCCGGATAGATAGATGAAGATCGTCTGCCATACTCCTTCGATTATACCATAAGTGACCGGCTCTTCACAACGAAACAACGAGTAATATTTTGCCCCAATTACATACAGCGCTTCGTGGGTGCACAGGCGATTTCACCGTGCTGGTAAAGGGCGAGTGTTCAAAGGTGACGGTGATGATTTAATGCTAACCGTTTTGCTACACCCAAATGTCCCTGCCTGTCCACCCTTGTCCATAGGTAAATGAAAAAAAAAACCGAAAAGGGAGGTTTGCCCACTTGAGTCCACTACTATCAAAGGATTTGATGTTCGTTGGGTTCGATTCCCAAAACACATTCACTTATTTTTCCTGGGCTTCTTTGGCTTGTTTCTTTCCCGAACGATCGGAACAGGCAAACCATCATCGGGCTGATTCCAGAAACGGTAAGGATCATCGTGGCGCCTCATCTCAGCAAGAAGCACGGCCTCCATTTCCTTTAACTTGGCCGCATATTTCGGATGAGAAGCTAGATTGACCTGTTCAGGCTTGGGGTTGGCACCGGTCAGGGCCTTTACCGCCGAATCATGATGTTCCTTCATGAATTCATGCGGATTAGCCTTCAGGTTAGTACTTGGTTAATTTCCAGTCCCCTTTCCTCACACATCGAGACCCGGGCCGGCCTCCCCCACAATAAACTCCAAAAAGAGTATCGCGCACCGCATTCTGTTTGCCTTCAAGTACCGGCTTAAAGCTGATGCCTTCAGAAGTAGCCGGAGCTTTTACCCCTGCCAAGTCACAGACCGTACTCAAGACATCAAGTAGATAGATATTGCCCGTTGCCCGCGACCCAGCCTTGATTCCCGGCCCCTTCACAACAAATGGAATACGCCAGGTATGGTCATAGAGGTTTTGTTTGCCCTGCAGACCGTGGCGGCCAATGGCCATGCCATGGTCAGCGGTGTAAATGATATAGGTATTCTCAATCTCGCCCATGGCATCGAGTTTCTTGAGTACGCGACCGATCTGGATATCGATATTTTCGCTACAGGCAAATTGCCGGCCGATTTCGTTGCGGATCGTTCTTTCATCGCGCCGCTTCCAAACGCCCTTGACCCCCACTTCATCCCGCACCGTCGTGTGGCCGTGATCGAAGGGATGTGCAGGCAGGTAATTAATGGGAAGCGGTGGCTGCTTGGAATTGGCCGGAGGAATGGTCTCTTTGTCAGCATGATTAACCGCACCGTATTTGGCTAACAGCTCCGGTTTACCATCCCTTACATCATGCGGATGAGAAAACCCGAAATAAATCAGGAAAGGATCCGTGTCCTTTGTGGATTGGCGCTCATTGAGATAATCAAGCACCTGTTCGGCATGCCAGGCACTCCCCTTCTCATCGGTGTCCCCACGACGGGTGCCGTCATGGCGTACCTGAAAAAGATTATTGGCACCCGCATAGCTATTGCCATTCTTGCAGGTACGCATGGTGTCGTAGCCGGCCTGGTTGAAGACTGCGGGCAACGTGTACTTAACCAAATCGGGTGGAACCATCTTTGGATTGTTCACGTGCGGGTTCATGATCCGTCCGGCCTTGTCTGGAATGTGCCAGACTGTTCGCCCACTCATGATCATATGCCGCGAAGCGGTGCATACGCCCCCCACCCATGAACCCATCTGGTAAGCTCCATCAATCACCATGCCTTCAGTCGCTAGTTTTTCCACCACGGGTGCATCTAACGCACTGCGCTGATTGTAAAACTTAAAATCAAAAGGCGACTGGTCATCAGCAATAATAAATAAAATATTGGGTCGTTTGCCAGCTGCCTGGCTGGTTTCAATTGCGCCTACCGAAACCAGCAAGGTTAGAATGAATGTTGTAATTGTCTTCATGTTTTAATTCGTTTTGGGTGAAGATCTCTTGTCTTCCTTATTCTTTTTGTTTTGTTTCTTTGCTGCGGATTTTCCGAATGGGAGTTCGAATTCTTTTTTCTGTGCCGGCCCGGGCGTGCTCCGACCCCGGTCGAAATAACTTTGCATCAACTTCTCCAATCGCCCCGCCACCTCTGCATTGGCTTTGGCAACATCCTTGGTTTCACTGATGTCATCCTTCAGGTTGTAGAGTTCACGATTACCATTGCGAAAGGCGATGTATTTCCAAGGGCCTTGTCGAATCGCCAAGCCTGCCGGGGCTTGATTGATGGTTGCCTCGCGCAGGGGACCGGAAGCTTTGCCCAGCAGACCGGGCAGAATACTGACACTGTCTTCAGCCGCATTCGCCGGCAAATCTGCCCCAAGAATATCGGCGCACGTGGCAAACAGATCGTTCAAGCAAATGACATCATGATTTACTGACCCCGCTTTAATTCTACCCGGCCAGCGAGCCACAAAAGGTTCCCGGTGACCACCTTCATAAATGCTGCTTTTGGCTTCCCTCAATGGAGGATAGGGCCGCCTGGCCGCACCGTTGTCGCCAGTAGCAATAAGAATCGTATTCTTGTCCTGCCCGGTGCTTTCCAGCGCATCCATAAGCTGACCCAACATATGGTCGCCCTGATAGACCCAGTCTCCGTATTTACCCTCTTTGCCGGCCATCCCGCTTTTGCCTTCGAACTCACTCGCCGGAACAATCGGGCTATGAGGCGGGCACATCGGGAAGTAGAGAAAGAACGGCTTCTTTTCCCCAGAGCGTTCTTCAATGTACTGGAGCGCCTTCTTGATCATGAGCGGCTGATTCTCGACGCCCTTCACATTGGCCACCACCCTGTCCTGCTCAATGACTGAGCCGATGTTTCGGGCATGGGTAAAGCCATAGAAATATTCAAAGCCAAGCGCATTGGGGCCATCGGTCATGCGAGCTCCAATGGGCAATTGATTTTCTGTGCCCGGTTTTCCATCCACCCAATTCATGCCCAAATGCCATTTACCAATGCAAGCGGTGTGGTAGCCTTTACCTTTAAGAAATGAGGCCACCGTGAGACGGGTCTTGGGTATGATCGGGGCCGAGTAAGTCTTCAGCACGCCAAACTGACCGATTCGGCAGGGATAGCGGCCGGTCAGCACGCCGTAGCGAGTCGGCGTGCAGTTGGCAGCCGCCGAGTGCGCGTCGGTGAAGCGCATGCCTTGCTTGGCTAAACGATCTATATTCGGAGTCTTAAAAGGGGAATCAGCGCGGTAAGATGGCGGCTGCCCGTAGCCCATGTCATCAAAGAGAACGAAGACAATATTGGGGTGCTGCTTTGCTTCGGCCCAAACCAACATGGGAAGCAGTAAAGCAAAGAAGGTTAGATAAAATTTATTCATCGGATCGTCTTTCATTTCGCGGTGCCTACCTCGCGGCTGCCATCCGGGCTTTGAACTGAGCCCTGGCCTTTTTGAGGACAGCGGCGTATTTCGAATCGGAAACAACATTGGTGTACTGGTCTGGGTCCTTGATCATGTCGTACAGTTCTTCGCCTTTGCCTGCATAATTCATGTAATGCCACTGGGCCGAACGCAGTCCTCCGCCGGCTCGGTTATGAATTGATAGGGCTGTGTCGCGCACCTTCGCATCCGGATTGCGCAGAATCGGTGTCAGGCTTTTGCCGTGCAGGCCCTTGGGCATTGGCAGTCCCAGCAGGTCTGTCCAGGTTGGATAGAGATCCACAAGCTCGACCAATGACGATGTCCGTCCCGGCTTGATCCCCGGTGCGCTGACAATCAACGGCACGCGGACGACTTCCTCGTGCAGGTTGGCTTTCTGCCAGAATCCATGTTCGCCGAGGTGGTAGCCGTGGTCGGTGGTGAACATGATTGCTGTCGAATCGCGCAATCCGAGGCGGTCGAGTTCGTCGAGCACTCGTCCAAGCTGCTCATCCATGAACGACACTGAACCGTAATACGCCTGCCACATTCGGCGGCGTCCTTCTTCGGTTTCGTTGAGCCCCTTGCCATCGGACCCGCGGCCAGCAAGAGGGATATCATCCAAGTCGCCCTGGATCAGCGGCGGAATCTTTATCTTTTCCTGCGGATACATGTTGAAGAACTTTTTTGGCTGAACCATCGGGAAGTGCGGCCTCACGAAGCCAACTCCGAGGAAGAAAGGTTTGCCCGCCTTCTTGCGTTCCCGCAGCAACTCAACCGCCTTCGTCGCGACCATGTAGTCCGCCTGATCGGATCCATCTTCCTTATCGGTTTCGACTGTCGCCCACATGCGGTTTCGGCCCTTGGCGTCACGGCCTTCAATCTTCCGGGTCACGATGTCCGAGTTCAACAACCGGTACAGCCCCGGCGAGAACGTCTCAGCCGACTTCGTGTTGTAACGCTCGGTCCAGCATTCAGCAACATCCCTGCCGTTACTGCCATCAAGCTGTGCATGAGGCACCGGCATATGGAAAATCTTGCCCACTCGTGCCGTATGCAGTCCGTGCTTTTGAAGAAGCTCGCCGATCGTCGGCGCGGTTGCCTTTGACTTGGGATAGATGCTCCGCAACATCGACGGTCGCGACGGCGAACAAGCCAGGCCTTGGCAGTAAGCACGTTCAAATACCATCCCCGACTGTGCAAGTCGGTCGATGTTGGGAGTCCTGCAGACGGTATTGCCGTAAGCCGGCAGCACGCTGGCCTTCAGGTCGTCCGACATGATCAGAAGAACGTTTTTGATTTTCCCGGCCGGTTTTTTTACTTCGGCCCAAACTGCAAGAGGAAGCAAAAGCGCGAAGAGAGTTAGATAAGATTTTTTCATTTCGGTCTCTTTTTAGTGGTGGGTGGGTGTTGAAATTTTATGAAAATCTGCAATCAAAACTTCCGATACTTACCTTCGAGAAGCAGATTGGCTTCG
>LWDU01035252.1_pt1 | contig 16344 bp, 16 predicted proteins | sample 727161 | NCBI WGS metagenome assembly LWDU01 (sample SAMN04566230, study PRJNA314399) | hydrothermal vent metagenome | isolation source: deep sea hydrothermal plume seawater | place: Mexico: Gulf of California, Guaymas Basin | collected 2004-07-11 | reverse complement strand
AACCGAATAACTAGCTGCCCGCATGACTCAGATAATCGTAAGCGCTCAAGACGTGACAACGTACGACATGAAGAAAGGTCTCGATTTCGACGTACTCATTGTAGGTGCCCATCCCTGTCGGCGGCGGGCCGTAGACATAGGCAGGTACGTTTCGATAGCGCCACAGACGTGCATCGGTGCCGCCTAAGCTGACGATTGGTACTGGTTGGTAGCCACCCAGTGCATTCGCGTTTTTTTGCAGGTGCTCAACCATCTCGTGGTTGGGCTCGCACCAACTCGGCGGACTCGAATTGATCTCGCTCATCGTCGCCTGAGGGTAACCCTCTAACACTTGTTTCACCACGGAGATGACCTGCTCCTTTTCTACACCCACTGGCAAGCGAATATCTGCCTCGACATGAACAATATTGGGCACCATATTGACTTTGAGTCCACCTTCGATCACACCAATATTGAGTGTGACTCGTGGCACGATGTCAGCAGCACCCTTACCCATGGCACGGTCCATCTCCTCACGCGCCTGGTCTAGTGCACGACCTACACTGTCCGGCATGCTGGGCTGGATCTCAGTTACGGCTTCTAGGTCCTGGATCAGTGCAGCAGCAATTTTCGTCGCGCTCTCGGTCTGATGGGTGTAGGCACCATGGGCACCTTTGGTTCGAATCTCGAAGGCGAGCCACAAGGGCCCCTTCTCACCGAAGCGGATGGTGTATGGGCTTGACGGCTCACCATTGAGACAACAGTCACCGTGAACCTCGGGGTGGTGCTTGTGAAGATAGCGTGCGCCCCAAGGGCCAAAGGTTTCCTCGTCGGAAACGCAAGTGAGAGTGAGGCGGCCGTGCAGTTTCTCCCGATAGCGGTGCAGATAACGGAAAGTAAAGATCGAAGCCGTGGTTCCGCACTTCATATCAGAACTGCCGCGGCCCCATACCTTCCCATCTACTACTTCGCCACTCCACGGTCCATGACTCCAGCGATCGTCTGTCTCGTCCACGGGAAAGCAATCAATATGCCCATTTAGGACTAGGTGTCGCCCAGGGTTGGCACCCTCGAATGTCCCCACCACATTGGCCATCGTGGGCTGTGGATCGATCAGTCGGTATGGCAATTCCTCACGATCGAGGAAATCAGTGATGTGTTTGACCGCTATTGTCGTGTCGCCCGGCGGATTAGGCGAGGGTGAGGCTACAAAATCGCTAAAGAACTGAACTAACTGTTCCCTGTCCTCCTCGATCGAGTCGAGAAGCTGCTGTTTTTCTACGTTCATCTCTGCCATCGTTTCTTCCTTTTTCTTAACTCGATTAACTGGAGTATAGGACGAAATCGAATTGTGGCTGAGACGCTCGATTAGGATTGTATTAGTCTAGTATCGTGCCTAAGGATGACGTAATGCCATGTGCGAAATCGAGCTAAGGGAATCGGTATTCTAGACATATCAGCTTAGCCTACGCCTCAGGAGCGTGATGCTTTGTACGCAAGCGGGTAACTTGTGTTAATTTTTCGACGAGGAAAACAATAAGACATGATGGGAATGTGCAATAAATATATCGTGTTGGTTCTGGGTATTGTTCTGGTTACGCCTGGCTTTGCTTCCGACCTCGGCAAAGAGCAACGCTGGCGCGAGCAAGTTGCTGATTCGATCATGGATGGCGAGGAAGTCGATGTCATGGTTGACGGCCGTGGTGTGTTCGGTATTTACACCGAGGCTGCCAATGATTCCAAGAAGGGCATGATCGTTGTACATGGAACCGGTATTCACCCCGACTGGGAGCAGGTCGTACAGCCGATCCGTGTAGCGATGACGGAGCAGGGTTGGCATACGCTGTCGATCCAGATGCCGATATTGCGTAACGGTGCCGAGTTCGAAGAATACGTGCTGTTGTACCCTGAGGTTCCGCCTCGCCTGAAGGCGGCGGAGCAGTTCCTCAAACAAAAAGGTGCCGAGACTCTGGTCATCGTTGCCCACAGTCTGGGTGCAACGATGTCGAGCTACTACCTCTCGCGTAATGGCAACGACATCCAGGGTTTTGTCGCCATCGGTATGGGCGCGACGCAGAAAGACAGCGACGTCAACAGCGCGATTTCACTGAAAACCATAAACATTCCGGTGCTCGATCTTTACGGTTCAGACGACCTCCCGGGTGTGCTCGAAACTGCAGAACGCCGAAAACAGGCTGCGACACATAATGCGCAGAGGTAATCCAAGGTGCCAATCACTTTTTTGACCAGATGGATGATGAGTTGATCAGAGCGGTGACAGACTGGAGTCAGCAGTTTTAGTCGGGGCTATCCAAGCATTGGGGAGCTCAATCCAATAACCACCGACCCTATCGGAGAGAATCACAAGTGCCTGGAGCAAATAACAACTGTCTGTTCTGTGATACGGACAGAGAACCTTTGGTTATAGAGGATGAACTCTGCTATGCCGTTATAGATAGTTATCCAGTGGCAGAACTACATACCCTAATCATCCCCAAAAGGCATGTTGCGTCTTATTTCGACCTGTATAGGACAGAAATTGACGCTATGCATCAAACACTAACTCAAATGAAACTTTGGATAGAAGAACGTGATAGCACCGTTACTGGATTCAACATTGGCGTTAATGCTGGCAAGGATGCGGGGCAATCAATCTTTCACGTCCATATGCACCTAATACCAAGGCGTAAAGGCGATATTGAAAACCCGCAGGGTGGAGTCAGAGGTGTAATACCGAGCAAGAGAATTTATTCTAAAAACAAGTCTTGATCATAATCTAGAATAAACTTTCAATAAGCCGTGTTCTGAATAATATTGGACAGCACAAGACAAGAAAATAGTGAAGGCGGCGGAAGTAACTTTAATTTATAACTGATAGAAGTGTAGATGAAAAGCCAAATCGACTGTAAAAATTACTGTCAAATTAACTGCCGAAAGTACTGGATTTAGTTAGACGGGTTTAGAGGGAACCGAATAAACTAGCTGTCCGAATGCCGCCTGCATCATGATCGGTGAAAAAGCCGCAGACATGATTCTCGCTGAACAGGGGTGATCGTTCGGTGTAATGTTGGTGCTATCTTTGATGAGATTTCCTATTTGTGATGGATTATTAAAAGCGCAATGTAATCGAGATCTCGTAGGCTGCTCTGTCATTGAGTAACTTTATCTAACCAGGAAAACCGCTATGCGGATAGACCCGTATCTGGATCGCATCGAGTACCACGGGTCACGCGAACCGACTACCGAGACACTGCGGCAACTTCACCGAGCGCATATGCTCGCTGTCCCCTTTGAGAATCTCGATATCCCACTGGGTCAGCCCATCGTTCTCTCCCTCCCGTCGTTCTACGACAAGATCGTTCGACATCGTCGGGGAGGATTTTGTTATGAACTCAACGGCTTGTTTGGTTGGCTGCTTGAACAAATGGGTTTTCGGGTGGTGACGCTGTCAGCGCGGGTGTTTGACAAAGGCCAGGCAGGGGCAGAATTCGGCCATATGGTTCTGATGATCGAGATCGAGGACCGCCTTATTGCCGACGTCGGATTCGGGGAATCGTTTCTGGAACCACTTCAGCTTGAAATGGACACAGAAACTACACAGCAGGGCAGTGCATACCGCCTGACAGGGAAAGGTCCCGAGAAGACCCTTGAGCGGCGTCTGGACTCTGATTGGGTATCTCAATACGCCTTTTCACTGATTCCTCGTCGACTGGCTGACTTTACCGCAATGTGTCAACAGCACCAGACGTCGGCGACGTCTATTTTCACGCAAAAAACGGTATGCTCGCTGGCAACAGCGGCGGGGCGTATCACGTTGTCCAATAACAAGTTAATCAAGACGACCGAACGGGGGCACGAGGAACAACAGGTGACAGAGGAGTCGGAATACCGCGCACTGCTAAATACCGAGTTTGGAATAGATCTCAATGAAACGCTGCGCGTTGACAGGCTCATGGCACTGGGTACACCCCCTGTGGGCGGGGTTTGAACAAAAATCGATCCAATCATTTTCAGCGTGTTTCTCCATCCAGTGTCACCCCAAGACCCAAGACGACTCGATTTGCGTAAGCGAAATACCCGGTCACCTGGTTAACCTCCAAGATCTCACCATCACTGGCTCCAGCCGCTCGCAGAGTATCGATCGATTCAGCCGTTAGCGCCGCCGGGGCAAGGGTCAAGGCCCGCACGTACCTCAGAAGGGATAATTCCTTACCATCGAATACTTCCTCTAGGCGATCACCCATCAGCGCATCGGCAATAGCCGACCATGCCTCCGGCTTTCCGGCATACGCCAGCCCGCCTGCATAGGTATGATGATCTATGCAATACGTACACTGGTTGAGGACACTGACATAAAGCCCCACTGCCTCTAAATACCACAGTGCCAGTACATTGCCAGTATGTCCGAGAACGGCGCGGTAGAGTGCCGTATGGCCTTCTAGGATATGCGGGCGTAACGAGTGGGCGCTGTAGATGTTGGCAATGGTGCCGTTCGGTCGCTGATATTTCTCGTATAGGGTTTTCAAGCGGCCAGCCGCCTTCTCCTGCGATACCGATTTAATCCAAGTCATTGATCGTTAGAAACACAATGTTGCCATCAAAGATGCAGACAGAGCCGCATGGCATCCAGCATGGCAGCGTGGATATTGCGACTAGCCCAGGCGTCGCCAATGCGGTAGAGGCTAAATCGACCTTCCGGGTTCGGTGTCAGCGTCTGTGACCGGGCCGCGGTAAGACTTTCAAGGTCAAGCTGGCCCAAGTTGGTGGAAAGCGGCTTCAGAGCGAAGTAAAGATCTGAGTTAGGGGTGGTACCGTGTTCCCCGATCACCAAGTCAAATCGATGATCCTCGTTGAGGTCGGTGTACACATTGGCCAATGTGGCAGTCAAACCGTCATCCTCGCGTTCGAGTTTCTCAAGACGCGTATCTGGCCTGATCCGTACTTTCAGTTTATAGAGCTCGTTCATGTGGGCCCCCATGTTGGTCTGTGCAAGCTCGGTGCCCAGTACCTTGTCGGGGCTGATTATCTCGACTTGCGCGCCATGATCCGCTGCAAACTCCGCACAGGATAGCGCCGCGTGACCCCCGCTTTCATCCACGATTAGGATCTGCCCGGTACATTCAACATGCCCCGCCAGCACATCCCAGACCGTGTTTGCGAGTCCATTACCCTCGAAACGACCGACGTTGGGGATTCCTCCTGACGCGACGATCACGACATCCGGGTCGCTCTCGAGTACGGTGTTCTGATCGGCCAGCTGGTTACAGCGAACATCAACGCCCAGAAAGGCCACCTGATCAGCCAGCCATGTGGCGATTCCGATCAATCCCGCACGCCATGTCGCTTTGGCGGCCAGGACGACCTGACCACCCAGGTCAGCCGTCGCTTCATAGAGTATTACCTGGTGCCCGCGCGAAGCACACACGCGGGCAGCCTCTAGGCCGCCCGGTCCGCCACCCACTACAACGACTCTGTGTTTCCTGCCAGGCGCAGATCGGATGATATGTGGCAAGTGTTGTTCGCGGCTTGTTGCAACGTTGTGTACGCACAGTGCGTCGGCGCCCGAAATCACCCGATCTATACAGTACCCCACACCAACGCAGGGGCGTATGTGTCGCTCCTCGCCTGCTTCGAGCTTGTGGACGTGGTAGGGATCGGCAATAAATGCCCGAGTCATGCCAACCATATCGACCAGACCCTCACTGACCGCGTAGACCGCGGTGGCGGCATCGGTGATCCGCGTGGCATGAAAGACCGGTACGTCTGATACGGCCTTGATCGCACCTGCTAGCGGTAGGTAAGCCGCTGTGGGTACCCACATAGTCGGCCAGATCTTAGCGACGGACAGGGTGTCGGTCGGTTGTGCGCCGACCACACTGATAAAGTCGATCAGGCCGCTGCCGGCATAGATTTCGGCGATGGCGATGCAGTCGTCCTGGTTCAGACCGCCACGTAGCATCTCGTCACCCGACATGCGAATGCCAACGACGTAATCTTCACCGATTTCCTGGCGAACCGCTTCAAGCACCTCCAGACCAAAGCGCATTCGGTTCTCCAGAGAGCCGCCATATCGGTCGGTTCGGTAGTTCATCGCTGGTGACCAGAACTGCTCAATTAGCGCACCAGACTGGCAGGCAATTTCCACGCCATCAATGTCGCCGTCTCGGGCTCGTCGCACCGCGGCAACAAAGTCCCGTTGGGCACGGGCGATGTCATGATCTTCCATCTCCGCGGCAAAAACACCGAAATTGAGCTCGCGGGTGGTCGAAGGGGAAAAAGCTGGCAGCCACTGATCGTGGTCCCAGCGTTCCTGCCGGCCGCCGTGTCGGAGTTGAATGGTGCACGCCGCCCCATGCGCATGGATGGCCCCGGCAATGCGCCGATATTGCGGAATGACGTCATCCACAGAACCGTTGATCTGGCCGTAGTGGTAAGAACCCTCGACCGCGACAGAGGTAGCACCGCCAAATTGCAACAGGCCAACGCCACCTTTAGCTTTTTCCGCCTCGTAGTGGATATACCGCTCAGTGATGTTGCCCTGCAGGGTATAACCGGGCGCATGGCTGGTGCTCAGGAACCGGTTTTTTATAACGAGGCCATTGATCGTCAGTGGTTGAAACAGGGGGTCAAGTTGAGACATCGAAGGTGGAGTCAGTGCTCTTCAGTTGATTGGGCAACATAAGACAAGAAATGGTGGAGGTGGCGGAAAATGCCTCAATTTATAGCGGCTTGAAGTATATATGAAAGGCCAAATTGACCTAAAAAGTTACCGCTACTGAGATTTGGGATGAACCAGTTTAGTTTTGGCAGAGATTTTCAGTAACCGGGAGGTCCTGAAGGCACTGGTCCACTGGGTTCAAGCGCGCCATCCGAATCGTGTTGCTCAGTTCCTTCGAGCGGTGGACAAAAAACACTGGCCAGGTGCAGGTCGGTTTCAGCGCTCAACTGGTGCCGGTCTTTTGGGCCTACGTTGTAGGTCATATCGGGTTCGAGCTTCCAGGATTCGCCGGTTGTCAGATCTTCAACCTGGCCGGTACCCGAAATGATGTAGTTGGTTTCCCAATGGTGTTTGTACCACAGCTTAGTTGTTGCGCCGGCGGCAAAATTGACATCGGAAAAGCTAAAACCCAGGCCGTCAGTTTTGGTTAGTGCGCGAACTACCCGTGCCTGGCCGTTAGCAACCAGCATTTCCCGACCCGCTTCCCGCATGTGTCCAATGTGTCTGACGAACATACGTTGCTCAGTAACCGGCGCCGGACCACTTTCGGAATAGGCGCCATCCTCATCATGGGTTTCGTCGCCCCACAACGAAGGACAAAAAATACTTAAGTGGTGTTCGTCTTCCAGCACCTCGTACAGATGCCGGTCGTTTGGACCAACCTGATAAAGATCACCTGGCCCGAGTACCCATTCCTGCCCACTAGTCATGTCTGTCACCTTGAGCACACCTGCAATCAGGTAGTTGGCTTCCCAGTGGTTCTTGTACCAAAGTTGCGTGGGCGGGATAGCCTTGCCCCGGTTTACGTGCAATGAAAAACCCATGCCATCAGCGGCGGTCAGATACCGCGCTGTGTGTGTCGCACTTTTCGGCAGAACCTTGTAATGGTCAGTGTCCTTTACATCTCTAAGCGAGCGTATGAACATCACTATCTCCTTTTCTGTCGCTGTCAGATAATCTGAATTACAGTTTCAGTCTGCTACTCAACAGACATTGAAACGAGCTTTTCAAATTGTCGGAAGACATCTAATGAAGAGAAAACTGGCTGGCTGTAATGTACAGTCAACGGTAATCTTTGTGTCAGGTGAAATTTTGAAACCATTGCAAATACCGTTAAAGGAGCAGATCGTATGTATAAACTATACGGTGCACTAGGTGGAGCCAGTCTTGCTCCTCATTGCGTCTTAGAAGAAGGTGGACTTCCGTATGAATTCATCGAAGTGAATATCGCTAGGGACGTCGAACGTGACCCTGAGTATCTCGAACTTAACCCACACGGTCGAATACCAACATTAGTCTTCGATGATCAAGTCATGATCGAATCAGCTGCTATTTGCATCTATTTAGCCGACAAGCACTCCCATACACAACTGAGCCCCCCATTGGACCATCCCGACCGAGCCAGCTATATCCAGTGGATGGTTTACGCTACCAACACCCTGCAAGAGACAATGGTCTTGAAGCTGTACACCCACAAACACACGGATGATCCAGACTGCAGTGATCAAGTTGCTTCTCGCGCGTCGTCAAAACTGGATATGATAATTTCGTTTATCGAACAATCACTGGGCCAAACAGAAGGGCCTTTTTTTCTGGGCAGCGGACTCAGTACAGCCGACATCTACTTACATATGCTCACTGCCTGGGATCCATCTATTAAGGATCGAGTAGTGTCATCTTCTTCAACATCGAGCATACCCGCAGACAAACGATTGACAAATATACAACGAAGCTATCAAGCGATGCTCAAACAACCAGATATAGCAAAAACATTCGCAACTAATGGACACAAAATCACAGCAGTTACTGCTTAACGGGTGCGTTTTAGGATTTGCCGTTATGTTTATCACAGTTGGATTAATGACAGCCACCCGAGTCGGAAATCTTGGCATAGCAACCACAGAGATGGCTGTATTGACTGCACTTTGTCTCTATAAAAGAGTGACACATAGCTTGTAAATTCCGCCGAAACTTAACTTTTACAAAGTAGAGATGTCTGTCAACTAACCACTTTATAGAGCTAACTGGTTAACGACTAAACTTCAATATAGATTTTGCTGTTGATCCGCCATTGGTCGTCATTTTTTATTCTCAATCCATTGAGAAATGGTCCTGCTGGGTGGGGCATAGACGTCGATGAAAACGACAGGTTCGTCACCTAAAATCTCACCGCCATGTTTCACATTCGCCGGCGCGTACCACATGTCACCAGGACCAATATCACGGACTTCATCTCCGACCGTAAGGCGCATACGGCCTGAAACGACCACACTCATTTGTTCATGGGGGTGGCTATGGAGCTCGTAGGTTCCACCCGGTTCAAATTTCGCCCAAAGCAACTGACAACTCTCTCCAGTGGCGGGAATTGCTCCATGAAGTTTGCGGTCGCTAATAAAATCAGAATTCGCCTCGACCTCGGCCGCCGTAAAAATGTATGACGTCAATTGTCACCTCGCAGATAGATTGCATTTCACATTAACAATGCTGGACTTGGACGGATAATTCTACATTCCTTCCTCTAACTCGTCGTTGAGTATCTAACAGTTACAGACTATTTAGGAACCCCTAACCTTGCCACAGCCCTACACGGCACCCGCGTTCGCCAATTGCTTTAAGCCTTCTCAGTGACATGCTGGCCCGTATGCAACGGCTCACGTTCTTTGCTGGCTGTCTGATAGGACTGCTGTTCTGTCGGGCACTTGTTCAACTGACTCAAGCACAATCGGCGGAACTGAAGGCACCTCAAGTTGGCACTTCGGCATTCACTTCAGCGACCTCAAGAGTCGCAAACTCTTTTAGAAATTTCGAAAGGTTCATAGAAATAGCATCTGCCATCGCCTTACCCTTTTCCGGAGACGCTAAGGTCGGGTCACCCCTATAGCCGAATGATCCGACTGACTCTCGATATGAACTCGGTGTTTCAAACAAAGAGACTGCATTTCTATTGTCTGACGGATCCAGCACAACCGGATATGTAAACTCTCCGGAATCTGCGTTGACTGTTCGGGAAGTTACTGCTGCTGGATCAACATCACTGAATCGGCGATACATCGCAAACGACGTCTCTGCCTCACCGGCGTGCTCCAGCCCCCCATCATCTGCCTCACATATCGACTTTATCTCTGCACGCGCAATCAGACCAGTATCTACTACTGCTACTCTAGCTCCAGTTTTGTTTTGTAATTGAACTGCAGCAATTTCCAGCGGTTGAAGATTTGCGATACGGTTTCCGTTGACTATCACGACGTGATGGAACCCGTGGCAAATCAAGGATGCGCAGACATCAAATACAACTTGACGAAGCGTATCTGCGCCAAGGGTGACGGTACCCGCATAACCCATATGATGAGGTGACCATCCATAGTGGATAGGCGGTGCGACAACTACCCCGCTGAGTTCTGCAGCACCCTCGCATGCTGCTACAGCCCAGTCGGTATCAACCGATAGGGGTAGATGTGGGCCGTGCTGCTCTGTCGCGCCAACAGGCACGAGAATGATATCTCCGGAACTGAGATAAGCAGTTACCTCAGGCGACCGTAATTTATGAAGCCAACAGGTACGCAACATATCACTCTCCTTCTTATTAACCAGCAGCCTCGTCCCACTCTCATTCCCAACATCCAACTAAAACTGTAAACCCTTTGTCTCAATTAAATTACGGGTGATGATTTGACTATCAATAATTAGGTTCGGTCTCTTAGTGTCTCACCGAGCGTAGCTTCAATGGGGGTAGAAGGAGTATTCGTAACTTTTTCTCGATACCAAATATAGAGACCGGCAGCTATGAGTATGGCAGTTCCTATCAATGTTATGCCATCTGGAAAACTGTTAAAGACAATTAGACCGATCAGCATCGACCAAATAATGATGCTATAAGAGAAAGGTGCGAGCAATGATGCAGAGGCTCGCATAAAGGCGCGTATCACAAGGTATTGGCCCAACCCGTTGAATACACCAAGAAGGATAAGAATCATCCATTGAGAAGAATTTGGCATCTGCCAAACAGGCCAAACAAGTGGTGATACAGCGACAACTCCAACCAAACTCGACCAAGCTAGCACCGTCAGCGCTTGTTCACTGTCTCGCATGAGGCGCGTCAAAATGAGTGCCATCGCCCAGCACAGTGATGAACCAAGTGGCAGCAGCATAGCCAACTGAAAGCTGACACCCCCGGGACGTAGGATCATCAGTACACTGAGCAAGCCAATCACTACCGCTATCCACCGTCTCAAGCCTACCCTTTCGCCCAAAAATGGGATAGACAACGCCGTGACAAAAAGCGGTGAAACAAAACCAATAGCAGCACACAGTTCCAGAGGAAGATGTTTCAGGGCGAAGACAAATATTAAGCTACAAACGGCTAGACACAATCCGCGTAATATTTGAAGTTTGGGTTGTGCAGTTTTTAATAGGTTACGCTGGCCTCGACAAATACAAAACAACAAGATCAAGACCGAAACAACAACATAGCGTAGGAAGATGATCTGTTGGGGGGCAATGTCCGTACTCAAGTATTTGGCCGCACCGTCTGTCGCTGAAAAAATCATCATCGCAAGGGAAAAAAGACCAATAGCAACTAGCGGCTGGTCAGTCGTAAGTCGCAATTTTGATGAATTGGCCATTCCTAGCTTTTGAACTACCTCAAACTTGATTCACTGGCGACAGACTCATCTTTAATCCGCTCTCTATAAAATATATAGATACCCGCACCGACGATCAGCACCATTCCAATAGCTATATTGAACGATGGCACATCCCCCCAGACTAGGTAACCTAATAGGATCATCCAGATGAGTAGGCTATATTCGTATGGGCTAATCACAGCTGGATCAGAAACTCGATAAGCACCCATCAATATCAGTAATCCAACAGATCCAAGCACAGAAATCGTGAACAAAATAAAAATGCTTTTGATATCAGAAAATTGCCAGCTATGAGTAATGAATGCGATTTCAGAATTCGCCGCGGTATCAAGTCTGCCATCTCCAAACAGCAATCCCGTAATGCCACTGAGTAGGCCCATAATCAAATAGGCCAATAGCATCTGCTGATAGAGCGTATCTTTATCAGCGGTCTTCTTCACAACGATTACAGTAAATGCATAAGCTAATGCGACACAAATTGGAACCAAATAGTAAAAATTGAACTGCTTAGTTTCCGGCTGACAAATCAGAACCACACCAACAAATCCAACCAGAATTGATAACCAGCGACGATAGCCCACCTGGCTCTTGAAAAAGTAGATAGATGTTAAAGTTATAAAGAAGGGGCTTACCAGAAATAATACTGCCATAGTGGCAATAGGCATTTTTGATTGGGCAAAATAGAAAGCTGAATAACCGAAAAAAAACATAAGTCCGCGACAAGCAGTTAAAAGCGGATAAGCAGTGGTTAGTCTTATGGGTTCGTGGATAATCTTTTGGTACGCAATGATTAGGGCTATTCCGACCATTGATCGAAAAAACTGAATCTGGAAAAGCGAGAGTTCATCTGAAACGAGTTTTATCAAAACATCCTGAACAGAAAGAATTGTCATCGCACTGATGACGAGAAATATGCCTTTTCTATTTTTTTCAAGCATGTGACTCGAACCGATCCGAAACGCTGAACATTGCGTCGGAAAATTATCTAGCCCAATGTTAGGAACAAAAAAATTGCTGGAACACGCAACTTGAGAAGGCAGGGAGTCTACACTCCAATAACTAATGTTGGTGCAACTATCCCAACCTTGTTGGAATTAATTATCTGATGTCTGAGAGTTTTAGTTTCTGACGCGTTGAAGAGCAGAGGATAGTGACGGGCATAGTGGGCAGAATAGCTTATGCTCTGTGGGCTTGGGTAAAACCGTAAAGGCCTATTGCACATCCATTTCTATCACCCCGCATTCCCCACATCCCACTAAAACTGTAAACCTTTCTGCTCGGACAGGCTAAGGATAGAGCCAACCTAGGGCAAAAGATAAAGTTTCAGTCGATTATTTGGCGGTTCATCGCTTGAAGAGTAGTCCCCCAGAAAAACCAGTGCTGTACTGGCGGATAATGGGGACAACATAAGACCAGAAGCTGGTGGAGGCGGCGGGAATCGAGAAATTCCATAAGTCATTGTAATTATTACATTAACTAACAACAGTCCAAAGATATACCGCCAAAGCTAGCGTCAGAAGTGCTGGATTTGGTTGGATGGGATTAGACCTTCTTGGTTGAAATCTCGCTTACACCGCAGGACCACGACGCCACTCCATCTATGTCTTCAGGTAAAGTGTTTGTATCCAAAGATACCGCGAAGAATTACGTGACGTTGAGCTGCCAGCACCAGAGCCCTGATATCTGTCCACATCAACCAGGCATAGTCGTTGTTGCCTTTGTTCCTTCCCCCTTCATCGATTGGCATGGACCCTTAGCCAATAGGTCTCGAAGTTACCACAGAGTGCGTATAAAAGAGGTTGGCGATGTCAGTCGCTGGTAGGTGGCTACAGTAGCGGATCTCCTGAGGTTTGCGGTAGTGTACGGCACCGACTATCTAGTAAGGAGAGACACCGGATGAAAATCACGCGCCTTTGTGCCTACCAGGTCGAGTTGCCATTGCACGACGGGATCTATGCTTGGTCGGAGGGGAAGTCGATCAGCGCCTTCGACAGTACGATAGTCAGAATTGAGACGGATACTGGCCTGGTCGGCTGGGGCGAGTCATGTCCCCTTGGTCCGGTGTACTTGCCTTCCTTCGCCGGTGGCGTACGCGCCGGTATCGCAGAACTGGGACCGCGACTGATCGGTGAGGATCCAACCCAGCTCGAATATCTGAACCGCACTATGGACGCTACACTGAAGGGGCATCCTTATGTAAAAAGCGGAATCGACATAGCTTGCTGGGACATTCTTGGAAAGGCTACGGGGATGCCTGTGTGCGAGCTTCTGGGAGGACGTTACGGAGATGATGTGGCGCTTTACCGTTCAGTCTCTCGAGATACTCCCGAAGCCATGGCGGCCAAGCTAAAAGGATTCCGGGCTCAGGGATACCGCAAATTCCAACTCAAGGTAGGTGGTGACATTGAAGAGGATATACAGCGTATTCGTGCCTGCTCTGCTGAGACCGAGCCTGGGGATACCTTAATCGCTGACGCCAACACCGGCTGGCTGATGACTGAAGCTGCCAAGATAGTGCGGGCTGTCGGCGATCTCGACGTCACTATTGAGCAACCTTGCCAGACCTACGAGGAATGTCTGGTAATCCGCCGACGTACCGATCTCCCCTTTGTCCTGGACGAGTGTATGGAGAACCTGGGTATGGTTGTTCGCGGCCATAGTGACGGTGCTATGGATGCAATCAACCTGAAGATCTCGAGAGTCGGAGGATTGACACGGGCGCGCCAGGTGCGCGATCTCTGCGTCTGGTTCGGTATCGCACTGACTACCGAGGATGCTGGTGGGGGCGACGTGACCAATGCGACTGTTGCACATCTTGCTCAGTCGACGCCTGAGAAATATCTTTTGTCGGTTACCCTGGCTGGTCTCAAAGTATCTCTCGCTACAGCTGACGGAGCACCCAGCGTCAAGGAAGGACGGGTTTCGGCGTCAAGGGAGCCAGGGCTGGGAATTACGCCAATTCCGGAGGTCCTGGGTGACCCAGTCGTTGATTTTTACTGAGGGACAAGACGCCCGTATGAATCTGTTGGGCGGGCAATCACACCTGGCCTATTAGTAGCCGGACTGCTAGCGCAGTTCAGATATATGGGGTCCTCCCGTATCTCAGGGGACGGTATAGGTCATTGCCGGCAGGAAAATGGTGGAGGCGGCGGAAGTCGCCTCAATTTATAACTGCTTGAAGTGTATATGAAAGGCTAAATCGACTCAAAAAGTTACTGTCAAAGTAACTGCCAAAAGTGCTGGATTTAGTTGGACGGTATCGGACAAAACCGAATAACTAACTGCCCGCATGACTCAGATAATCGTAAGCGCTTAAGACGTGACAACGTACGACATGAAGAAAGGTCTCGATTTCGACGTACTCATTGTAGGTGCCCATCCCTGTTGGCGGCGGGCCGTAGACATAGGTGGGTACGTGTCGATAGCGCCACAAACGCGCATCGGTACCGCCTAAGCTGACGATTGGTACTGGTTGGTAGCCACCCAGTGCATTTACCTCTCCTGATCCTGGCCGGTCAGCTCGATACATTTGAGGCCGACACGGATCCCCTCGCGGGTCGCCTCGTCTACGGACCGGTAGGGCTTACGGGGTGAACCACCAGGCCGGCCGAGCAGCGCCATCGCCTCCTTAACAAAGACATAATTGGCTGCGCCGCTCTTGGTTAGCAAGTGGTAAAGCCGGTCAATAACTTCTTGATGGTGAGCGGCCTTTTCAAAACGCCCAGCCATCAGGTGTTCCCAATAGGCCACGACGTCCGGTGCGCAGATATTGGATATGGTCGACACGATCCCTACCGCGCCGCGGCTGAAGCAACTCCCTCCGTAAGGTTCGAGTCCGGCGAAACAGGCCAGGCGGTCGCGAACAGCATAAATCGATTCGGACATCTGATAGAGGTCCTTCGTACTGTCTTTAAAAGCGACAATATTAGGATGATCGACTAGATCAGCGAGAAGCGTAGAATCGATATTGATTCCCGTCCGCGCCGGATTGTTGTACAACATAACGGGCAGTCCTACGTCAGCCACCTCATGGAGATGTAAAACCACTTCCGAACGATTGGGCATAGCATAGGGTGGGGGAAGCACCATGCAACCATCCAGCCCGATATCCTTCGCGGCCTCAGTCAGTGCTACAGTTTCGCGCGTACCGATTGCTGAAGTCCCTCCAACAACAGGGACGCGGCCAGCCACCTGTTCATGAAAGATTCGGAAAACACGCAAGCGCTCCTCGTCGTTCAGACTGAACCACTCTCCTGTGAAGATCGATGAGCAGGCGCAGGGATCCCTCGTCTACCTTACCTTCCGGTGTGAAAGGTGTTACGGCAGCTGGAAAGACACCGTTCCAGTCGCAGCGAAGTTCAGTCATGGCTCGATCTCCGATGTAGTTGTAAAAGGTTTGGACAACATTAAGACACGAAATTGGAGGAGGCAGCGAAAATGCCTCAATTTGCAACTGCTTGAAGTATATATGAAAGGCCAAATCGGCTCACAAAGTTACCGTTAAAGTTACTGAACAAAGTGCTGGATTCGGCTAGACGAGGTTGGACCCAAGGTTGCAATCAAAGATGCAGACAAGTCGCATGGCAGCATGGATATTGCGACTGACCCAGGCGTCGCCAATCTGGTAGGCGTCCGGGCCGCGGTAAGACTTTCAAGGTCAAACTGGCCCTAGTTGGTGGAAAGCGGCATCAGAGCCATTGCCTTCTTCAAATATTCCTGATTTCCATCAAACCATCGTAGGATGGTGCCCGCTGGCGAACCCGGAACAGTGTTTGGAAATAAATCTTTTTTTACAGAGAATAATCAGCTCAAATGGGAGGATTCCGGGTGTTTGTTATTTGATTGATAAATACTCGTCGAGATTATTGGGTTTCTTAATCTGATGGTGCCCGCATTCATCAAGCATACCCAGCTGCTTTGCCCCGGTGTGACTCACGCCTTGAAGTTGAACCCTTCGCGGGTGGCAGAAAAAGCAAGCAAAATCCGGATTGGGGATCCTCTTGA
>LWDU01040557.1_pt1 | contig 16348 bp, 14 predicted proteins | sample 727161 | NCBI WGS metagenome assembly LWDU01 (sample SAMN04566230, study PRJNA314399) | hydrothermal vent metagenome | isolation source: deep sea hydrothermal plume seawater | place: Mexico: Gulf of California, Guaymas Basin | collected 2004-07-11 | reverse complement strand
CCATCCATCATCCCTCGAGGGAATGGTGGGACGTTCAACTGGCTTACCATTTCGGTCGCCAGTACCCGCCCAGCCCCTTCTGATAAAGCGACGTTCTCCGCCGTCAAAGGGCCGGTGTGGCCGTTCAACCAGGCGAGTGCGTCGGCGACCGATGTGCGACTTGCAAAGCCTCGCATCCGAACGTCGCGACTAGAATCTTGAAAAGCCATGAGATGAAGCGATGGGATGCAGCGGTCGGGGGACAACGAACCGGAATACGACATCAAGCAGGACGGTACCACAAGTCGTCACGCGGTGCCATCCATCGTCGGAAGGTGGACGGCGCGACCCGGGGCGATGTACGTTTCAACTCAGGGCGGTTATCCTCACCTGCATGGCGAAGCAAGAACAGTTTCTTGATGTAGTAGATCGAGACGTTGCCGAACGTCGATTTCGAGATGCGATCGGCCCAATTCAGTGCGACAGTGAAAAAGTGACGGTGGTGCAAGCGTGGGGTCGAGTTCTCACGGATGACGTTTTGTCGCCTATCGATGTTCCCGGTTTTGATCGGTCGAATTACGATGGTTACGCAGTCGTCGCATCGGATACTTACTCGGCCGACGAACAGACTCCTATCGTTTTGCAACTGCACAAGGGCGTAGCCGCAGCTGGTATCGCGATACAAGGTGAAGTTGTCAGTGGACAGGCAATGCCCATTGCGACCGGTGGGATGGTGCCCAGAGGCGCCAATGCTGTTGTCTTGATCGAGTATGCCGATGAAGACGGGTGTGAAGTCGTTCTCCGACGCTCGGTCGCGGAAGGATTTGGAATTGCCTATGCCGGATCTGATGTCGCCCTCGGCGAATGCGTGTTGCGACAGGGATCGCGGATTACCAGTCGAGAGACGGGTGTGCTGGCCGCCATCGGAGTCACCGAGATCTCCGTTGTTCGCCGGCCTCGTATCGCGATACTTTCTACAGGTGACGAAGTCGTCGCGCCAGGCCAACCTCTTGCCCCTGGCCAGATCTACGATTCGAACGGACAGATCCTAGCTGATGCGGTTCGTGAACTCGGTGGCGAGCCGGTGAGGTATGGAATTGTCGCCGATGATCTTGCGGAACTTGAGCGGCGCGTCGCCACCGCGATCGACGAATGTGATGTCGTCCTTCTTTCCGGTGGCACGAGCAAAGGGCAAGGAGATCTATGTTACCGCGTCGTATCACAGTTTGACGATCCTGGGATCGTCGCCCACGGCGTGGCGCTCAAGCCGGGTAAACCGATCTGCCTGGCGGTAACAGGCGGAAAACCGTTGGTCGTGTTACCCGGTTTTCCCACATCGGCGATCTTCACGTTTCACGAATTCGTTGCACCTGTCATTCGGCGACTCGCTGGAGGCAACGAGAAGGTGAGGACGACGATTCAGGCTCGACTTCCGGTCAAGGTGCTCTCCGAGATCGGAAGGACCGAGTTTCTTTTGGTCTCGCTGGTTCACAGTAACGACGACTCACTACCTTTGGCTTTTCCAATGGGAAAAGGTTCTGGATCCGTAACCACATTTAGTGGCGCGGATGGTTTTGTTGTCATTGACCGCCACACGGAAATGGTTGATGTGGGCCATCTTGTGCTGGTTCAGCTATTGGGCCGCGATGTGCCGATCGCCGATCTGGTGGTGATCGGCAGCCACTGTGTTGGGCTCGACTATCTCTTGGGACAACTACAGCAGCGTGGATTCACGGCAAAATCACTGGTCGTCGGATCGACCGCCGGACTCGATGCGGTTGCTTCTGGCCAGGCCGACCTCGCTGGAATTCATCTGTTGGACCCCAGCACCGGGCGGTACAACGAAACGCTGCTCCCGGAGGGAGTCTGCTTGATCCACGGCTACCGTCGTCGTCAGGGCGTCGTTTATCGCCGTGGCGACGGCCGTTTCGCTGGCCGAACTGCGGAGGATATCTTACGCCATTCTGAGCGGGAGCCGTCGATCATGATGGTCAATCGCAACGCTGGCAGCGGCACTCGCATCCTGCTCGATCAGTACCTAAGTGGCAGACGACCGAGCGGGTACGCAATGCAATCACGCAGTCACAACGCCGTTGTCCAGGCGGTCAAGCAAGGTCGTGCCGACTGGGGTGTGGCGATCGAACGAGTCGCTCGACAGGCCGGTCTGGCTTTTGAACATTTGGCTGATGAGCACTTCGATTTTGCTGTGCGGACGAGTAAGCTTGAAACGGATTCGATCCTCGCCTTTAAAGAACTGCTTTGCGACCGAGTAACCACCGGTCAGCTCGCGGAAATGGGTTTTTTACAATTTGCAACTGACGAGACAACGTCCGTTCGGCAAGTGGATAGTAGCGACCAATGACATTGCAATTAACGTGGCGCGGCGGTGGATCTGTGCCTGTCGAAGTCGAAGACGTGACGCCCGATCGATTGATCGGCATGACGAACGACGAGATAGAACAAGTCGAGATTTTCGAAGGAAAACGAAAAACTCAGCTCGCTGAGTTCTTTGATGTTAGTGGCGATTTGGATGATCAGCAGATGGTCTGGCAGGGCGACCTTGGTGGTGTTCATTGGGTCGGGGCGAAAATGGTCTCAGGTACGATGCGAGTAGAGGGCGATGTAGGCAGGCACTTGGGTAGTGAAATGAAAGGTGGCGCTATCCACGTGACGGGAAATGCCAGTGATTGGGTAGGTGGTGAGATGAAGGGTGGACAGATCACTGTCCAAGGGAATGCTGGACATCTTGTCGGTGCGGCCTATCGTGGTTCTGCACGTGGTATGACCGGCGGAACCATTGAGATTTATGGCAGTGCGGGGAATGAAATTGGACACACGATGCGGCGAGGGCTCATTGCGATTGGGACAAAGGTAGGCGACTTGGTAGGCTTCAACATGCTGGCTGGATCGATATTCATGTTTGGCGATTCGGGTATTCGGCACGGAGCAGGAATGCGACGGGGAACGCTCGCTTTTTTTTCCGGCGAACTGCCATCCATGCTCCCCACTTTCCGACATGCCTGTCGATTCCGCTCCCCGGCAATCAATCTGATCACCAATCAACTTGCCGACAACGGATTTGCTGTTGCCGAAGCTCATCGTGGCGCGATGTTCGACTTGTATCATGGCGATATGATCGAAGGAGGACGCGGCGAGATTCTCGTCCGCAGTGAATGAACGATCCTGTGCACCCCCTGTCGATCGGCGGCATCCTCCTCTGTGGCGGCAAAAGCTCGCGAATGAGACAAGCGAAGGCGTTGCTCCCGTTTGGGAACAGTACGATGGTCGAGCATGTCTTGTCAACGCTACAAGAGATCGTGCAACCCATCGTGGTCGTGACGTCTCGTGAGCAGCAGCTACCCGCGCTGCAAAATGCCATGATTGTCACCGATGATCGGTCTGAGAAAGGACCGCTTGAAGCGATGCGGGTCGGCTTAGGCCGACTGCCAAAAAGCTGCCGTGCCGCTTTTATTACCAGTTGTGATGTGCCTCTATTGCGCACCGCCTTCGTTCGATATCTCGCCGATCGGCTTGAAGATTACGATGCGATCGTTCCCTTCGATGGCAAGTTTGCCCACCCTTTGGCCGGGATCTATCGAACGGCTGTCGTGCCGACGATCGAACGGCTGATCTCGGCCGATCGTTGGCGGCCACGGTTCTTAATCGATGAAGTCGACACACTCCGCGTCGATGTCGAAGAACTGCGAACCGTCGATCCCGATCTGGAATCCCTGATGAATGTCAATGAACCCTCGGACTATCAGGCCGTGTTGCGTCGTAAGCAGAAATAGAAATAGGACATCGTCGTTCCTCGCTTACGGGATTACGAGATCATCATTCTTTAACTATGTAAGATTCTCGCGGTCGCACGCGACCGGCGAGGGATTCTCTAAATAGTGATCACTGACCGGGTAGTTTCGAAATCGAATCGAATAAAACTGCTCGAACCACTCGCTGATATTCTCTTCGACGCCATGATCAAATTCGGGTGTCACAAAGAGAGTGCGACCATTGCTCGGTTCGCGGAGGTCGCCGTCGTCGACAATGATCTTTCCCGATTTGATGACGTACCGCGGCAACTCGAACATCAGCTGCTTATTTTCGTGCGGCGAGTAGATAGTTACGTCGGCATCGGCTCCTACACCGAGATGGCCTTTGTTCTTGAGCCCCAAAATGCGGGCGGGTCCCGCGCGAGTGATCGTACAGATTTCGCCCAGCGTGTACTCTCGATCAATCGAAGCCAAAACCGAGTTCTTGAGGATATCTGGATGGACCGATCTGAGTGTTTCACGCCGGAACGCACTGTCCATTAGCAAGCGAATGATCTGCGGGTAGGCTAGGAATGAGCCACCGTTCGGATGATCCGTACTCATCACCACCCGCCACGGGTCTTGCAGCAGCAAGTACCACTCTAGGCCAATCGCCCATTGCCAGGAGTGCACCATGCTCTTATCGCGGTATTTGATAGGCGCAATGCCACAACCGGCTTCCATTTCCGTATCCGCGCTGAACCACTTTGTGCCGTATACGTTGTGTAGGAAATATCCCAGCGGCCCATCGCCGGTCATGCTCGTGGTTTCGCCGAAAAGTACCTGCCCAACGTCGATTGTTATGTTGTCGTGCCCATTGACGTAATCGGCGAGTGGTTGAACTCGCGAACAGAATGTCTCTTCGTCAGCGTCACCACCACCGTAACTGTGAAACTGAATATGGGTAATGTGGCCACGATGTCCTTCCAGGGCCTTCATCGTTTCCAGAGTTGTTTCGAAGTTGCCGGGCAGCCCGAGATTGTTGCAGTGAATGTGGATCGGGTGGGGGAGTTTTAGTTCACTAGACGCTTTGGCGATCCCGGAAATGATCTGACGCGGTGTGACACCGAAGTGCTCTACAACCTCGTCTATTGAGCCGACGTTGCCGGCCTGTTTTGTTTTCCAAACCTCTACGCCGCCCGGGTTCACCAGTTTCGGGGCATACCCTCGGGCGGACGTTAGCAGCCAGCCGATGAACGCTTTTAACCGTTCGGGCTCCTGCTCTTGGATCGCCCGCATAATGTAGTGGTTGTTACCCATCAGGACGTAAAAACCCTTGTCGATACAGGGCGTGTCCTCAAACTCCTCGTGGGCGTGTCGCGCTGCCAGCGGCGGTACGGCCGCATCGAAGGCTGTCGTGTAGCCAAGACCAGCATACTTGTATCCGGTCGCGAACGTGCTCGGCACACTCCCCATTGTGCCACTGCGAGTCGTCGCCGTTCGTGAAACAGTCTCGCTTCGACGCTTGTCTTCCGGCCGCATCTTCCGTGCCGCGTTGACCTTGGGACCTGCGATATGACAGTGCATGTCGATGCCTCCGGGCATGACAACCAACCCGCTTGCATCCAGGATCTGAGTCGGTCGTTCGTGGTCGTCCGGTGGCGCAATGACCCTGCCATCTCGCATCCAAATATCGTGCACTTGTCCGTCGAGATCGTTGGCGGGGTCGTAGACGTACCCGCCTTTTAATAAAAACAAACTCATCAATCGTCCCGAAGTTTTGTTGTGCAGGTCGCGTCGTGTCACCGTCCTGCTTGGGTGGCGGCGTGAAAACCCCTATGATCGTCCAGCGAGACGATGGAGACAAGACGGTTTGCCACAGGTATCGCGCCGTGAGATGATTCTGTGGGTCACTCGGACGTTTGGAATTCGGTGCGCGTGGGCCAACCCGAATTCACCGACACAACGGGAAGTCAAAATATGTTGTCACTGGAAGTTGCTGTACGTCAGATAGAATTCGCCCGCAGTTACACATGGACACTGCTCGAGGACTTGGACGACGACGAGTGGTTCGTGCGACCCGTGCCAGATCAATCACACATCGCTTGGCAAGTTGGCCATATTGCGATGGCTCAATACGCTCTCACACTCCTGCGAATTCGGGGTAAGGAACCGGAGGATCAGGAGTTTATCACCAATTCGTTCTTTAAATTCTTCAAAAAAGGTTCCGCGGCGCAACCGAGCGACACGGGACCGTCGTTATCTGACATCCGGTCCACATTCCAAGCCGTCTACGACCGTGCAATGATGGAAATGCCCAACTACTCACTCGATCTGCTCGACGAATCGCTGCCCGCCCCGTATTTTGCCACTCCGACCAAACTGGGCTCGATGCTGTTCGCCTCGCACCACGAATTGTTGCACGCTGGCCAGATCGGACTGATTCGTCGCTTGCTGGGGAAACCACCCGTGCGGTGAGTCTGGCTCGCCATCGTGAGATATTACGGTGCGGTATGTTGGCGTGGGTTGTCGCAGGATGCTGGGCCACTTTCGGCGAAAGTGACCTACGACAACGACGAGTTACGATTCTGATTGGCGGCGGAAATTGTATTCTCCCACTGCTTCGGAAAAGGCTTTTCGATCGATTGCTTCATGGATGCCGACCGGCTGTTGGAACATCTTCGTAGGAAGAGTATCTTCCAGCGGCGTCCAGCCTGCTCGAACATTGAATTGCCTCCGCTCATGCACGATTCGGCGGGCGACGTCACGAAGTTCGGCCCGGTCAATGTCCCACCCGGTGACGGCCTGCAGAAGGGTTGCTGTGTCGTCGTAGAAGTCGTCCAGGACCCCTCGAATGAACTTACAAAGGATGAGAGAGTCCATTACCGCAGCTCGGTCTTCGCTATCGATAACGGCTTGCACGGCCGACTTGAAATCGCCTTGAGCGACATCGCCGGCAAAGTCCGCTTCATAGGCGCCGCTCCGATTATGGTCCGCACCTCGCGCCGCAACGGCCAGACCAACCGCCATTGCAGTTAGACCACGGGGCTCATACCCCGGCATCTCAAGCCCCTTGATTTCCGCCGTCATCTCCTCCGCTTTCGGGCCCAGTTGTTGGGCCATCTGCTTCGATCCATCCGCTAGTCGGTGTCCAATTCCCTGCCGTCGACCAATCTGTTCGATGAGTCGCAATAGTCCCTCGCCGTCGCCAAAGGTGAGCGATTCCTCCGAGGGAAGCAGCCCTTCGGCAGCGCATTCCATTGCGAAGGCGATGGTGCCGCCAGTGCTAATCGTATCCAGTCCCAACGCGTCGCAGCGACGGCACGCATTGAGCACGACTTGAGGATCATTGATGCCGCAATTTGCTCCGAGGGCGAACAGCGATTCATACTCGATCCGGACCGGTGATTCACCCTGTTTGCCTTCGTAGAGGTGTTCGCAACCGATCGTACATGCGGCGCATGACTTGCGGGTTTTTCGCAGCGTTTTTTCCAGCGTTTCCGGTGCCAGGCTGCTGGCCGATTCGAGCTGGCCCTGTTGGAAGTTACGTGTGGGCAACATCGCGAGACGGTTGAATACGAGTAGATTCGCCGCCGTTCCCAGCTCGCGGTACTTTGCTGTGGCGGGGCCGAATGACTTTGCCGAGAGCTCTTTGGCAAGTTTGTTCAGTTGTGCGGGCTGCGCCCATGTGACGCACTTTTGCCCCCGAACAACAAGTGCTTTGACGTTTTTCGACCCCATTACCGCGCCGTGTCCGCCGCGACCGGCATGACGGCCGTCATTCGATATGGTGGCATACTTGACTAGGTTTTCACCGGCTGGTCCGATGACGGCGACTTGGGCATCGGAAGCCGGCATGTCGTCCCGAATTCGACGTTCGGCTTCGCTGCATTCCATCCCCCAATAAGCGGCTGCCGGGAGAAACTGGACGCTCGAATCATCAATACTGACGATGATCGGTTGGTCCGACTGTCCACGCAACACAATCGCATCGGCACCTGTTCGCTTACCGGCGATGGCAAATCGGCTGCTGGACAGAGAATCGTTGATTCGGTTCGTCTGCGGGCTCTTGCTGACGACGGCAAATTTTGCCGATGTGGTGAGGGCACTTCCGACCAACGGACTGAAGACGAAGGCCAAAATGGATTCCGGCGAGAGCGGGTCGACGCATCCATCCTGCAGACGATTCAGTAAGTAGGTCCCCAGACCGACCCCACCGAGGTATTGACGGAGCGTGTCGGACGAGATTTCACGCCAAGCGAAAGAACATTTGCCAACATCGATTTCCAAGAATCGACCGTGGTAGCCATGGGGAGCTGACATCATCCCCCCACGTCGGCGGACAAGATAATGACGCGAGAATCACACGGGATAAGAGCTTCCGAATGCGGTCGCAATCGCTCGCTATCTAACATCGCCAGGTAGTGTCGTTGAAGTTGACCGCTCTGGTCCAGGCAGCATTCGCCGAACTCGGGAATTGCCTGAGCGACTTGTGCGAGCAACTCGGTAAGCAGCAAGGGCACGTCCGTTTGGACTTCCAACTCATTCACACCCGCGCGACGTTTGGGAATACTNNNNTCACCAGGTAATTCAACGTCGTTGTGCACTACCACCCCGTTGTGGCGAACGGTCACCCTTGGGTGGGCTGTCAATTTGTCGGAGTCGTCAAACTTGGCTGCTGTGTATTCGATGTCGTATGTCTGCCACGTCAACGGGGGAAAGCACATGTTCAGAGCGGGATCCTTGACCGAATAGAGGCCTCCACATTCGTTGTGTTTGCCGACCAGGCCGAACGAGTCTAGCATTTGAATTTCGTAGCGACCCTGAACATAGATTCCACTATTTCCACGACCCTGCCCTCGATCCAACGGTTGATACGGAATGCGAAACTCAATGTGCAATCGATGGCTACCGAACGTCGGCTTGCTGGTGGTGCCTTGGACCAACAGCCCATCCTCCTGACGTCCGTTCTTCCAGAGGTCTGTCGACGAGCCATCAAAAAGAACCGTGGCATTTTTTGGCGGCGCCAGACCGAGAGTGGGGCTCTTGCGTCCGATCCGCTTTCCAGTCACGTCGGTCTCGCCAGGTTCTTCAAAAGTGGCCGATTTTCCGTTGACTGTGTAGCTACTCTCGCCCGTGTCGAACCGAACGGATGTTCCGTCGCGTGTGGCTCGAATTCGTACGGGATCTTCTCTCTTCGGATTCGAGCCGGGTAGGCCATTCTTAAAGATTGCCGCTTCAAACTCCCCCTTACCCAAAGCGATCACCTGCAAAGCTGGACCTTTTTTGGCACCCGACGCCAACGTGTATTCACCCTGAATCGCAAAGTCGTCGTCCGTATTTTTCGGGTCAGTGTACTTTGGTTTTTGCTGGGCCGTGGCGGTCGACGTGCAGAGCAGTCCGACCGCGACGACAAAAATGAGAGAAAGCGAAAATAATAATCTGGTCATCGTTGCCTCGCTATTGATTCGTTTGACGGGTACGAGCCCGTAGTGCGACGGTAAGGTTAGGTAAAAACCGGTCCACCAAGTGAATTACTATCCCGTTTGAGCCTGGACGACTCAACGTTCTACTCCTCCACGAACCGTCTATTTTGGATATGATATGAAGAGAATGCAATCGGCACACTGAGGTATAATTATGGATGGGCAACAAACGTCTCGCTGCAGTAGGTCGCGACGGTTGAACACCGGGCAGCGGTTGCTTTTTGGACGCGCTGGCTGGCTTGTGGTCGCCTCCATTGCCCTTCTTGTGGGGGTAGTGGGATGCGAGCCGCCTGGTCGCAAGGCTGCCGAGCGGAACAATGAACCCGAGGATCGATCTCGGCTCAAACCGGCCGCCAGGGATGAATCCTCGGACCGCATGAAGCCTGCTGAGCGAAGTGGGCGCAGTGTCTTTGAAGTCGTCGATGTGAAATCAGACGGTGACTTATCGGCTCGAGCAGCTGCCGAGATGGCTTGGCGCGCTGTGGAAGACTCTCGCGGATATGGTGAGACGTTGGTCGTCTGGATGTTCGACGACAGTCCGGGTGCCCGTTCCCTGGTCTCGGAAGTTTCCGATTACATAGCCAACCGCTACGAACGAGACAGGATCGTGGAGGGTCGCCAGCCTTTACGAACTGCCGTGGGTCAGTTTTCGGAGACGGTGACCTGGCATTTGGAGGAGCCGACCACCGAGAACGCGAAGGCCGCTGAGGCCATCCGCTCGGTGTCGTCCAGTGGCAGCGAACGAGAGGTTACCTTTGCGGCAGTGGCGGAGTGCATCGATCACTTCAAGACGACGCGACTGAAGTTTGGTGTGAAGACACTCTTCGTACTGGTGACTGACGAAACCGGAGACGATTGGGAGATGGTTGACGATCTCGTTGGGAAAGTCAGTCGCTACCAGATGCCCGTTTATGTTATCGGCTCGCCGGCGCCGTTTGGTTATCGATACTACGGGGAGGATCGGGACAAGCAGTATGGGCCCGAATCACGTGGTTTGGAAATGATCAAGCTCTCGAATTGGGGCGGGGACGTGGCGATGGACGTCGTCGATTCTGGTTTTGGTCCTTTCGCCCTAGAATGGCTCTGCCGGGAAAGTGGTGGAGTGTTCATGTCGGTGCGACCTGAGGGCGGGCGGTTTGTCGGCGCGGTTGGCAGCAGTTGGCCAAATGGTGCCTCTGTTCGGTTCCCGAAGGACACGATGGTCCGTTACGCTCCGGATTACGTTTCTGCGGAAGAGTATCAGCAGCTGCTCGCATCCAATAAGGCTATCAGCGCACTCGCCGCGGCGGCCAAGATCGGTCGCCAGGAGATGATGAGTTACCCGCAATTGAATTTCAAAAGCCAAAACGAAGCGGCCCTGGCCCGATCTTTGACGGAAGCTCAAAAGAGTGCGGCTCGGTTGGGTCCGCAAGTGAATCGAATGTACGACACGTTAAAGGAGGGGCAACGACATCGGGACGACATCACCAGCCCCAGGTGGCAGGCCGCCTTTGATTTGTCGTTTGGCCGATCCTGTGCGGCGAAGGTGCGGGTCAACGGATACAATTCGATGTTGGCTGCCCTGAAACGTGGCATGACCTTTGAGGATCCCAATAGCACCATGTGGGTTTTGGAATCTGACAATACGATTTCGGTGGCCACTTCCCTTCAAAATCTAAGCGACCGCGCTCGCCTGTTGTTGCAACGCGTCATCGACGAACACCCCAACACTCCATGGGCCATGATGGCAGACCGAGAGTTACAGACTCCGATTGGCTGGAAGTGGACGGAACGTTGAAGCAGAATACAATCCAGATCGACCGGCAACTGGCTGGAAAACGACGAGCAATCGCAGCATGGCAGAGACATTTATCATGATTCCTGGACGCACCAGCAAGCAAGGGTGCGGGATCAGTGAGGGTAAATTCGGTGAAACGTATCAGTCCGAGACGACTGTGTTGCAAGTTGCGCCTCAAGACATGGAGCGGCTTGGGCTCCGTGAGGGCGATCGCGTGAGGGTGACCAGTGAGGATGGACAGATCGAAATCGACATCAAGCCATCAAAGGGTGACGAACTTCCGCCCGGGCTACTATTTATGGCCTATGGCGACCTCTCCAGCCGATTAATGGGAGGGGACACACACGGTTCGGGAATGCCGACCAGTAAGGGATTTGACGTCGAGTTGGAGCGGCTTGACTAACTCGAGAACGTCCCCTTCACCCGCGAATCTCTGCCACCAGGAGTAATGAAACAGATGGCGACTGTGGAACAAGCTGACGCCGGACCAGACGAAGAGTCACTAAAGATTGTGTACGATGCGACCTGCACGTTCTGCGGCTGTGTCTGCGACGACATCGATCTGACCGTAAAGGGTCACCAGATCGTTAAGGCCAAACGCGCATGTGTTTTGGGTAATTCGTGGTTTCTGAACCATAACATCGAGGACCGCCCGGCGTGTTTGATCGGTGGGAAGCCCGCGGCCGTTGAGGAGGGGATCCAACGTGCAGCTCAGATTCTCTTTGACGCCAAGTACCCACTGATCTACGGACTCAGCGATACCACGACCGAATCGCAACGGGTCGCCGTCGGCATTGCTGATTGGATCGGCGCAAACATCGATACCACGACTAGTGTCTGTCACGGTCCATCGGGAATGGCGTTTCAGGGCGTCGGGGAAGTGACCTGTTCCTTGGGTGAGGTCCGCAATCGGGGCGACCTGATCATTTTTTGGGGTTCGAATCCCGCCGAGAGTCATCCACGACATTTCACCAAATACAGCCTGATGCCGAAAGGAATGTTCGTTCCCAATGGCCGCAAGGACCGTACGTGTGTGGTCGTTGACGTTCGCAAGACAAAATCCGCCAAGGCCGCTGATTTGTTTATCCAGATCAAGCCTCGATGTGACTTTGAGGCACTCTGGACATTGCGGGCACTTTGCAAGGGGATTGAACTCGACCCTCAGGTAGTCGAGGAAAAAACAGGACAGCCGCTTTCCTTGTGGCAGGATCTGATGAACACGATGAAGGCTGCCAAGTTTGGCGTCATCTTTTTTGGGATGGGGTTAACAATGACTCGCGGCAAACATGCCAACAGTGAGGCGTTGTTGACGTTGACCCGAGACATGAATCAGCACACTCGATTTGTTTGCAAGCCCAATCGGGGTCACGGCAACGTGACCGGTGCAGACAATGTCGTGTCGTGGCAGACCGGGTATCCTTTTGGCGTCAATCTTTCTCGCGGTTACCCGCGGTTCAACCCGGGCGAGTACACGTCGTCCGATGTCCTGGCCCGTGGCGAAGCCGATGCAGCGATGATCATTGCCAGCGATCCGATGGCGAATTTTAGCCAACCTGCTCGCGAACATTTGGCTCGAATCCCGTACGTAGCTCTCGATCCCAAGGAAACACCGACGACCAGAGCAGCGGAAGTTGCCTTTACCGTCGCCACCTACGGCATCAACGTGCCGGGCACGGTCTATCGAATGGACGACGTGCCGATTCCACTTCGGCCGGCATTCGATTCGCCATTCCCTAGCGATCTGGAGATTCTGAAGGGAATCGAGCGTCGCGTGAAAGAGCTCGGCCGCGGATAACTTCCCCGTTCGCATCCCAGCAGCTCACCTGCCCCTTTTAGGTCGGCACGGACCACGCTAACATTGGCTTGAACCGTAGGTCTTACGGACGACATTGTCGATTATGGGCGTCAACACGCGGCGAGGTGAAGCGATGAATAGTGATCATGGCCACGAAAATGAAGGCACTTCACCTGAGTGGCGGCAACTCTCGCCTCGACAGCGTCGCGTGCTGGGAGTGTTGATCGAAAAGGCGAAGACGACTCCAGATGCGTATCCGCTGAGCCTCAATGCACTGACCAATGGGTGCAATCAAAAGAGCAATCGTTCGCCGCAATTGAAACTCAGTCAGGACGAAACTCAGAATGCCGTCGACGAACTGCGTCACATGGGCGCGGCGATGGAGGTTCAGGGAAGTGGTCGTGTGCCCAAATACCGCCACCAGGCTTACGAGTGGTTTGCGGTCGACAAGATCGAGATAGCCGTCCTAACGGAACTGATGCTCCGCGGCGAGCAGACGGTTGGAGAACTGCGAGGCCGGGCTAATCGGATGTCGGCGATCGCCGATCTGGCCGCGCTGCGACTTGTCCTCAACTCGCTGTTGGAGAAACGCTTGGTCATTTCCCTCACTCCGGAGGGACGCGGGCAGGTGGTTTCGCACAACCTGTACAAAGATCGCGAGTTGGAAGGTCTGCACCAGCGAGTTTCGCAACAAACAAGTCAGCAGGAATCTGAGCCGTCAGCGTCATCGGCACGATTGATAAATGGTGGTGGTGCAACGGTGGCGATAACGGTCGATATGTTTCAGGAACTCAAGTTAGAAGTGACCCAGCTACAGGCGGAAATCGCTCAACTCCGTGGCGAGTTACAGCGGTTTGGCAGCGAAACAGTGCAAGGATCGGAATAGGACGCGCGGCGCTACATTTGCTTTGTTGTTTTACGGACCGCCAGGCGGCCACCCCAGTCTCCACGGAAACCCGACCAAATTAACGAACCGAGAACCCATCGATGCTTGAATTATTCGATCAAATCAATGAGGCGGCAGCTAAGATCCGACAAGAGTGGGACCAGACACCGCGTGCCGGTATTATCTTGGGTACGGGTCTCGGTGGACTGGTTGAGCGGATCGAGATCGAAGCGACGATCGACTACGACGAGATTCCCAATTTCCCCGTCTCCACCGCGACCAGTCATCGTGGTCGGTTAGTCTGCGGAACACTCTCCGGCATCCCAATCATGGTGATGGAAGGGCGTTTCCACATGTATGAGGGATACTCGCTGAAGAAGATCACGTTACCGGTTCGAGTGATGAAGGAGATGGGGGCCGAGTTGCTGATCGTCTCCAACGCCTGCGGCGGCATGAATCCCTATTTTCGCGGCGGCGACTTGATGGTGATCGAGGATCACATCAATCTGATGGGCGACAATCCGTTAATCGGAATTAACGATGATCGCCTCGGACCCCGTTTTCCAGATATGTGCGAACCGTACAGCCAAGAACTGGTTGATGACGCGATGTCGATCGCGAGGGAAGAGGACATCGTTTGTCACAAAGGCGTTTTCACGGCCGTGGCCGGCCCGAACCTTGAAACACGCGCCGAATACCGATTTCTCCGCGCGATAGGTGGCGATGTGGTTGGCATGTCGACCGTCCCGGAAGTGATCGTTGCGGTCCACTGTGGACTCAAGGTCCTCGGTTTTTCGATTGTGACCGACATGTGTCTTCCCGACGCATTACAACCTGCAAATGTCGAGCACATCATCGCGACGGCCAATGAAGCCGAACCGAAGTTGACCAAAATGGTCGTCCGTATGCTAGAGAAAGCCTGCGGTTGAAGTGATGTCATGACCTCGTCCATACGGCCCAAACATCGAGCTGCGATTGACGCCGGCGTCGAAGTCGTGCGCCGCCGTTGGTCCGTGTCTCCAAAGTTCGGGTTGATTTTGGGGACCGGGTTGCATCGCCTCGTCGAAGGTGTGGAGGTCGACGATACCATTGACTATGGCGCGATCCCTTCTTTTCCACAGAGTACGGCTCTGAGTCATCACGGGCGATACTTGTGTGGAAAACTGAACGGGGTCCCCTTGCTGGTCATGGATGGACGGTGCCATTTTTACGAAGGGTACTCGGCGAGCACGCTGATGTTGCCCGTGCATGTCATGGCGGCGATGGGCATTCAGGCATTGGTTGTCTCCAACGCTGCCGGAGGCGTGAATCCCCTGTTTTCTATAGGTGACCTGATGGTGTTGTCGGGACACATTAACCTCATGTGGAGCATCCGCGGCACAGCGGACGACGGGACCATCGGCCGCGCCGTCTCCCCGAGACCGTGCGTTTACGCTGAAAGTTATCGACAGTTAGCCCTCGCTGTAGCCCGTCAACACGACTTTGTCGCGCAACAAGGAGTTTACGTCGGCGTGACAGGGCCGACCTACGAAACCCGTGCCGAGTATCGTATGTTCCGTCAAATCGGCGGTGATGCGGTCGGTATGTCGACGGTTCCGGAAGTCTTGGCAGCCAGTCAGTTTCAAATACCAGTGTTGGGACTCTCCATGATCACCAACGTTGCCAAGCCCGATGCACCGGAGACAGTCGATGCCGACGAAGTCGTCGAAGCGGCTCGCCACTGCGCGCCGAACATGAACCAAATCGTCAGTGCGGTAGCCGAGAAATTGGGTCGGATCATCTAGAACTGCAGCATTGGTAGCACGATGTCTGCTTGATCCCCATCAGCCGAAATGTGTGGCACCGGCTCTGCCAGTGAAGGTCCACGGATTTTCCTCGGAGATTTGTCATTCGTTATTTGTCAATTTTCATCTGTCCAGGAAGGATGATGCACGTCTTGGAGGCTCGGCTCAAACAACCATGGCCGCATTCCAGACGCAACTGTCAAGACTGCGAACAACATGAAATGACAATCGACCGTTGACACATAACGAATGACAAATCGAACGCCGATCTTCGACCGAAATTCAACTCCCACACCATCTTTCCAACAACTGAAAGAAGTGTCATCGCTGGCGTAACTCCAAGAGATGGCCCGCCAAGGAAAAGAGACCACCAATAATGAAGATCATGATCGATGGCAAGAGAACATCTGCACGCAGCCTCTTGCTAGCCCACGGCGCCGGGGCACCCAGCGATTCCGACTTCATGAATTCCATGGCAGCGGCCTTGGCCAAACAGGGCATTCGTGTTGGTCGGTTCGAGTTTCCCTATATGGAAATCGCGATCCGATTCTGCGCGAGACGTTCCAACAAGCGTTTTCCGAATTTGATAACGGCACACCTTGTCTTATCGGTGGGAAATCGATGGGCGGGCGGATTGCAACGATGGTGGCGGCCGACGCTGAAGTCGAGGCCGCCGGAGTGGTCTGCCTCGGTTACCCTTTTCATCCAACGGGAAGGCCCGAAAAACTGCGTGTCGCCCACTTGGCGAATCTAACCGTTCCGACGTTGATCGTTCAGGGCGCACGAGATCCGTTTGGCAACATGGAAGAATACCACACCTTCAAGGTGCAGAATTCGCGCATCGAGATGTTCTGGTTAGCCGATGGCAATCACGATCTCAAACCCCGCAAGG
>LWDU01038511.1_pt2 | contig 16349 bp, 17 predicted proteins | sample 727161 | NCBI WGS metagenome assembly LWDU01 (sample SAMN04566230, study PRJNA314399) | hydrothermal vent metagenome | isolation source: deep sea hydrothermal plume seawater | place: Mexico: Gulf of California, Guaymas Basin | collected 2004-07-11 | reverse complement strand
ACGGCATTGAAGGTCATATTATGCCGCTTAAAGCCGGGCACACTGGAAGAAGCGAGGTTCTCCGCGATGGCGTGCTGGCGCTGGAGGTTGCCCTCCAAGGCGCTGGCGGCTTGATACAAACTGATATTCATACAGCCACCCACGCAGCACATTATGTGCCATTACTTGATTTTTCATAAAAAGGGCTAAAACAGCAAAAAACAGGCTAAAACAGGCTGGTTTAGTGGCTGTGAAATGAAGGGGACGTTTGGGGGAAGGCACTATTTTCCGAGTAAAAACACAGCTTCGGTCAGCTATAAGTGCCCCAGTAGGACTCGGTGCGGTGGCCGTAGGCGGCACCCACTTTGCGGCCGTTGCTGAGGCTCTTGTCTTCCTCGGCAATTTGCTTGCGCAGGGAGTCCATTTCATTTCCCAGAAGTTGCTGATGTTGCTGGGTGATGCCGACGAGGGTGTTGACGAGTTCACGATCCTCGGTGGTGTACGCTTCGCCGGGGTAATCCTCGAGCAGTTCCTGGAGGCGCGCCTTGGCATCGATGGTTCGGTTGAGTTCATTCCAATCCTGCAGCGCGATGGCGATGGATTCTTCACGGGCAAGCCGGTGCCATTCGCGGAGTAAAGTAGTGGTGGCGGGTAAGCTCATCGTTAGCCCATTAAAGATAGCCCGGTATATTCGCTCGAAGAGGGGGGAGGGGCGGATGCGGCAACGGGGATAGGTTGAGCGACGGGCACCGGTGCGGGAGCTGCGGCGGGCGCGGGTGCTTCGCTGAGTTGATTGAGTGATTCGTTCCATGCATCGCGCAGCTCGGTGAGGCGGGTTCGGATTTCCACAATGATCTCTTTGTTTTTCTTCACGTTGGCTTCCTGCAGACGGTTATCGAAATAATCGTACAAGCTCACGAGGTGGTCGCCCAGTTCCCCGGCTTTCTCGGGATCGAGGCTGCGGTTGAGTTCGCGGATGATGGCTTGGGTGCGCGTGATGTTTTCGTGGACGGTGAAGTTGAAGTCCAAGGGATCTTCCCGCTCGAAGGCCTTGATGGCGATGCCAAGGAAACGGATGGCACCGTCATACAACATCACCACGAGATTTTCCGCAGAGGAAGTATTCACCGCGGCCACCCGATACGCGTTCAGCTTGTTGGCGCTGTTCATCGGGCGTTACGTAGCACGTTTCGTGCCGAGAAAACTCGGGAAGGGTTCCGGATTATTTCCGGCGCGGGGGATCCATCTTAATCTCGGTGGCGAGCAGCTTAGAAAATTGATCAATCGCTTGCGCGGGCGGGTAGCGGTCGGCTTCCACCTCTTCGCGCAGGCGTTCCTTGATTTGGTCAAACCGCGCCTCGGCATCCACTTCCACGCGGGAAAAATCGGGCCGACGGGTCATATTCGCCTCCAACGAATCGGTCGGGGCCACCATGCCCACGCCGTCAGTCGGCTGCGCCTGCGCTTGGGCCGCTTTTTGCGGGCCTTGCGCTTGGCGCGTCGTATTGAGGCTAACTTCTTTCATATAGCAACCGTCCTAAATATCGTGTGTTTTGCGAAAAACACAAGGCTTTTCGCACGTACAACTCAGGTGTCGCCGGGAATCGGGGGCAGCGGCGCGGGGTCTTCCGACCCTTCTGGCACCGTTGGCCTTTCCGGTTGGGGCTCCCCTTCGGGAGGTTCCACCGGTTCAGGATTTCCGGACACCCTCTGACTATCCTTAATATCGGCAGTTAGCAGCATCTCTTTAGCATTTTTTTCAGATAAATGCTCAAGAATCGCTCCGAGCGAATAACGCCCTAGTTCACGGGGCGAATTGAGGACTAACAGCTCCGTGGCCGCCAAAACACTTGAAGATTGCCGCTCGCGGATGTGCCGACGCAGACTGTTACTCACCGTCGTTTGCCCAGCATCAAACACCTCATCGGTGGCCCAAATCAGCTGGCCATCCTCGAGGCTGAAGAGGTGCAGCTTCCAGCCCACGCCGATGGGCGGGTAAGCGCGGTAAGTGGTCAGCTCGCAAAAGAGCACCGCTTGGCAGCCCGTTTCCTTGGCCAGCTTGGGCAGGAAATCGAAGGGCAACGCTGCGTCGGCATAAATGGCCCGCTCATTAAACAAGCCGTGCAGGCGATGGGGCGTCACCGTGATCACCTCAAACAAGCGCGCGCGCGAAAGCTCTTCGGTGAGCACCGCCTGCAGCAGGGACACCCCGCGTTCGGCGGGTGCGTTGCCGCGGCCGGGCATCAGCGGCATCACCGCCACGCGCAACAGATCGGCCGGCAAACCGCCGGGCGCGAGGTGCGTGTTATTGGGTGCGTGGAAGGGGCCCATGTAGGCACCATTGTTCGTGCGTTCGAGGATGGAGCAGCCCGCCAGCAAACCGCCGGCGACCGTGAGGGTTAAGATGCGGAGTATTTTCATAATGATAAAGTTATATTTATTTAAAGCGAGCGGCGAGGAAGCTCATTTGTTGATTCACTTTCGCCTGCGATTGCTCCATCGCCACGAAGCTGCGGATGAGCTGATCGCGGTTGGACTGTACCACCCGTTCGTGGTCGGCGATTTGCTTGGTGATGTCACTCACCTGATCGGTCATGTTTTTCTGCGTGGTGGCCATCGCACCATCGTCATCCAGCACGTTGTCCAGATAATCGTACAGCGCGATTCCTACGCCGTAAGTTTCGGTGGTAAAGAGACTTTTGATTTGGCCGAGGTTATCGCGCAGGACGCTGTCGAGTTTCTCCGAGTCGTCCAGCGTAATTTCATTTGTATAACCGGTGGAGGTGTAGCCGATCGATTCCAGGCGCTTGATGGTGCTGGTGATGCCGCTGACATCGCCGGCAATTTTCGAGCGCAACACGCGCGCGATTTCTGTCGGCAAGGTTTCCGAGGCAAGCACGCCCCGCGTGATCTTGCCTTCCCCATCGGTGCTGCTGGCAATTTGCGAGGAGATGAGCGACTGCACTTTGTTGAGTTGCGCAATCAAACCGGTGATGGCGGTCTTGACCACCTCCGTATCGGATTTCACCGTAATCGTGGCTTTTTTGGGGTTGCTATCCAGAAAATAAACATCGCCGTCCTGGGCGCTGGTGAGGTCCACCGCGCTCGTGCCCGCCTCCGCATTGGCCTTGGTGAGGTGCAGGGTGAAACTGTTGTTGGCCGTGACTTTCACGTAATACGTGGTGCTGCTGGAAAGGCCACCGGGTAAGGAGCCGGGGCTGTACATCGTCACCGCGTCGCCGGTGGAGTAGTTGTGGCTTTCAGTGGTGGTTACGCTTTCGCCGGAAGTATCCACACTGCTGATCCGCGCGGCGCCGCTGGCTTGGGTGGCGGTGACGGAGAGGCCCTGCACGCCCGAGCTGTTTTGGGTGATGGTGTTGCTGCGGCTCTCGAGCGGGCCGTTGTCGTTCACCATGTAGAGCAAATTGTTTCCGCGCGAAAGGCTACCACTGTTGGCCGTGAGCAGGCGGGCCTTGGCCAAAAAATCTCCGCTCACATCTTCGAGTGTGATGCCCACATCGCCCTCGGTTTTGTTGGTGATGAGGAAGCGATCGTTCACCGTGTCGTAGTTTGCATATACGCCGGCTTCGGAGTTGTTGATGTTGTCGAGGATATCCGTGATGTTATCGGTGGCGGAATAAGTGATGGAGGTTTCGTTGATTTTGAACGAGCCGCTGGCGTTGCCCGCGCCGTCGGTAAAGTTTGCCTCGTCAACAGTTTTGGAAAGATTCATGCCGCCTACATTGGCGCCACTGGTGATGCTGCTGGTGCCGTTGGCATTCAGGCGCAGGGCTTGCAGCAGGTTGCTGGTGTCCGTGGCGCTGCCCAGCACTACGGCGCTCGAATCGGTGAAAGTTATTTTGTCGCTGGCCACCGAGTAATCGAAGCTGCCGCCCACGGCCGTCTTGATGGCGGCGAGGGTGGTGTCCAATGAGTCGCTGGTGGACACGGTAATTTGTTTACCCTGCACGGTGACGGTGCCTTCGGTGACGGCGATGGCGAATCCGCTGGAATCGAGCGAGGCGCTGGTGGTGACGCTGGCGCCCACGTCGGTGTTGCCCAGTTGTTTGGCGGCGGTGGCGAGCTGATAAATTTCGAACCGGTAATCGCCCGAGGAAGTGCCCTCTTTGGCGGTGGCGGTGGTGTGGCTTTGGTTGGAGGTGACCGAGCGGCTGTCGTAAAGGTCGTTATCTTTGAGCGTTTTGGCATTGGTTTTCAGCGCGTCCAGCTCGTTCTTGAGCGTGGTGAGGGCGCTGTTTTTGCGGCCAATATTGCGTTGCTCCACGCGCATGCGGCGCTGGGGCGCCCGCTCCACGCTGGAGAGTTGGTCCACCATCGATTTCCAGTCAAACCCGGAAACTAAGCCTGCTACTTGTAAATCCATAGGATTGTTTTACGGACACATCACAAGTGTCCGGCTAAACATAGCAAGTAAGATGCCAGAAATGGCGGGAAACTAATAATCGCAGTCGAGCAGGATTGTCTCGCCGCAAGTGCAGCCCACGCGGATGCGCTTGACGATTTCGTCCTCGCGCTCGTATTCGATGGTGGCGAGTTTGGGCATTTCATCGCCTTCGCCGGCCGCCTCGGTGGTGGGGGCGGCGGGGGCGGTGATTTTGATTTCCGGCAACGCCACCCGCGCCGGTGCGGCGGCCACGGCGGCCTCGATTTGGGTGATGGCTTTCTCCGCTGCTTCGCCGGCGAGTCCGCCTTCCTGAATAATTTGCCGAATGTGCCCGGCTAAATCCACTGCTTCGGCGGGGGTCACCGGCACGGGCGCGGGCGCATCCAGTTCATCGGACTCCAAGCCGGGGGCCTCGCGCCGCACAAATTTGGGGGCTTCCGAGGGTTCGGCCAGATCGCCGCCAAATGGAATGAATTCGCGTGCCATGATTTAGTAGCGTTGGACTCCTGCACGCACCATGATGGTCACGCGGTCGTGATGAGAATGGTTGAGGTCGTGTTTATATTCCTTGAGCGGTTTGCTGCTGCTGAAGCCGGCTACCTTGATAAATTGCTCGGACTTCATTGCTTTGCGATCCATGGCATAGCGGGCAATGAGTGCCCGGTCGGTGGAGAGTGCCCATGTGTCCACCCTTTCGCCATCCAGTTCCACATCGCTCGCGGTGTGCCCTTCCACTTCCACGCGCGTGGATTTGTGCCGCGCCAGAACGTAGGAGAGCGTATCAAAAACTGTTTGCCCATATTTGGTGAGCAAGGCGGTGGGGCCCTGAAAGAGTCGCCGGTTGGGGTCGTTGTAAAATTCGATCAACAATCCTTCACTGGTCATCTGCACCCGCATGGTTTTCATGTCGATGAAATTTGGATTGTCAGCGAATACCCGAATGATGTCGTCGTTAATCCGGCGCATAAACTGCAGGTCAATGGCCGAGGCATTGTCGAACACCGCGCGCCGGGCCTCGATGAGATCCGCGTTCTCGATGGGGATGATGCCCACCGACATTTTGGTGACGCTCTTGAAGCGCGTGTTGAAATATTGCTGTACTTCGCCCTTCACCTTTTCGTCCTGGTTCAGGATCCACAGCAACATAAACAGCGCCATCATCGCGGTCACAAAATCCGCGAACGCCACTTTCCATGCTCCTCCTCCGCCAGCCATTGTTTAGTGCTCCATTAAAAGGTTTGGGTTGGTTGATTTAGGTGGCGGATTTCAGGAGGTCTTCCAATTCGCCCGAGGTCATGCGCACATCGGAGGACAGGTCACGCCGGCCCACTTCGCAAGCTACCAGCGGCGGCAAGCCGTTGGCGAAGCTCACCACGCCGGACTTGATTGCCTTTATGTAATTCATCTCCGCATGGCCGTTAAATTCTGCGCAGGTGGCAATCGGGCCGACCACGCAGTACGAGCCGAAGATACCAAAAAACGTACCCGCCAACGCCGTGGCGATGCCTTGGCCCACGGCCTCGCCGCCTTGGCCGAGCTTGTACATCATCACCACGATGATGCCCAACACCGCGGCCACAATGCCGAACGCCGGTAGGCCGTCGGAAACCTTGTTCAGTACCACGATCGGACCGTGATGTTCCTCTTCCATCATGTGCAGGCTTTTGGACATCAGCGGCTCCAGTTGATCGGGCTTGATGCGGCCGTCCACGATCGGCTTTAACCCATCGCATAAAAACTCCACCGCATGATGGTTGGCGTGAAATTTCGGATACTTGGCAAACAGACTGCTCGCTTCCGGATTCATCACGTGCTCTTCCAGCGCGATCATGCCGCCGCGCCGGCCGAGCTGGAACAGCTCGTACAGGCACTTGAAAAGCTCCTCGTAATCCGCCTTGGCGAAGGGTGCCCCTTTGAGGGTGCCCAATGCCTGTGAGATCACGCCCTTGAGCACGGTCATCGGCGCCATCACAATCATCGCGCCAATCACCATTCCGCCCAGAGCGATGAACTCGTTGGCGTGGATGAGGCTCAACGCCGCGCCCCATTCGGCTTTGGCAAACATTTCGGCGATGCCGTGTCCGCCACCGGCGGCCATGGCAAAGCCGGTCAGCACGCCGATTCCAATAATGATTAATCCTACAATAACTAGCATTGTTTTTCCTCCTTGTTACACACGCTCCTGTCGTTGCAGATAGGCGCGCAATGACAGCACAGCCTCGGTGTTCACTTGGCACACTCGGCCTTCGCTGATGTTCATCAGCTCCGCGATGTCTTTCATGCGCAATCCTTCGTAATAAAACAAGAGTAAAACCTTCTGTTGCTGCCGCGAGAGTTGCAAAATTCGGTCCCGAATCATCGCGTGCAGCTCGTGCCGACCGGCTTGATCGGATGGATCGGGCTGGGTGAGATCGGCCACGTGTTGATCGCCCGAGCCAAATTCATCATCGCTTTCGAGCATTTGATGCAGTGGCACAAAAATTATCGGGCGCAATTGATCGAGCAAATCGCGGTAGCCATCCACCGTGGTGCCAATGCGCGTGGCGATTTCCTCTTCGGTGGGCTGGCGGTTTAGCTCAATGCGCAGGCTCTCGAGGCTGCTTTCCAATTCGCGGCGGCGCGAATACACCGAGCGCGAAAGCGGCTGCGACTTCCGGATCTCATCCAGAATCGCCCCGCGAATTCGCATGCGCGCGTAGGCCTCGAAGACCACGCCCAAGCCGGGATCAAACGTGTGCGCGCTTTGGATGAGCGCGAGGCACGCGATATTTTTCAGGTCATCCACGTCCACCGTCACCCGCACCAACGGCGCGAAGCGATGCACCATCTGGCTAATCACCGGCGCGTAGTTGACCAGCAATTCTTCCTCGGTCACTTCCGTGAGGTGCGTCTTTTGGTACGCCCGCGCGGCGGCCACGCGCTGGGGCTGGGGCGGCGGGCGGTCCGTCTTCTGTTTCGGGTTGGTGGTGGCTTGGGCCATGGTTCAAATTTTTTAAACGGTGGGTGACTCTTCTTGGGCGTTCCCCTGCTCGTCGGCTTGGGCTTGTTGGGCTTCGGCTTGGGCCTGTTGCTGTCGTTCCATTTCCGCCTGCGCTCTTTCTCGTTGGGCATTCACCAAACTGGCCAGCCACAGGCGCATCCACCAATGGCCCACCAGCCCAAAGGCCAGTGCGGCGAGGGCGGCACTGGTGAGGGTGCGATCCCAGCCGCGGCCTTGATAAAATCCCAGCCCGCAAATCAGGGCAAAGCCAGTGATTCCCGCGAAGGTGGTGACCAGTGGGGTCATGGGCGCGCGTCTCCTTTCGTGGCTACTTTAGCGGTGGCAGTAGGTGCTTTGTCAGCAGCCACCTGCACTAGTACCATAGCCGACCGTGCTTTGGCGAGCAGGTAAGCTTGCGAATCAAAGTTGAGTTTCTCGCTGGCCGCCAGTTTGGGCAGCGCCGGTGGCCGCGTGTGGTAGCGCACATCGGGCAGGCGATTGAGGAAGGCAATCAAATGATCCGTCTTCAAAACGTGTTTGTGATAGGAGCTGAAGTTTTGAAACACATCCGGCGTGCGGCCCGAGTAGCCGGGAAAAAACATTCCAATTGCCTGGCCTTGATTATTGAGCAGCGCGGCGCCGCGAAAGCCCGGAGTGCGGCGGATCATTTTGAACTGCGCGTCGCCCAGCGCTTTTTCCAGCGCGGTGAGGTCGCCCTGCAATCCGTCAAACGGGCCCACCAATGTTCCTTCCGCCAGCTTGGAGAGCCGCAGTGCTGCGCCGCTCTTCCGCTCCACCATGCCGGGGATCACTGAGACCCGCAGCAGTGCGCGGCCATTCTCAACCTGATCCAGCGGGGGCACCACGCGGATGTGGCGACCATCCAAAATGACCCACTCGCCTGCGTCAAATGCTTTTGCCTGCGGATGTGGCAGTTTGTGCCAGCGTTGGTTCACCGCATCGTACCAGAGTTTCTCCTTCAACAAATAACCGATGCGCAGGTCGGCGTTGCCCAGCAGATTGTGGGCGGCATGCAGCGCGGCTTTCAGGCGCTTGAGGCTGGCCGATTGCAACCGGTAAAGGTCATTGCCCTGCGGCATGTTCGGGCGGGTGGGCGTATTGGGGGTGCCCTGTTTGTTGAGGTATTTTTCGAATGTGAACACCAGTTGATCGCCCAGTGAGGGGTTGTGCAGCGTGAAAAATCGAGGATCGGCTTGAGCCCCCAAAATGGCGGCAATCCGGGAACGGGCCAGTGCCGCGCGCGGGCCGGGGCCTTGTTGGGCGAAGGTAAATTGATTGCCCAATACCTGCACCGGATCGCGATGCCGCGCGCCGTGGCTGTAGCTTAGCGAGAGGGTGGGGAATTGATAATCTCCACCCACCTTTAGGAGTAGATATTGATCCAGATCTCCGCTCAAGATTACTTCTTGCGCGGGGAACGCGCCGTTTTCTGTGACCACCTGAAAGCGTGAGCCGCTGAGTTTGAGGTGTTTGCCGGTGATGACATAGCCGTTTTGGGAAACGAAAAATCCGGTGGACCAATCCCGCGCTGCGAATGAGGCATTGGCTTGCGCATCCACCATTGGGCTGGCCGGTTTGGGTGCAGCCAGTTCGGCCTGCAATTGTGCGGCCAACGTGCGTGCGGCGCGCAGTTGCTCCGGCGTGAGTAATCTTTGCAAAGAGTCCCGGCCGGTAATGGCCGCCTGTTGATGCCGGCGCGCAGCCAGCCACCACCACGCATACGCGCGCACGGGATCATCCCCGCCCAGCACTTCATGATTCGGCTCGGGCATTTCGCCCGGCTGCTCGGCATCGTACAATTTCCCCAAAACTTCCGCCGCATGGCGGCCTTGGCCCACGGGCACCAACAACTCCAGCCGCTTCACGTTGGCCTTGCCGGGCACGGGCAAATAACGCGCCTGCGTGCTGGCCAGCACTGCACTGGCCCTGGCCAACTCAGCCGGCAGCGCCGCCGCCGGATGCGCCTTGGCAAAATCGGCGACCACCTGCAACGTCACCTGTTCGCCTGCGCGGCGGCCCTGATAATAAAACAACCCAAGATTATATTGGCTGGGCGCATGCCCCATGCGGGCGGCCTGTCGGTAGAGGATAAAGGCGCGTGGCAGATTGGGAGGCACGCCGAGGCCGTTTTCATGCAGTTGGGCGAGGTTATAAAAGGAATCGGGTTGCTCGTGTTGAACGGCTTGTTCCAGCCACTGAGCCGCGCGCGTCGCATCAGGCTTTACGCCGTGGCCTTGTTGATACATCACGCCCAGCGCATGCAGCGAGGGGCCATAACCCTGCCGGGAGGCCAATAGAAAATGATCGTGCGCGTCCTGATATAAACGGTTCTCCGAGGGAAGCACTCGGCCGTCGCCGTCTTTATCCCAAATCTTGAGCTGCTCCGGCGTGAGCGCGGCGAGTTTGACGCGGCCTCCCTGTGTGTAATATAGGATGCCCAGTTGATGGTACGCGGCCACCACGCCCTGCGCGGCGGCGCGGCGCAAGTATTGCTCGGCCAGCGCGGGGTTGGGGGCAATGACTTGGTTGAGGTGCTTGAGGCCGTTCTGGTGAATGCGGCCGAGATTGTATTGCGCGATCGAATGGCCCTGTTGGGCGGCGAGCTGGTAGAGTTCCAGCGCTTTCATTAGGTCGCGATTCACGCCCTGGCCGGTTTCAAAAAGATACGCGAGGCTCGCCTGCGCCATGGCGTGCCGCGAGCGCGTGGCGCGTTCGTACTCCACGGCGGCATCTTTGAAATTCCCCATCCGCTGAAACAGCAGGCCGCGATTATAAAAATCGGTGGCGTCACTGGGGATGGCCGAAGGGTCGTATGGATTTCTCGCACCCCGCACTTGCCGGTGCTGGGGATTGGGCACTCCAAACTTAATGAGATGCTCATAAAGATCCCAGCGCGTGAAGATTTGTCGCATGGCGGCCGTATGAGCGACGAGTGGCGACAAGCCGCGGCGTTGGAACACGCGGGTAATATCATCCAGAATTTTTTCGTATCGCGCGACTTGAATGTTGTTCGCGTAGAGGTTCAGCCATTCTTCAGGATTGGGCTGGCCACCCCCACCGGGCAGCAGTGGGGCCAAATGATGCGCCAACGCCAAGGGGCCGCACAAAGGCCGTTGAGTCCATGGGGCTGCCGGATCCAAGCCTTGAAGGTGCCCCACAAATTGCGCGCCGTCCTTGAACCAACTGCGCATGATGACCAACCATTGCTCGGCCATCAGACGACCCGCAGTTTGGTTGGGGGTTTCCGGCACCAAACGCGGGGCCAACGCCGGAGCGGCGGCGTCCGCACGCGGGGGAAGGGCGCCCTGAAATATCAGCGCGCCGCCCAACAAAGCGGTAACTTGAATGGCTCGTAGATTCATCCTATCGGCTTCATTCTCTTGGTTGCTCGGCCTTTTTCAAGCAAGGACAAGCATGATTATCCGGCATCGAGCAGCAAATCTCGGGCCAACTTTTTGAAAACCCGCTTCAAACTCAAAAACGCCTTTTTAGTCCAATAATCACAAAAACACCTATATTTGATAAAATGGCAAAAAATGCCAGAATCCACTCGTTTATCAATTCCACAAAATTGGCCTAAAACGCAAAAAACACGCAAAAAACGCAGGTTTTGTGAAAAATCGTTTTTGTCCCCTATAATGGCACGGCGCTTGCTGCACGCGGGGCATGATCGACGCGCTTTTTAGCGGCGCCAACTACCAAGGCGTAAAGAAAATGCTCGATGCCACCACGCTGCGGCAGGAGGCAATCGCGAGTAATTTGGCGAATATTGAAACGCCTCATTACAAGCGCATGGATGTGCAGTCCACGTTCGCCTCGGAGTTGTCGCGGGCGATTGGCACCGGCTCGGCCGATGCGGTGCGCAGGGTGCAGGCGCGCATCACGGTGGACACTTCCGCCATCGCGCAGAATCGCGATGGCAACACGGTGCAACTCGAAAAGGAGCTAATGCTTTTACAGAAAAATATGGTGGCCCATCACATGCAGACCCAAATGATTTCCGGCACGTTTTCCAAATTGCGTTCCGCCATTAAATCCCGATAACAAATTCCCCAACCCCTATTATGAACATTAACATTTTACCCGGAGTCGACAGCGCCGCTTCCGCTTTGCAAGCGGAGAAGGTGCGGATGGAGGTGATCTCCCAAAACATCGCCAACGCCAACACCACCCGCACCAGCAATGGCGGCCCGTACCAACGCCAAGTCGTGCGCTTCGAAACCATCATGGCCAATCAATTTGACCCCTACAGTGCCAAGGCCGAGGTGCGCGTGGCGGGGATTGAAACGGACAACCGCCCGTTCAAGATTATGCATCAGCCCGGCCATCCCGATGCGGATGCAGACGGTATGGTGAAATACCCGAACGTGAACATCCATGAAGAGATGGCGGATTTGATCGCCTCTTCCCGCGCGATGGAGGCCAACCTTTCCATCATCCGCACCGCCCGCCAAATGGCCATGCAAACGCTGGCGATTGGTAAGAATTAATTTTAACGACCGTATATAATGATACCCGTAAATCCAGTATCAGCGCAGGGGCTGGCGGACATTTACCGCCAGCAACGCGCGATTATGGATCGCAGCCGCGAGATTACCGATGCCAGCAAGGTCGGCGCGGCCGTGGCGCCGGAGGGGGCGCAGGCACCGGGCAAGCCGGAAGCGGTGGGCTTTGGCGGCGTGCTCGATAAATTTGTCAACGAGGTCAACACCAAGCAGCTCGACTCCACCCAGGCGATCAATGATTTGCTGGCGGGAAAAGACATTCCGCTGCACCAAGTGATGATCACCATGCAGGAAGCCGGCGTGGCGTTCCAGTTGATGGTGGAAGTGCGCAACAAACTACTCGAAGGTTACCAGGAATTAATGCGCATGCAGATTTAGTGAACCCAATTTTGCAAACCCCAACAAACTGAACAATGGATAAAATAAAAGCAATGGCGATGCAGCTCCTGACCATCTGGCAGCAGCTCGGCGTGAACCAAAAAGTAACCGTGGCCGCCTCCGGCCTGCTCGTCGCGGGCGCGCTCTCGGTGGTGGTGTTCTTCACCAGCAAAACAGATTTTGCGTTGCTGTACGGCAATATGGATTCCAAGTCCGCCGGCGAAATCATCGCGGTGCTGGAGGAGCAAAACATTCCCTACGAAGCCGGCGCCGGCGGTACCAGCATTATGGTGCCGCGCGAAAAAGTTTATAGCCTGCGGATGACGCTCGCCAGTCGCGGCCTGCCCAAGGCGGGCGATGTGGGTTGGGAATTGTTCGACAATAAAAACACCGTGAGCATGTCGGATTTTGTGCAGCAGCAAAACAAAGTGCGCGCGTTACAGGGTGAAATGGCGCGGAGCATCGCGATGATTCAGGGCGTGAGCAGCGCCCGTGTGCACGTGGTGCTGCCCAAGACACGGTTGATCGTGGATGACAGCAAAAAGGCCACTGCGGCCGTTTTGTTGAATCTCACCAGCGCGGGCTCGATACGGCCCGAGGCTGTGCATTCCATCCGCCATTTGGTGGCCGGCGGCATCGAGGGATTGTCGCCCAATAACGTGATGGTCACGGATAATTTCGGCCACACCCTCACCACTTCGGGCGAGGAAAACGGCTCCTTCGCCATGGCCAATAACCGGCTTACCGTCCGAGCCAATTTTGAAAAGTATCTGGCGTCACAAATTCGTTCCACGTTGGAGCCCGCGCTGGGTCCCGGACAGGTCATTGTCACCGTGAGCGCGGAACTCAATCACGACCAAATCACCCACACCTCCATCAAATTCGATCCCGAAGGCGTGGTGACCAATCAGTTCCAATCCACCATCGACACCAGCGGCAACACCACTCCCCGCCCCGGCGGCATTGCCGGATCCACCGCCAATACCAACACGAGCACCAACAACACCGGCGGCGCGTTGGCCAACAACACACAGAACAAGGAAGAGAAAACAATTTCGTTTAGCACCAGCCAAAACACCACCAACACAGTGCTCGCCGTGGGCAAGCCCGAGCGCATCACCGCCACGGTGCTGGTGGCAATGGGCGCAACCGCCCGCGATGTCGCTGCCATGTTGCAGCTCAAAAATATTGTGATAAATGCCATTGGCCTCCATGTCGATGGCGGCGCGGGCGCGGTACGGCCCGATGACATCACGGTGGAGGAAATTAAATTTAACGATGCCCATCTCACCGTCGCGAAGGAGGAACTTGATTCCGCCGCCACAAAGGCCATGATTGGTGATGTCGTTCGCAACTTACTGTATGTGTTGCTCGGCGCGGGCGCGCTGATGGCTTTTGTGAAGCTCGTAAAACGCAGCGCCGGCGAGGCGATCCCCACCGGCGTGCCCGTGGGGCAACTGCTCGCCGGCACGGCAATGGTCGCCGCGCCCGCTGGCGCGATGGCTGGCGGCGCAATGATGGCACTCGGCGGCGGGGCTCCCGCAGGCGGAATTGATTCCGATGCGCAAATGGCCGCCTCTGCCAAGTCATTGGAAGATATTGAAGAAGCTTTGAAAGATCCATCCAAACTCTCGACTGCCGAAATCCAGCAGCTCATGGAGCGCAAAAAGGAGGAGAAGGAACGCCGCAAGATGCTCGAGGCCATGGCGGAGGAAGAGGATGAAGATGATGTCGAGGTCATCGAGCAGGAGAAACAAAAACTGATCATGGACTTTGGACTCGCCAAGAAACAGCCCGAGCGCGTGAACATCGAGGTGCTCCGCGACATGATTAAAGATAACCCCGAATCCATGGCCGTGGCCGCCCGCCGCTGGCTCGCATCCACCGGGGAAGGCAAGGATGATGAAAATGGCGATGGCCCCAATGATGGCACCAAAAGCTGAACTTAAAACCAAACTGAACGATGGCTGAAGCACGCAAAAAAAAGAAAAGCTCCCCCAAGGGAATGCAGTTGACCCAGTCGCAAAAGCTGGCGGCCTTCCTCATCGTCATGGGCGAGGATGCGGCGGCGGATATCATCAAGAATTTTGATGACAACGAACGCGAGCTGGTGTGCGCCGAGATGGCCAACTTGCCGGTGCTCGACGCCATCATGCAGGGCGAGGTGCTGCAGGAATTCACCGGCATGGCCGTGGAAGCGCAATCGGGCATCAGTGGCTCGGTGGATTTCACGCGGGCCGTGCTGGAAAAATCCGTAGGTCTCTTTAAGGCGGCAGAAATCATTGGCCGGGTGGGCACCGCCCGCACCAGCGTGGCCACTATGCAGCAAATTATCGATTTGGATTCCGTTTCCATTTGCAATCTGCTCAAGGAAGAAGACCCTCAAACCATCGCGTTGGTGGTCAGTTATTTGCCCGCGCTCAAAGGATCCGAAGTGCTGATGAGCATGCCGGAAAAGGTACGCGAAATGGTGGTCGAAAAACTTGCTACCCTCGAGTCCACCCCCATTGAGGTGGTGGAAACCCTCGGCGAAGTGCTCTCCTCCAAGATGGGCGAGCGCGTCAGCCGCTCGCTGAACCAAACCGGTGGCGAGAAATCCGCCGCCGCCGTGCTCAACGCCATGAGCAAGGATGAGCGCAAGAAGCTGCTCGACAGCATGGACGAACGCGCCCCCGACCTCGTGCGCTCCATCCGCATGAAGATGTTCACCTTCGACGATTTGCAAACGCTCGATGTGAAGACCATCCAGAAAATCATGCGCGAAGTGGATGCCAGCAAATTGGCCGTGGCCCTCAGCGCCGCCACCGACACGCTCAAGGAAGCCATGCTCGGCTCGCTCTCCAAACGCGCCGCCGAGAATGTGAGGGAAGAAATCGACAACATGGGCAAAATCTCCCTGCGCGAAGTGGAGGCCAACCAAAACTCCATCATCGACGTGGTGCGCCAACTCGAAACCGAAGGCGAAATCTCACTGGAAGGCGAGTAATAGGAAAAACAATTTATGGTACAAGCCATCGACAACATTGTAACCGAAGCCCCGCTGCGCGGCATCCGGCTGGCCATTGGCCCCGCCGAGGCGCTGTTGCCCGAGGAATCCATTGGCCCCACGCACGAGGACCAACTCGTCGGGCAGGAAACCGCCGGCCACCAACGCGGCCGCGACGAGGCGACCGCCGAATATGAACCGCAACTCGCCGCCCTGCGCGCCGAGTTGGAAGCCACCCAGACCGAGGGTGCCAATAAACAATTAGCGAACATCGAGGAAACCGTGCAAGCGCAACTCGCCGCGCGCCTCAACGAATTGGAAGCGGAGTTGATCGAATTTTCCACCGAAGCGGCCATCCGCCTCGTGCATGGCTTGCCCATCAGCACCGGTGTCATCGAGGCTGCCATCCGCGAAACGCTCGAGCACTGCGAACAGGATGCCGAGGTGTCGGTCCATTTGCATCCCGAAGATTTGAAAATGCTGAAGAGTCATCAGAGCGAGTTGCTGAAGGATTCGCCCCACCAACGCCGCGTGCGGTATTTGGAGGGCAAGGACGTTTCGCGCGGCGGTTGCCTCGTGGAAACCCGCTGCGGCGTCATCGATGGCCGCCGCGAAACCCGTGCAGCGTTATTGCGCGAAGCAGTGAGTGCCTGAAATTTTTGAAATGATTGCCAACGAACAAAAAACCAGTTCCCGCACGAGCCAAGGCGTTCGGCAGGTGCGCACGCGCTTGTCCAATACCCGCCTCGTCGAGAACCGCGGCCGCGTGACGCAGATGATCGGATTGGTCATCGAGTCGCAGGGGCCGATGGCGTCGGTTGGCGAAATCTGCCGCATCGAGTCGCGCATCACCGGCCAAAAATTGCTGGCCGAAGTGGTGGGCTTCCGCGATCGCAATCTGCTGCTGATGCCGCTTGGCGATGTGCAGGGCATTTGCCCCGGCAGCGAAGTCGTCGCCACCGGCCATTCCCTGCGCGTGCCCGTGGGCGAAGAACTTTTGGGCCGCGTAATCGATGGAATGGGCGAACCGCTCGATGACTTGGGCAACATCCCCCACTTGCCGCTCGCCGAGCTGAATTTGCAAACACCGCACCC
>LWDU01034505.1_pt1 | contig 16354 bp, 19 predicted proteins | sample 727161 | NCBI WGS metagenome assembly LWDU01 (sample SAMN04566230, study PRJNA314399) | hydrothermal vent metagenome | isolation source: deep sea hydrothermal plume seawater | place: Mexico: Gulf of California, Guaymas Basin | collected 2004-07-11 | reverse complement strand
GTCATACATAACAAATCGAATTGAGCCCACAGGTACAACTATATTAAGTGTCATCACTTTATGTTTTTTCCAACCTCTAATTATATTAGATTCAACAGTAGAGAAGTAGGCCTCTCCGAAGCCCTTGTAGCCATTATTATTTTCTTTAATTACACGTAGTACACTGCCACCAGTGACGTCTATAATTTTTATGGGTGTTAGAATTAAATTATCAATCATCTTCTCATTAATTTATTAATTGTTCCTTAAAAAAATCACTCCATTGATCCAGCCAATCTCCATCAACACGGCCACATTGATCAAAGAACTCTTTACGGACATCTATAACCGTTGGTGAACCCCACCATAAATATGGATTACTCCATATTTTGTTAATATGATCAGATGCGGCTACCGGATTAGAGAATATAATTTTAGCATCCTCCATAATCCCAACTAGACGATCAAACTCAGGATGAATCTCCCAATATTCTTTTTTATATAATAATATCGTAGGCACTCCGGAGAACATAGCCTCCATAAATGCTGTCATTGGATAAGTACACACTATAATTTTAGAGTGATCATACTCTTCTAATAAAGTAGCACGTTGTGAAAAAAATTTCACGCCTAATTTATCAGCATAGCGTTGCTTTATATTCCAATTTCCAATATTTTTCAGGCGTATTTTAAGATGTTTTTTTATATCAAGATCAAGTTTTCGAATAAATTTTAATGTATGCTGGTAATCATCAATCGCCAAGGGTCCAAATGGGCCAGAACAGTGGTCCATCCTATAGAAAGTAAGCTCCACGTTAACAATTACAAGATTGGTTCCGTTTTTCTTACTTTTTTTTCTATTAATCATCAAATTGGGGGGTAATTGAATTTGGCTACCATTCAATGCTTTATGCCAAACTGTATAAACATTAGAAATTTTCTCTCTATGGGAAAAATCAATATACTTAGGTTGAAGTGAGCCACCGTGTTCAGATATAATTAATTTCTTTCCAGAATCAACTTTCTCAGCACAAAATACTTTAAAAAGTTCATTGTTCCAGTATGAGCTGGCACTAAATATGACGCTACAGTTTGGTAGAAGGTGGGCAGCTTTCTTTTGAATATTGCGATAACCTTCAATATACGGAACAGGGATATCCATTACAATATGATTTTTTAAAAATAATTCGAACTTATTTTTTTCTCTTAGGTTTATTATAATCTTGTTCCTGTTAATAGAAGACTTTGGCATCTTGATAATTTTGTCAAACTCTGTATGTAGTCTTGGAATCTGCCCTAATTTTATAGAAATTTTTATCAAAGTAAGTTTGTTAAAGTAGCTACCAACAAGTACAAATTTATGATTTCTCTGTATTGCACCTAATAATCTATCAACCCAAGAAATAATAAAATGCCTAAAGGTTTTTTTTGGCCCTTTGTAATTTTCAAAAACAATACTATCATCATTCTCATATCTGAACTTGATTTTATCTCTATAGCATGTTTTTAAAATTTTTGCAAAAAATAAGTGATTCCAAATGTGGCTGTTAGCAACTCTATCTAATCCAATATCACGACTAGATGGTGGTTCATATTGAAGATCAGAGTTGAGCAATATAGTCTCATCAAAATTATATTTCTCAAATGCAATCCTTAAATTTTCCCAACTATCCCAGACTGAAGTTAGATAAATTAACAGCCAAGGGCCCAAAATAATTCTCCAATATCTTAATGAATAACTTGTATTATGATAAACATTTAATGAGATATATAAAGACTCAAGCATTCGTTCATATATGTCTTCTAGATATTTATGATCCCTTTCAAACTTTACTCTATCTCTTAGATAGGTGTCCATTGTGCTATTATCATATAAAATCTTGGTATTGTATTTTTTACACCAATCACCTAAAAAAAATACTTTTTCATATTCGCCATTTCCCCATGTAGCCTGAATTTCTGTAGTTACCAATAAAACTTTATTTTTTTTCATAAACTTAATGTGTCAACTTATAATGTCAGGCATTTCCCCGAGTAATGCTTTTTCCACCCAATCTATATATAGGAAGTATATTAATTGATATTTCTTGCATTTATAGAAAACTACCTATAATATTTCCAAACCTTTTCAAATGCCGCGATAACATCGTCTATATCACTTTTACGCATACTTGGCAATATAAACTCATGAGAAAATAGTTCTGAAAAGTGCATTCGTTCGGTCACTGGACAAATACCTTCTTGCCAATTAATTTTTTCAAATTTTGGTAGTTATCCGCATAACGCCGATGAAAATTAACAAGCACTCTCGAATGCGGCAACGTCTTTTTACGTATTTTTTCCAAAACTTCAATTTCTTTAGCCAAAGTAGCTGCAGGCTTTTCTAGCCATATCATAGGAATTTTATAATCGTAACACATTTCTAGTTGCTTTGCATGAAATGGCTGTGGCGAGCAAATTGATACAATATCTGGGCTTTCTTGAGCAAGCATCTTTTCCAAATTATTGTATCCAGGATACAGAAATAGAATTCGAAAAAAGGCCGGCCTCTTTGTCATCTGGAGAATATCCAGCAGTTAGCACCGTATTACAGTTCTGACTATACGCACTCGCATGACTCAAACTAGATCCAGAAATAGAATCTACTCCCATTTTCCACGCTATATTACCCAGGCCAATTAATACCGCTTTATACATTTGTTATTTTTTAATTTTAGTTTTAGTTTTTTATTAATCTTATAAGCTCAAATGCCTCAGCATAATCAACGCCAACAGAGTTACCTCTTAATGCATTTAAACGAAGCGCATTATCAATACTTCTACTATGTGGTGGTTGACGCATTTCTTCAGAATAAACTTCAAGAACTTGTTTTTTTATATCAATATAATCTGTTATATCTATATAGACATTAGGAGAGAAAGGCTCTACACCAGGTGCACTCCATTCAGTACTAGAAAGAACTTCAAACGCATAAATTTCTTCAACACAAAAGCTTGGCTGTGGCCTACATGCAGTTACAACAGCTTTATGAGTTATTTGATGATCCACATTCAAATCGCCAATATGATGTGTATAAATAATTTCTGGTTGAAGCTCTGAAATTTTATTTTCGACTTCTTTAACAATTCCCAACAAGGGAATAGAATCCATTTGATTATCTGGAAAATTAAGATTAGTAAAAGAGCTTACTTTCAGAATTTTGGAGGCGACTTGTGCAGAAGTCAAGCGATTGTCAACATCTCCACTTCCAGATCTTGAAGTAACACCGTCTGTCATAAATAACAAATGAACATCATCTCCTTCGGCAATATGCTTAGCGATTACTCCTGAACAACCTAAAGCTTCATCATCAGAATGCGCAGCAATAACAAGTATAGTTTTATTCATCAATTAACTCCCAGCTTGTTGCAGTGCCAGACTTGATATCTTTTTTTACAACTTTTCCGATAATTTCTTTTTCAAATTTTGGCGACAAACCTGAACCTGGACGAATTCGCCTTACATGCTCCTTGGTAATAACATCTCCAGCACTGATATCTTTAACAAAATAAACAGACCTTCTAAATATTATATTGGCCTCTTCAGCGGGCTTTCTTTCATATCCTGCGCACCCCAAGGATAACCAAGCGTCCTTAGTTTCTTTGCATAATGACGTCAATTCAACTGGATTAATTGAGAATTCAGAATCAGGGCCTTTTTCATTTCTATCTAAAATAAAATGTTTTTCAATTAAAGTTGCGCCAAGCGCGGAAGCTACAACCGAAGCAGTATTAGTTATACTATGGTCTGAAAGACCTATCTGAACACCTAGCTTCTTCCTCATATCTGGAATAGTTAACAAATTAGATTGATCTACTGGTGCTGGATAGCTACTACAGCCGGCACCTCTTGCCGCCTCCACCATTTCTTCAATCTCCTCAAAGTTTGCCATGCCAGTTGACATAATCAATGGCTTTTTAGTTGAAGCGATATATGCAATCAAAGGCAAATCAGTTGCTTCAAATGAAGCAACTTTATACGCAGGAACATTTAAATCTTCTAACAAATCAACTGCCGTTTCATCAAATGGAGTAGAAAAACATGTGATATCTATTTTTCTTGCGTGATCAAACATAGCTTTATGCCACTCAAATGGAGTTTCTGCTTCTTTATAAAGATCATACAACTTATAGCCATCCCATAATCCCCCCTTAATACAAAAGTCCTTATGATCTGAGTCGATCGTCATAGTGTCTGCAGTGTAAGTTTGCAGCTTTACAGCATCAGCACCACAAACCTTGGCCTTGGTTATAGTGTCTAATGCCTTTTGTAACTTACCATTATGATTTGCAGATAGTTCAGCAATTACATAAGGAGGATAGTCCGCGCTAATTTTTCTTCCATTGATAACAATCTCAGACATTATCTTCTCTCTTTATAAAGCTAACTTTTGCATTTAATTTATGATTAGTATAATCTGAACTCTCAAATTCCAGCCTATAGCCATTCATTTCTAAAAAAGCTTTAGGATAGCCCGGTGCATCTAACATACGAATATAATCATACATCTCTTTTAACAATAATCCTTCTGGAATTTGGCTTTGTTCTGGTGTCCTACGCTTAAAATTTGTTACTACTCCTTTTTGCGATACTGGACAAGGATTATCTTTAATAAAATCACTAATCATATCCCAGCATAACTTTCCAGCTCTTTTGTAAATATCGTAAGCTGAACCATGCAAACTAAGAGGTTTTTTATAATATATTGGCCCAGTGTCCACGCCTTTTTCCATTCTTAAAGCAGATAACATTGTTTTTTCACAACCCTGAACAATCAAATTTTGCAAAGGCGACCCACCTCTTCCATAAGGCAAATCAGTCATATGGAAACAAACACATTCATGTCTTTTGACAATCTCTTCAGGTACTATCCAGGACCAGTGTATGAAAAAAATATATTTTGGACTGATTTTTTGAATGTTGTCTAATGTCAAATTCTCTTTATCTGTTATTACAAGCCAACTACCTTCTAATTTAGAAATATGCTCTTCATATACTTCTAAATTCCATTGCTTAGTAGTTACAACTAAATAATTCATTTCCTTATCCAAAACTAATTTTTTTAATGTCTTGAGTGCGAACCATGCACTGATTAACCTCTATACTAGGGAAATCAATACTTAGACCTTTTGCTTCATCAAGAGACCATAAGAAATCACAAAAACCCAACTTATGACGCATTAAAACAGTTGAAGAGAATCTAGGATTGATTTCAAAAATTCTTGGACCAGAATTTGTAAGCATTAATTGAATATTCATACTGCCTCGCAATTCTATTCTTTTAGCTATTTTTCTACACATTTCGAGTACTTCTTTATTGTTAATCACTTTAGCCCAGCTTGTTATTCCTTCTGTTAGTTTTCTCAATAATTGCAACACCGCCACTCTTCCATCTCTTGCTCTATACACTGCACAAGTAACCTCTTGTTCTACTGGATCTAACAGCTCTTGAAATATTGAATGAGGAAATTTCTTTGCGAAAAAGACTGCCTCTTCTTTATTATCCACCTTGAATATATTCTTTGATCCAGAGCCTGTTTGAGCTTTAAATATACATGGAAATTCAAAAGGCTTTTTCTCTTCTGCTAAAACAGTCCAAGGAACTGGAATTTCTAACGAAGCAATAAATCTATTAGTCTTAAACTTGTCAAGACCAATATTAATTACTTGTAATCCCGCTGTAATGCAGTGATCTTCTCCCAACTCATTCATCAAAGGGCCAAATACAGACAACTCCTGTTCATTCGTGGGAATTACTATATCTATAGACTGACTCGCTATTATCTCCCTTACATTATCAAGATAATTTTTTGATGTGGCGGCAGGAACTTGAAATAGTTCATCAACAAAAAGATATCCTGCATGCCTGTCATTCATGTCAACACCTATCAGCCTAAATTCTGGGCGACTTTCGGCAAGAATTGTTGCAATACTTTGTGCGATATCTCCGCCTATCCCTGTAATTAGTACTGTTTTCATGTTTTCTCTAAAATATTAGCCAAATATGGTATTTCTGGATGTCTTTTCTTAGATTCTTCAACCACTTTTTTAATATCGTATTGCTCACAAAAGAAATCTATTTTATTAAGACTTGTATCCAGCAACGCCCAGTGCGCCCCTGGCTTTTTATTCCTTGGCTGACCTACTGATCCAGGGTTTATAAGTGTAACGCTGCCAATCTCCTTATGCATCGTATAATGTGTATGTCCTTGAATAACCCACTTAACATCAAGCTTATCATATCTAGCCAATGATTCATCATCAGCATCAGGATAAACATATTCATCGTCAATCCAAGGGGATCCATGACAAATTAAAATACTCCCATCTTCTGTTTTGTATTCAAGTGATCCTGGCAAATTTGTCAACCATACAAGTCTTTCTTGATCTAACTGCTCAATTGCAATACTCAAACCGTTCCCATACTTCTTACATTTTTCTGCAAGATAATCTTTATCTTTTTTTGCTTTTCCAACCATTTGATCATGGTTTCCTCGTATTGCCACCAAATTCCAACCTTCTAAAAGACTAAACACTTCCTTCGGCCAAAAATAATATCCGACAAAGTCTCCTGCAATCACCAGTGTATCAATGCCTCTCTTCTTTACAGCACTCAACACAGATTCCAATGCAAAAACATTACCGTGAATATCAGAAAGAATGGCTATTTTCATCGATATTTCTCCAATGCAGACCTGAAAGACTTTACCTCTGGCAAGCTTGGGCTTACAATCGTAATTTGATCAATAGCTTCATTCCCATCTTGGTAATTTGGGCTTTGTCCATCCATATAAATATCACAAATACCTTCTATCATTTGTGCGATAGAAATAGATTTCCTACTGCCAGAATAATGTGTGCCTGTTATTTTATTATCCAAACAATAAATAAGCGTTTTTGCTGCATCTTGCACATGAATATAATTTCTAAGAGCAACCCCTTTTCCAGCTATGGTTGGAGCATGGCCAAGCTTTGCCTGTTCAATCATACTGTTAATGCCTAGGTGATTAGGACCGCCCTCTCCGAATATACCGCCAAACCTAACAATCGTGTATCTGCATTGACTCAATCTGATAGCCCTATCTGACAATAATTTTGTCTCGCCATAATAATTGATGGGCGACTCTTGAGAGGAGTTACTAAATTCAGTAGCAGTGCTGCCGTTAACAATAGAGCCAGACACCTGAATTAAATGTGCATCATTATTAATACACCATGACGCAATAACAGCAGGTGCCAATGCATTAATATTGTATTGATCTTGCTTTGAATTTTCAGAAAAATCCACCTTTGCAGCGCAATTTATAACTGCATCTGGCTGATACTCATTCAAAGCAATTAGCAAATTATTTGTATTTCCAATGTCACATTCAATGTCGCCAGGTCCTATTTTTTTTCTTACAAAGGGAATTACCACATGTTTAGTTTGTTCTAGTTGGCGACGCAATTCACCGCCTAAAAAACCGTTTGCACCTGTTATCAATATCTTCATTGAGAATCCTATAATATCCTCATAATTTACTAAAAAATCCTATTATATTTCTGCCCAAGCCCAAATCAATTAAACTCTCATAAAACTGATTTGTTTTTTCAATAGCTTTATCTTTGGACATGTTTTTTAATTTCCATCTGTAATTCATTTAGTTCATCTTGCCTAAAAGCAGGGTAATTATTTTCACGTAGATATTGGTACATTATTTTTTGATTATCTGCTGTCATTATAGCTATAAAAGGTAGTTTAACAGTCATCACCTCATGAACAATAACACTTGGTGTAATAATAGCAATATCACTATTACTCATCAACTCAGCAACATTGCAATTAATACAAATATTAATATCCTTGTGTTGTTTGGAAAAGTCTAATAACTGGTCAATATTCTTATTGGAGCTAGTTATAGCAAGATTGGAAATTATGTCATCAAAATCAGATAATATCTCCAACACAAGTAGGCCAATATTTTTCGCATCAGATCCCCCTAAACATATAAATATAACCGTCTTATCTTTATCAGCCGATTTTTTCTTAATTTTTATTTTTTTAAATTCATCGCGTACCAGTGTGTATTTTTCACCGCACCTAACCTCACAAAAATCAGGCACCAAATCTTTGTATTTACTAACATCAGCATAGACATTATGATTTAACAATATGTCGCAATAATGTTTTTCATAAATATCGTCAAAACTCAATACCTTCACGCCTGAAGGATCTTTAACAGCCTTTTCAAAGTCACTATTAATACCGTAATGATCAAAAACAACCATATCAATATTAAGCTCATTAATTCTTTGAATTAATTCATCGACAGATCCATCATTCAATGTAATTAGTTTATAACCTTTATCAATAATTTTTTGGTTGGCGTTACCCTTTAAATCTTGAGTTGCAAAAACAACATTGTCTTCTTTGTATTGCTCCGCCAATACAAGGCAGCGCATCACATGACCAAGTCCAATTTTTGATGATGAATCAACTCTAAATAAAACATTCATCTAACTTTGAACAATGGCTGCAAAACATCGCCTTGTATATTCTCCAGTAGGGTTTTATTTTTTATATTTTCTTTAACCATTGGCAACACTTCTGCATAAACATCTAGCAACTGGTCAACGATTTCTTTTGTATGAGAAAAGCTTATATTATGTGAACCTAAAGTCAGAATTCCACGCTTGAACATCTCTTGTAAGAAAAAAGTTTTAATTTCAAATGTGTTATATTTCTCTTGTTCTTTAATATGCAAAAAACTCCAAGATGGGTGTCCAGATGTCCAAAAAATAGCACTCAATCCTTTATTGTCAATAAGTTGATTTAATTGCTCTAACAGATAAGTTCCAACTTCAGAGAAGTGCTCTATCACTTGTTTTTTTTTGTATTTATCAATAATGCTACTTGCTGCAGCAAGTGACAATGTTTCACCGCCAAAAGTACCTGAAAAGAAAATATCTTCAACTTTTTGCATTACTTCATTACTGCCAACAACAGCAGAAAGCGGGTAGCCATTTGTCATACCTTTGCCAAAAGTGGCTAAATCTGGCATGACATCAAATAATTCTTGTGCACCACCCAATGAATAACGAAACCCTGTAACAGTCTCATCAAGAATGAACAAGGCATTATTCTTGTGTGCCAATTCTTTCACACCTTTCAGGAAGCCATCCTTTGGATATTCAATATTCATTGGCTCCATAATTACACAAGCCAATTCTTGCTCTTGAAATATTTTTTCTAATGACTCAAGATTATTGTATTCAAATTTATGTGTTAATTCTTTTACACTTTGAGGTACGCCCAAATCTCTCGTAGTTGAGCCAATATACCAATCTTGCCAACCATGGTATCCACAGACCGCAATATGCTCTTTACCTGTATAAGCTCTTGCAATACGAATAGCTGCGCTAGTAGCATCAGTGCCATTCTTGGCAAATCTTACTTTTTCAGCACAAGGAATAATGCCAATTAACTTCTCAGCTACTTCCATTTCCAGAGGATGCGGTAAAGAGAATATTACACCTTTACTCATTTGCTCTTGCACTGCCTTATCAACATCTTCATCACAATATCCAAGCGTAACAGCTGCTAACGAATTGACAAAATCAACATACTCATTACCATCCACATCCCACACTTTTGAGCCCTTTCCTCTTTCAATAAAAAATGGCGATACACCTCTTGGGTATTGTGTCAAACTCTTGCTAAATGTTTGTGATGCTAGAGGAATAGACTTTAACGCTCGATTCAACAATTGTTCAGATTTTTTATACATTTTTCAAAAACTCCACATCTTCTTGTAATGATCTTTCTAAGCCTTCATTTCTACTAAAATTACCATTAATTTTATTTAATTCTGGTCGTTGATCTAATAATTTTAAAATATCATTCATTAAAAACAATGGATTATCTTCATATAGAGCTTGGTATATTTTTTCTACTAAGATAAAATCTTCAGACTCATCAACTGTCCAACGAATATGTGACAAATCTTTATCGAAATTAAAATGCTCATTTTTAAATTTATTTGGATTTTTATTTATATATTGAGTCACATGTTCCAATTCTGAAGGTAAGACTGCCTTTTGCTTTGCCTCTGACAACGCAGACATTGTCATTACCTCTGCATCTAAGCCATCGGGAAGCTTTGGAGAGGTCGACATGTAATCAAGCTCCTCGTCCAAATAATACTGAATCATATCGTCAATAATTTTCCAATCAGCTAACGGACAATCACCGGTTAGTCGAACAATATAATCAGGATTATATTTTTTTGCACATTGATAGAATCTATCTAGAACATTCTCTAATTCCCCTCTAAACACCTCAACATTGTTATCCAAACACATTTTCTCAATAGCATCATCTGATTTCTCGGTAGATGTCGCTACAACTAGCTTATCAATTCTTTTAGAATTTTGTATTCTCTCAATCTGATGTAGTAGCATTGGTTTACCTAATATATGCTTCAAGACCTTTCCTGGCAGTCTTGAAGAAGAGAGTCGTGCTTGTAATATTGCTAATATCATGTTTTCCACAAACTTGGGTTTAATAAATTTATGTCATCAATAGGGTAAGCACTTAAACTGCTCGGACCTTTTACTGCTTGAACGATTTCTTTCAATTGCCGCTCGCTATTAACACCCACCAACACTTTATCTATCTCTTGTGTATTTAGCGCAAAATTCAATGCATATTCTAATAATGACAAGCCGCTTTCTTGAACAATTTTTTGATAATATTTAAATTTCCCATCCCAGATCGAGAAATAGTCTGACAAACTGTCAAAATCCAACAGCAGCCCCTGCAAAAAAACACTTCTTACATGCACCTCTACACCATTATTTTTTAATACTTTTAATTGTCCACCCCGTGCTAAGCGATCATCAAACACATTGAATGGCGCTTGAATTAAATCAAAATCAAAGTTTTTCAATAAGAAATCAACTTGCTCTGGTGTGTAAGTAGAAAAACCAATTTTTTCAATCAAACCCTGTTGCTTTAATTCATTCAATTTACTGAATAAAACATCAAACTCCTTATTTTCTATATTACTAAAGTCGTGGACTAATAAGCCTTTAATTTGCTTTTGACCAAGGCTTTCTAAAGACTGATAAAAACCCTCGATTACTTTATCAACATCGTTTTCAAGGGAAATGGTTTTGGTAATAACTTGAAAATCATCAACACCGACAGCGCCTAAGACTTCTTCACTATTACCATAGCTTGCAGCAGTATCCAATGTATCAATACCATTATCTTTAGCATAATTCAAAATATTTTTGGCTTCACTTATTGTTACCTGGCCACCATGATTGCTAATGCCATAATCCAAGCCAAACTGAACAGCTCCTAATACGAGTTTCATTTATTACAAATACAGTACTCAATCAGCATTGTTTAACTCTTCAGAAATGTAATTATGCAATTTATTAAGATCAAATAATCCGAGCCGATCAATATTTTCTTCTGATATCTTAATGTTAAATTCATTTTCTACTTCAAATAAAAAACTAATTGCATCTAATGAGTCCATATTCAAATCATCGATAATATTAACATTAAGATCTAAAACATCTTTGTGTGCAGCAGACGCCGCAATTGATATTAACGTATCTTTATTACTTTTCATAAACAAAATCTCCTTTACTAAATAAAACAACAGAACCCCACGATAGGCCAACACCAAAACCAGATATCAGTATTTTATTTGCAATATCTTCCATATTATTTGTTAGTTGACACAATGAAATTGGTATAGAGCTTGATACAGTATTACCAAAAAGATGCATATAGTTGACGAACTTGTCTATATCATCAATTTTTGATCGTGCTGCAATTGATGATATAACATATGAACTTGCTTGGTGAATTATAAAATAGTCTATTTCTGTTTTACTTAAATTATTAAGTTTACAAACATCAGATATTTCATTAGGTATTTTACCGACAGTAAAATTAAATATCTCTCTACCATTCATTGACAGTACATTATTAACACATTCGCTATCGTGGTTTTTATTACGCACAATCAATGAATCATAAAACTCGCCATCGGTACCAAACTTATATTTACCGGGTATTAATTTTCCATCTCTTGATAATAATGTTGCTGATGCTGCATCACTAAATAAACACTTAGTATTTCTATCGTTATCATCAACAATGTTAGAATATTTTTCGGTTGTAATTAGTACGCCATAATCAAGTCCAAGTGACTCAAGTAGCGATTCCACTATTGATAAGCCGTAAACATACCCAGAACACCCTAGGCTGAGATCAAATGATGCTATCGAATTACTAAGACTACATCGATACTGCACTTGTGACGACGTTTGCGGCAATTGATATTCAGGAGTTTGTGTACAAACTACCAATAATTCGATTTTATTTCTTAAATCCTCTTTATCTACCAGTAGTAACTCTAATGCATTTACTGCCATATCAGTCGTACTCAAACTATCCTCAATAAAAAGTTTTTTAACACCTACTTTTGTTTCAATAAATTCTTGATTGTATCCATAATTGTCCGCTAACTCTCTTGAAGTGATGCTACTTTTAGGCAGATAATATGATATTTTCTCAATACCTATATTTTCATTATTCATACATCTAATCTCACAACTTGGAATCCAACTAATATAGGTTGTAAATTTATTTCAGGAATATTAATTGAATTTAATGTAGAAAACCCGCCATTAATTGTATCGCGAATTCCAATATTTTTAATTTCAATTTTTAGTGTATTCATATATTTAGGAAATTCAACTGGCACATTCCTCATAAACATATTTAATATCTTGAATTTATCAAAATCAATATCTTTAAGATGAAGAATTTTATTTGATTGGATGATATTTTTTATACATTCATTATAATTATTAGAGGCAATTTTATAGCTCCCAGAAAATTCACTACATAAACCTATCTCTTCCACACGATATATTGAATCAACCGTATTTTGATTTATAGCTTTATGATTGCTTAAAAAATAAATAAACTTTATATCATTATCAGATTTTAAGATAACTTCACATATTACTGACTCATCACTATATTCACGATGACTATTGTAAACATCAACCCTGCAATTGATATTCATTTCTTTATACATTTTTATATCCAGGCAATAGTCAATAGACAAACTATCAATAAAAATATTAATATTATCGTGTATAAATTCAATAATACTTGTAGAGTGGACATATTTCCTAGTACCCAGATATGAAAAATCTGTACTTTTAATACTATTCATAGAGAATATCAATCTAGTACATTATGCCAATATTGTTTCTGTTTTTTGGGCAACCAATCAGAAAATTCATCAATTAAAGTTTTAGATGGTATAGCCCTCATCATATCTAATAAGTTAGATTTTCCTGGCCAAAGAACACCTTCTCTTTTATCTATAATCTTTCTGTAATCTTCTTCAAGACATGATGATATATAAGCATCATAAGACATATTTCCCTTTATGAACTTATTTCTAAGTATGCCTTCTATTTGATATCCAAATAGTATTTGCCATTTTTGCCATCTATCAAGTTCATCAACTTGACCACTATTTATTCTATCAACGCCCACTATATCAAACGCATACTGCGTCATTCTTGCCTTTGCCTCCATTCCGTAAAACAACGACCCCTTACCACTAGTTCTGTCTCCTATTACCATTGCAAAGTCACATTGTCTTTGAGAATAATTAATTGATGAAAGAGATGCAACACCAATAATCTTTTCTTGATTTTTCGGTCTGATCAATAAAACTATTTTTGTTTTATCAGTCATTATAGAATTACAATACTCCCTTTGAAGATCAATCGTATTAGGATAAATCCCATGGATCAGATATTTTGTAATCTCACTTTTATTGAACCACCTATACCATTGGTTCAATATATATTCATCGCATGATGCTACACATAAATCAATTGTTTCACCTTCTATAAAAACATCTAAAGAGCTTACATTGTTATTTTTCATAGCGCTATATTTATTAATCAACTTCTAATATTGTTCAAGCAGGGTTTAAATCAAAATAATTTAAAATATTTCCTACAACTGTGTTCAACTCAATGGTAGATATAGTTGGAAATATTGGCAATGAAATTGCTCTTTGATAATACAATTCAGACCTTTTAAATACACCAAGATGATTGTAATGCATTTGTTTATATACAGGTATGTAATGTAAATTTACCCCGATGTCATTTTCACATAGTTTATTATATAGCTCATTTCTCATTTTCTCACCCTCTTTCAGTCTTATCACATATAAATGATGCGCTGAATCTCTATTTAATTTTTGTGCCAAGGGGTCAATGCCTGATATATTCTGAAATTGCTCATCATACCACTTTGAAATTTCAGTCCTACGGACTACATATTTATCAAGTCTGTTTAACTGACTACTTCCAAGTGCGGCTTGAATATCTGTCATTCTATAATTAAATCCAAGAGCAATCTGCTCATAATACCAAGGGGCGTCTAACTTCTTATGCATTTTAGTTGAATCACGAGTTATACCATGACTTCGTAGCAATTCCATCTTTTCAGCATATAATAAATTGTTAGTCATTGCTACCCCACCCTCACCAGTGGTAATTATTTTCACTGGATGAAAGCTGAATACGGTAATATCAGAATATCGACAATTTCCTACTGGTTCATTCTGATACTTTGCTCCAATAGCATGGGCTGCATCTTCAATTATTTTAAAGCCGTACTGTTGGCTTAAAGCGTGAATCTCTTGCATATCGCAAGGTTGTCCAGCAAAATGGATTGGTATTACTATCTTTGGTAGTACGCCATCTTTTTCTGCTTTTATTAATTTCTTTTCTAGCTCTTCAACACTCATTAGTGCCGTATTTGGCTCAATATCAACAAAATCAACAGTTGCACCACAGTAGAGTGCACAGTTTGCAGATGCCACAAAAGTAATTGGAGATGTCCAAAGTATATCTCCAGGACCTAAATCTAATGCAAGACATGCAATATGTAGTGCAGATGTGCAACTATTAACTGCAACAACGTGTTTTGCACCAATATAGTTACATAATTTTTGTTCGAAAGCAGGAATGGCCGGCCCTTGAGTCAGAAAATCAGAGCGCATAACCTTAACAACTGCCTCAATATCTTCTTCGGTAATATCCTGTTTACCGTACGGGATCATATTTTACCAATTTTATCACTGTTGTTATTCGATACTCATCCACTCTTTGTTGTTGTCACTAGTATAGCTAAAACCTTCGGCTACTTTTTTACCGTCTTTGATACGCTCCTTGGATTTTGACCAGTTGTTAATGACTGGTAAGATTTTGTAATAATCATCATATTCATATGTGTAGAGCGCATCTTCTTCACTAATCATCTGTTCGTGGAGTTTTTCCCCAGGACGAATCCCAACTATTTCATGTTTAGCATTGGGTGAAACGGCACGAGCTAAATCTGTAACTTTCATCGATGGGATTTTTTTAACATAGGTCTCGCCACCTTCCATGTCATAAAACGCCTTCCAAACCAACTCAACCCCCTCCTCGAGAGTAATCATAAAACGGGTCATGCGCTCATCTGTGATTGGCAGAAACCCTTCTTGGCGCTGAGTAATAAAAAATGGAATAACCGAACCACGAGAGCCCATTACATTACCATAACGAACATTGGAAAATTTGGTTCTATGCTCGCCTGAATAGGAATTACTGGCAGAAAAAAGCTTATCTGATGCTAGTTTTGTTGCACCATAAAGATTAGCAGGACTACTGGCCTTATCAGTTGACAGAGCAACAACACGCTTTATATTATGATCGATACAGGCATCAATCAGATTCATTGCACCCATTATGTTGGTTTTAATGCATTCAAATGGATTGTATTCTGCCGTGGGGACGATTTTAGTAGCTGCTGCATGGACAACATAATCTATACCATCTAATGCACGATAAAGACGATCCTTATCGCGCACATCGCCAATGAAAAATCGAACTCTGTTATCGCTTTCAAATAGTTTGGCCATCTCCCATTGCTTCATCTCTCCTCGTGAAAGAATGACTATTTTTTTTGGATTGTATTTATCCAGTGTCATTCTAACAAAGGCATGACCAAATGAACCAGTTCCACCAGTTATTAAAATATTTGAATTTGTCAGCATGTATTTTCCTTCACTCCTGATAATTATAAGTTGCAAACCCTTCTTGATTACACAGGTTATCTTTCTTTGCTTCGTTAAAATCGTGCAGAACCATCTCTTTCACCAACTCCTTAAAGGATATTTTTGGCACCCAACCTAATTTTTCTCTAGCTTTTGTAGAGTCACCCAATAATGTTTCAACTTCAGTAGGCCTAAA
>LWDU01000607.1_pt1 | contig 16354 bp, 17 predicted proteins | sample 727161 | NCBI WGS metagenome assembly LWDU01 (sample SAMN04566230, study PRJNA314399) | hydrothermal vent metagenome | isolation source: deep sea hydrothermal plume seawater | place: Mexico: Gulf of California, Guaymas Basin | collected 2004-07-11 | reverse complement strand
CCTTTTGTGATCATTGCATCCATTAATTTTTGTAGTTGATTCATAGCATTATCGTCTACTAAAGCCTTCTTAACCAATGCAGGGTTTTGTGAAGTAACTATTTTTACAATTCCTATTGCTTCTTTTTCAGGTATTCCTCTGCTCGTTGCCCATCGAAGTAAAGGTCTTGCTATAGCTAACACAAAATCCCCTGCACCTGAACTTGAGCTTCCTGTACCCACACCACCTCCACCACCAGTTAAAAGTCGTGCTTGTCCAACTGCTTGACCTGCATCCAACAATGGTTGTGTTGGTGAACCTGCTCCAATTGGCATTTTTCCTGTCGCAATTTGTGCTTGATTAGCTATTCGTGCTTGATTTAATATATCGTCTACAGATTCGTCAGGGAATACCTTTGATATTATTTTGCTTAGATTTTTATCAGCATTCGCAAGATTTCTCGATATGGCTATTGAATCCTTTCCTTTAAGTTGGATCAATAATCCATCTCTTAGACTTTGTAGCATCTGAGACTGTGCATCAATTGTAGCCTTCTTACTAAAAGACTGATGTTTTGCTATATTTTCTAGAAGCTCGTCAACTTCTTCAGGCAACATACTCATTACTTTTCTGCCTTGTTTGTAGAAGTCTCTTGCCATTCTCAGATCGTGTGCTTTTGCTCTTGTGTTTTTGAGAGTAGGTGAAAATTTATTGAGAGCTGTTTTGAGTTTGTGCATATTTGAACTCAGAACCATAGACAAATCTTTCTGATTTGATCTCCATAACCTATCTTTTTCGTTTCTGATCGCTCTATATATGAGTTCAGCGTCAGCGATGGTTGGTTGCCTAGTGAGAGTGATCAAACCCTTATCATCAATTGTATAGAATGCCTTCTTGATAAGCTCATCTCCTGCGATCATTTTATTGATCGTTTCAGCTCCACCTTCAAATCTTCTTATAGATTGTAAAAGAACATCGGTCATTTCACCATCCAATTCTTTGTTGTTCTTCTTCAATATCTTGTTGTAGGCTTTAGTTTCTAAAGCACTAAATTCAGCATCAGTTTGTTTGTATGCTTTAAGAAGATTTTTCTTAGAAGTGCCTCTACTAATCGATTCTTGCATTGTCGTAAGTAGTCTCTCACGAGTTTGTTCAGGTCTACCTGCAACTCTTTCACCGATTGTCTCACCTGCTTTGTTTTTGATAGCAGGAACTCCTTCCATCGTCTCTCTTAATATATTTGAAGCTTTGCCAGTATCGGATTGAGCGACAACTTGCTTGATGTAGTACAACAACGATTGATTTTCTGCTATTAACTCACCATCAGCAACTTTTCGGATGATCTCATCTTCTGTAAGACCAGTTTTATTAACCATTCTATCTAATTCTGCTCGTATAGCTTTGTCTATCTTGTCTGTTTTAGCTCTTTCCATCAGTTTTGTTACTAGAGGACTAACCAATTTTCCTAATCCTGCAATCGTGCCACCAATAGTCGCTCCAAAGCCATAACCAGTAGCAATATCTGTAGCTAATCCTAATTTATCAGCATCTTCACCAAACGCTTCTTTCTCAGAAGCACCACCTGCATAAACTGCTGTAGCCACTCCTGATCTATTAGCAACTTGCAATAGAGACTTGTTTGATCTACCTGCTGTAAAGATGCTCTTTGACATTCGAGACATGTTTGCTAATGCGGCACTCCATCCTCCCGGCCCGCCAAAGAGAGATAAAATCGTTGGTACAACTGCTCCTGCCATCTCTGCCAATAATGCCTTTCCACCATTTTCTTCAGCGTATTCAGCCATTTTTTGTCTTATTTCATTACGAGCTGTTACATAGTCCACATCTCCACCTGAAATCAATGACTTCGCCATCGCCTCTATTTCGTCAGCAAATCCAAAAGTTAAACCTTGTAATCCATATCTACCTAATTGACTAGACTGTTCTGCCATGAGAGGATCATGTTCATCTCTGATTTCGAGTTCTGATAATATGTCAGCTTGACCAGTTGAAATTACTCCATCAACTGCATTGGCTCGTTGCTCTGCAAAATCATCAATAATTTGTTGTTGTTCTACTGATATACCCACTACTTATCCCTCGCATCAAACCAATTTCTTCGCCATGTGTAGTCTTTGTCCATATAAGCATCACGATCAATATCTATTGCCATTAATGCTTCAATTTCTTCAGGTCTGAGCTTTTCCCATATAACTGCATTGTGCAGTTTTTGACGTTTAGCCATATTGACAGCAAATGTACTATACTTACCATCGCCTTCAGTTAACAACATAAGCGCACGATCATTAAATTCCATTGCTAGTTTTCTTCTAACTCTTATCTGTTCTAAGACCATTAATCTTAGTTCAGCAGGTGGTAGGTTTAGATCAAGGTTGGTTGCCATCGCCATTTTCATCTCACGTTCAGACAATGCACCGAATGTGGCACTATTTATGATCTGAATACCTAGTTTGTTTTGTATACCTCTTAACAATGATGTTCTATCGTTCATAGCAAACATTTTATTATTTACCCAACCTGACAATGCACCATCATCGACATATTGTAAAGCTTGTTCAAACAATTGTACTTGTGTCATTAAGTCTTGTGCTTGATCTTGTGCCGCATGCCCCATTTCTGTTGCTTTTGTTTCATCCATTGCTATTAACTTAGCATTCCTTACTCTTTCATCTTTTTGTTTAAGAGTTTCACCAAATGAATCTAGCCATACTTTTGTAACATCACCATTAGCTTTATTTGTTTGCAGTTGATAGTGTTGACCTTCTCTTGACTTTTTAGTTTCAGGATCAATTTCCGTTGTACCTTGATGTGTCATTATTTCACTTAGACCTAATGCATATTCCTTACCATCTTCACCAGTAAGTCCTGTGATGTCCAAGTAAGCTTTCCATATTTCAGTATTCATTGAAGGATCAGCTTCTAATATGTCAGCTAAATCCAATGCCTGTGCATTCTCTGGGTCTTTTCGTAATATAGCCAACATTGATGTATTATCTTTTAGGGAGGCTTGATCATCAAGAGCGTATTTCATTGCATCTGATACCGATAATGAACGACCTTCAACTAAATCTGCTAGATGTGGTCTACCCATTTTTCTTAATGCAGTTACAGCATTAGTGATCCCTTTTGTTATTGAAACATTGTCTATTGTGTTTTGAAAAGCATCGTGCATCCCCTGATCAGGACGCAATGTCATAGAGTTAAAGCCTTGACCTAGTCTAGCGACCTGTTCTTGGCTCATGCCTTTGAACAGAGAGTTGCTGAAGCCACTAATAATGCCTCCAAAGCCTCCTCCTTGACCTTGTTGTGTAGTGTTACTTGCTACTTGTGTTGGTTGTTGTGTCGTTTCACCATGCGTTGCACCGGGCATTACAGTACCATCAGGCATTGTATGAGTTGCACCACCCATCATTTGAGGTTGTTGTTCTTTGTCTTTACCACCAAACATTTGTGATCCTATTAGACCACCTATAAGCATGTTAGCTAAACCTGCCATTATTTAACTCCTCCAGTATAACCACTAGCACCAAGAGTCAGATAATCAAAGAGTCCGGGTTGCTTAGATAACACTTGTGTATTTTCGCCTTGAGGTGTAACTCCAAGAGCCGCATTTAAGTAAGATAATCCCTGTGCAGGATGTCCTGTGTACTGTCCATACTTCTGTGCGGCCGCATCCATGACTGCTTGTTGCAGAGCTTGTTGCATTGCACCTTGTGCTTGTAGGTTCTGATTAACTGTCTGCCCCATGTTGAATCCAAGATTGGAGACATCAGCTAATTGACCTGCCGCTCCCATTCTCTGTCCTTGAGCTTGTAAGTCTGTTGATTGGTTAGCTAATTGATCTTGTCGTGCAGCTTCTTGAGCTTGTGCGAAATTAGCTTGACGTAGACCTGCGGCTTGTTGCCCCATAATCTCACCTACTCCTCTACCCATTTCACTCATAGCTATACCATGTCTTGAACCACCAAAGGCTTTAGCATGTTGTGCTTGTGCGCCTAACTGGTCTAATCCCATGTTTGCTCCTCTCAATAAATCAGCTTGACTCGCATCAATAACTTCTGTCGTGTAAGGATTCATGTAAGGTGCTAACTGTGTTTGATTTAATGCTCCAACCGATAATGGTTGATAACCCATCCCTTGAGCTGAACCCATACCAGCACCTTGAATGCCTTGTGCGGCTAGGCTATTAATATTAGGAGGTGTTGTTTGACCTCCGGGTAGTGCTTGTCCTGCCATTTCTATCTCCTATTTAAAATTACCAACCACCTGATGACCATTTTGGTGGATATACAGAACCCTTTGTATAGAAATCGGTACTGTGTGGATTAGCGTTCTTTCTCACATCCAAGTTTGGTGGTTGACCTAAGTCTTTTACAGTCATTCTATTCAATGTTAATGGTTGTACTTCTTTTACAGTAGATGGTTGCCATGCAGGTGTTGCAGGTTTTGTACCAAAATCTACTACACCCTGTAACCAAGCTTTCTTCAGGTCTTGTCCAACATCATTAGCCAAGTGAACTTTTTCTATTGTGTTGTCAGGTATCATCTTATCTACTTTTTTTTTTGCAAGTAATCAAATGGGCCGGCAACCATAGTAGGTGGTTCTTGCGACCACTTCATTATTGTACCTTGAGTGTCAGTATGTGCCTTCGCATTGTCTGTATATGTCTTTAATTCAGCAGGTGTGTACCCTCTAGGCTTATCCCAGTTAGTACCACTTGCTACAGCAGCTTTATAAGCATCTTGTGCTTGTTTCACACCTGATTCTGTACTAGTTCCCCGATCTCGTTCTTTATCTTGTGTATCCATAATGTGAGCTGCCTTATCTACCCAACGATTCACAGGATCAGTAGTAGGAACATTACCACCACTTGCACTACCCCTAAAGCCTCCTCCTCCACCCCATGTGGTTGGAACATTAGCTCCGAATAGAGCATCATATTGTGCAACTGCTCCGGGTTGTTTCGCTTTGAGTTCAGCCAAGGCTGATTCATACATCGGTTGTGAGCTGTAGCCTGTGAAACCATCGTAATCTGTTGGAGTTGGCATACCACTTGTAGCTGTTAAGCCATGTCCGGGAGCTAGTAATCCAAATGCTTCACCTGCTCTTATATTTGCCTCGAAAGCCGCATTTTGTGTAGGAGTAAACGCTGCAACATCAGCACCATAATAGGGCATGTATTCAATTCGTTGTACATCCTCTGCTCGTTGTAAGTTCCTGATCGCAGGTTGTTTTATCCAATCAGGGATCGTTGTTTCAGTTGTCTCACTTCCACCTTTTCCACCACCACCACTCATGTCAAAACTCCTTTACTAATGTTGTAAATTGCTGTTTCCAGCCTCTAGACTCTAGAACTTTTTTCCATCCTTTCCGACCTGCTATGGTCATTCCATCGCATCCTTGAGCCTTTCCCCAATCAACAGCATCATCGTGCATGTCTGTAATTTGCTTAATTCCTTGTCCTTGATCTCCTCCTGCAAGAAACACATGTAGAACTTTTTTGTTAGGATACACTATAATCTCTGTGACTGCACATCCGTTTGTACCATACCATAGTTGCATGTGTCCACTTAACACTCCATCTACTATGTCTTTGAAGTCGTGTGTATCACCACCTTTTTGAAGTGCTGACTCTATCCACTTCTTACACTCTAATAATTGTATTCCTATACTCATGGGTCTAATTTAATTTTTATCCAAGCACCATTCTTTGAAACTACTGGACAGTCTTGGACTGCATCCCACATCAATATTCCATTTTCAGAAGCTTTTGATTCAGAGTCTTTAAATTCTAATTTGTTTCGTGTGTTGACAATAAATTTGTTAATACGCTCTCCCCAAATGTTCCACTTGTCTCCTAATGGTGCTGGTGGTAGTTGTCCACTCATCGTTTACCACCTGCTGTAGCTTCTATTCGCATCACACCTGCTCTCCAATCTGCAAGTTTGTTACTCTCAATTCTCATTCTTATCTGTCTACCTGAGAATCTGACAGGAGTAGGGTTCGCCAATGTATAAGAACCATAAGTCCTTTCGGTATCGTTTGGATGAAATCTTGTTTTAAACGTTACTTTCACATCACCCTGAGTTAATTCATCAGGTATAAGCTGTGTAACTTTCATAATTTGGTCACCATTGCCAAGGCTTATCGAACCTGACTCAGCGAATGGTGTTAAAGAACCATGATTAAATCCGTATTCGTGGTTGAATAAATCGCCATCTGCATCTGCCCATATAGGAAAATCAAATACTCCCCTGTCAACACCTGCTGTTCTATCCAACAAACCGACTGACCAATGTCCTTCCTTATAGTCGTAGGTGACATAACTGTCATTCTCTGTTGAATTTTCTGAGGTATAGAACCACCATATCTCACTATGTTGTGAGTTGTGGATAGCGTATGCCTTGCTGATTTGACTGTTAGAGATGTTCTTGAAAATGAAATCATGGACATCGCACTTTAATTCTGTTGCGACTGAACCATCAAACATGAAGAATCCATTAGCACCTAACCAAAATGCTCCTTGGTCGATTGCTACAACAGATTTTCTTGAGACAACTCCACAAGCTGTTCCAACTCTCTCGAAGCCATACACGAATGGTGGGCCGGAATAAGTAGCTATATGAGCATCTGTATCTGTCAGAATCAATGTTGTTCCTCTCATTCTGACACCACACATGATCTGTCCAGTAGTCTGCAATTCAAAATCACCTGCCTCGTTTGTTGCTGCTGGTGTCCAAACTGTGTTTGCTTCCTTATCACACCATTGAACTTTACGAGGATTACCACCTGCTCCGAGGGCGAATACGAATCTCTCTTCAGTCACAAGCATAGAATTATTACCTACTGGTGCGTTTGTTAATGCTGTTGGTAGGACTGATGTATTCAGTTGCCACTCGTAAATCTTTCCATCTTTAGACGAACATGCTAGAAGATATTGCCCCCAGTTGTCCAATGCCCAAGTTGTCGCTTCCTGATATATTCCTGTACTTGGTCGAGTGATACCATAAAGTCCTAATCCCCAAAAACCACCACCAAATGCAACATTTACTGCTGCATCTACATCTCCTGATGTGAGTCCTGATGGAGTTATATCTGAAAGTGTGCCTGATGCATTACAATAAATGAGCTTGTTGTGTGTTCCTAACGCAAGTGCTGAAGCATTAGCATTATCAACCCACGCATGTATTCCTCTTGGTACTGATGCTGTTGCAGATGCTTTTCTTGTATCCCATCCACCTACAGGTCGCATTGAACCATCGTTCCATCTAACTAAATTAGCATCTCTCCATCTGTTCGATGACTCGAAATCTGTGCCATTTCTATAGACACCCGGTGGTAATTGTAGTGGTATTAATGCCATAATATTATGCCGCTATCTCTGTCCATACTTCTGAACCCTCTGATATAGGTGACCACTTGAGTCTTCCCAATGTCGTTACAGTTGCTGTCGTAGTCATCGTACCTGCTCCGAATTTCACATAACCACCTTTCGCTGTGATTGTCGCAGTCGAGGTCATTGATGCACTTACAAGCACAACTCGTTCTACAGCAATTGCTATAGTAGAGATGCCATAGATACCAAAGGAATCTGTAGCATTGCCCAATCGTACACGTTCACATGCACCTGTTATGGTACTGGTCGAAGTTAGTGTCGCATCCACTTCTCGTACTAGCTGACCTACACAGGTTGTCGTAACAGTCGAAGTAAATGCTCCTGCACCTCTAACTGTAGAGAAACCCTCTGTAACTACAACAGTCGCACTAGTAGCTAATGCACCTGATGTGCGAACTCTTTCACAACTCGCTACAACAGTTGCTACAACTGCTGTCGAGAATGCCACATAGGTAGAACCATACCTATCTTGACCATACGAATCTTGACTATATCTCGCCATGTGAGACTAGCCTAGTTCAGAGTAATATCTAAATCACCCGATGGAACTCGAAACACGTCACCAGTTGTAATTGCCTTACTCGCTGTCAATGTTGCGTAAACCATTAAGTTGCCTGATGATACTGCATCGAATATACCCACATGAGTTATCGTACCCCAAGAACCTGTTGTTGAAAATGCCATAGATTGTCTTGCATAAGCACTCCCTGATACCTCTGTTCCACCACCTGTCTCTCCCGGTGCTGCTGTGAAAAGTCCTATATACTTGGTCGATGGTGCTGTATAAGCCGCACCTGCGAACACATGATCTAGTATTTCCGTTTCTAAAAAGTTAGTAAATGACATTATCCTAATCCTCTTATTTTAAGTCTCAACCCTGAACCACTATAACGAGCTAGTTCAGAAGCCTCATTTAATCTAGCTACAGCGGCACTATACATCTGCGCCCACATAGCTACCCTCTGATCTTCTGCTAGATAAGGTGCTGAATGTAGTAAAGCTCCATAGAGATATACATCAGGCGAATCTAATAAAAGCCAGTTATCTGCGTTACTACCACTCAAAGCTGTTGTCTTTTGATAGTAGAGTAACTCAAAATCTGTTTCAGCAGATGGTGTTGGATACAGTTGAAACTGTGCATCTGCATGTGTGTAATAAATTGGTGTTCCACTTATGTCTTCAGCTCTTGCTCGTTTGTCTGCCATTGCATCTCTTGATATAAGATTGACTACTGAAGTACCACCAGTTGTTATATGTAACCTTATCGTTTCCAACCAATCGGAAGGTATCTGTATATATTCATCAGCGGCATCTTGTTGACCACTTGAACGTACTTCCATCCTCCAATGTCGTACATCTCTGTTGATCTGTGACTCTGCCAATGTTATGAAGTCAGGGATAACAGTTGTAAGATCATCTCTGTTGAGGAAGTCAGCGATACTTGCTTTCAGCTCTGTGTAGGTAGTGAGTGCCATATTAAAATCCTAGGTTGCTTTGCATTTCTAACTCATAAGGTGATATTCTACCTTGCAAATATTGTCTCTTAAAATTATCTATTTGCTCATCTGTAGTCATTCCTTGTGTAGCACTTATGATCTCTGCTTGTTCTCTAGGAGGTAACTGACCTAAAGTCTTTGCAAACATTGTATCTACATCGGATACAGCACCACGATCCATTCCACCACCAAGATTAGGTTGAATACCTTGCTGTTGTCTCATTCGTGCTATTGCTTGTTCAGAAAGACCATCACCAGTAAAGTTGTATCCTACTGATTTACCATCTTCCGAAAACTCATACTCTCTCTCTGACATAGCACCTCGTGGTCGTGCAGTTATTGCATCAATTTGGTGTCTAAGTTCTTGTGGAGGTACATTCAGATCAATATTACCTGCACCCATCCTTTGTAAAGAAGGAAGTTTATTTGTTAACCATCCCGACAATGCACCATCTTCTACATATTGTGAAGCTATTTTGAAATTCTGTAGTTCATTATTTGATACAGCTCCTGCACCTCGTTGTAAGCCTCTCATATTTGTCAATGCATTTGTAGTAGCATTGTTATATGCTGGTGTATTTGCTAGAGGATCAAGTAGTTGCATCTCGTTAGGAGTGTAGTTGGATGTTTTATCTCGATCAAATCTGTTTTTCTCAAGCCATGATTCGTAACCTGATCCTGTCTTGCCTGTATCTGTAGCTCCTTTCTTGCGACCTGACATGATCCCCATCTCTTTCTCTGAGATCGCACCACCACGTTCTTTTAAGAGCTTTTGTAGTAATTCCATGATACCAAAATTGCTTTCTGCCATCTTATCTCTCCCTTGGTTTTCCGTAAGTATATTCTATTTTGTTGAATTTGTTCGTCATTATTGATTCAATAAGTTAGCTATAGAAGTCATAACATCCCTTCTCATATCCTTTATTCCTTGTATATGACCTTCATCTTGACTCTGTTCAGGGTTAAAGAATGTTCCTAAAGCTCTAGCAATGTTTTCTTGCATATTCCTTTGTCCGAATGGTGTGCCATCAGTCTTGTTTGGGTTCAACATAGCAGTCACATAGAGCTTACCTAGAATTTCTCTTGGGTTGTTTAGTTTCTCGTTTGGATGATCTGCTGTATTAATTTTATCCACAACATCTAAGTGCTTGGTTCTATCATCGTTCATCCAAGCTTCATACCAATCTTGTGGTGTTGGTGATCTATTGTTGGGTAGTATGGCAGTATTTAAAGACATTGCTATCTTACTTAATGATTCTCCCTTACCCATCCAAACATCTATGTAATGCCCATACTCATGTCCAGTAACATTCTGTCTAGGAGGATAACCTTGAGACATTTGTCTCTCGAAATTAGGTGCTTGAGCTTCAATTATTTCGGAAGGAATACCTCTTGAGTCTATAGCACCTTGTCTTGAAACACCCAAATAAGAGTTATCACCTGAATTGTATCCTAGATTTACCGAATCAATACTAGGTCGCATCAAACCACTAGCTTCTAACAATCCTTTACGCTTAAGTTCCCAATCAATAGGATGTTGTATTGGTGATATGTTCGCATTTGCATCCTTGTTTAACCATTCCCTTTCATACCAATCTCTAGGTATGTATGGAACTCTGTCAAAGTCAGCTTCAGCTTTTGTCTTATGTTTACCATAAGGTATATCTCTGCCTTCAGATGAAGATAAATGAACATTAGTTGGAAATAGTTTTTTTCGATCTACCTTCAATCCAAACTCTTTAAAGGTTTTTAATGTTTGATCAGCAAACTCATTCCATAGTTTTGGACTTCCATAGGTCTGATGAACCTGATCTCCAAGGTTCTCATTAGGTGTATACATGTCTTGATAATGTGGAGACTCACGAGGTATTGGATCAGGTGGACTCATCACTCCACGTTGTTGTGCATATAATGTGCCAAGTTTGTTTGTTGAAAGTTGAGGTGGTTTAGGTTCTTCGTATCCTACCAAACCCTTAAAACTCTTATGTATGTCTTCTAGTAGGCTCATTGTAGTAGTCCTGTTTTTAGTGGAGGTGCATCTTTTTTGAGTAAACCTCCTGTCGCATCTAAGTAGTCTACTACATCAAGAGCTGATCTACTACCGAATTCTTTCATTCTGTACTTCTCTCCGTACCACAGGATCGCTTGTAAATCTGCTGTAGTCATATCAGGAAATTCCTTCTGTAGCTCCTTAACGACTCTCTCAGTAACCTCCATCATAAAAGCACGATCACTTGCATTCTGAGGATCGTTTCTTAAACCTTTTATCTGTTTTGATACATTATTTGCTTTTAAATTTATGTTGGTTTTATTCTTGTAATTACTCTTTGCATACTTCTTAGCTTGTACATGAGCCATTTTAATAACTTCAGCATCAGATACAGAAGCAGGTATTCTAGCCGCCTTTCTATATGATGCCATTGCTGTATCTGTTGGTTGTATTGTCATCTGACCTCTGTATCTATTAAAGGTTCTTGACCACCAACGATCCATAGTTAACCAGTTAGGTTGCCCCATAAGATTAGCGTGAAACATTCCAAGCTTTGCTCCAAAGATCGTAGAGTTTGGTACTTGAGTATCTTTTAAATAACCTGTATTAATTTTGTATTGTTTTTTAATTGCATTGGATGTTTGAGTTTCACTCAGCCAATCTAATGTACCTCGTAATCCTTTTTCATCTATGATGTCTTGAAGTAGGTTTAGATTATTCCTGAATGATGCACTAGATGTATGAGCAGGAATATGTAAGTTGACTTTGCCTGTTTGTTTGTAAGACTGATACACATCATCAGCAAATCTCAGGTTATCTTTGATCTTCGCTCCATCAGAAGTGATCGCAACTAGAGATGAATATAAATCTCTTGCTGATTGATCTGCTCCTTGTGCCAATTCAGGATGTCGTTTCGACAGTTGATCAAGTGCCTGTTGGAATTTGGTTGTGTACCAACCACGAGCTTCTTTGTCTCCACCTTTAAGGATCGCTTGAGCTTCACCAATCATTCGCTCATATATTGTTTGATTAGCTTTCTTGGAATAGTCACCTATTCTGATGACAGTTTTATTAGCCTGTGCTAGAGCATCAACATCCTCACCGATCTGACGAATTGTTTTTGCTTGTTGAGGATTGTTCCTTATGAACTCTTCTCTGTGGACTCTGACTTTTTGGAGCGTTTCCTCAACCAAGTCAGCGTTACCCCACCATTGTTGGCTTCCGTTGCTTCCTCCTGCGTCATCAATCTTGCCCATGAGGGAAATTTCTTGGAATGCTTCTTGTCCTGCTTTGTATCCACCTTGTTCTCCTGCAATATAACTAACATCATCAGCCAAACCATTCTTACCAAACAAGACTGTTTCAGCACCTAATTCATCTTTTATTTTACCTGATAGCGTGATAAATGCTTCGGTATCTAGACCTTCTACATTCAATAAGTTAACACCTCTTGTTGTAGATACTGGAGCTAATCCCATGTCTAAATCTGTCATAATTCTGTTAATAGCTATCATTTCAGCATCAGTTATAGGTCTACCTATATCAATTTTTCCTAATGTAATTTTAGAAAAATCATTTGTTGGCACAAAGTAGTGTGATGCAACAGCATCTTGATCTTGTAAGTGTCCGTATAGTGCTGATGTTCTCTTGATCTGTTCTTGTGATTTAGCTGTTGGAACAATAACACCATCAATGATCTCTGTCTCTACTTCATATACAGTTTGACGTGATGTACCAATATGACCTTCAAAATTGGAAGGTGCATTGATGTCGCTTATTTTCTTAACTCCTGTAATTTGTTCTACAGTATCAGCTAACAGCTCGTTAACCTCTACTTGATATTGTGTTTGATTCTCTAGATTCATTCGTGCAATTAATCTACCTTGTAAGATTCCTGTAGATGGTAAAGCTTCTGTTGAAACTTGAACACCTTCATCAACTAAATGTAGTAAGCCTTTCTGATCAGGAACAACATTAAACTTTGTTTTAGGTATTAAGAGATTGTTGTCTAAGAGTGAGAGCCTTTCAGGATTAAGTGTATTAAGAAGTTGGTCTCTGATCGCAGGATTGTTCTTCAGCTCTCTTACACCCTGAATCAGTCCTATTGGTAAGAATGCCAATCCTAATTCCTCTGCTATGAACTTGGCTCTTGAGACTAATCTCTCTCCAGCTCCTGCTTGTTCATCTACACCTGAAGCCATAAACTCGAACAATGAATTATTGAACTTAGTATCTTTCATAAATGCTGAGAGGTTCGGTTCTGTTGGATCAACTGTAGCTCCAGCTCCTGCAACTGCAACAGCTTCACCCATTAAACCTTTCTTTGCTATGCTTCTTAACCCTGCATATCCGAAAAGTAATTGCCCCATTAGCCTAGCTACACTATGATCCTCTACCATCTTCATGTTTAGCTGTGTTCGTTCTTCATTGCTATATAAGTTTGGTACGATCTGAGCTTTGTCTCGATCTATAACATCATCTTCTAAACCTACTAAACCACCTGTAGCATTAACAATATCAACACCAAGATCGATAGTTCCTTGTGGAAAATCATGGAAAATACCTTCACCCATTTCTCTGACAGTATCACCTACTTGCTTTTGAGTAATATTAGAAGCTTTGTCATATAACCAATAGTATGGAGTTTGTTTTACAGGCTGAGTTAGTTGATTGACAACGCCAGTAAGACCTTCCCAAAGATTAGACATTATAGACAGCTCAGGTTTTTTCTCAGGCATTTGATCCATTACACCTTTAGGCATTTGTGGTACATCATCCAACAAGCTGTTCATACAACTCCTTTCAAATTCCTTCGTAAAGGTTTATCCCAATTCTGATTGTAAGGTTGATAACCTATAGCGAGGTAACGGAATGCATCTGCCCCGTGTGATGCCCAGTTGTGGTTTGGTCGCATCCTCCAAGTCTTGCCATTGTCATCCCAATCTCTCTGATAGTTTAACAGACAGTCTATTCCCTTCTCACAGTTTTTTTCATCGAAGAAACATTTGTCTAGCATAGCTCTCACTTGTTGTATGCCATCATCAATCAATAACTGAGGTGCAATCTCAACTTTGTCAGCATGAATACCTAGCTGATCTAATGTCTCAAGTCTACTCTTTCCTGATCCAAGCTCTCTAACTCTGATGTCATGTGGAAAGACATACTGATCATAAACATAACCACGATCTTGAAGGACTTTGACATAGTGTTCTAGTCCTACACCTGATGCTTCATAGTAGTCTATTAGATGAACTTCAGTACCAACAAACTGTGCAAACCATAGAGCTGTTGAATCTCCAATACCAAGATCAAAACTTACTACAACACCTGTACCACGATCATATCTTACCTTACCAATACGATCTTCATCTCTAGCTCTTCTCATTTCGGATGCGTAATAACTTCCTTCTGTATAGACTAGATAAGAACCCTCCCAAATATGTTCATACATGTCAGGTCGTTGCTCTTTGTCTTCTAATCTTGTCTGCTCCAGTACATCAGGAAACCATGGATTATCTCTAAAATTTAATTGAACTCCTTTACTATCGTGAGGAATTTTGTCTCGGAATCTTTCATTGGTTGCTGAATATTTACTCTCAGGATTCCATGTTACCCATATCTCTGAGTCAACTTCACGAACAGTTGGGATCAAAACATCATAAGCTCTACCACTTAATGCTTCAGCTTCATCTACCCAACACAATAAGATACGAGCTTTAGACTTGATCGAGTCAAGTGATCGTCTAAGACCTGAGAATGTATAGGAAATATTGCCATCATAAGACTTAATATATTTCTCACCACAGTCATAATATGCATCGAGCCAAGGGATTGATTGAATAGCTGTCTTGATCTCTTCAAATGAGGAATCACTCAGGCTGTTCATAAACTCTCTAGCACATAGTATCTGACCTTTTCTTGGTGGAATAGAGTTGCCCCATTGATAACCTTTAACTGCTGTCATTAATGCAAATGATCTTGTCTTGCCACTACCTCTACCCCCGTAGCTAAATCTTGTGCGGGCAGTTCCGGCAAAAACGGGTACGAGCTTCGGAGGTAGTTCGATTGAAGCTCTAGTCTTCTTCTTCATTGACCTAGAGCTTTCTTAAATTCTTCTAATTCTTTTCTAAAGGTTGTGCCGAATCCTATATCATCTTGACTCCAGTTTCTCATGGTATGAACATTTGCATCTTTACCACCTAACAAATATCCACCTACTACTTGGTCGAATCTACTTACATCCCACCATTGTTCTTTAGGTCGTGATTCACCTGCTATTGGCATTGCCTGAGTAACATGCTTATATGATTCATCCTTCCATTTCATAACATCATCATCTAACTGTGCGGCTGTTCTTAATCTGTTATACCAATATGGGGATGTCTTATCTAGATTGTGTAGAGCTTCACCAAACATCATATCACCTACATAATCACCTGTGCTTCCTTCCTTCTTTAGTCTTGCTTCATTGATATAAGCTTTATCACCTATGACCTCTCCATAAGCATCGTGGTAATTAAACAGAGAAGCTTCCTCTTCAGGTGTAGCTCTTGTTACACCACTCAGTATTGCGTCAAGTAATCCTCTAGTCTTTTTCATTCACTTTAGCAACCAGTTCAATGACATTTGGTTGCATACTTTTATCACTAGAAATAATGTCTTGATCCATCTTATCGTGGAATCCATGCTTACCTAGAACAAGCTTAGTGATCGCTGAGTTGAATGTGTTATTGAGTCCTTTATTAACCAATGTCTTCTGTTGAACTTGCATACATCGCCCTAATATGTCGGAAAACTCTTTGCTTTCTTGACTTGCCCAATCGTATAAAGTGTCTCTGTGTAAGCCTAAAACTTCAGCCATCCCTTCAATGCTTGGGATCATATCACCATACATCTCATAGTCATTAATGTAAGCTCTAGCCTTATCTACAATCTCTTTAGAATATTTAGTTGGTCTAGCCATTTAACTTCTCCATATTTCCAAACTGTTTTAGTACGACAGTCTGTTCTATGTGATCATCTATTACATCACAAGAATCTCCAGTAACTTCAGAGCAATACTCAAGTAAAGCTAGATACATATAAGGTAGCTTTTCATATTGCCTTTTGCAGAATTGTTCTTCTTCTTCAGTCATGTTGTCTCATTCTACTATCAAACCTCTCCAGTTATCAGGTAAGTTTAATCTTATTCCTACAAATTCTTCAGCAAATACTATGCACTCATCTATATATATTCCCATCTCTTTTGTATTAAGAGTTGTAGTTGATTTTAAAACAATATGTTGTTTCTTGCAAACAGTCTCAGTTGTTGTCTCTAAAAACTCTCCTCGTAAGTGATTGTGAATAGCATCTTTTGAGTTCTTAGTCTCAACTCTGACCTGCTCTATGATGCTCCAATATAATTTGTTCTGCTGTCCTGATCTAGTTAGTTTGTTAGGTTTAATACTAATGATTGCCTCATCAGCATCAGT
>LWDU01037467.1_pt1 | contig 16357 bp, 14 predicted proteins | sample 727161 | NCBI WGS metagenome assembly LWDU01 (sample SAMN04566230, study PRJNA314399) | hydrothermal vent metagenome | isolation source: deep sea hydrothermal plume seawater | place: Mexico: Gulf of California, Guaymas Basin | collected 2004-07-11 | reverse complement strand
ATTTCTCTCAGAGAGACAACCGGGTCCTTGTCGTTGTCGCGCTCGACAGTGATCGGCGAGCCTTCGCGGATCATGCGTGCGCGCTGCGCAGCCAGAAGGATCAGGTCAAAACGGTTTGGGACCTGCTCAATGCAGTCTTCGACAGTAACTCGTGCCATATGGGAAATCTCCTGATAGCCGCTCTTTATATGCGTTGCAGCACACCGATACAACCCGTCACTTGCGGTGGCTGCAGTCCGGCGCTAGCCTTGCGGATATTTCATTACGACTTTGAATTCTGGATTAAAAATGGCATTTTATAAAGACGAACGACTGATGTTGTTCATTGATGGCGCGAGCCTCTACACAACCGCACGATCGCTTGAGATTGAAATCGACTTCCGCAAGCTGCTGGCAGAATTCAGAAATCGCGGCAGGCTGCTTCGCGCCAATTACTACACGACGATTGTCGAGGGCGAAGACTACAGCCCTGTCCGGCCACTCGTCGACTGGCTGAGCTACAATGGCTACAACGTCATTCACAAAGCCGCCCGCGAGTTTACGGATCGCGAGGGCCGCCGCCGCGTGCGTGGCAACATGAATGTAGAGATTGCGGTCGACATGATGAACGCCGCGAGCACGGTCGACCATATTGTTCTCTTTGCAGGCGACAGCGATTTCCGCAGGCTGGTCGAAATGGTGAAGGCGCAAGGATGCCGCGTTACGGTCGTCTCTTCGGCCAAAACACAGCCGCAGACGATTGGGGATGAACTTCGTCGGGAGGCCGACGTCTTTATCGATCTGGAAGATCTTTCAGACCTCATTGGGCGTCCACGCAATGGAACGCCTGACCGGGCCGTGGCTTATGCAGATGATGACGATGACTGATAAGACGACTGTCCCGCCCGAAGCGCCGCCCAATTGCGAACTCTGCCCTAGGCTTGTGACCTACCGGTCGCAGAACCGCTTGAACCATCCCGGCTGGTTCAACGCTCCCGTCCCTTCTTTCGGGGACGAAGGCGCGCGGCTGCTCGTGATCGGCCTGGCCCCGGGTGTGACCGGGGCCAACAAGACGGGCCGTCCTTTCACTGGCGACTGGGCGGGTGATCTTCTCTATGCGACGCTCGACAAGTTCGGCTTCAGCGAAGGAGAGTATCAGGCCCNNNTGGCCCGCATCGACGCCCTGCCAAAGGTTCAGGTGCTGCTCTGTCTCGGCAAGATCGCTCACGACTCGACCCTGCGCGCTTTCGACCTCAAGGTTAAGGATCATCCTTTCGGACATGGCAGCGAGTATCGGGTGACCGATAATTGCATCCTTCTTTCGAGCTATCATTGCTCGCGCTACAACACGAATACCGGACGACTGACGCCAGAGATGTTTGAAGCCGTTTTCGCGCGGGCAAACGAGCTTCTCGGCCGCTGATCAGCAATCCTTCAACAGCTTATCGCTGTGCAGGACTATGATAGCTGATGTTCGTCCTCGTATGATCAGGCTGATTCGGTCTAGACGAGGTGGTCATGACAGGCTCCAATCAAGCACAACTGTTCGACGACGTTCCAGCAGACACATCCGGCTACTCAGCCAAGGATATCGAAGTCCTTGAAGGGCTCGAACCCGTCCGCAAACGTCCGGGCATGTATATCGGCGGCACCGACGAGCGCGCCTATCACCACCTCTTTGCCGAAGTGCTCGACAACTCCATGGACGAAGCCGTCGCTGGCCATGCGAACCGGATCGAGGTGCGCCTCGACGCTGACGGCTTCCTGACCGTCACCGACAATGGCCGCGGCATCCCGATCGACCCGCACCCGAAATTTCCGGACAAGTCTGCGCTGGAAGTCATCATGTGTACGCTCCATGCGGGCGGCAAATTTTCTGACAAGGCCTATGCGACCGCGGGGGGCCTGCACGGCGTCGGTATCTCGGTCGTGAACGCGCTCTCAGAGCGAGTTGAGGTCGAGGTCGCCCGTGACCGCAAGTTATACGTTCAGGTGTTTGAGCGTGGCCAGGTCATGTCACCGGTAGAGCTGAAAGGTGCAGCGCCGAACCGCCGCGGCACGAGTGTGCGGTTCCGGCCAGACGTCGAAATCTTCGGCGACAAGCTTCGCTTTCGCCCATCGCGCCTGTTCCAGATGGCGCGCTCCAAGGCCTATCTCTATCGCGGCGTCGAAGTGCGCTGGTCCTGTGACCCGTCGCTCCTGCCCGAAGACTCCAAGATACCGGCAGAGGCCACCCTTACCTACCCGAATGGTCTTGCTGACCAGCTGGAAGAAGTCTTCAAGGGCAAGGCGACCATCACGAATGAAGCCTTCTCGGGCCTCGTTGAAACCGATGAAGGCAAGGTCGAATGGGCCATTGCCTGGACGGCTGCGGGCTTTGGCGAAGCCGATGGCTTCTCGCGCTCCTACTGTAACACCATCCCGACACCGGATGGCGGCACCCATGAAGCAGGCCTTCGCTCTGCCATCACGAAAGGCCTTCGAAACTATGGTGAACTGACGGGCCAGAAGAAGGCGACCGCCATCACCGCAGACGACATCATGTCCTATGCAGGCATCCTTCTGTCTGTCTTCATTCGCGGCCCTGAATTCGTGGGCCAGACCAAGGACAAGCTGTCGACGACGGCTGCGTTCCGCCTTGTCGAGAACGCTGTCCGCGACCGCTTCGATCACTGGCTCGCTGCCAGCCCGAAGGAAGCTGACAAGCTTCTCAACTGGGCGATGGAGCGCGCGGATGAGCGCGCCAAGCGCCGCAAGGACAAGGAAGTCGCGCGCAAGTCTGCGACCCGCCGCCTGCGCCTTCCCGGCAAACTTGCAGATTGCTCTGCGAATTCCGGCGACACCGAGCTTTTCATCGTCGAAGGCGATTCTGCAGGTGGCACGGCGAAGACTGCCCGTGACCGCAAGATGCAGGCGATCCTGCCCCTGCGCGGCAAGATCCTGAACGTCGCGTCGGCTTCCGTCGACAAGCTGGAAAAGAACCAGGAACTCGCCGACCTGATGCTGGCGCTCGGCACGGGCCTCAAGACGCGCTTCAATCTCGATGATCTTCGCTATGAGCGCGTCATCATCATGACTGACGCTGACGTCGACGGCGCGCACATCGCCTCCCTGCTCATCACCTTCTTCTATCAGATGACGCCGGGCCTCATCGAAAGCGGGCGTCTTTATATGGCGATGCCCCCGCTCTACCGCCTCAGCCATAAGGGCAAGTCGGTCTATGCGATGGACGATGCACAGAAGGCAGAGCTGATCGCTTCGGAATTCAAGAATAGCGAGAAAGTCGAGATCGGCCGCTTCAAGGGACTTGGTGAGATGAATGCCTCGCAGCTCAAAGAGACCACAATGGACCCGAAGTCGCGGACGCTGGCGCGGATCACCCTGCCGGACTCAATGGATGAACTCACTGAAATGAAGCCTGCAGAGCTCATCGACACGCTGATGGGGCGCAAGGCCGAGCACCGCTTCAAATTCATTCAGGACAACGCCCAGTTCGCCTCTGAACTCGATATCTGAGACTTCAGGCACACGACTGGCGTAAATCTTGCGGACCCGACAAGGGTTTATTCACAGCCCTCCGATATATCGCGGGGCTATGGGTGGTCTTGTTTTGGGCGCAGGTAAATGAGCATTCACTGGCAGTATGTCCGGCATGACAAGCTGAGGTCGAACCTTCTCGACGCTGAACACAGTCTCCACCAGTCGCCGCTTTTCTGCGACGCCTCGCTTGCAGCCCTGCTCGACGCCTATCCGCGCGACCGACTTGGCATCTGGACGTTTGGTGAGCATGCCGAAGGCGATGAGAAACCGATCTTCGGCACCGCCAACGATATGCGTGGAGAGCAAATTCTCGAAGCCGTGAAGAAGGGCCGAATCTGGCTCAATTTGCGCGCCACGAATGAACTCGTGTCCCATTACGCAGACACAGCGAACATCATTTTCGATAGCCTGCAATCTCGGATGGGCCAGCGCATCATCAAGCGCGATATGAGTGTACTTATCTCATCGCCGGGCATTCACGTACATTATCATCTCGATATTCCACTGGTCGCCCTGCTGCAGGTTCGCGGCACGAAGACGCTCTTCCTCTATCCGGAATCCGAAGAGTTCGCGCCGACAGAGCGCCTTGAGGCGATCGCGCTTGGCGAGGGCGATGAAAGCCTTTACTTCGAAAGCGCATTTGACGCCCATGTTCAGCCGTTCGAGCTGAAGCCCGGCAAAGGCATCTCATGGCCCCAGAATGCGCCGCACCGCGTGCAGAATGGCGACATGATGAATGTCTCGCTGTCATGCGAATTCATGACATGGCCAGCGCTCTTCCGCGCGAACGCACTCTACGCCAATGCGCGACTGCGCCGGTCATTCGGGGCACGGCCCGGTCGGCCAAAGGGCATCGTTCCAGCAACGTTCGGCAAGGCGGCGCTCGCCCGCGTTTTCAAGAAGTTCGAACGTAGTGAGACTGCGCCTGAACCTCGCCACCCGGCCTTCGCACTGGACCTCAATAGCCCGGGCGCCGTTCGCACACTTTAAGGCGCATCGCCCGCGGATCTGTCGCTGGAATTCCGCGCACAAAGTTCCGAGCGCCATTGAAAGAACCGGCAAACGGGTCACAATATCCTCCCAATACGGATTTCCGGCTGAGGGGCTGATATGAAAATTGTGATGCGTCTGGCAGTGGCGCTGTCTGCTGCGACCTTCCTCACCGCATGTGGCGGTGGTGGACAGGACACCGAGAACGAGACCAGCGGCGAACAGGCCGAAGCTTTCGACCGCGACCCCTATCCGTCAACCTACACGCCTTACCCATCCGGCGCCGTTCTTCTACAGAACGCGACCGTTTATGACGGCATTGGCAACGTCTTCGAGAATTATGATGTCCTCCTGGAAGGTGGAAACATCGCCGGCATGGGCGAAGACCTCGATGCGGGCGATGATGTCGAGGTGATTGACGCGGCCGGCAAATTCGTGACACCCGGCATCATCGACAACCACTCCCACCTTGGCGTCTACCCCTCGCCCGGCGTCAGCGCCCATCAGGACGGCAATGAGATTTCAGGCCCCGTCACCGCAGAAGTCTGGGCCGAGCATGGCGTCTGGCCGCAAGATCCAGGCTTTACTCGCGCGCTTGCCGGCGGCGTCACCTCGATGCAGATCCTGCCAGGCTCAGCCAACCTCTTCGGCGGGCGCGGCGTGACGCTCAAGAACGTCCTGTCGCGAACTGTACAGGGCATGAAGTTTCCGGATGCGCCTTACACGCTGAAAATGGCCTGCGGCGAAAACCCTAAACGGGTCTACGGATATGGCGGCGGACGCTTCCCGGGCGGCGCTCCCTATTCCCGTATGGGTAATGTCGCAGGTTACCGCAATTCATGGATCGAAGCGCGCGCCTATCAGGAAAAATGGGACGCCTGGGAAGAAGATGGCGGCGACATGCCGACCCGCAACCTCGAGCTCGACACACTGGCCGGCGTCCTAGACGGCGACATTCTCGTTCACATGCACTGCTACCGCGCCGACGAGATGGCGCAGGTGATCGATATGTCAGAAGAGTTTGGCTACAAGGTCACTTCCTTCCACCACGCCGTCGAAAGCTACAAAATTGCCGACCTTCTCGCAGAGAAGGAAATCTGCTCCTCCATGTGGGCCGACTGGTGGGGCTTCAAGATGGAAGCCTATGACGGCATCCGCGAGAATATCCCGCTCGTCCATCAGGCCGGTGCCTGCGCTATCGTTCATTCTGACAGCGATATCGGCATTCAGCGCCTCAACCAGGAGGCCGCCAAGGCACTGGCTGACGGTCGGCGCGCCGGCATAGAGATTTCTGATGCCGACGCCTGGACCTGGCTCTCGGCCAATCCGGCGAAGTCGCTTGGTATTTTCGATCAGACCGGCTCGCTGGAAATCGGCAAGGATGCTGACGTCGTGCTCTGGAATGGCGATCCCTTCAGCACCTATTCGAACGCCGAACGCGTTTATATCGATGGTGCGCTCATGTTCGATCTTGAGCAACCAGACTTCACCCCCGTCACAGATTTCGAGCTTGGCCAGCCTGGCGAAGGAGACCTGAAATGATCTTCAAATTTGCAGCAATTGCCGCGTCTACCTCGCTCGTCTGCGCAAGTGCGTTCGCACAGAACCTCGCCATTCAGAACGCCACCCTCTTTGACGGTGAGACCGTTCGCGAAGATGCGACGCTCGTCATTAGAGACGGAACTGTTGTCGCCTGGGCAGACGCAGACGAGCTCCCGTCAGGTCTGGAAACCATTGACGCCGAAGGCGCGTGGATCACGCCCGGCATCTTCACGCCTTTCTCGCGTACCGGCATTGTTGAAGTCGGCGCAGAGGATTCGACGGACGATACCTCAGCTGGCCAGTCGACGTTCGGGGCGGCCCTCGACATGAGCGACGGGTTCAATCCGGCCTCGACCTTGATTGAGGTCACCAGACTGGAAGGTGTGACACGTATGGCCGTCGCGCCAAGCCTAGGCTCTTCCCTCTTTGGTGGTCAGGGCTTCATCGCGACAACGACGGGTGAACCCGGCTCCATCATAGAAGAGCGCGCTTTTACCTTCATCAATCTTGGTGAAGGCGGCGCCGGTATCGCAGGTGGCTCACGCCCGGCAGCTTGGGCCACTTTCCGTGCAGCGCTCGGCGACGCACGCGCCTTTCCAGCCCGCTACCTCACTGGACAGGAAGGCGACGTTCTCAACCGGGTCGACGCTCAGGCGCTGTCGCGCGCGGCGCGCGGCGACCAGCTGATCATGATCTCAGCCAGCCGCGAAAGCGACATCCGCCAGATAATCGAGCTGAAGCAGGACAATCCTCAATTGCAGATCGTCATTCTCGGTGCCCAGGAAGGCTGGATGGCCGCGGAAGCGCTCGCTGATGCAGACATTCCCGTTATCATCGACCCTTATGACAATCTGCCCAGCAGCTTCGCCCAGCTCGGCGCGACCCAGCAGAATGCTGCAAGGCTCCTCGATGCCGGGGTGACGACCGCGTTCGCCTATTTCGACAATAGCAGCCATCAGGCGCGTCTCATCCTGCAGAGCGCTGGCAACGCCGTTGGCAGCGGCGTCGATCACACGGATGCCTTGAAAGCGATCACGTCCGTGCCGGCCGATATTTTCGGGATCGATGGCGCTGGACGCCTGACGACAGGCAGCCTTGGTGACCTCGTCATCTGGGACGGCGACCCGCTGGAAGTCAGAAGCGCGCCCGTCCGCATCTTTATCGATGGGGTCGAGCAGCCGCTCGAGAGCCGCCAGACAAAGCTGCGCGACCGCTATCTCAATCTCGACGAAAGCGAACGGCCACTCGCCTACAAGCGCTAATCAGCGCTTGGCGACGTTTTCGACCTTTTCGAGAGGTTCAATCGTCTGCACATAGCCGGCTTCAGCCGGTATGTGGAGGCAGGGTTTGCCATTCTCGTCCTTGCCGACCACAGGCAGCACGGTAACGACCTTGCCGTCCCTGAAGCGGCTGATAGCGGTCGGCACGCTTTGCGCTTCGGCCAGCTTGCCAAGGTTCATCTTGGTGGGGAAAATGATCGTCGCCTCGCCAGCTGCTTCCATGTCGAGAGCGAGCTGCGGCGACAGCCAGACAGCATCCGTCGTTTCGCGCCCGTCATGCGTGGCGAGCTGCTGGGGTGGTGTCGGCGCCAGATAGAAATGCGTGTCGAAGCGCTTGGGCATCATGTCCGGCGTGATCCAGTGACCGAAATGAACCAGCGTATCGAGCGCGAGTACAAGGTCATGCTCTTTCACCAGCTCGACGAAGCTCTTCTCTCGGCGGTCGACGGACTCGCGGAACGGGGCAAGCTTGTCAGCGACATCGACGCCAACGAGCGCTGCGCCCTCGCCGCGCGCGCCAGCTGGGCGCGCAAGGATGATTCCTGATTCCTCAAAGGCTTCTCGAAGCGCAGCAACGCGGGCGATCCGGGCCTTGCCGTCATAATTACCGTCGCTCAGGGCGTCCCACTCGTCCGAAGCATCTTCGTCATTCGTCTTGCCGCCCGGAAAGACCAGCGCCCCTGCGGCGAAGTCGATCTGGTAGTGGCGCTTCACCATCAGGACCTGCAGGTCCGGCGCGTCGCGCAGCAGGAGAACGGTGGCGGAAAGTCTTGGCGCGGCATCGGTCATAACGAATTCTCCCTCAGATCCAGCAAATTTGCTGTAAATCCACTCGTTCCAATCCGCGTGATCTCAACGAGCGTCTGTCATTGTTCTTGTCTCGATACATTCACAGACAGGGATGCGGCATGCAACAGGTTCGGACACGCACATCGGCTCAGCCATCAATTATTCCAGGCGAAGGCGAGCTACGGCTGTCCCCTGTCATCCACCTCATCACGGGCGACATCGTAAATCAGGTCGCCGAAACGCAATTTGCCTTTGATGACCGCGTGTCTTTCGGCGCAGGCAGCCTTTTCGTGAACCGCATCAGCCCGGCCCTCTGAGTCCGTCGCGCGTCTCGCAAATGAAACGCCGCAGGCAACGGCTCGCCCGATCATCATTGAGGCGCCGATCGCCGCGCTGATGCACCCGGACACGCCGATCGCCTGTGAGGCCGCCGCCGCCCGCGGCCGCATCTGCCCACAGGAAATCTGCATCGAAGTCGGTGACGCAACCCTGTCCCAGTCCAAGTCCGATATCCTCAAGAGCATCGAAGCGCTTCGCCGCCGTGGCTTCCGCGTCGGGGTGAATGCAACGCGCTCGTGGTGCACGCCGCTCGACACGCATCTGCGCCTCCTTCTGGATTCGGTCCGCATCGACGCGCTGAAAGTCTGGAGCGAAGCAGACCTCCTCAATCGTATCGAAGCAGCCAGCGCCTGCGGCATGGCAGTCATCGCTGAGAATGCACGTTACCGCGACGGTGAGAAGCTGGCCTCTGTGGGCATCGAGCTGGCCCGCGCCCCTCGTGTAGACGGCTAAACGGCCCGGCGTGCTGCGGCTTCAGATGGTGCCGTCTCCATGGCGCTCGCCTGCTCTGAATAGAAATCCAGCTTTTCGAGCAGATAGTCGAGGTCGCCCTTCGGGATGGCCTGGAACTGCGTTAGCACGCGTTCAATCATCCGCATCCGGAAGCGTGCTTTGTCATTCGGCCCGCCATCAACTTCGGTTTCGTGGAAGACATTTACGGCGGCCTTGAAGGCTGGCAGCAGCTTGCGTGGCAGTCCGGCCCGGTCAAAGATTGCCGCAAGGCCGCGCGGGCCTGCATCGTGGATCATCAGCCACGCCTTGCCATGCGTGACGCCCGCGAGTTCCGCCATGGCATGTTCGACAAACTTCATCTGTCCAAGACATAGCGCGCGCATGATAAGCGAATTGGTCAGGCGGCCATTGAGGTCAAGCTGGTGAACGAAATAGCCCATGTCCTGGCTGCGGTCTGCCTGCTCGACGAGATCCACGGTCGCGCGTTCACGCGCCCCGGCAGCAAGGTCGATGGCGAGTTGCGCTGGCAGCTCATGCCGGTTCACCAGCATGTCGAAGGCCTGACCCGACACGAGTGAGACCAGCTTTTCAGCGACATGAACCGGAATATGCTCACGCGAGATGAGGGCCGTTTTCACGCCCTCATTTTCAGCGAACCGGTCAATGGAGCGATCGAATGCCTTGTTCGTCCAGCTTGCACCGCGATTACGCGCCAGCGCGGCCACCGCGTCTGCAATGCCCTCACCCGCTATGGTCTCGCAAAGCTCCGCGTCGATACGTTCGCGCGATGCGATGGCGATCTGCTTGGCGCCCTCAACGGCGCGGACAAGCTCTATCAGGTCTTGATCTGTCAGTGACGGCGAATACTGAAGCACAGGCAGCGCAACACTCTCAACATCGCGCGCAAGCTTCATCGCCACAGCGCGAGGAAGACGCGGCGAATTACGCAGCGCGACGGCCAGCGTCTTGCGCACCAGCTCGGCGGCATCCTGCGCGAGGATGGCAATGATCTCTTCTGCGTGGCGGCGTTCGGTGTCTGTCAGTGGGTCAGTCGCAATCCGGCGGCAGAGCTTGTGCGCAATGCCAGCCCGTTCGTCCGGTGTCTCACCCTTCATGAGCCGCTCAATGTCCCCTTCGGACAATTGCGGCCGCATGCTTGAAATACCCATCGATAGCGCCTTCCCTCAGCCGAGGAATCAATTTGCTGAGAATTGTATTGTGCCGGTTAATGTCCGGTTTACCAATGGGTCGGGCAGCAGACCTGAAATAAATCTGGGAGAAGACATGCTCGAAGGCATTCGCGTCATAGAATATGCAACCTATATGGCCGCCCCCGGCGCAGGCAGTATCCTGAGTGACTGGGGCGCAGAGGTGATCAAGGTCGAACCGCCAGGCGGCGACCCGATCCGCAAATTCTTTGCAACCATCGGCACCGATATCCAGGACAATCCGGTCTTTGATTTCGACAATCGCGGCAAGAAATCCATCGCGCTCGACACCACCACCGATGAAGGCCGCAAGATCCTGCGCGAGCTGGCAGAAAGCGCCGATGTCTTTCTGACCAATGTTCGCCCGGGCGGGCTGGCGCGGTCTGGTCTCGATTATGAGGGTCTGAAGTCGGTCAACCCGAAGCTCGTCTATTGCAGCCTGACCGGATATGGCCTCGATGGCCCGGATGCCGACAAGCCGGGCTTCGACGTCGCGAGCTTCTGGGCGCGCTCTGGCGCGGCACGTACCACCATCCCAAAGGGCGGTGAGCCATTTCCATGCCGGACCGCGTTTGGCGACCATACGACCAGTATCGCTGCGGCCGCTGGCATCTGCGCCGCGCTGGTAGAAGCGACCAAGACCGGCAAGGGCCGGCTGGTCGAAGCTTCGCTACTGCGCACCGCCCTCTTCACGCTCGGCTCCGATTTCGCGATCCAGCTCTTTTTCGGACGGCTTGGCTCCACCAAGCAACGCCATGAACAGACCGTGCCGATCATGAATTTCTTCCGCACCAGTGACGACCACTGGCTCTGCATCGTGGCGCGTCAGGGCAATTCAGACTGGGCGCCGATCTGCCGGGTCATTGGCCGCGAAGACCTCATTGATGATGAGCGCTTCTCTTCGCCAAAGGCGCGCCGGAAGAACAGCGTCGAATGCGTCTCCATTCTCGACGAAGGCTTCGGGGCGATGACGAAACAAGAAGCTGCCGAGCGTCTTGATGAGCACTCCATAGCTTGGGCGCCCGTCCAGACGATGGCCGAAGCGGCCGCCGACCCGCAGGTTCTGGCAGCCGGCGGTATCGTTGATGTGCCATCAGCCGCAGGCGATGGATCCTCGTTCAAGTCACCCGCCTCGCCCATCCGGTTTCCGGGCGCGAATGATGGCCCGAAAGGCCCGTCACCGAAATTCGGCCAACACAGCCGCGAAGTCCTTGCTGGCCTTGGGCGCAGCGAGGACGAGATCACTCAGTTGCTGTCTTCTGGGGCCGTCTCTGATGGGGCGAAACCGGCAAAATAGCTACGGATGTCATCGCCGCGTTCGTCTTCTAGTGCGACGCAAAGGCCGATGCTCTCACGCGCTTCGGCGAGGGCACGTTCATATCCCGGCGCCAGGTCGCCATACGCGCCGAACAGGGCCTCGAGCTCGACAATAGCGGTCGGTGAGCAGAGGTCATCTGCAAGCCGCGGCGTCGAGCGCGGGCGTTGGCCGGGAATGCGCTGCACGAATTCCGGATAATTCGCCTGCAGCCACGCCCAAGCGTCCTGCTTGACCTCGCTCTGGCGCATCTGGCCGGACATGATCGAATAGGTTTCCCGGGTGCCAAGCCGACCTGACATGGAGAGGTCCATGATGATCGGCAGCAGCTCCGGATCGTTGTTCTGCCCGATCGCGTAAGCAGCCGCCTGCTCGAAGGTCGGGTCATCGATATCTGAGAGCGAAGACAGCATCGCATCAAGGAAGCGTTCTCCGCCCTCCTGCATGCCGATGGCAAGCGCGGTCGAGAAATCGTCGCTCGTGAGGCCGCGCACTTCTCCCCTTACAGGAAGTCCGACATAGGCGTTCGCCGCACGCGCGAACTCGTCGCGTAGGTCTGCGTCATTGCCGGTGCGTGCCAGGAAGGATTCGAGGCGGGAAACCAGAATGCGGTCGCTCTCTAAATCGGACTGCCTTGCGCGTTCAAGTCGTGGCCCGAACACGCGGGCGATCTCGGCTTCCATGCCTGCACGTGCGGCCTCGTCGCTCGATACCGCACGGTATAATGAAGAATAGGCGCGCACCGCGCCATCGACGACCTGGCGTTGATCATGTCGGGCCGCAGCATTTGCGATGGCCATCAGTGTCGGAAGGGCAAGATTACCTGCTTCGAAACTCGCCACAGCGCTATCGACAGCGACCATCGCTTCACCAGCTTCCAACGCCCCAAAATTCACGGCGAGCAATGCCCACTGCGCGTCGGGCAGATTGAAGCGCCAGTATCCGGCCCCGCCTGCATTCGGCATGATCCAGTCCGGACAGGTCTCAAACTGATCTAGCGTCAGGGTCGCCGTCTGCTCGCTCATCATGGTGCAGACACGTTCACGCGTGTCGCCACTCGCCGCAACGAGACAATACGGGATCGTCCAACGGCGGCTCTGTTCAATCGGGCTGCCAAGCGGTTGATATCGGCTTTGCGACAGGGAAACCTCCGGCGCGCGGCCTTCGCGGCACTGCAGGTCGGCGCTCACAAGCGGCAGGCCTGATTGCTCAACGAAACTACGAAACGCCGTCGTCAGATCCGGTTCATTGGTCTCGTCAGCGATCACCTCGAAGAAGTCAGGGCTGTCCGCAACTGAGTCCTCGAAGCGTGAGATGTAGCGGCCAAGCGCCGGTCGGAATTTGTCGGCCCCAAAATACGAGTCCACCATCGCGATGACGGCGAGCCCCTTGTCGTAGGTGATCGAGTCGTAGGCGTTGCGGATGTCTTCATTTAGCGTGATCGGCTCCCTGACAGCACGTGCGCTGCGCAGGCTGTCGAGCGACATTGCACTGATGCTGTCGGCAACGGCGTCCAGCTCATAGCCGCCGTCTGGCTCCAGATCGGACAGCACGATGCCTGTGGCCCAGCTGGAAAACGCTTCCTTCAGCCAAAGATCATCCCACCATGGCGGCGTAACCAGATCACCGAACCACATATGCGCGATTTCGTGGCTGTGAATGTTCAGAAGTGCCCGGCGCATCGCAGGACCGCTCGATGGCCCATAGAGGATCCGACTCTCGCGATAGGTGATCGCGGCTGCAAGCTCTGTTGCACCGCTCGGCCATTGCGGGGCCGCGATGATATCGAGCTTCTCATAAGGATACGGAACGCCAAGTTCTCTTTCAAAAAACGCCCCCATCGGCTCTGTCATCATAAGAGCATAGGAGATTTCACTACCCTTCCCGGCCCTTGTGTAGCCCGTCAGCGGAACCGAGAAATCCCGCACTTCATTCGGCGACAGCGAAGGACCATCCAGCCGGTCGAATGGACCGACGGCGAGTGACAACAGATAGGTGGGCAGTGGACGCGTCGGCTTGAAAGTAATCCGCTTAAAGCCTTCTTCTTCCAGAATTTCTTCACGCTCGATCGGCGTATTTGAGATTGCGATATCGTCTTCGGGGACGGTCAGGACGATGTCGTAAGGCGTTTTGAAGCGCGGCTCATCAAAACCAGGCATGAAGCGGCGTGCCTGAATGCTTTCCGACTTCGCCAATGCATAGGCGCCGCCTTGCTCCTCAACCTTGAACAGCCCAGCAAGATTGGCGTCGAACGGTGCGGTGTAGTCGATCTCGACCCGGACGGTGCCTGCACCCGCGCGGCGCGGAAAGTGGATCCAGGCGACACCTGAATTCAGGACATCGCGCCAGGTTGCCGCCTCATCCTGCATATTCGTGCCAGAAACGGTGACTTCCCTGATCTCGAGCCCCTGCCCATGAAGCCAGAAGCCTTGCGCCGGCTGATCGAACTCGACGTCGATTGTGACTGTCCCGCCAAAACGCGTGCGGCGCGGGTCGATCCTCAGATCTATGTCATATGCAACTGGTCGAACCCCATCGGGGAGCGGGCCTCGCGGCGCGCGCTCAAAAAGTTCGGAGAGTTCCGGCTGTTCCTGACGCGGCGTCGGACCGCATGCAGCAAGCCCGACCACAAGAGCACATACAAGAATAAGACGTTGCATTGAGGACCCTGAATTACCTGTCACAATCCATATGAGCTGCTGCACCCCTGCGTCACCCTGAAAAAGGACGGCCAGCTGTATTTCACTGTTCAGCACGGGCCGACTTGTCATGGCGTCCTGTCTGAATCGCCCCTATAAGAACGCCATGAAAATCGCGACCTGGAACGTAAACTCCATCAAGGCCCGCATGGCGACGGTGCTAGATGTCCTGAAAGCCATTGATGCGGATGTCATCTGCCTTCAGGAGATCAAATGCGAGACCGAGAACTTCCCCTATATGGAGATCGAAGAGCTCGGCTATAATTGCGCCGTCCATGGGCAGAAGAGCTATAATGGCGTCGCGCTGCTCTCACGCTATCCACTTGAAGACATCGTTACCGGCCTTCCCGGCAATGACGACGATGATCAGGCCCGCTATATCGAAGCGCTCGTCCTGGCTGATCGGCCTGTTCGCGTCGGCGGTCTCTACCTGCCGAATGGCAATCCAGCGCCGGGACCGAAGTATGACTACAAGCTTGGCTGGATGAAGCATCTCAAGGCCCATGCTGAAGCGCAGTTGAAGCTTGAGGAGGCCTTCGTGCTGGCAGGTGACTACAACGTCATCCCGCGTGATGAAGATTGCTGGGATATCGCCGTCTGGCGCGACGATGCGCTGGCGCTGCCGACAACACGGGCGGCCTTCCGTGAGCTGAAATGGCTTGGACTGACAGAAGCTTATGAAGCCGCCGATGGACGCGCGCATGAGTACAGCTTCTGGGACTATCAGGCCGGCGCTTGGCAGAAAGGCCATGGCATCCGGATCGACCATCTTCTGCTGTCGCCGCAGGCAGCAGACCGGCTGGAAGGCGTCGAGATCTATAAGAAAGCCCGCGGTCTGGAAAAGCCGTCAGACCATGTGCCAGTCATCGCGACGCTGGCTGACTAGTTCGGCCTAGTCTTTCGGGACGCAGTGCGTGTTATAGGCGTTTACGCGCGCATTGGCGCTTGCCGCCTTTTCCTGCAGATCAGCCTCGACGCCGCGCAGACGCGCTTTCAGGTCTTCATAGGCCGCCTTGGAGCTGTCAGCCTGCCGGGCCTGCTCAGCGCCGAAATTGCGCATCGCCTGATTGTTTTCCCAGGCATCACCCGCATCCTCGACCTTTGGCACCAGCGCGTCGCGCTCTGCCTTGAGCTTGAGGACACTCTGCTGCGCTGTCCGGATTGTCTCTGCCTGCTGAACGCAGCTTTCAGACGCAGCCGCGAAAGGCGCTGCCACAAAAGCGGTCAGGGACACAATGGCTACGGTCAGGGAGTTGGTCATCTTGATCATCCTCTGAGGCTACAGGTTTGGGCCTGAAGCGTCGGTGAACGGCGTGACCATTCCATGGCCGCATTCTGCAGCTTTTACGACGATTTAGAGATCGGCGTAAACATGCCGCTCAGCCTTGAAGCCTTCATGGGTGACCGCCCCCTGATAGGCAGGGCCAACAAGCTTTGAGAACTTGGCTAGTGCGCCTGAGGCGTATTTTGTCTCCCGCGGGGCCCAGCTCTTGCGGCGCTCTGCGAGCTCGGCTTCGTTGACTTCAAGATCGATTGTGCCCTTGGCTGCATCGATAGAGATCATGTCGCCATCCTTGATGAGGCCGATTGGCCCACCTTCCTGCGCCTCCGGCCCGACATGGCCGATGCAGAAACCGCGCGTTGCGCCAGAAAACCGACCGTCCGTGATCAGCGCGACCTTGTCGCCCATGCCCTGGCCATAGATGGCAGCGGTGGTCGACAGCATCTCGCGCATCCCAGGGCCGCCCTTGGCACCTTCATAGCGGATGATCAGAACGTCGCCTTTCTTGTAGTCACGCGATTCCACGGCCTTGAAGCAGGCTTCCTCGCCATCGAATACGCGAGCCGGGCCGCGGAACTGGAGAGAATGGAGACCGGCAACCTTCACAATGGCGCCATCGGGGGCAAGTGAGCCCCAGAGGCCGACCACACCGCCGGTCTTCGTGATTGGCTTGCTGGCAGGCGAGATGACCTTCTGCTCCGGGTTCCAGGTCACCTCTTCAAGGTTTTCGGCCCATGTCTTCCCAGTCACCGTGATACAATCGCCGTGGATAAGGCCTTCTTCCAGAAGAGTTTTCATCAGCATCGGCACACCGCCGGCCTCACCGAAATCCTTGGCGACATATTCTCCGCCCGGCTTCAGCGAGGCGATGTAAGGCGTCTTCTCGAAGATACGGGCGACGTCCTTCAGTTCGAAATCGACGCCGCACTCATTCGCCATGG
>LWDU01037235.1_pt1 | contig 16376 bp, 14 predicted proteins | sample 727161 | NCBI WGS metagenome assembly LWDU01 (sample SAMN04566230, study PRJNA314399) | hydrothermal vent metagenome | isolation source: deep sea hydrothermal plume seawater | place: Mexico: Gulf of California, Guaymas Basin | collected 2004-07-11 | reverse complement strand
AATTCGCGCGTTCGATCAACGAGCAGAGCGAACGCCTGCTGACCATCCGCGGGCTGATGGAACTGACGCCCGCCGAACAGCCGCTGAGCCTCGACGAGGTCGAACCCGCGGTTGAGATCGTCAAACGTTTCAGCACCGGCGCGATGAGCTTCGGGTCGATCAGCCACGAAGCGCATTCGACGCTCGCCATCGCGATGAACCGGCTCGGCGGCCGCTCGAACACCGGCGAAGGCGGCGAGGAGCCCGAACGCTTCCGCCCGCTCGACAATGGCGATTCGATGCGCAGCCGGATCAAGCAGGTCGCCAGCGGTCGCTTTGGCGTGACCACCGAATATCTGGTCAATTCGGACGATATCCAGATCAAGATGGCGCAGGGCGCAAAGCCCGGCGAAGGCGGCCAGCTGCCCGGTCACAAGGTCGACAAGCGGATCGGCGCGGTACGCCATGCGACGCCCGGCGTCGGGCTGATCTCGCCCCCGCCGCATCACGATATCTATTCGATCGAAGATCTCGCGCAGCTGATCCACGATCTGAAGAACGTCCAGCCCAAGGCGCGCATCTCGGTCAAGCTGGTGTCCGAAGTGGGCGTCGGCACGGTCGCCGCGGGCGTCTCCAAGTCCAAGGCCGACCACGTCACCATTTCGGGCTATGACGGCGGCACGGGCGCCAGCCCGCTGACCAGCCTGACCCATGCGGGCAGCCCGTGGGAAATCGGTCTTGCCGAAACGCAGCAGACGCTGCTGCTCAACGATCTGCGCAGCCGAATCGCGGTGCAGGTCGACGGCGGGTTGCGGACGGGGCGCGATGTCGCGATCGGCGCGCTGCTCGGCGCGGACGAGTTCGGCTTCGCCACCGCTCCGCTGATCGCGGCGGGCTGCATCATGATGCGCAAATGCCATCTCAACACCTGCCCGGTCGGTGTCGCCACGCAGGACCCGGTGCTGCGCAAGCGCTTCACCGGCACGCCCGAACACGTCATCAACTACTTCTTCTTCGTCGCCGAGGAATTGCGCGCGATCATGGCCGAGATGGGTTTCCGCACGGTCGAGGAAATGATCGGCCGCGTCGACCGCCTCGACATGCGCCGGGTGGAGCGTCACTGGAAGGCGCATGGCGTCGATCTCAAGCGCATCCTCCATGCGGTCCCGCTCGAGGAAAACCAGCAGCTGTTCCAGACCGAAACGCAGGACCACGGCCTTGCCGCGGCGCTCGATGTCGAACTGATCGAAGCCTGCAAGCCCGCGATCGAGAGCGGTCAGGCCGTTCATCTGACGCGCCGGATCCGCAATGTGAACCGCACCGTCGGCGCCATGCTGTCGGGCCGGATCGCCGAAGCGCATGGTCATGCCGGGCTCCAGCCCGACACCATCCGGATCGATTTCACCGGGGTTGCCGGACAGAGCTTCGGCGCATGGCTCGCGCATGGCGTCGCGATCAGCCTGACCGGCGATGCCAATGACTATGTCGGCAAGGGCCTGTCGGGCGGCCGGATCATCGTCCGCCAGCCCGAGGACGCCCCGCGTGCGCCGGGCGAAAACATCATCGTCGGCAACACCGTGCTGTATGGCGCGATCGCGGGCGAGGCCTATTTCGAAGGCGTCGCGGGCGAACGCTTCGCGGTGCGCAATTCGGGTGCGGTCGCGGTGGTCGAGGGCACGGGCGATCATGGCTGCGAATACATGACCGGCGGGGTGGTCTGCGTGCTCGGCCCCACGGGCCGCAATTTCGCCGCCGGGATGAGCGGCGGCATCGCCTATGTCTACGATCCCGACCGCCGCTTCGAAGCGCTGTGCAATCCGGCGCAGGTCGATGTGGTCGATGTCCAGCCGGGCGACGGCGCGGGTGCCGAACGCAGTTGGGGCAATCCGCAGCAGCGCCCGATCTCGGTCGAGAACTGCGGCATGGGCGATCCGCTCTACCATGACGCGGAACGGCTCAAGGTCCTGGTCGAGCGGCACTTGCTGCACACGGGATCGGCCAAGGCCAAGGCATTGCTCGACGACTGGACCAGCGAGCTCGGCAATTTCCGCAAGGTGATGCCGCGCGATTACCAGCGTGCGCTCAAGGCACTCGAAGACGAACGCGAACAGGCCGCAATGGAAGCGGCGGAGTAAGGGTCATGGGCAAGGAAACCGGCTTTCTCGAATACGATCGGCTCGAGCGCACCTATCTCGACCCGCAGGAACGGCTGACCAACTACAAGGAGTTCACGCTCCCGCTGTCGGAGGACGAGCTGCGCCAGCAGGCCGCGCGCTGCATGAACTGCGGCATTCCCTATTGTCACAACGGCTGTCCGGTGAACAACATCATCCCGGACTGGAACCACCTTGTTTACGAGGATGACTGGAAGAACGCGCTCGCGGTCCTTCATTCGACCAACAATTTCCCCGAGTTTACCGGCCGCGTCTGCCCCGCCCCGTGCGAGGCCGCCTGCACGCTCAACATCGTCGATTCGCCGGTCGCGATCAAAAGCATCGAATGCGCGATCATCGACCGCGGCTTCGAGGAAGGCTGGGTCAAACCCGAACTGCCCGAACGGCGCAGCGGGAAATCGGTCGCGGTGGTCGGCAGCGGGCCCGCGGGCCTCGCCTGCGCGCAGCAGCGCCATGCAGTCACCGTGTTCGAGAAGAGCGACCGGATCGGCGGCTTGCTGCGCTACGGCATTCCCGACTTCAAGATGGAAAAGCACCTGATCAACCGCCGCGCGGTGCAGATGGAAGCCGAAGGCGTCCAGTTCCGCACGTCGAGCGAGGTCGGGGTCGAAGTCAGCTTCCAGGCGCTGCAGGAAAATTTCGACGCAGTGGTGCTGGCGGGCGGCGCCGAAGAAGCGCGCATGCTCGACATCCCCGGCTCCGAACTCAACGGCGTGCGGCTGGCGATGGAATTCCTGACCCAGCAGAACAAGCGCAATGCCGGCGACGACGAAGTCCGCGCCGCGCCGCGTGGCAGCCTGACCGCGACCGGCAAGCATGTCATCGTGATCGGCGGCGGCGATACCGGCAGCGACTGCGTCGGCACCAGCAACCGGCAGGGCGCGGCCAGCGTCACCCAGCTCGAGATCATGCCCAAGCCGCCCGAGAAGGAAGACAAGGCGCTGACCTGGCCCGACTGGCCGCTCAAGCTGCGCACCTCGTCCAGCCATGAAGAAGGCGTCGACCGCGACTGGGCGGTGCTGACCAAGCGCGTGGTCGAGGACAATGGCGATGTCGCGGGTCTCGAATGTGTCCGCGTCGAATGGAAAGACGGCCGCATGCAGGAAGTCGCGGGCAGCGAGTTTACGCTCAAGGCCGATCTCATCCTGCTTGCGATGGGCTTCACCGGGCCCAAGCGGCGCGGACTGCTCGACCGTGCAGGCGTCGATCTCGACGGGCGCGGCAATGTCGCGGCGGATACCGAATGGTATCTCACCAGCGAGGCGAATGTGTTCTCCTGCGGCGACATGCGGCGCGGGCAGAGCCTGGTCGTCTGGGCGATCCGCGAAGGCCGGCAATGCGCCCGCGCGGTCGACAAGGCGCTGATGGGCGCGAGCGAACTGCCCCGCTGAGCCAGCCGCACTGGGCTAATTCTGCGTGCGTCCACGCGCCTGCACTGCGGCGCGGCGGGCCTCGACCTCTGCCGGACTGACCGCGCTATTCGCCGCCGATGAGAGCCGGTGCTCGATCGCCAGCCCCTCGCCCATGCTTGCGGCATAGCCTTCGTCGATCAGCTGCTTGTAGCTGGCAAGGAAGGCGGGATCGATGCCCGCCATATCAGCCGCGATCCGCCGCGCCTCGGGCAGCAGGTCTTCGGGCGCGACCACACGGTTGACCAGCCCCCAGCGCTCGGCCGTATCGGCATCGAGGAAGTTGCCGGTGAAGCTCAATTCCTTCGCCCTGCTGATCCCGATCATCCGGCTGAGTTTCTGCGACAGCCCCCATCCCGGCACGATCCCGACGCGCGCATGCGTATCGGCGAAGCGGGCATTGCTGCTGGCGATCAGCACATCGCAGGCCAGCGCGACTTCGAACCCGCCAGTAATCGCGACGCCATTGATCGCGCCGATCACCGGCTTGCGGCAGCTCTCGATCGCCTTGACCGGATTCTCGTCCGCGCCTTCGGCATTGGCCGCCCCCAGCGCGCCTTCTTCCGCCCCCAATTCCTTGAGGTCGAGCCCTGCGGTGAAGGCGCGTGTGCCCGCGCCGGTCAGGATCACCGCGCGCACGGCGTCATCGGCATCGAGTGCGGTCATCACCGCATAGAGCCGGTGGCGCAGCGCTTTCGACAGCGCGTTCATCGCTTCGGGGCGGTTCAAGGTGACGGTGGCGATCCCGTCGGCGATCTCGGTCAGGACAAGGTCGGTCATGCAGGGCAGCCTAACGAACAAGTTGCATCTTGCAATCTTTCCCCTGCTGCCCTTCACTGCCAGCGGAGCGAGAGGAGACTAGGACTATGGCTTTCAAACCCTTCGACCTGACGGGCAAGGCGGCAGTGATAACCGGCGGCAATGGCGGGATCGGGCTGGGCATGGCCGAAGGGCTTGCGGCAGCCGGCGCCGACATCGCGATCTGGGGGCGCAATGCGGACAAGAACGCCGCCGCGCTCGAACGCCTCAAAGCGCATGGTACGCGCGTGGAGGCGCTGGAGGTCGATGTCGCCGATGAACAGGCGGTGGTCGATGCCATGGCCGAAAGCCTGTCACGCCTTGGCCGGATCGACAGCTGCATCGCCAATGCCGGCGTGGGCGGGGGGGCGCCGCTGATCGAACAGACGACCGAGCAGTGGCGCAAGGTTACCGCGGTCAATCTCGATGCGGTGTTCTGGACCTTCCGCGAGGCGAGCAAGCACATGGTCGCGCGCGCGGAGAGCGGCGACAAGGGCGGTTCGCTGCTGGTCACCTCGAGCGTGTCGGCAATCCACGGCGCGCCGCAGAACCAGGCCTATGCCGCGACCAAGGCGGGCGTGCTGGCCATGGTCCGCGGCACCGCGGTCGAACTCGCGCGCTACGGTATCCGCGCCAATGCCGTGCTGCCCGGCTGGATCGCCACCGACATGACCGAGCGGCTGCAGAACTGGGACGCCTTCAACGAGAAAGCGATCGGCCGCGTGCCGATGCGCCGCTGGGGCGAGGGCGAGGACTTTGCGGGCATCGCGGTCTATTTCGCCAGTGACGCCAGCCGTTTCCACACCGGCGATTCGGTGGTGATCGACGGGGGCTATTCGATCTTCTGAGCTAGAGCCCGCGCAATCGGCGCGAGGAGTTGGAGTGCTGGTGGACCGCGTGGATGTTGCCCGCCCGGTCCCGTTCGAAGACGACTTCGTCGCGTTCTTCGCCCATGTCGGTGACGACGCGGAACCGGTCGCCGCCCAGCGGTTTGAGCCGCCACATCGATGTGGCCGGTTCATCCGCATCGGCGGCGAGCCAGGTCAGCCCGCCCGCCCAGGGGATCAGCATATAGTCCGCGCTCCAGGGCTGCCCGTCATAGACCCCGGCATATTCGGCGAGATCGACGCCTTCGACCTCGGCAAAGGGCGTGGCCCCGCCCCGCGCCTTGATCAGCGCGGCGATGCCATAGGCAAGCGCGCCCGGATCATCCATCGCGTTCATCGCGACCGCGACCGCCATCTCCTCGCTCGGCGCGATCATCAGCGAGCTGCGATAGCCGGGACAGGAACCGCCATGGCCGACCACCGTGGTGCCGCCTTCCCGGCGCACGGCGAAGCCGAGCCCCCAGCTGGTCTCCCAATCGGGCGAGATATAATGGACTCGCTGCATCTCGCGCAGCGTCGAGGCGCGCAGCACTTCGGCTTCGCCCGATTTGGCCAGATCGGCGACGCTGGCGCTGAACCCGGCGGCAGGCGTGATCCCCGCCGGATCGAACAGGTCGATTTGCGGGCGTGTGCCCTGCGCCGTCAGCGCGCCCCAGCCGACCGCCAGCTGCCCGCCATACAGCGCGCCGGGAAGCCCGGGCCGCGTATCCTCCAGGCCAAGCGGCTCGAGGATGTTCGCGGTGACGTAATCGGCGAAGCGTTCGCCGCTTACCGCCTCGACCGTTTCGCCGACCAGCGTCAGGCCGAGGTTCGAATATTGCCAGGTGGTCGACGCAGGATAGAGCGGCGCCTGCGAGCCGATCTTCGCGCGGACCTCGGCCTGGCTGGGAAAGGGATAATCGGGCCCGGTCCAATAGGGATAGTCCGATTCGCGCGGCAGCCCGGCAGAATGGGTCAGCGCCCCGCGCAGGGTCACCGGCACACTGTCACGCGGATCGTCCGCCAGCGTGGCCCAGGGCAAATAATGCGCGATCGGCGTGTCGAGCGCGACCTTGCCCTGCTCCCACTGCTGCATCAGTGCGACCGCGGTGAACAGTTTGGAAATCGAACAGATCGAATAGATCGTGTCGGCACTCGCGGGCATCTGGCGCGCCCGGTCCGTGGTGCCGAAGCCGCGCGCCCAGACGGTCCGGTCGCCCTGCGCCACCGCGGCGGAGACCGCGGGGATATTGCGATATTGCCGCTGGCCTTCGACCCATAGCTCGGCCGCGCGCATCGCTTCGGCCAGCGCCTCGGCCCGTGCGGCATCGGGGGTGCCCGCTTCGGCATGGTGATCGCCGCCAGTGCGAGCCTGCGCCGGAACCACCATTCCCAGCACGGCCAGCGCCGCCCCTGCCTTGAATATCGCCTTCACCGCCATGATCCCCCTGTCGCTTGCGCCAAGTCTCGTACAGGCTCGGACCGATGGCAAGTCACACGGCCCAGTCGATCGGGGTGCGACCATTTTCGGCCAGGAAGGCATTGGTCCGGCTGAACGGACGCGAGCCGAAGAATCCCCGATGCGCCGACAGCGGGCTGGGGTGCGGGCTCTCGATCACGCAGTGGCGCGGATCGCGCAAGTGCTCGATCCGCTGCGCCTTAGCCTGCGCATGGCTGCCCCACAGGATGAACACCGCGGGCTCCTCGCGCGCCGCCACTGCCGCCACGCAGGCATCGGTGATCGCATCCCAGCCGCGCTTTGCATGGCTGCCCGCTTTGCCGCCCTCGACCGTCAGCGTGTTGTTGAGCAGCAGCACGCCCTGCCGCGCCCATTTGCTCAGATCGCCATGCGCGGGCCGCGCGATGCCAAGATCGGCTTCCAGCTCCTTGTAGATGTTCACGAGGCTCGGCGGGACCTTCACCCCTTCGGGAACTGCGAAGCACAGGCCCATGGCCTGCCCCGGCCCGTGGTAGGGATCCTGTCCGAGGATCACGACCTTCACCGCGTCGAGCGGGGTCAGCTCGAGCGCCGCCAGGCGGCAGCCGCGCGGCGGATAGATCGGTATGCCCGCGCGCTCTTCCTCGACCAGGAATCCGCCCAATTGCCGCGCCTGCGGGGTCGCCAGCACCGGGCCCAGCGCGGCCTGCCAGCTTTCGGGGATTTCGTCGGTCGCCATGAGGACAGGACTAGGCCGCCCGGACGCGCCTCGCCAGCACCCCTTCCCACCAATCCCCAATCGGCCTAAGGCCGCAAGACCTCCCCGCAGGCGTCCTCGCCGATGGCCCCGTGGCCGTCGATACCGAAACCATGGGTCTCGTCACGATCCGCGACCGGCTGTGCGTCGTCCAGATCAGCGACGGCAAGGGCGACGAGCATCTCGTGCGCTTTGCGCCCGACAGCGATTACGACGCGCCCAATCTCAAGGCGGTGCTGGCCGATCCCGCACGGCTCAAGCTGTTCCATTTCGCGCGCTTTGACCTCGCCGCGATCGAGTATTACCTCGGGGTGGAAGCGACGCCCTGCTATTGCACCAAGATCGCCAGCAAGCTGGTGCGCACCTATACCGACCGTCACGGGCTCAAGATGCTGGTCGAGGAATTGCTCGGCGAAAGCATTTCCAAGGCGCAGCAGTCGAGCGACTGGGGCGGCCCCGAACTCAACGACGCGCAGCGCGAATATGCCGCTAGCGACGTACGCTACCTCCACCGGATGAAGGACGAGCTCGATCGCCGGCTGGCGCGCGAGGGCCGCACCGAACTGGCGCAGGCCTGCTTCGACTTCCTCCCCACCCGCGCGCGGCTCGACGTGGCGGGCTGGGCCGAGCACGACATCTTCAGCCACATGTAAGGATCACGCGGGCAGGCGACACGCATGGCATTCCGGCAACGCAGGATCGAAACGGCAGAAGCCCAGGAGCGGCGCCACGAGCGCCAGCACTGGGCCGAGCCCGGCGGGGCGCATGATCGCCTCGTCGCTTTCCTTGCGCGCGCGCTGCCGATGGCTGTCGGCGTGCTGGCCGCCCTGATGGTCATCACCCCGCTCTCGCCGCGCGGCGAGATCAGCTTCCTGCTCGACCGCAACAAGGTGGCGATCATTTCGGAACGCCTGCGCGTCGACAATGCGCTCTATCGCGGGGCCGACAACCAGAACCGTCCGTTCTCGCTGACCGCGGGCGAGGCGGTCCAGCGCTCGAGCGCGGAAGGGCTCGTGCGGATGGACGATCTGGTCGCGCGGCTGCTGCTCGACGATGGCCCCGCGCGGCTGAGTGCCGAAGCCGGGCAATATGACATCGACAAGGAAGTGGTTTCGATCACCGGACCGATGCGCATGCAGGCCGCCGATGGCTATCGCATGCTGGCGCGCGGTGTCTCGGTCGACCTCGCCAACAAGCTGCTGGTCGGTGCGGGGGGCGTCGAGGGGGAAATTCCCGCCGGGACCTTCAGCGCCGACCGTTTGACCGCCGATCTGTCGGCGCGCACCATAACCCTGTCGGGCAATGCGCGGCTGCGCATGGAGCCCGGAAAGCTGAGGATGCCGTAATGAAGCCCCTGCTCCCCACCATCGCCCGCTGGGGCATCGGTTCGTTCGCGGTCACGGCGGTCGCCTTTGCCGGAATGCAGCTCTCCGCGCAGTCGATCGCGGGGCACAATTCGGATGCGCCCGTATCCTATGCCGCCGACCGGATCGAGCTGCAGGACCGCGAAAACCGCGTCGTCCTGTCGGGCAATGTCGCGATCACCCAGGCCGGGCTCAACCTCAATGCGGCGCGGACCATCGTCAGCTATTCGGATGCCGGCACGCTCAAGATCCAGCGCATCATGGCCACCGGCGGGGTCAATGTAACCCGCGGCAACGAACGCGCACGCGGCGATACGGCGGTCTATGATTTCAACCGCCGGATCATCACCATGGCGGGCAATGTCCGGCTCAACCGCGGCGGCGATACGCTCAACGGCGGACGGCTGGTGATCGATCTCGCCTCGGGCGTGTCGAGCGTCGACGGGCGCGCCAGCGGATCGTCCTCGGTTACGGGCGAAGGCCAGTCGGGCGGCCGGGTCACCGGGACCTTCTCGGTCCCCGAAGGCTGAGCTGCGGCTAGCGCCCCCGCGCGCCGGCCACGCGCGCAATATCGGCAAGGCCCTGCGCCAGCAGCAACTCGGCGGCCTGGCTGTTGGTCAGCAATTCGCGGTGGAGCCCGACGAGGCGCTGCGTCAGCCGGTCGAGCTTGTCGCCGTGCCGCCACAGCGCGAGCTGCTGCCCGATGTCGCGCTTCTCCTTGAAGAAGATACCCAGCCGCAGCGCGGCGGCGATGCGCGCGAGCTGCGCCGCCCGGCGTTCGAATGCCAGGAGCACGCCGACAGGGTTGAGCCCGAGCTGCTTCATCCGCGCCAGTTCGGTGCCCACCTTGGGTGCCTGTCCGCCCATCACCGCATTGACCAGCGGGGTGAAGCCATCGTCCTCGCTCGCCGCGCCGATCGCGTCGATATCTTCCGCGGTGGCGCTCTGCGGGCTTTGCGCGCTGGCATCGAGATAGAGCGCGAGTTTCTCCACCTCGCTCTTCGCCAGCCGCACGTCGAGATTGGCCGCGCGTGCAATCCGTTCGGCCAGGTCGCCGCCCAGTCGCACCCCCGCCCCGTCGGCAAGGCCGCGCACGCTACGGGTGACCGATTGCAGGTCGGGTGGGTAGAACATCGCCACCAGCGCATCCTTGCGCTTTTCGAGCAATTTGGCGGAACGCGACTTGTCGGTGGCCGAGGTGGCGACCACGATGACCGGGCAGGCCTCGCCGCCGCCCGCTTCGCTGGTTTCGACCAGCACCTTGAGCGCTTCATGCGCCTCGTCGCCGTTGGCCCGCACCCAGATATGCCGCTGGTCGCCGAACAGCGAATTGGTCCGGGCCTCGTCGCCCAGCCGCGCGGGATTACCGCGCAGCTCGGCACCCGACATTTCGACACGTTCGCCCGGTTCGGGCAGCCAGGTCACGAGGTCGTTGGCCGCCGCACTCGCGCCCGCTTCGTCCTGTCCGCAGAAAAAGAAAATGCCGCAGCCCTGTGCGGCGCTGCGTCCCTTGGCCGCGAAATCGCGGTTGCTGAGCTTCACTGTGCCGCGTCGCCCTGCCGCCGCAAGGCCAGCGCGATCCGCGTCACCATCCGCTGCGCGAGATCCTGCGACAGGTTCTGCAGCGCGGTCTGTTCAGCGGCGATGACCGCATATTCGCTCGACACCACGTCGATCCCGGCATCCGAGCCGTCGGTCGCGTCGAGCAGGATTTCGCCAGTGGCGAGATCGACCAGCTGATAGCGCGCCCGCAGCGTCCGCCGTTCGCGGCTGATCGTATCGTCGCGCAGCACCGCGAGCCCTTCGAGCTGGTCGTCGAGCCGGACATCGATCCGGTATTGCGGGCTGACCGTGCCTGCTGCGCCGAAGCGTTCCTCAAGCGCGCTGCGGACCAGCCAGCCGGCCCGCCCCTCGATCGGCGCAACCTCGATCGCGGCCATGGATTGCGCGACCGCGCCGCTGCCGCCGCCCGCATACATGGGCGACAGGCCGCAGGCCGAGAGCGTGCACAGGGCGAGGCAGACGAGGACGATGCGCATCAGGTGACGATATTCACCAATCTGTCAGGCACCACAATGACCTTGCGGATTTCTGCCCCGTCGAGCGAACGCTGCACCCTGTCGGAAGCCAGCGCCATCGCTTCGAGATCCTCCTTCGAGGCTCCCTTGGGCGCGGTCAGCGTGTCGCGCAGCTTGCCCTTGTGCTGGACCGCGATGGTCACATCGTCCTCGACCAGCAGCGCGGGATCGACTGCCGGCCAGGCGGCATCGGCCACCAGGCCGTCGGCGCCCAGCGACGCCCAGGCTTCCTCGGCCAGATGCGGCATCATCGGCGCGACCAGTTGCACCAGCGTGCGGATCGCGGCCGACCGGCTGGCCGAAGGCTGCGCCTTCTCGACCGCGCCGGTCAGTTCGTAGATTCGCGCCACCGCCTTGTTGAAACCCAGTGATTCGATGTCCTCGGCGACCGCGGCGACCGTCTGGTGCATCTTGCGCAGCAGCGCCTTGTCCTCGCCTTCGGCTCCGGCGTCATGGGCGGCGAACAGCCGCCACAGGCGGTGGACGAAACGCGAGCAACCCTCGATCCCCGCTTCGGACCACGGCAGGTCGCGTTCGGGCGGGCTGTCGGACAGCATGAACCAGCGCACCGCGTCGGCGCCGTAGGCGTCGATGATCGTATCGGGGTCGACGACGTTCTTCTTCGACTTGGACATCTTGATGACGCGGCCGATCTCGACTGCGCCGCCATCGTCTTTCAGCAGCGCGCGTTCGGCCTCGCGGCTGATCTCGTCGGGTGCATAATAGATGGTCTTGCCGCCATCCTTGCGGCTGTAGGTCTCATGCGTGACCATGCCTTGCGTGAACAGCGAGGCGAAGGGTTCGGTCACGTCGATCTGGCCCATATGCGCCAGTGCGCGGGTCCAGAACCGGGCGTAGAGCAGGTGCAGGATGGCGTGTTCGATCCCGCCGATATACTGTTCGACCGGCAGCCATTTGGCGATCTCGTCCCTGTCGAAGGGCTTGTCCGCGGGCTGGCTGGCGAAGCGCAGGAAATACCACGAGCTGTCGACGAAGGTGTCGAGCGTGTCGGTTTCGCGTGTCGCGCCAGCGCCGCATTCGGGGCAGTCGACATGTTTCCAGGTCGGATGCCTCACCAGCGGATTGCCCGGGGTCTGGAAATCGACATCCTCGGGCAGCGTGATCGGCAGGCTGTCCTTGGGTGCGGGGACGACGCCGCAAGTGTCGCAATGGATGAAGGGGATCGGCGTGCCCCAGTACCGCTGGCGCGACACGCCCCAGTCGCGCAGGCGCCACACGGTCTTGCCTGCGCCCCGCCCCTGTTCCTCGATGCGCGCGATGATTGCGCGCTTGGCGTCCTCGACTTCCATCCCGTCGAGGAAGTCCGAATTGACCAGCACGCCCTCACCCGCCTCGGCCTCGCCGTCGAAGGGCTTGTCCGCCTGATCGGCGCTCGGAGCGACGACGCGGGGGATCGGCAGGCCGTATTTGGTGGCGAATTCGAAATCGCGCTGGTCGTGGCCCGGCACCGCCATGATCGCGCCGGTGCCGTAATCCATCAGCACGAAGTTCGCGATATAGACGGGCAGCTCCGCCCCGGTGAACGGATGCTTGGCGGTAATGCCCGTATCGAAACCCAGCTTTTCCGCGGTCTCGAGTTCGGCTGCGGTGGTCCCGCCCTTCTTGCACAGCGCGATGAAATCGCGCGCGTCATCACTGTCGAGGCCCTGCGCCAACGGATGGTCGGCAGCGACCGCAACGAAACTGGCGCCAAAAATCGTGTCGGGCCGCGTGGTATAGACCGGCAGCGTCTCTCCATTCGAGAGGTCGAAGCTGAATTCGAGCCCCTTGGACTTGCCGATCCAGTTTTCCTGCATCAGCCGGACCTTGTCGGGCCAGTTCTCGAGGCTGCCGAGCCCTTCGAGCAGTTCTTCGGCGAAATCGGTGATCTTGAGGAACCACTGGCTCAGCTTGCGTTTCTCGACCTCGGCGCCGCTGCGCCAGCCCTTGCCGTCGATCACCTGCTCATTGGCGAGCACGGTCATGTCGACCGGGTCCCAATTGACCTCGCTCTCCTTGCGATAGACGAGGCCCGCCTCGTAGAGATCGATGAACAGCGCCTGCTCGTGCCCGTAGTAATCGGGTTCGCAGGTCGCCAATTCCCGCGACCAGTCCAGCGCGAAGCCGAGACGCTTCAGCTGCGCCTTCATGTGTTCGATATTGTCGCGGGTCCAGCCGCCCGGGTGGACGCCCTTTTCCATCGCCGCGTTTTCGGCGGGCATGCCGAAGGCGTCCCAGCCCATCGGGTGCAGCACTTCGTGGCCCACCGCCTTCTTGTAGCGCGCCAGCACGTCGCCCATCGTGTAATTGCGCACATGGCCGATATGGATGCGTCCCGAAGGATAGGGGAACATCTCGAGCACGTAGCTCTTGGGCTTGGGGGAAGCGCTATCCGCGCGGAAGGTCTGCGCCTGGTCCCACGCGCTTTGCCAGCGCGCATCGGCGCTGGCGGGATCGAAACGGGTTTCGCTGCTCATGCGAGCGGCGTTTACGGATTTTACCGGCTATGGGAAGGCGCTTTAAGGCTGCGCCCCCGCGATCAGCTGACCGCTTCGCGGCGCAGCTCGCGCGCCTTGGTCAGGATGATGTCTTCCAGCTTCTGCACGGTCGCCGCCTGGACCGGCGCGTCGACCCAGGTGCCCGACTGGTTGACCTGGCGGCTGGCCGCCACGCGCAGCGCATCGGCGCGCAGATCGGAATCGAGAATGGTGACGGTCATCTTGACCCGTTCGCCCGGATTGCTCGGATTGGCATACCAGTCGGTCACGATCACGCCGCCATTGCTGTCGGCCTGGAGCAGCGGGGCAAAGCTCACCGCATCGAGCGAGGCACGCCAGAGGTAGGAATTGACCCCGATGGTGGTGACCTGCGCCGCGGCAATGTCCGCCTGCGGCCGCTCACGCCCGCCACCGCATGCCGCGAGGCCCAGCGAGGCGGCGGTCGCAACGGCGATGGTTGCGGGGCGGCGAATGGTTGCGAAAGCGCTCATGTCGATCCTTGGTATCCTGCAGATTGCTTGGCTCTATAAAGCCTGCACGCTTGGGAGCAAGGCATAGGCCATCGGCGCCTCACACAGCCTTGCGCGCGTGAATGCGGGCTTAATCCATGCGCGCGGCCCGCGCACCTTCTGCCAAGTGCTTGTGGATACTGCGCAACACTTTTCGCCAATCGCGCGGAACCGCTGTGGAAAAGCTGGCCATCGGGTGCGCGAGTGCTACCTTGGCTGTCACAAACAAGGGACTCGCCCCGCCAGGGCGTAAAAGTCAGGAACCGTTCAGGGCGGTTCTGCCTTTAGTCCCGAGAAACAAGGGAAGCTCGTTCGCGATGGCACGTTCGGTGAAAAGTCAGGGCAAGGCGCGGTTCGTACCCGCGGCGCTGGCTGTTGCCGGTCTGTCGCTGGCGATACCCGCCGCCGGTCTCGCCGTGGTGCAGACCAGCGCAGCAGCGGAGCTTCCCGAAACCGTATCCTATCTGCGCTTCACCCCGGCCAAGGTCGATCCGCAGCTTGCTGCGCGCGTCGCCGCCGTGATGGGTGAAGACGGATTGCGCTTCACCCCGGCGAACAAGCCGGTGCTGACCAAGGACCGCACGGTGACCGTCGCGGTCCGCGTCGACGACGCCATGGCCCGCGCGATCTCGGTCCGCAGCGCGATCGATTCGGCCGGCACCGCCGACAGCCGCGAACGCGTGCTCGCGATCAGCCAGACCAGCTACAATCTGGGTGTGGCGCGCGGCTATCAGAGCTTCGCCCAGCCCGCCAAGCCGGCGACCGTTTCGGTCGGCCTGCGCGACATGGGCATGCCCGACCTCGCCAGCTACGCCCTCGACAAGGGCGACAAGCCCGCCAAGCCGGGCCGCTTCGATTCGCGCCTCGCGCTCGAGAAGGAAGACAAGGCCGGCCGCTCGCCGCGCACGCTCGAAGGCGCAGGCAACCAGAGCGTCGATCTCAGCACCTCCTACCGCGTGGTCGGCAATCTCAACGTGACCGCCGGTGTCCGCCTGTCGAAAGACAGCAACCGGCTTGCACCGCTGACCGACGGGCTCGAGGACGACCAGGCCGTCTACGTCGGCACGCGCGTCAGCTTCTAAGCAGACTCCCACCGGAAAATACGATTGCATCGCAGCGCCGCTTGGCGTTGGGGCTTGGCGTGCGCCACGTCGCTGGCCTAGGCTCGCCGCAACGCTAGGGAATGCCGGGGAGAATCGACTATGTCACGGGTGGCTATTGTAACCGGGGGCACACGCGGGATCGGCCGCGCAGTCTGCGAACGCCTGCGCGACGAGCGCGGTTTTACCGTGATCGCCAATTACGCGGGCAATGACGAAGCCGCCCAGCGCTTCACCGAAGAAACCGGCATCCCCACGAGCAAGTTCGACGTCGGCGACCCCGAGGCTGTCGAAGCGGCCTGCGCGAGCATCGCCGAGCAGCATGGCCCGATCGACGTGGTGGTCAACAATGCCGGGATCACCCGCGACGGCACGCTGCTCAAGATGAGCTATGCGGACTGGGACGCGGTCATGCGCACCAATCTGGGCGGCTGTTTCAACACCGCCAAGGCCACCTTCGCGGGGATGAAAGAGCGCGGCTGGGGCCGCATCGTCAACATCGGATCGATCAATGGCCAGGCCGGACAATATGGCCAAGTCAACTACGCCGCGGCCAAAAGCGGGATCCACGGTTTCACCAAGGCGCTGGCGCAGGAAGGCGCGCGCTTCGGGATCACCGTCAACGCGATCGCCCCGGGCTATATCGACACCGACATGGTCGCCGCCGTCCCCGAACCGGTGCTCGAGAAGATTGTCGCCAAGATCCCCGTCGGGCGACTCGGCAAGGCCAGCGAGATCGCCCGCGGGGTCAGCTTCCTGTGCTCCGAACATGCCGCATTCGTGACCGGCTCGACGATGAGCATCAACGGCGGCCAGCACATGTATTGATGGCCACGGGGGCTGCCGATGCGCGCCGCCCGTGCCCGGTCGGTTCAGTCGATCAGGATCCCGACGACCTTCCACTGGCCGTCTTCCTTCACCAGCGTGACCGTCTCCACCGCGTCGGGCTTGTTGGCGAAGCGCGTCTGGAAGGTGACTTCCTGATAGCCGTGCGGCGGCGCGTTGAGGTAGCGGATCGTCGCCAGATTGCGCGCGACGACGGCCCCCAGCGGAACCCGGGCCTGCTCCGACGCCGCAGCCCATCCCGCAACGCTGTTGGCCGAGCGGAAACCATCGCCCGCCGCATCGTAGCTCGCCTGCCAGTTTCCGGCATCGCCAAGCGCGAGCCAGCTTCGCGCGGCAGACTCGACCGCTGCGTCGCGCGCCGCGGTTTCGGCATCGCGAGAGCCCCCGCCATCGGTGGCGAGGGGCGTGAAGAGCAGCAGCGCTGCGGTCAGTACGGACATGCAGATTCCTCCGATTAGCCAGGCACCCTTGCGCCTGGGGCCCGGTTGATCATCCGAACCGGCATACGGGTCTTCCCCCAAATCCTTGTCTGCAAGATTTTCGTGGTGCTCGCCTTCGCG
>LWDU01031873.1_pt1 | contig 16378 bp, 21 predicted proteins | sample 727161 | NCBI WGS metagenome assembly LWDU01 (sample SAMN04566230, study PRJNA314399) | hydrothermal vent metagenome | isolation source: deep sea hydrothermal plume seawater | place: Mexico: Gulf of California, Guaymas Basin | collected 2004-07-11 | reverse complement strand
TTCTCTGTATATCCAAAGTAGTCATCCAATTGTTTTACTTCCATTTTTACACCTTCTTTTCTTTTGTAGTGGTGAGTAATCACTCACCTAGTTGGTCGAGTGACACCACGGCTTATGTATAATACGTGAAAATATTCAATATCGAGAGTTGCGATAAGATTTAGGAAATCTCCAGAGTGTCGTTATTCGATGGAATATGGACCTTTGTTTCCTTTCCAATATCTTCGGCTAGAGCTTTGGCTGCTGATTCGTCAGCATGGAATATTACCACATGAGAAGGGTTGCAGTCGCTGGCAAATTTACAGAGGGAGGGATGATCGGCGTGGTTGGAGAGATCGAACTTGTCTATCTCTAGGGGGATTCTGGTCTGCTTGCCGAAAATGGGCAGGGAACCGTGCTCTACCAGCCTTCTTCCTCCGGATCCCTCTGCCTGGTAACCAGTCAGCAGGATAGCATTGGAACCATCGTGCCTCAGCCTGTTCAGGTACCACAAAGCGGGCCCGCCATCCAGCATTCCACTTGTCGTGACAATCACATCGGCTCCCAGAGCCTTCTTCCTATCGGACTTGCCAGTTACTCTCCTTGACCATCGGAAAGCTGCCTCCATCGCTCGAGAGTCCTGGATGAATTCCGGGCAGCCAAGCCATTCCTTGGTAATCCTCGTCCCCATCCCATCATAGTGGACATCGAGGCTCGGTACCTCTCTGTGGAGGATACGGAGGATGTCTTGCCCCCTCCCTGAAGCGAACGCCGGAACCAGAGCTACGCCCCCTCTGGAGACGACTTCCAGAACCCTAGAGACGAATCTCGCCTCCTCCTCTGCCCTGTCCGGGTGGGTCCTCCCCCCATATGTTCCCTCGAGACAGAGTATATCACAATCCACTGGGGTTGCCTTTGGTGCATTTGGACTGTTCCTTGTATCAATGTCTCCCGTCCATAGGATTGTTGCATCTGGTGTCTGAATCTCAATCATGGCAGCGCCGGGGATGTGGCCAGCAGGGTGAAGCTTGCATTTCCATTCACCCACATCGAACCACGTGTCGAACTGGTGAGGAATCCATGAGTCGAGTGCGACCTCCATGTCTCTCTTGTCCCAGGCAAGTGGATATCCTTCGATGTCGGAGACTTTGTAGGTGTCAGCCCACATTATTTCCGAAACGGCTGCAGTGAGGTCAGTGCCATGGAGCATTGTCCCATGGGATGTAAGCCATGGAGCCATCCCAATATGATCTATGTGGGCATGGGTCATTATGGCATGTTTCACCGGTGGGGCTTCGGAGGGATATTTTGGGGGTTTTGTTGGAGCTAGACCGTAGTCGATGAGAAGTCTGGTACCAGCACTGTCCTCTATGATGCAGCCTACGTTCCCTACTTCTCTTGCGCCTCCTAAGAAATGTAACCTTATTCCTTCGTTGGGAGGGGTTTCCGGATATGATGAGGATGATCCTGCTGTGTAGAGTACCACGAAATTTGTTCGGGGGAAGGAGGGATATGAATGGCACCCCCCCCAACCCCCCTATTTCCTTTAGAAAACAATGAGATCTCAATGGGAGATGTAACAATTCATTCAGAGTATTGTGTAATTATTATAGAATGTAAACTGAAGACCTTCAAATGGCTGTCTTTACCATAAAAAAATAAGATAATAATTCTTTATTTTCACTGGAAGACTTTCCCTGTAGTGGAAACATAGGGGTTGGGGGGTAAGTTTGAGATGGGACTCTCCATGCCCAGTAACGTGGCCAGACAGATTAACACAATTTTCATCGTCGATGAAGATCGTTGCTTCGGTTGCGCCGCATGCGTTGGCCTGTGTCCGGTAGATGCCCTTTCTCTCGAAGGCCTTCTGGTCATTGTAGACGAACCAAGTTGTACTCACTGCGAACACTGTATCCCAGCTTGCCCGGTACATGCACTTTCCCTTTCCGGTGAGAAAACAGATCCTGTCCATGGTGTGCTTGCATGACCCGAATTACCATTTTAGGTGACTCTCTTGTCGCTCTTAGCGCTGCTCACCACGTGCTCGATAAAACATCAGAAGCAGATATCCATATCATCACAGAGAGAGCTGAGATTGGCCTGGTCGGGGAGGTACCAGGCCTAACCTCTTCATGGCCCCCATGCTCCCGAAACTGGATTTCAGAAATGGCTTCCCAGACTCCAAACGAAGAATCTACAGCCGTGCGAGGTTCATGGTTCCTCAAAGCACTAGGAATACAACTTTCGAAAAGAGGTTGCACATTTCACCTTAGAACCCGGGTCACAACAACTTCGGAAACCGAGGTACATTTCGTGGGGGCAGGACCAATGGGAAACAGTATGATACCGTTTGACTACCTGTTGGATCTCCGGCCGAACGGTCAAGAATCGGCACAATGGCATGGACTCGTCTGCCGAACCGAAGACGCCCCCGAATCCAAACTGTCAGGAAACAGATCCGACGGAACAACAGAGGTCTGGACCAAGGAGGCCCCCAAACGTAACAGGACCATCCTACAGAAGATGACATGGCTAGGGGAGGACCCAGCATCCTTCATTTCCAGAGAAATAGATTCAGGAATGCAACTAGCGCAGACAATTGTTGATACAATAATACACCCCGTTGAACAGTAGGCGAGTAAAATGGACATAGTCAGTGAATACATGTGCGACAGGACTACCGGCACTAGGCACGCGATTCTCATAGACCCAGCCGATCAGACTCCTGAGGTCGCTGCTAACCGTGCCTTGGCCGCGGCTCATGCCGGCTCCAGCATGATACTGGTAGGAGGGTCTTCTGACACCGACACGGAGAACGTACATGCCACCATTGTCGCAATCAAGGAGGCTCTGGAACTTGTGTCTTGGGCAGCAAGTCAAGACTCAGACGCCGTCGGCGGCGCCCGGGAAATCCCTGTCGTCCTCTTCCCTCAAGGTGCAGCGGCACTGTCCCCTGCAGCGGACGGAGTCACATTCATGATGCTCATGAACTCGTTGGACCAACGCTTCCTCATCGGGGAGCAGGTGAAAGGAGCTCCTTTCGTCAAGAAGGCAGGCATCGAACCAGTATCAATGGGGTATCTGATTTGCGAGCCTGGGGGCAAGGCCGGCCAGGTTGGCAAGGCAGACCTCATTGGTCCCTTACAAACAGAGAGGGTGGCAGCATATGCCATGGCAGCGCAGTTCCTTGGTTTTAGGCTCTTCTACCTCGAGGCGGGAAGCGGCGCAGAATATCCCGTTAACCCAGATTTGATCAAGACCGCCCGAGAGTCATGCGACCTCCCGATAATAGTTGGAGGGGGTATCAGGGATTCACATGCTGCAAGGGCCGCATCAGAGGCCGGTGCCGATTGGATAATCACAGGCAACATCACAGAGGAGTACGATGACGCCAGTAAGCTTCAGGCAGTTCTGACAGACCTGATTAGCGGCATTGCCTGACGAGCAAGACGCAGGCACCCTCATACTCCATCTCACGGAGGGGCTATCGTGACCGAGGCCATATGCCCCTGCTGCAACTCCGAGATGGGCGTTCAGGGGGACGTCGTGGGGGGACACATGCACTATTGTGGTTCCTGCAGAGGAATCCTAGCTAGCGATCGGTGGCTGAATTCAAACACGAGGCAGACCAACCTCAGAAATCTACGGAAAGCGGTTTTCGACGGCCAACCGGCAGGATATCACTGCCCCGCATGCCAAGGAGAGATGGTGAAGGGGCCAGTCACGACCAATCAAGGAGCCACAATAGAAGTGGACGGATGTCTGAAGTGCGGCTCTCTATGGTTCGACAACAGGGAGATTGAGCCATTCATCCCCGATATTAGGGAGAAAGCAAATCTCCCAGACGATTCAAAACCCATCCTCCCGGTTATTTCGGGCGGCGTGCATGTCGCGAAGGAGATGATTTCGAATCTTTTCGGTGCGGTTGGCTCGTTTGCTGGCCGAAAAATGGATGACTCGGAAGAGTGACATCCACGGGGTCACGAGACCGAAGCGAGCCGATCTATCTGCACTTCCATATCTAGGACCAACAGTAAGAGCTCTTCCTCGTTCCTGAGGAGTTTCGCATTCCCTTCTTGTAGCTCAGCTAGTCTGCTAGAATCAGCCTCCGCGCCTTCCCTGCGCGCCTTCTCGTTCTGCACCAGGCCCTCTAGCTGCCTGACCCTCGTGTCAGCAACGCGGAGCTTCTCCTCCAGTTCGCCTAACACCGCCCCATCAAAGACTCCGCTCCTGGAGACCAACTCCGACTCCCTCACTCTCCGTCTGAGGTTGGCGATCTCTCCCTCCAGCCTGATCATGTCATCCCACCTGGAGACCACTTCATCCACCAGCCTAGCACGAGGAATGTCCGCCAAACGCTCTCGCAAACCCCCCCTCCCGTCCTCCGTTGGGGTGTTCACTGTCATACGAACTCGGAATGAACCAAACCGGCGCTCACTTGAACCTTGAGGAACTAGCCACCCGCTTCGGTTATATCAGGACCCTATCTCGGCCGCGCCATGAAGGCATTCAGAGTGCACGGGTCATACAGGGCAGCCAAGAGGAGGAACCAACCATTCTCAGTCGATATTGTAGCGACCGATGAAGACGGCGCCAAGGAGAAGATTCTCTCAACCTTCGGCAGCAAACACAGAGTCACTAGGCGATTCATCTTGGTAGACAATATCGCAGAGATTGATCCCACAGATTCGACTGCACCCTCAGTTGTAGCCCACTTTGGGCTAACGGAAAAGTGAGCGCCGGCTTCCAAAACAGAGGAAGAGTGACCCAGACCACGCAAAACCTCCCACGATACTGGGCAATTCTGAAAGGTGACGCGTCCGGAGGCATTCACATGAAGAAGTGGTTGATGAGGCAATATTGGCGCATTCAGCAGAGTCAGGCAATAATCGGTCTAGGCTTCTGGACGGCCACCATCACCCTCCTGCTATGGCCCTACGTATCGTGGAGATTTGACTCAAACGAGACACTCCTGCTCATCCCGATGACGTATGTTGGCCTCATTGGTATCGCAACCTCGGTCCTCACCATCGTTCTTCTGGCTGGTTTCTTCTACGACGTGACCTTCGGCCTGTGGAGGGATCACATCACAGTCAACCAGGAGAGGAACCCATTCACCACATACAAGCTGAACCCGACTTGGGGGATTGTAATCGCACAAACCAACGCGATTCTGAGACGAATAGCTCCTGAGGACGAGGAAATACAGAGGTACTGCAAGTTCGTAGATAGGATGTTGGTGTGGAACTCCAAGGAAGAGATTTGGGCCAGAGCCATGTCTTCATGGAAGGAAATTATGGGTGATGAGGACCCCTTCCTCTTCTACCTAGACGAGGAAGCCAGAAAGAACCTGGAAGAAGCAGCTGACAAGCTCGAGGACTTCTAGAGGTTTCAGATGTCGTTCGACCCATACGAGATAGTCAACATCGCCATTGATGCCGGACAAGCGATAATGAGAGTCTACAACTTCCCCGGGAACATCGAGGTGGAGACAAAGAATGACAACTCCCCTCTGACCAAAGCCGATTTAGCCGCACACGATGTCATCATCCAAGGCCTCGCTTTGGTAGATCCCGACGTGCCGATTGTCTCTGAGGAGGGCAGAGTTGGCAACCCCCTGAATAGCGACCTCGCATGGTTGGTCGACCCACTCGACGGTACAAAGGAGTTCATCAAGAGGAACGGGATGTTCACCGTGAACATCGCACTCATGAGGAGGAAGGGAGACAGATGGAATCCCATTTTTGGGGTTGTACATGCCCCAGTGACTCGAACCACTTGGTTCGGTGGCGAGGCAATCCCTGCCACGAGAACCATCGATGCAGCATCAGGACCCATCTCTGTGAATGCCAATACTTCCACACCGGCGCGACTCGTCGCAAGCGGCAGCCACCGCGCGGAAAGAGACGAAAGATTTGCAGAACAAATTGGTAGATACGACCTAGTGAGAATGGGATCTTCTCTCAAGGCATGCATTGTTGCAGATGGATCCGCTGATCTGTATCCTAGATTCGGCCCTACTTCCTGCTGGGACATAGCAGCAGCCCACGCAGTGGTCGAGTCCGCAGGGGGTTTCGTCCTGGGCCCTGACTGCCAAACATTGGACTACGACTTAGTTGAAGATGTGTTAAATCCATACTTCTTGGTTACCTGCAGTGCCGAGTGGAATGAGATTTGGTCCCAGAATCAAGATTAAATGAGAAACTCGGGTCGGCGAGCCGTTCAGGTGTAATCATGGGTAAGGTAGTTTGGCTGATTGGGCTCTCTGGAGCAGGAAAGACGACGATTGCAGAAGCCGCTGCAAAGAGGTTCGGCGCAGAACTCCTAGACGGAGACACAATTCGCGATTTTTTCTCCAACAACGACTTCTCGAGGGAAGGAAGGGAGAAGCACCTTCTAGGAATTGCAAAGATGGCTACGCTAATGGCCAAGCATACTCCAGTGATATGCTCATTCATCACTCCATACGAGGACGTGCGTGAGAGGATACTGGAAATCCTCCCCCAGAGTTCCACTATGGTGTATGTATCAACTTCGCTCGAAGTATGCGAGGACAGGGACACCAAGGGCCTATATGCCAAGGCACGATCAGGAGAGATTTCCAATTTCACTGGAATTTCAGACCCATTCGACGAGACAAAGTGCGCACACATCACTCTAGATTCAAGCGGCGCTCCGGGCCACACAGTAGACGATATGGTCAATCAACTCTCACACCTCTTCGAGAAGTCCAAGGCTGTTTTGCTTCCGGGCCGGTGGCAGCCACTGCACGTGGGCCACGAGTGGCTAATTCAGCAGGAGCTTGACAAGGGAAAGAGAGTCGTCGTCGGCATTCGAGACACTCCCGTCACCGAATCGGACCCATACCCTGCCCATCTCCGTAAGCGCATGATCGAGCACAGGTACGCGGACGAGGACGTCGAAGCGTGGATAATGCCAGACATCGAGGCCGTGTCTTATGGACGCAAGGTCGGATATGAGGTAAGGGAGGCCCAGGATATCCCTGCAGAGGTTTTCGCAGTATCTGCCACAGGAGTCCGAGGCGGCAACAGGGCAAACGTCACAGAACGAGTCATGGAGTTCATGATAGCAGAAGGCATCTGGGACGGAGAGTAGTTTGCTCTCAGACATGGTCAAGGGATTCGCACTAGTCTTCTGTTCTATTTTGCTCCTGCCATTATCCTTGAATTTGATGCAGGACCATGATGACGTTGAGAGCGAATATGAGAGGGAGTGCGACCTCCAGTATCGTGCATTAATCGGCAATGTCAGCACACCCGATTGGGGTTATTGTAGCGAATTGGACGAGGACCGGTCTAGGAAGGCTACCTTGTTCATGACTTCATTGGGATTATTCGTACTAACCGGGCTCGTCGGAACAGCCATGGTGTTCCCAAGTAATGAGAACTAGAGATAACAGCGTCAGCGACGCCTTCATTGCACCCCTTGCATCCCGTGGTGTATGACTGAGCCTGACAGGGAAGAGCTTCAGCGTTTGGCCAAACTAGTCGAGGCCAACAGAGAGAGGCTCCAGGCACTCGAACAGCAGATTCAAAACCTCGAGGGGATCAAAATCGAACAGGAACATGCGATGGAAGCACTCGGATCCATCTCCGAGGATGGAGCCAAGGGCGCGATGGTGCCCCTCGGTGCCGGTGTCCAAATAATCGCAAATATCCCTGCAGAAGCAGGAGCAGTGGTAGACATTGGAAGCAGAGTCCAAGCTGAGAAGACGAGACCGGAGGCAATTGAGATACTCAGAAAGAGGAACGAGGAGCTGAATGGAATAATCGTATCAGTTAAGAAGGAACACGAAGAACTTGAAAACCACGTGATTGCACTTGCAAACAGGTTTAATGAGATAGCCAATGGCATCCAAGCCCCTGAGGACGAAACTCTGCAGGAGGCCAAGCAGAGTCAGGCAAACCAGCCAAAGCGCAGACCAAGGAGAAAGAGAGGCACAGAACTCACTCTGGATGATTGAGGACTTTTTATGGGGCTCTTCGATCGCTTTCGCAAGAAGGTCAAGCAGGCCGATGACGATTCGAGCATAATGGCTGAAGAGGGTTCCGAGGAGGCCGATCAAGCAATTGCCGTTAGAGAGGCAGCCCTCAGAAGATTGAACCAAACAGTGAATCAACTCGAGGAACCGTCAGAAAGCACAAGCGAATGGGACGACTTCGACGATGAAATATCAGACCCATTCTCCGGCCCGACCAACCCCAAGGAGAGGAAGCGAGCCGCTCGTGATCAAGCTACTAAGGAATCTCAGAAGCCTACCGAAACGCCGCCGAAAAGAGAATCCATGGACTCGACCACGGGAAGAAGACTGGCGGAGTCGGATTTGAGATTCGAAATCGACCTATCCGAATACCACACTAGCATAGGGGGGATGGTGATTAGTGGGGGGCCCGTACTGGATGAGATACTCGAGGAGCTTGAGGATGAATTACTGTCCTCAGACATGGGACACAATGCCGCATCGGAACTGATAATCAGCCTACGTTCACACTTAATCGGCTCCAGAGTCAGCCGGAAGGCACCACTTAGCGAAGTGGTGGAAAGAGCCCTAAGGGGGGCCCTTCTATCCCTCCTCAGAGTTGGCTACTGGGATTTTGACAGGACAATCAGGGATTTCGTAGCAGAGGGAAAACCCGTCATCATCATGATGGTTGGAGTCAATGGAACTGGCAAGACAACCACTTCCGCAAAGATAGCCAAGAGGTTGGACGACCAAGGATTCAGTGTGGTGCTAGCCGCTGCAGACACCTTCAGGGCAGGGGCGATAGATCAGTTGGCAACCCACGCCGACCGATTGGGAATCAGATGCATCAAGAGCCAGCGTGGAGGGGATTCCGCAGCAGTTGCTAGAGATGCAATCGAAAGCGCCAGAGCCAAGGGTGACGATGTCGTTATCATTGATACATCAGGTAGAATGCAGAACAAGTCAAACCTGATGGAGGAACTGCAGAAGGTGCATAGAGTCACCAAACCCCATCTCGTGATTTTCGTTGCAGACGCACTTGCTGGGAACGACGCAGTCACCCAAGCAATTGAGTTCCAGAGAAGACTGGCATTCGATGGAGCGGCACTTTGCAAGCTCGACACAGATGCAAGAGGAGGAGCAGCGCTATCGATATCGCATGCCACTGGCCGACCAATCATTTTAGCAGGAACAGGCCAGGGCTACGATGACATGGAGATGTTCGATCCAAACTGGCTTGTAGATCAGATACTTTCGTGAGCCAACAACCACCTCCTTCTTGAGTCTCATCCTCTGTGGCAGCACTAGATGACGTCTGAATCCAAGCCGACTGCCCTCATCGTCCATGAGAATCGAATCACTGCAAGTAGGCTGAAGTCGATAATGAGTCAGAAGGGGTGGAATTCTCAGATTTGCGACGATGGAGATAAAGCAGTCGACGAGTACGTCAGGATGAAACCAGACATGGTTTTCATGGGTCTCAACCTACCGACGATGGACGGGCACGTCGCAGCTCTCGAGATCCGTGAGAGTGACTCAAACTCTCGTATAATCTTCGTAGTTAGCAAATCCCGATTGAACAAGGCAAACGACGCAGCCTACTCTGCGGGGGCCGTCGCCGTGCTGGTGACCCCTCTAACGAGAGCGGACATAGATCAGAAGTGGGTCTTGATGAACAGCCCAGTTCCCGATGCCCCCGGCCTAGCCGACTTGGACGATTTATACCCCGACCTTGAGGAGGAGTCACAAGCTCTTCCGTCCCTTCCCGGCCTTCCGGACCTAGAAGCGCCCCCATCTCCGATGATGCCCTTGCCAGAACCCCCCAAACCAAAGAGAAAGAGGACCTTTCTCACAATGCTGGCACTTCTGATTGTTGCATCGATCGGTGTCGGTGCGTCATTCTACCTTGGAATACTCGAACTCTAGTCCCTATGGTCTTCCACAAATTCAGCTACTACGCCACCAACTATGCTACTTCCAGTTGGCGCGTCCGTAATGACCTCCACAGACACTCCATCATCGTACAACAGACTCTCATCCAATGCTGATAGCCTCAGTCCAACTCTCCATCTCTTTAGCCCCTCGAAAACCACGTAAGAAGCGACCCCGAAAAGCACCACTGCCGAGCAGCTCCATGCTACCATGCCTGCAGCGGCCATCCTATCTCTCCAGTAGAGCTCCCCATGATGATGAAGCGTACTCCCGTGCCGCTGAACTCGGATTCTCTGACTTGTGGATCCCAGAGCCGACTATGATAGCATCAGAACCAGATAGAACAGCTTCAGCAGGATGTCCATACCTCTGTCCGAGAGCACCCTCCTTAGCACTGAGATTTACACCAGGGGTCCAAATCATCCGACCCTCTCCAACCTTGGAACGTAGCATCTTCAATTCGAATCCAGAACTCCCGTTTCCGATATACCCCATCACATGAGGAGAGGCGCTTCCAATCTCTAGAGTTCTTTCCGTGTATGACTCTTCTAGCAGATTCCCCGAGCTGGACATCTGCGCTAGAAGTAGAACGCCACCAACTCTTTCGACATCGTCCCAAGCTGCGGCAAGCCCGTCGACGACATCAGGGCCACTCACACTGTGGGATGTGACCAAGTCAGCCCAAGATCGAATGTCGTACAAACCCCCCATCTGAGTCTGAGCCACCCTTCCAATATCTGCGAATTTCCGATCTTCAAACAGCATCATTCCCTTGGAACGAGCGAATTCCACCACTTTGCCCCAATCTTCCATGTTGAATTTTTCAACCATGTCCACATGCGTCTTTAGTGCACAAACGTGATCCCCCACATCCTCGATTAGCTGCACTATCTCATCGATGGTCGGCAAGTCTGCTGCTAGGACAACCAAAGATTCCTTTTCGCATGCAATCCGCATGAACTCGTGCGACAGAGGATGCGCGCAGTTGACCCATCTGGCCCCCCAAGCATCCTCGGCTTTCATCCTGCAGCCCTATACTCGCCTCTTTGTCAAGTCTTCCCCCTTTTCAGAAATATGAAGCCCCGCCAGTCCCCGCCAGCACTATGCATCCAGCGGCGCTGGTAGGTCTGGGAGGGGCAATCGGGTCGATAGCACGCTGGGGGGTTTCGGAGATTATGCCCCCTGGAACAGGTACAGAAGTGCCTTGGGCCACAATCGCTGTGAACCTCCTGGGGGCCCTTCTCCTAGGCGCACTGATGGCCGCCTCACTGCAAACCGAGACCCTCCTCTTCCTTGGAACCGGATTATTGGGCGGCTTTACCACCATGTCCACATTCGGATTCGAAACAGTCAGACTTCTCCAGGCCGATAGCAACACTGCAGCAGCAGTATACGTTTCTCTGAATCTCTTGGCACCACTTGCAGCATGGCTCGGGTGGAAATTGAGCGAGGCCTTTCTGGTATAGGGTGACAGCATGTCTTCTGAAACGCAGATCAGACTATTCGAAGTCACAACCAAGGATCTAGATGGCCTACCCGACTCGCGTGGTGAGAGCGTACGATCGATGCTCAAAGCAGATTACGGGATTGAGGTAAATTCGGTCCGAGTCATTCTGGGCTATCAAGTCAAATCCGATATTTCTGACTCTGATGCAGAGACTCTGATCTACGATTTGTTCGCCGATCCTGTAATTGAAATCGGCACCAAGGGTTCGAGGATGTTAGATGACTTCCCAAACCTCCCGGAGGCAGCAATACAAGTGGGATTCAAACCAGGTGTAACAGATAACTCGGGTCAGGCCGGACTAGATGGCCTGACGACCCTGTTCCCAAATCAATCCTCAGCGAAAGTGGCCACATTCACGACCTATGCTTTCTGGGGCATCCCAGAGGGAATTACACCATCTGAGTTGGCAGCCGCCCTCCATAATCCGATGATAGAGCGGGCCTCGGTAGCAGGGAGGGATGACTGCTTCAAGGGAGTTTGGCCACTTCTTGAATTCCCCGAGAGGCCTCCTGCGATCTTTCAGGAGCCAGCATCCGTGGATCTGGAGATCAGTGACGACGAGCTGATCGAAATTAGCGAGAGAGGACTCCTTGCACTGAACCTCAATGAGATGAAGACGATACAAGACCACTACCGTGACCCCATCGTCAGAGCCGACAGAGAGGAGACAGGGCTTCCTCCAGACCGGCCCACAGACGCAGAGCTGGAGTGCCTTGCACAAACATGGTCAGAGCACTGCTCCCACAAGATATTCGCAGCCAGAATAAGACATGTGGACAAGGTGACCGGCGAGGACTCGACAATCGACTCCCTGTTCAAGACTCACATTATGCAACCCACACTCGACATCCAGACAGATGTCGACTGGCTCCTCAGTATCTTCCATGATAACTCTGGAGTCATCTCCTGGAACGACGATTGGAGCGTCTGTATCAAGGCGGAAACTCACAACAGTCCAAGTGCGCTAGATCCCTTCGGGGGGGCCATAACCGGGATAGTTGGAGTGAATCGCGATATTCTCGGTACGGGGCTCGGCGCCAGGCCAATCGCCAACACCGACATATTCTGCTTCGGGCCACCGGACTACTCGGGGAGTATCCCTCATGGGTTATTCCATCCCTCGAGAGTGTTCAGGGGGGTCCATTCCGGAGTCAGGTCAGGTGGGAACGAGTCTGGAATACCGACGGTGAACGGGGCAATCGTGTTCGATGAGCGGTATATCGGCAAGCCCCTGGTGTTCTGCGGCACTGTTGGAATCATGCCACGTTTACTGGCGGATGGAAGGGAGAGCCACGTGAAAACTCCCGAGCCCGGCGACGTGGTCTACATGGTCGGTGGCAGGGTTGGCAGCGATGGCATCCACGGTGCCACCTTCTCCAGTCTGGAGCTGACCGAGGAGAGCCCAAGCTCCGCAGTCCAGATTGGCGACCCAATCACCCAGAAGAAGATGATTGACATGATCCTTGAGGCCAGAGATGCGGGCTTGATCCAGGTCATCACAGACAACGGGGCAGGAGGGCTCTCCAGCAGCGTGGGTGAGATGGCCGAGCTCACTGGCGGCGCAGACCTTGACCTCGGCACCGTCCCCCTGAAGCAGGCGGGGCTGTCTTCATGGGAGATTCTGGTTTCTGAGTCCCAAGAGAGGATGACCGTGGGAGTCAGACCAGAAGATTGCTCGGACTTCGAGGCCCTAGCCATGCTCCACGAGGTGGAGGCGACCGCAGTGGGCTCATTTACCGACTCCGGGGCCTTCGTGGTCCGGCACGGTGAGACCCCAGTTGCCAACCTCCCAATCCATTTCCTCTTCGATGGATGCCCGCAACTCAATCTCGAGTCGGAGTGGCAACCCCCGGTGCATATGCCAGTCGAGACGCCTGACCTAGACGAGGTCGGCATGGGAGCCGTCCTTGGCAGGCTGCTAGCCAGACCGAACGTCGCGAGCAAGGAGTGGTGGGTCCGTTCTTACGATCACGAGGTCATAGCCCAGAGCGTGATAAAACCATTCGGTGGTGCCAACCACGACGCCCCGGGGGATGCAGCAGTCATCGCACCCCTGCAGGGAGGCACCCAAGGACTCGTGATTTCGAACGGCATCGCCCCCCGGTACTCCGACATCGATGCTTATGCGATGGCCGCCGCATCGGTGGACGAGGCACTGCGTAACGCGGTTTGCGTAGGAGTGGATCTAGATCTCATCTCAGGGCTGGACAACTTCTGCTGGCCCGATCCGATAGAGTCCTCGAAGACCCCAGACGGGAGGTATAAGCTCGCCCAGCTTGTGAGGGCCAACCGGGCTCTAGATGATGTTTGCAGGGCATACCAGCTCCCATGCATCAGCGGGAAGGACTCGATGAAGAACGATGCTATGCTAGGTGGAGAGAAGATCAGCGTCCCCCCCACTCTTCTGTTCAGCCTCCTCGGGAATCACCATGACGTCCGCAAGGCAGTCTCCTCCGACTTCAAGAGACCAGGGGACGCGATATTCATAGTCGGACAGACTCATCAGGAGCTCGGTGCCAGTGAACTCTCGTTCATGCTCCGCGACGAGGGGGTCGGAGGAATTGGCGGGGCCGTACCGGAGATAGACCCGGAGAGGAACATGGCCGCCTACAGGGCGTTGACCACCGCGATGAGGGACGAACTCGTTGCAAGCGCCCACGACTGCAGCGACGGGGGTCTTTCCGTGGCACTGGCAGAGTGCTGCTTCGGATCAGATTCCGGGGCATCGGTGGACGCATCCATACTATGGTCGGACTGCGAACACCTCGATCTGTGGGGGGCCCTGTTCGGCGAGAGCCTCGGTAGGATACTGGTCAGCATCAGGCCAGAAGACAGGGAGGCCTTCGAGAACTCCATGAAAGGGGTGAGCTGTCACTACATCGGAGAAGTATCAGAGGGAGATGAAATTTCAGTCACTAGGAATGGCGAGGTCGTGCTGTTTGCATCCATGTCAGAGATGAGAGAATGATGAAGCCCAAGGTAGCCGTCCTCTCCGGGTTCGGAATCAACTGCGAGACTGAGACGATGGCGGTATTCGAGATGGCCGGAGCCACAGCTGACAGGGTTCACGTCAACCGACTCGTAATGGGGACCACACAACTCTCTGACTACCAGATTATGGCCATCCCGGGGGGGTTCTCCTTTGGAGATCACTTAGGAAGCGGCAGACTGTTGGGAAATCGCTTGAGATTCGGCCTCAGGGAAGAGGTCAGGGAGTTCGTGTCTGCTGGCAACCCAGTCATCGGCATCTGCAATGGCTTCCAGGTCCTAGTAAAGATGGGCCTCCTACCAGGCGACGACCAAGTCAGCCTGACTCAGACGGCATCGCTCGCGCTCAACGATAGTGGACATTACGAGAACAGATGGGCAACTCTCGAGTTCGACCAAGCCAGTCCGTGCATCTGGACCAACGGCCTCGAACGAATCAGAGTCCCCGTCCGCCATGGAGAGGGTAAATTTGTCACAGACGATCCTAACTTGATGGACAAGTGGACCGAGTCCGGCCAGTTAGTCGCACGATACGTGGATCCTTCCGACGAATATCCAAGCGCAGGCGACGAGACTCTTCCATACCCAATCTCTCCCAATCAGAGCTGGAGGAACGTTGCCGGGGTTTGCAATCCCTCCGGGATGGTATTCGGCATGATGCCGCACCCAGAGGCGAACCACTCCACTTGGCTCGGCGCGACTTGGACCAGAGAGGAGACCGAGCACGGCGAGGGCGAGGGCATGGCGATATTCCACAATGCAGTCAGGCACGTTCTACGAGTCTAACCCAGTACCTCGAGAATTCTCTTCGCGGCGGCCAATATCAGAACCACTACGAGCAATCCTTTGATACCACTCTGGGAGGAGACACGGGTCCCGTACCTCGAGCCAAGCACACCCCCCACTAGAACTGTAAATGCAAATGGAAGTAGGAGCTCGAGCTCTAGGTCTAGCCTACCAGCCAGACCCGCTCCAGCCAGTCCTGCGAGGGAGTTCAACCAGACGAACAGGGAAGTGGTGGCAGCAGCCTCCTTCGCTGTAGCCCACCTCCCCAGCATAAGAGCAGGTAGAAGGAAGATCCCCCCTCCCAAACCTATCACCCCACTGGCCAAACCAATCCCCCCTCCTACTGCCGCGGCCTTGGGTGCACTGGGTCGAATTGCCTCGCTGACTCCTGCATCACCCGAAACCAGTCTCCAAGCCGCCACGATCAATGCGATTGAGAGCAGGGTATCGTACACGTCCCCCTCCACTAGCATGAAACCGCCAAGGGCAGCCATGGGTACGCTTGCGGAGATGAACGGAATCGAAAGTTCCCTGACATGATACCCAGAATTGTGGTAGTGCCAGAAGGCAATCCCAGCGACAATCAGATTCAGAGACCATGCATACTGCTTGAGCCATATCGCCTCTGATGCAGCAAAGGTCGTCATCGATAGCACTGCTAGGTATCCCGAAGCCCCGCCCAGACCAACTGAGGAGTAGAGGGCAGCCACAGCGAAGAGAACCAATAGGACCAACACCAATTCAGTGGAAACCACGAGGACCGCTTTGGGAAGGACACTTCAACTCCACCGTTTCTCGGGATACATGGAGATGGGTGTCTCTCTGGATCGGGCTTTGGAGATAGCTACCCAACTCACAATAGAGACAACCTCAGAGGTGGTGCCACTGGGGAGTGCAGCCGGGAGGATACTGTTCAACGACCTCGCGTCCAAGGTGGATGACCCCAGATTCGACAACTCTGCAATGGATGGCTGGGCAGTCAGGGAGGCAGACTGCCAAGAAACAGGTACCATATTGAGAATAGTTGGAACTAGTCAGGCCGGCTCCGAAGAAGTTCCAACAGTGGGCGAGGGCGAAGCCTGCAGCATCATGACTGGTGCTCCACTCCCAGAGGGTTCCGATGCGATCGTGATGGTGGAGGACTCAACAACCCAGAATGGCAGCGTTGCAATCAACGGTCCAGCCAGACCAGGATACATTCG